>TARA_R110001583_G_scaffold112612_1_pt1 | contig 314579 bp, 294 predicted proteins | sample TARA_R110001583 | Tara Oceans TARA_R110001583 (sample SAMEA4398432) | marine metagenome | biome: Polar Biome; feature: [MES] marine water layer (ENVO:01000295) within the mesopelagic zone...; material: water (ENVO:00002006), including particulate matter (ENVO:01000060) such...
CGGTCGAAGTCCATGAAGCCGCCCTGGATTTTTTCCATCAGGTCTTCGGCGCCGACGAAATCGGCTCCGGCTTCCTTGGCTTCGTCAGCCTTGGCATCCTTTGCGAACACGGCGACGCGAACGTCCTTGCCGGTGCCCGACGGAAGATTGACCACACCACGGACCATCTGGTCTGCATATTTCGGGTCAACGCCGAGGTTCACGGCGATCTCGACGGTTTCGTCGAATTTCGCTTTCGCGTTCGACTTCACCAGCGCGACAGCTTCGGTGATCGTGTAGGCCTTGTCGGCATCCACGGTTTCCGCGATTGCGCGGGTACGCTTTCCTGGTTTCGCCATGATGCTTACTCCGTCACTTCGATGCCCATTGCGCGGGCGGACCCGGCAATGATTTTCGAGGCTGCGTCGAGGTCGTTTGCGTTCAGGTCTTCCATCTTCATTTCCGCGATCTCACGAACCTGAGCCATGGTGACCTTGCCGACCGTCTCATAGCCCGGCTTGTTGGCGCCGGAAGCAGGCTTCTTGCCGAGCTTCAGCTTGGCAGCCTTCTTCAGCAGCACAGTGGCCGGTGGAGACTTCACGATGAAGGTGAAGGATTTGTCCTGATAATAGGAAATCACGACGGGAACGGGCAGGCCCTGTTCCATCGTCTGGGTCTTGGCGTTGAACGCCTTACAGAATTCCATGATGTTGATTCCGCGCTGACCGAGCGCCGGGCCGACAGGCGGCGACGGGTTGGCTTGGCCGGCAGGAATCTGGAGCTTGAGGTGCCCCAGGAGTTTCTTAGCCATATTGTCCTCTCGAACGTTTCAGATGGGGCGGTGGTCTTTCGATCCGCCCGGTTACTTTGGAGGTTCGTGGTCTGGCCGGGCTAACGGCCTCCCACGGAAGTGGGGCGTATGGCTGAAAGTGCGGGGAATTGCAACTCCCCAGCTGAATCGCTGCGCCACAGCCTGCGCGGCTAATCCCGCGCAATCTTCTTCTTCATCATCACGTCGGTCTGCTCATCCTCCCCCAGGCGGAAACTGTGGCGACCGAAGGGCCGGAATCCCTGATGCTCGTAAAAGGCGATGGCCTTCTGATTGTGTTCCCATACGCCCAGCCAGACCCAGTCCACACCGGCCTCCCGCGCGGCCTCCAGCGCGGTGGCCATCAGGCGCTTTCCGATGCCCCTGCCCTGAAAGGCGCGGGTCGCATAGATGCGCTCGATTTCCATCGCGTTTTCGAGGTCCTGCTCGGTCTGGGCAGGCCCGGTGTTCAGCTTCAGATATCCCGCAATGTCGGAGCCGGTCCGGGCAAAATAGAAGCGGGAATGGGTATTCTCATACTCTGCCCTGACCCTGTCCATATCGAAGGCGACGGACGTATAGGCGGAAATATCCTGCGGGGTGTTCTGGCTTGAAAACGTGTCGAGGAAAGTGGCCTCGGCCAGATCCCGCAATACCGGCAGGTCTTCGGACCCTACCGGGCAAATTCTCATCAGGTCAGTCATGCTGAAGGGCTGCCAGATCACCGGCAGAGTTCAAGTCTTTTTTCCTGTCGGCGTGGCAAACAGCAGGCGGCAGGTCGCGCCAATGCGCACGCGGCCATCGGCCTGAACGAACGGCGCAATCGCCGCCGCATGGGCTGCGTTCACCGCCTCCTCACCCGAGGCGTCCATCGCCTTCGCCGCCACACCGGAGGAGCCGATCCCGCGCACGGCCAGAGCCTCGCTTTCATATTCCCACGGGCTGGACACATCCACGACCTCCAGCGGCGTCAGCCCGGCCTCGGCCGCGAATGCCCGCAGCCTGGCCTCGTCCGACAGCGCAAATGGTCCGGGCGCGCCAGGTGGCGGGGACGGCAGGAGCGGTTTCAGGGCGCCGACAATCGCAGCCGCTTCCATGCCCTCCGGCTCGCCCCAGGTCATGATGACCACAATGCCCGAAGGCGCCGTCACGCGCCGTGCTTCGGCCAGCGCCGCGCCGGGATTTCCGGCATATTGGAAAGAGTTGAAGCCGACGACCACATCGAAGCTGTCATCCCCGAATGGCAGGTCTTCCAGGTCGCCTGTCTGGAAAGCGCCCTGCGGGACACGGTCGCGGGCAATCTGGAGCAGCGAGTCCGAGGCATCGATCCCCGTCACCTGCGCGCCGCGATCCGCCGCCAGCGCCGCAGCCATGCCGGATCCGCACCCGGCATCAAGGTAGCGCGTGCCCGCCCCGACCGCCCCGCGCTCAAGCGCAGCAACGTATCCGGCGCGGAATCCACCCTCCTGCAAATCGGCCCAGTCACGCGAGCGCAGGCCCCATAACCGCCCATTTGTCCCGGCCGTCCTTGGCGTGTTGGTAGCTGTCATCTGTCCCCCGTTCCTGCGCAGCGCAACGCGCTTTTGCTCCCCGGTCAGGACATCACGAATGACGGAGTAATCCCACCCCTATAACCAAAAAGGCCGCCCCCTTTCGGAGACGGCCAATCTGGTACTACTGGAAAAGTCCTTGCGGACTATTCAGCAGTGATCGTGTCAACGGCGGTCTTGCCGCTGCGCTGGTCAACGGCGGTCGTGAAGGAAACCTTCTGACCTTCGGACAGAATGCGCATGCCAGCGCGCTCAAGCGCGGTAGCGTGGACGAACACGTCGGTGCCGCCATCGTCAGGCTGGATGAAGCCGAAGCCTTTTTGGTCGTTGTAGAATTTTACGGTGCCACTTGTCATGAAACACTCCTGATTGATTTGCGGTCCTGCAACATGCCGGTCCGCGGGAACACGAATTTTGTAAGGGAGGTCTCTGAAAGGAGCTGCAGGGCAAGGCCCTTACGCTCAATGCCTGATCGTCCGGCGAAAAGTCGAAAATCGTATATGCCCCCTATTTCCCGCTTACGCAAGGGCGTGTGCACAGGCTGGGCAGTCCGGAGCAGCAAAAAGCCCGGCTGCACGGGGCAACCGGGCTCTCGGAAATTCAGCAGGCGCCGCCTACATCAGGGCATAGCCCTTGGCATTGATGTAGCGCTTGAGCTCATCAGCCCGGCGCAGCGGGTCCGGATGGGTGGACATGAATTCGGCCGGGCGCTGGCCCTGAGACTGCGCTGCCATCAGTTCCCACAGGCGCACGGATTCGCGCGCATCATAGCCGGCATTGTGCATGTAATCGACGCCGAGCTTGTCGGCTTCCAGCTCATGGCGGCGGCTATAGGGCAGGATCACGCCGAATTGCATCGCCGCGCCGCCAAGGGCGCCAATGGCGGTTCCATACTTGCTCAGCTCTTCCGACTGCGCGACCGCGATCTGGCCCGCCATCAGGCCAACCTGCGCGGCGGTCGAGACCGACAGGCGCTCCGCAGCGTGGCGGCCGACCACGTGGCCGGTCTCATGGCCCAGCACGGAGGAGAGCTGGTCGTCATTCTCGGTCAGTTCGGTGATGCCGCGATAGATGCCGACCCGGTTGCCGGGCATCACGAAGGCGTTGACGTCATCGGTGTCGAACACGGCGACATCCCAGTTTGCGTTCGGGTCGATATGACCGGCCTTGGCCGCGCCTGCCGAGGTCCGCTCCCATACGTTCAGCACCTGGTTCTTCAGGCGGGTATTGGACACAACCGGGGTCTGGGACTTCATGTCGGTCCAGGCCGTTGCGGCCATGCTGGCCACTTGGGCTTCATCGAACAGGATCAGCTGGCTGGCCCCGGTCGCCGGATTGGTGGTGCAGCTGGAGATAAAGGGAAACACGGTACCGGCGGCAATGCCTGTAATCAGCGCGCGGCGCGACAGGCGCACCTGCGGCGCTCCGGCCAGAACTTCACTATCAAATTCGACTAGATCGGCCATCTCAAATCTCCCTATCGCCTCTGGGACGAGGGTAACCCTGCCCAATCAAAAAGCAATCGCACCCCTGCACGATTGGTTCCCAGATTGGACAATCCCGGCTGAATTGGCCCTGAACGGCTCGTTGCCTAGGCGTCCTCGTCGATCGTGTCGCCGGCCAGGATTGCGGCCTGTTGGACCCAGCCTTCGCGCACGATCCGGCCGGAAAAATTCAGCTCATGATCGACCCAGGTAATGTTCTCCGGCGACCAGGCGGCGATCTGGTCATAATGCCAGATGCCCATGGCGTTCAGAACTTCCTGGATCTTGGGGCCGATGCCGCCAATCACCGTCAGATCGTCGGGCGCATTGGCCACCGGCTTGTCGAGCGCCATCGGCTGGACGCCTTCAGGCGCCTCGTCGGCGGCTTCGGTCTCTGCCTGCGTGTCGTCCTCGGTCTCGTCTGCCTCTGCTTCGGCCAGATCGGTCTCTTCGTCTGTCTCTGTATCCTGGTCGGATGCGTCCGCGTCATCGGTCAGTTCCAGCGCCGCGAGGATGGCCTGGCTGGCCTCCTCCGCGCTGGGCAGATCGGTCTCGCCGGAATCCTCGGACTCCTCCGCGTCGTCCGTATAATCTTCCGCGAGTTCATCCTCGACCGGCGTCAACTCCGCGTCATGGATCTCTTCTTCAGGCTCTGCGGGCTGGGGATCGGCGAACCGGTCCGTGATCTCGAAGGCCGGCACATCCGGCTCGGCGTCGGGGTCGGCGGCCAGCTCGACGGGCGCTTCGATGACCGGCTCGGCCTCTTCAGGCGCCTTCTCCACCGACTCGATAGCCTCTTCGGCCTCCGCAATGTCCTCGTCAACGGGTGCGTCTTCGCTCAGCTGGACTTCGGCATCGGCGAGTTCGGTTTCCGGCTCAGGGTCGATTTCGGACTCGATGTCGGCTTCGGCCTCGGCTTCAGGCTGGATATCTGTTTCCGGCAGGTCGGCCAGCGGCATTGGCTCGGCCACAGTCTCTGTGACGGGCTCCGCCGCAGCAGCCTCTTCCGCCTCAGCCTCAGCGCCCTCTTCGGCCGCATCCGGGTCACCTTCGAAATAGGCGAGCCGCCCTTCCAGGAAGCGGTTGCGCCAGCGCAGGCGGGCCAGTTCCTCTTCTGCGTCGCCATTGCCCTTGCGCCCGCTTGGCGCAGGCGCCGGGGCTTTCGCCTTGGCGAGCTCGTCTTCCAGCGCCTCGACACGCTGTTTCAGGAAATTCTCTTGCCATTCGGCCTTCGCCGCATCGGACTCGCTCGCCACTGCAGCAGCGGCCATGACGGGCGCCGTTTCGCCTGCCGGAGCGCTTGCCCCAGCCTCGCCGCCTTCGCCCACGAGCGCTTCCAGATGGCGCACACGGCTTTCCAGATGACGATTGCGCCAGACCAGCGCCGGGTTCGGATCGGTCGCCCCGCCGACGGAGGCCAGCGTGCCGGCCGTGGCCACTCCGGCGGCCCCTGCCGCTTTCGCGCCGCTTACCAGCGCCTCGTCAGCCTTTGCCTTCAGCGCGTCCAGCTCGCTCTTGGCGCGGGCCAGTTCATCGGTCAGGCGCTGCATCTTGACGGTCTGTTCGGCCTGCGCTTCGCGGGCATTCGTATTGCCGACAGGCTGGCCCCGCTGGGCCGCATACAGGCTTTCAATCTCTTCCTTGGCTTGTTCCAGTTCGGTCTGGGTGACATCGCGCTCGACCACGGCCCGGCGCATCCGGCCGACCAGCAACATGCCCCGAATGGACCAGCCGAGCAGCAATCCGAATACGGCGACCCCTATCAGCGCCGCCCACATATGTGCCAATAGCCACGCCATCATTCGCTCCGTTCTCGAACCTTGAACCCAATCCGGCGATTCTTCGCCCGACCGTCTTCGGTGTCATTACTCTGCACCGCCTCGTCGGGACCATACCCAATTACAGTCAGCCGCGAAGGAGAAAATCCGGCTGACACCATATAATCCCGCACCGCGCGCGCCCGTGCCTCGCTGAGCGCAATGTTTGCCTCCCGCGCCCCCGTGGCGTCGGTATGGCCGCCCACTTCAAAGACCAGATCCGGCGCGCACCGCTGCGAAACGGTCATGACCTTGTCCAGCGTCTGGCCGCTTTCGCGGGTGATATTGGCAAGGCCAGTCTCGAAATTCACCTTGTTGGTCTCCATCACCGCGTCGAACGCCTCCTGGCAGGCCGCCACCGGGTCTGCCTCAAAGTCGATGCCGCGAATCTCGTCCACGTCCACCTGAACCGTATCGGTGAAGACTGTGACAGGATAAGGGCCGCTCACGGTCGCCAGATCCTGCTGGAGATAGGCGATGGTGGAGCCCGACGCCTCGCCCTCGAAGCTGAGGCCGGTCTCCTCCGGATCAAACGCCATTTCACCGGACTGGAAATGCGCAAAATGCGGTAGCCCCACGCGGACCCCTTCCAGCCAGCCCGGATGCGGATCGCCAGCCACCTGCATCTCGTCCCGCACGGTGCGCGCGTAGTATTGTTTGGCAATGGCAAGGATCTCCTCGCGTTCGGCCTCGGTCGCCACCTTGCCGGACAGGACCAGTTCGCCCTGACCATGCGCCGCGCTCCACAAGGCCGGCCCGCGCAGGAAGGGCTCGCCCCGGAACGGCGCCGTGACATTGGCGATATCGGCCGAAATCCGCGCCCGTGTGGCCGTGTCCATCGAGACGCCGCGCAGGCGTACAGTCTTGTCCTGCAGGCGTACTTCGCCCGACTCGAGTTCCGCCAAGCGTTCAAGCGCCAGCCGGGCCATGCCCTGCCAGTTCGCGGCCGGCGCGCCATTGGCAAGCTGCATCCGGTCCTCGACGGCCGCATCACCCGCATGGGAGGCCGCTTCGCGCATCAGGTCGGCGCGAATGGTGCGCGAGGGCACATGGCCGATCAGGATATAGTCGCTGGAATGGGTCTTGATGGCCCGCCAGACATAGGGCGAGACAGGCGGCGCCGTGCCGACTCCGCTCTGCACCATCGTCACGCCGCCGAGAAGCACCCCGCCGGACCCGCTGGAGGTCAGCACGGTCTCGGCCGCCGCTTCGATCGCATCAATGGACGGCGCCTTGCCGGTCAGTTCGGCGCGCTGGCCGTGCATCCGCACACCCGCCCAGTCAAACCCCTGTTCGGTGAGCGCCGCATTGGCATTGGCTTCCAGCCGCGCTTGGAGGTTTACAGGCGTGTTGGCCGACTGGTACACGGCCCACCAGCCCGTGCAGACCAATCCCAGCAAGGCTACAAATCCGAAAAGGTAGTCGAGCAGTCTCATAGAGGCCCCACGACCTCCTCCATTGCTAATCCCCTGATAATCAGGGATGCCCTATTCAGCATGTCCTCGCAAGACTTACCCCGCACAGCCAGAGACGCCGAAACTTCCGCATGACCCGCCAATTAGAGACGATCAGCAGCGCATCAAACCCTCTCATCAAGTCCTTGAAAAGTCTTGAAAGAAAGAAGGGCCGCGCCGAAACCGGCCTGTTTCTCGCAGAAGGCGCCCGCCTGATCGGCCAGGGGTTTGCAAACGGTTGGAAGGCGGACTCCCTGATTGTCGCCGCCAGCATGGCAGATCGGCCACACCTGGCGGAATTGATCCGGCAGGCCGAGGCCTCCGGCGCGCGGGTCGTGCTGGCCGCCGACAAGCTGATGTCGCGCATCACCCACAAGGACAATGCCCAGAGCGTGGTCGCGGCCTTCCATCAACGCCATCTCGGTCTCGATGCCTTGCCGCAGGACTCGGGCGGCCTGTTCGTCGCCCTCTATGAAGTGCGCGATCCCGGCAATCTGGGCACGATCCTGCGGACGGCCGACTGCGCCGGCATTTCCGGTGTCATACTGGTCGAAACCTGTTGTGATCCCTACAGTTTCGAGGCGGTGCGCGCCTCCATGGGCTCGATCTTCGACATGCCCTTTGCGACCGCTTCCTTCGACCCGTTCAATGCCTGGCGCAAAGGCCTTGGCCTGACCATGAGCGCGGCGTCGGTCAACGGCACGGCCCGCCATGACCGCACCGATTTCACCTCCGGCTCGGTCATTATCATGGGCAATGAACAATCCGGCCTGCCACCCGAAGCCGAAGCCGCCTGCGATCAGCTCTGCCTGATCCCGATGCGCGGCGGCGCCGACAGCCTCAACCTCGCCCAGGCCACCGCCATCATGACCTATGAGGCGTGGCGCCAGAGGGATTTCAAATAATGAAGACCGAGACCCGCCTCCTGATTGCCGATGATTGGGATGATTACGCCTTGCTCGACAGTGGCCACCTCCAGAAGCTCGAACGCTTCGGCAGCCAGACCGTGATCCGGCCCGACCCGCAGGCCTTCTGGGAACCGGCCCGCCCGGTCGAGAGCTGGCGCGCCGATGCGCGGTTTTCCACCAAGTCGCAGGAGGATGACGGCGCCGGCAATTGGGACGTGCTCTCCCCCAAGGCGCTCGACAGCTGGCCGATGCAATGGAACGGCCTGACTTTCGAGGCCCGCCGCACCGCCTTCCGGCATATGGGCGTGTTCCAGGAACATTCGGTCCATTGGCGCTTTGCGCAGGAGAAGATCCGCGCGGCGGGCCGGCCGATCAAGGCGCTGAATCTGTTCGGCTATACCGGCATGATGTCGCTCGCCTGCGCAGCCGCAGGCGCCGAAGTGGTCCATCTGGATGCCAGCCCGAAATCGAACAATTATGGCAAGGACAACCAGGCGATGAGCGGCCTGCAGGACAGACCCATTCGCTGGATCGCCGATGATGCGATGAAGTTCACCGCCCGCGAAATCCGCCGCGGCAATACCTATGACGCGATCATTCTCGACCCGCCGAAATTCGGACGCGGCCCCAAGAACGAGACCTGGCGTTTCGAGGAGAACCTTCCCGAATTGCTGGATGTGGTGAAAGAGCTGCTCAGCGACCGGCCCCTCTTCGTGATCCTGACGGCCTATGCCGTGCGCCTGTCCTATCTCGCGCTCTCGCAGGCGCTGGCCGACCGGCTCTCCCCGCTCGGCGGCGTGATGGAAACCGGCGAGATGGCCCTGCCCCAGCAAGGCGCAGACCGCCTGTTGCCGACGGCCATCTATGCACGCTGGCACGCCGGCGCCTGATCCCTGACAGGACCTGAACTCATTGAGCCCCGGCCCTGATTTCAAAACACTTTCCCCAAAAGAAAACGGCGGCTCCGAAGAGCCGCCGTTCCTGTTTCTGGTAGGGCGTTCGACTAGAAGTCGAGCGTCGCACCGAGGAAGATGTAACGACCGAATGCGTCGTACACTTGTGGGTAGGTGTTACCGTTACCTGGTGCCGTACCAACGATGGAGGAGAGCGGTGGCTCTTCGTCCATGATGTTGTTGATACCTGCGCGCAGGGAGATCGTATCGGTCGCCATCCAGTTACCGGACAGGTCCAGATAGTTCTGGGCGTCCAGCTTCTTGTTGATGGCAGCGAACGAACCGGACAGTGCAGCCTGGTCAGAGGAGCCAACGACTTTCACGAAGTCGTAGTAGCGCCACGTACCGGTCACGCTGACGGCACCGCTTGGAGCGGACCACGTGATAGACGCCTTGTGACGGTATTCCGGGTTCGAAGCACCACAGCTGCCGCCGTACAGGCCGACACAGTCATAGATGTCTTCAGCGCCGGAAGTTGGCAGCGGCTTGGTTTCGAGGCTTTGCAGCCACGTGCCGACATAGTCGAAGTCCAGACCACCGCGGGCATCCAGATCCAGCGAGTAGCTGGCCAGGAAGTCAACGCCCGACGTGGACAGTTCACCCGTGTTGATGTTGGTCGCAGTGATGTAGCCGCTCTGGCCAGCCCACAGCGTACCGCCGTTGCCACGCGTGATCAGCGAACAGAAGAAGTCGCTGCCCGTAGTCAGACACGAGTTGAGTGCCTGGTTCTGGTCAACCGTGTCGACGAGGTCTTCAACAGTGATGTCGAAGTAGTCGACCGAGAAGGTCAGGCCAGGAACCATCGAAGGTGTTGCCACGAAGCCGAGCGTATAGGTGTCGGAAGATTCCGGCTCCAGGTTCGGATTACCACCGGTCAGCGTGTTGAACTGGCCAGCTGGGTTGTCAGCGATGCTGCCATACTGGGCAGCCGTCACGCCGGTGTTGGCACACTGAGCTGCCGTAGCAGCAGGCGTGTTACCGGAGCATGGATCGTAGTTGCCGTTGGAAGCCTGGGTCAGGTCAAACAGGCCGATCGACTGCGTTGCGAACAGTTCGAAGATGTTGGCCGCACGAACAGCACGCTGGAAGGATCCGCGGAAACGGATGTCTTCAACCGGAGCATATTCCAGACCGATCTTGTAGGCGTCCGAAGACACGGCGTCATAGTTCGACCGGCGATAAGCCAGATCGATACCGAGAGACTCGATGCCTTCATAGCCTTCGATCAGAGGGGCGTTGACCTCAGCGAAGTAGTCATAGACTTCCTGGGAACCGGAGATCGGGTTGGTCGAGCCACCCTGACCGGCACCGTCACCAGACTGGAAGTTGCCGTCTGGATTGGAGTCCAGGCTGTCGCGGCGGTATTCAACACCGAATGCAACCTTGACGCCTTCTTCAGCCATCGGAGACACGAGGCCGTAGTCAGCCAGGTCAGCGAAGGTCTTGGCGGTCACGACCGTCTGCTTCACGTCACCATCGCGGAAGAGCGGGTTGACGATGTAAGCCAGAGCGGCGTCGCTTGGGCCAGCACCCGAGAAGATGTCGTAAGGGGCACAAGCTGCGTCGTCATTGTTCGGATCAGCATCCGCATTGACGGCACAGACGATGTTACCTTCGCCATCGTCCACAGCGTAGAGCGCCTTGGACATTTTCGAGATGGAGAGGTCGTTATTGTAGACTTCCGAACGGTGCACGTTGGCGTACACAGCAGAGACGTCATAGCCCCATGGCGTGTCGCCGATGGTGCCCTGGAAGCCGAGCACACCGCGATAGGTGGTGTGACGGATATCGTTGTTGCGGTTACCGCCTTCAACGTTCCGGCGAAGGAACAGGACGTCGCCGAGTCCGGCGATATCGTCGCCAGATGCGCCACGATCCGTACAGATGAAGTCAACCTGCTGAGCGGACAGGAACGGGTTATCACAGTTGATGCCGCCATTCTCGCCAGCCACACCGTAACCGAACACACCGGATGGGGCGATCTGGGAATTGGTGCGGTTGTCCATGAACATCATTTCGGCATACGCGTTGACGTATTCGTTGATGTCATAGTTTGCGAACGTGCCGAAGGAGTAACGCTCGTTCGGACGCTGGTAGTGGTTGTACGGGTTGTAGTTGAACGTGTCGGAATCGAACGTACGCTCAACAAACTGGTCGGTCAGCGGGTCAACGCGTGCCCAGATTTCGGCATCGGTCGGCAGGTTGCCACCGAGGTCGAGGATGTTGGTGAACTGGTTCGTGGACGAACCGGCGCAGGTGAAGTCCTCGCCGCCATTAGCGGTCGACAGGGCGCACTGCGAGTAATCGCGGTTGGCCTGCAGGACTTCCTTGGTGTTCTGGTAGCTGACATAACCCATGACGTGGCCGCGGCCATTGTCGAGCTTGCCACCGAAGGCTGCGGTCAGGTCAACCGTTTCGCCGTCAGACGTGGAGCCTTCAGGAACAGTGTACTGGCTCGGGTTACCCGCAGCAAAGTCAGACAGGATACCCTGAATGTAGCTGTTGGAGTTGTCGTGCTGGTAGAAGGAGTAGTTGCCTTCAATGCGGACGCCTTCAAAGTCGGTGTCGAGCATGAAGTTCACAACGCCGGATACAGCGTCCGAACCGTAGGTCGCGGATGCACCACCGGTCAGGATGTCAACTTTCTTCACGAGTGCGGAAGGAATGAAGTTGATGTCCGGAGCAGCCGTGTTCAGCGAGCCGTAAGGCAGGCGGCGGCCGTTAAGCAGCGTCAGCGTACGGGTTGCGCCGAGACCACGCAGGTCAACAGACGACGTACCAGTTGCACCGTTGGCAAGGTTGGACCCCTGCGCGCCGAATGCCTGTGGCAGCGAGTTGATCATGTCTTCCGCACGGACCACACCGCGCACGTCGAAATCAGCAGAGCTGAGGGACGTGACCGGGCTGGTTTCAACCAGATTGCCGCTTTGCGGGATCAGCGAGCCCGTGACGACGATGGTCTGTTGTACGGAAGCTTCTTCTTCCCCGCCCGCCTCTGTTACAGCAATTACGTCTTCGTCTGCGTCCTGCGCGTACGCTGGCAATGCCGCAGCTGCAGCAAGTGCAGCGCCGGCAAATACCGACGACGCCAAAAGGCGCTTCTTCAAGTTAAGTTCGCTCACCTGAACCTCCGAATAGGATTGTCAAAAAGGTGTCCGCTAGGCACGGACAAACCTGGCCCCCTAGACCAAGTCTTACGGTGCAGTAAGGATGGCGCATTCATTATAGTCAATCGAAGGCAGCGGCACCGGAAAGCAAAATGACGGTGGTGTGACAGAATCGCATCACCTTTTCGGCCCATTTGGGGCAAGATTGTCCTATTTCCTTACAAGAAATCCGAAAAACTACCTAAACGGGGTTTTGGCCCGTGCTGCCTGCTGCCCATTTTTTAGGCGCATTGGAGCCATATAACTATGCCCCACGCCTTGCTGGCGGCTTGGGAGAGTTCTACCTGTGCCCTGTAAGGGTCAAACCAGCATGAAGCTGACAATAATCAGGATCGCCGCGAGACTTACCAGCACCAGGAAGCTGGTGACGAGGACGATGAAGGTCCGCAAGGCCGCCATGAATCGGCCGGTCCCGTACGTCACGCGCAATTGCCGGTAGATGTAGGCGACCACGAGGATATTCCCGATCAGGACCAGCCATCCGATGCTGGCCGGGTTGATCGCGGCAATCACCAGCATCACCGTCATCATGAGATAGATATAGGTCTGCACATGCAGCGCCGTGACCACATGGTCATAGATGTAGCGGCTGCGGTGCCACGCATAGAGAAGGGTCAGGACCAGGGCCAGAATCGGCATGAACATCAGGCTGAACCGGGGCGCCCATTCCCGCATGCGAGCCCCATACCGGTCCTGGTTCTCGTACACGGTCGCGGCATGGTCGGCGGTGCGCCAGGCCTGTTCCCGTTCGGCCTGCGTCGCCCCTTCATCGAGGCGCGAGGTGACCTCTTCATACAGGGCATCCCGGTTGATCCGGCCATCTTCCTGCAGAATACGCCGGAGCGCGATGCCCCCCTCGGCCTGGGCAAGCTCCATCGTCGCGGCCTGCTGCTCTTCCGCGCTGAGATCCGGATCTTCGGCCCGTTCCCGCAATGTCTCAAGCCGGTCCTCTGTAATGACCGGGATCGGCTCCTCCCCTTCCGCCAGGGACTCGACCCCATCCTCGACGAGACCGTCGATCTTGAGCGCGGAGTACCAGCCCATCTGCTCGCCCAGCGTGAAAAGGGTCAGGAAGAAGATCACCGACGCCATCAGGAACATGCGAAACGGCGGCACATAGCGCGCGCGCTTTCCGTCCAGATAGTTCCGGGTCATCCGGCCGGGCCGCAACAGCAGCATCGGCAGGGATCGCCACAACCGGCCATCCAGCGCGAACACGTCCGCCAGGCTGCTCATGACGAGGTCCCAGATCGGGCGATGGAAGTCAGACGCGAGCTGGCCGCAAGTGGTGCAGAACCGGTCCTCGACGACCGTCTCGCAATTGGCGCAGGGCTCACCCGACTTTACCGGATGATGGTCCCCGGTCGACAGGCCACTGGCCGAGCCAAGGCCTGCCGCTTCCATTTCATGTTCCATCTAAAGACCCCCCGTCTTTTTTACCCTATTCGGTGTCCAGTCCCTGCCGACACAGGAAGCGGGAGCGGTGCTGGTCCTTGGCATTCTCTTCCCAGCCGGTGATGGCCGGATCAACCATGTTCTTGGTCACCTGGAACCACATCGGCGTGATCGGATATTCCTCCAGCATCAGCGCTTCGGCCTCCGCAAACGTCTCCGCCCGCTTCTGCAAATCCAGCTGCTGGTTCGATTGCTTCAACAGCGCATCATATTCCGGATTGGAATAATCGCCATAATTTTGCTGGCCGGTTTTCGACTCAAGCAGGTAGAGGAAATTGATCGGGTCGTCGAAATCGGCCACCCAGGCCGCATCCGCGGCGACAAAGTTGCCGGTCCGGAGGCGCGAATACAGAACCTTGGTGTCCTGTTTCACGATAGTTGGATTTACCCACGGCGCAATATCGCTCCAATTGGACTGGGCCACCGGCGCGACTTTCGGATTGTCATCCGTCGAGCGATGGATGAATTCGAATGCGAGCGGATTGTCCGGGCCGAACCCGGCCTCTTGCAACAGGCGGCGCGCTTCGGCCAGACGCTCTTCGCGCGGCATGTCCTTCCACGTCACCGAAGGCCGCTCGACATCATAATTGTCGATGCCCGGCGGCACGAAAGAATAGGCCGGCAGATAGCCCTGGGTCAGCACGTTGCGGACCATGAATTCCCGGTCGAGCGCCATGGCCAGCGCCTTGCGCACCCGGGCATCGTCAAAGGGGGCGACGGTCGTGTTGAAAGTCCAATAGGTCGAGATCAGGGACGGCGTCGTGCGCAGCCAGCCGGGGAATTTCGAATCCAGTTCGGTATAGCGCGAGCCGTCAAAGGCATTGTTGATATCCAGTTCGCCTGCGGAAATCTTGTTCTCAACCGCCGACAGGTCTTCCAGTTCGAGATACACGACCCGGTCGAAACAGGCCTCTGGCGCGCCGAACCCGGTCGGGTTCTTGTCGGCCACCAATTGGTCGCCGGTGCGCCAGTAGACCAGTTTATACGGGCCGTTCACGACGATGTTCTCCGGCTGGATCCAGGCATCGCCATGCGCTTCGATGGCCCAGCGCGGAAGCGGAAAGGTCGTGTAATGGCTGAGCAGGCCCAGCAGGTAGGGCGCCGGATACTCCAGCGTGATTTCCAGCGTCTTGTCGTCAATCGCTTTCACGCCCAGTTCTTCCGGCGGCAGTTCCTGCTCGCTGACCTTTTGCGCATTCTTGATCAGCCAGAGGAGCGAGGCGTATTGCGATGCGGTCTCCGGCTGCTGGATGCGGCGCAGACTGTAGACAAAGTCTCCGGCCGTGACGGGCGTCCCGTCAGACCAGACATGATCGCCCAGCTTGAAGGTCCAGACGAGGCCATCTTCGCTGACTTCATAGCTCTCCGCCATGCCGAGTTGCGGGCGACCATCCGGGCCGTCCGTGGTCAGGCCGATAATCATGTCGCCAATGATGATGTTTTCCCACTGGGCGGACGATTTGTTCGGGTCCAGCGTGTCCACCTTTGCCGAAATGCCCCGGCGAAGCGTCGGCACATCGGATGCCCCGGAATCCCCTCCACCTCCACAGGCGGCCAGGGTCAGGGCAAGCGCAGCGGCCAGGCCGGTGCTCATCAAGGCGGTCAACTTCATGGGTTTTGTGTCTCCAATGTCTTTTCGGCTTTCGCACGATTTGCAACAGTGCTGCCAGACCATTACGGTTTTGCAAAGCCTTCCTTCTGGAAGTCGCACATGAGGTAACAGGAATGACCCGAATTTGGTGCATTGCAGGGATGGTTTTTGCGCTCGGCGCAACAGCCACTGCACAAGACGTTTCAACAGATGACGTTTATGCCTGCACATCTGTCGCGGAAGATGCAGATCGCCTTGCCTGTTACGACGCGGCCGTTGGTCGTCTCCAGGAGGCCGAAGCGGCCGGCGATGTCACCACCGTGACCCGCAAGGAAGTCGAGCAGGTGCGGCAGGATTCCTTCGGCTTCTCCATCCCGTCCCTGCCCTCGCTGATGATCGGCAAGTCCGACAAGGACACCAGCCTCAAGGAAGTGGTCCTTCCCGTGAAAGCGGTTCGCGGCGCGCGCGGCAATCTCGTCATCACGCTGGAGAACGGGCAAGTCTGGCGACAGATCGATTCCAAGCCCCTGCGGAACAATGACCAGACCGAAGCCCAGATCTATGAAGCGGCCCTGGGCAGCTTCAAGATGAAGCTCGATGGCGGCGTCGCGTTCCGGGTCGAACGGGTCAAATAGCGGCGGGGCCCCTGCCGCAAACTTCGGCGCGCCCTGCCCGGAGCCCTCGCATGTGAGGACCGGCAGAGCCTATTCCGGCGTCGCGACTTGCCAGATCGATGAAACCTTTCACAGGCTGGGACGTAATCCCGGCTGACCATTGAAAGGGGATCGCGTATCCGGACGAAGATCAGGGCCCACAGAAATACCCGCTGGCTGAAGCGCTTTCGCCCGCCGCTCCTGTTCGCACTGGGCGGGGCGGCGCTGGCCTTCGCTGCGCCCTATCTTCATCGCTACATTCCCGACACCGTCATCGCAGGCCGGCAGGTTGAACAGGTCGCGGAAATCAGCTCCGGCGTGCTGTTCATCGTCGCCTTTGGCTGGCTGGTCGGCACGATTGTCGATGCGCTGCTGAAGCGCCGGCTGGCCGGCCTTCATCTCGATGCAGAGGACAATCTGGAGGCGCGCAAATCCGCCACACGGCTCGACGTGGTCCGGCGAGTCTGGATTGTCCTGGCGGGAATTGTCACGCTCGCCGCCGCGCTCACCGTCATCCCCGGCGTGAAACAGATCGGGGTCAGCCTCTTCGCGTCCGCCGGTATCGCGGGCATCGCCATCGGTCTCGCCGCGCGGCCCGTGCTGAGCAACCTCATCGCGGGCCTGCAGATCGCCTTCACCCAGCCGATCCGGCTGGATGACGCCGTCGTCGTCGAAGGCGAATGGGGCTGGATCGAGGAAATCGGCCTCTTCTATGTTGTCATCAAGATCTGGGACTGGCGGCGCCTCGTCGTGCCGCTCTCCTATTTCATCGAGACCCCTTTCCAGAACTGGACCCGCAAGAGCGCCTCCATCATCGGCAGCGTCTACTGGACTGTGGATTATCACGCCCCGATCGCACGGATGCGCGAGAAGCTGGAAGAGATCTGCAAGTCCACCCCGCTCTGGAATGGCGAGGTGGTGAATTTGCAGGTGACCGAAGCCGCGGGCAATTCCGTGACGGTGCGGGGGCTCGCCTCCGCCAGCACATCGCCCAAGGCCTGGGATCTTCGCTGTCTGATCCGTGAGCAAATGATCGAATGGCTACAGGCCGAACATCCCGAAGCCCTGCCGCGCCTGCGCGCTGATACTGCGGTGAACTTGCCGGAAGACTTTGGTGGCTTCACGCCCCAGCAGGGATAATCCCTACCAAGGGTGCGTCTGCCCCTCGAAATCGAGAAAGCGCAACTCGCTGGACGGCCCGGCGGTGGTAATCACCTTGTAGAGCCCCGCAGCGCTCTGGGCTGGACTGACCGGAGCCTGCTTGCCGCCCATGTCGGTATGCACCCAGCCCGGATGCAGGGCCAGCAGGGTGATCCCCTTTTCAGCCAGTTCCGGCGCAGCTGCGCGCAAGGCCATGTTCAGGCCCGCCTTGGATGTGCGATACATCAGACCATAGGAGGCCGTCGTGTTTTCGATGGAGCCCATCATGCTGGACAGGCTGGCGGCCATCTTCACATCGCTGGCGGCGACATTGTCGAGAAACGTGTCGATCATCCGCACAGGCGCAATCGTGTTCACCGCCAGGATATGGGCGAACTCGTCAAAGTCGACATCCTTGAAGCCGGCGAAGCTGCCAATGCCCGCATTGTTGATCAGATAGTCGATTGGCCGATCTCCGAGACTGGCCTTCAGGGCCGCGACCGACCCGGCATCTGTCACCTCCAGCGGATAGATGGTGGCGCCCGTCGCGTTCAGCTCATTGGCCTTATCCGGCTCGCGCGCGGTGGCGATCACGTCATGCCCTTCGGCGAGAAACTTCCGAACCAGTTCAAGGCCAATCCCGCGATTGGCGCCGGTGATGAGGGTGGTGGGCATGATGTCTCTCCGTCAGGCTGCTGTCCGGAGACAGGGATATGCCGTTCCGGGCATTCGGCAAGGGCCGATCAGGCCTCCGGCAGGATCCTGTAGACGGCCGTCGCCTTCATGACCGGTGTATCGCCCTGGCGAGCCATGCCGCCGGTGAACAGGATGGTCCGCGTCCGACGGTCGATCCGGGGCTCGATGACCGTCTCGGCGCCCTGCCCGGCCTCGGACGAGACATCAATCGTGACCGACACCATCTCGACGGGGCTGGGCGCACAGGCCGCCTCGGCATCGGCGCGGATGGCCGCCATAAGGTCCAGCGCAAGGCGCTCGTCGGGTTTCACGGAATTGATGTCCTGCATGTGGCGCGGCCCCTCTTCTTGTCGCCGATGCACATAGACAGGCTCGTTCCAAAAGAAAAGGGCCAAGCCGGCGGGGGGAAGAGAGGGGGAGTCCGACTTGGCCCTACATTGGGAACCTCTTGAAGGCACTGACAAAGTCAGGGGGTGTGCCTTCAAGATACAGGCTTTACGCTCCATGAGCGGATTGGTTCAAATTGAATGCAAAAAAATTTGCCGCATGAAAAAGCCGCCCTGAGGGCGGCTGGTTCAGCTTTGATTTCGCCCCGACTCAGGCCGCTTCAGCGGCGGCGGCCACGGCGTCGAGGTCAGACCCGATCAGGTCACCCAGATGGCCGAAGCCGACCAGGCCGTGATGCTCGTCCATATAGGTCGAGATGCACGGCAGGAGCTGGCCGATGGCCTTGTGGTCGAGGCCCAGCCGGTGAAGTTCGGTAATCATGGATTGGGCGACGACCCGCTTGCCGCCGGGGGTCTGCTCGATCAGGCGGGCGATGGCGCCGGTCGGCGCCCCGATCTCGCTGCCGGTACGGGCGGACAGGGCACGGGCGCCCGGAACGGTCTTGAACATCGCCTCGGCGAAAGGAGACTCCTGACGCTCGGCAGCATTCAGGACAATTCCCAAGGCCTGCCTGGATGTTTCCTCCGAGAGGCCGTTATGCCGGGCGAGATGCGCAGAGATATCGTTCAACATGTGCGAAAGCACTCCTGAGATTAACGGCTTCGGAAACGCCATTAACCCTTATTGTGCTTACCGCTTGGTTACCGGACACATTGTTGTGCGATCCAAAAGGGACAAAGAGCGTTAAGGCGCGTTAGGCCCGGGTAAACAAACCCGGTCAATTCGTTTACCTTTTAACCAATGTCCTCCCCTCCCAGCCCCCTCGACAAGGAGCCCTCATGATCCGCATCGGCATTCTCGGCGCAGCCAAGATCGGCCCCCAGGCCATTATCGACCCAGCCGCAGCCCGCAGCGATTGCGAGGTTGTCGCCGTTGCCGCGCGCGACGAAACGAAAGCGCGCACCTATGCCGACACGCACGGCATAGCCCATGTCGAGACCGATTATGAGGCGCTGGTGCGCCGCGCGGATGTGGACCTGATCTACAATGCCCTGCCCCCGCACCGGCATGCCGATCTGACCATTGCCGCACTGGAAGCCGGCAAGGCAGTCCTGTGCGAAAAGCCCTTCGCCATGAACACCGCCGAGGCAACCCGGATGGTGGACGCCGCGCACCGCACCGGAAAGCCCCTGATCGAAGCGTTTCACTACCGGTTCCATCCGGCCTTCCTGCGCGTGCTGGAGATCGTGCGCAGCGGGGAACTCGGCGCGATCAAGACGATGGATGCCGTCTTCAATGTGTCGATCCCCTACCGGGAAGGTGAGCTACGTCATACGCTGAACCTCGGCGGCGGCGCGCTGATGGATCTCGGCTGCTATTCCATCCACATGATCCGCACCTTGGCGGACGCCGAGCCCGACGTGCTGTCAGCCAGTGCGCACTGCGACCGGCCGGGTGTCGACATCAGCACGAAGGCACATCTCGGCTTTTCAAGCGGCGCGTCAGCGAACGTCGAATGCAGCATGGCGGACGGCGAGCGCAAGATCTGGCTGGAAGTCGTCTGCACCGATGGCTGCGTCTCCCTGCTCAATCCGGTGCACCCGCATCGCGGCCATGAAATCACCATCCGGCAAGGCGGAGACGTGCGCACCGAGACGGCAGAAGGCAACATCACCTATGAGCACCAGCTGGACCATGTGATGGATGTGCTCAGCGGACGGGCCCTTCCGCTAACTGGCGGGGCGGACGCCATCGGCAACATGGCTACGATTGACGCGATCTATGAAGCGGCAGGCCTGTCGCCACGGGGGGATCTCCCGCCCGCTTGACCGCTCGATATACGAAACGTATACGATATGTATATATCTCGTATGGAGAGGCACTCATGGGTATCGTAAAAATTGACAATGACCTGCATGAAGACGTCCGGCGGGCCAGTGCGGTCATGTGCCGGTCCATCAATGCACAGGCCGAATTCTGGATAAAGATGGGCCGCCTCGCGGAGGCCAACCCAACCCTGTCCTTCAATGACATCGTAAAGATGCAGCTTGAAGCGGCAGACCTGCCCGTGGCGGATTTGAAAGTCGCCTGACATGGTCAAGACGCCGGACGAACTCGCGCTCATGCGTAAATCGGGCAAGTTGCTGGCGTCCGTCTTCGAAATGCTGGACCAGAAGGAATTGGCTGGCATGTCCACGCTTCAGGTCAACGATCTGGTCGACCGGTTCATCACGGTCGACCTCGATGCGCGCCCAGCAAGCAAAGGACAATACGGCTTCAAATATGTCCTGAACTGCTCAATCAATCACGTCGTCTGTCATGGCGTGCCTAATCCGGACGAGATTATTCGCGATGGCGACATCATCAATCTCGACATCACGCTGGAGAAGAACGGCTTCATCGCGGATTCGAGCAAGACCTACATGGTCGGGAACGTCTCCCCTGCCGCAAGACGGATCGTCCGGATCGCCCAGACGGCGATGTGGAAAGGCATAAGCCAGGTTCGGCCGGGGGCGTATTTGGGAGACATCGGGTTCGCGATCGAACGGCACGCCAAGAAGAATGGCTGCTCGGTCGTGCGGGAGTATTGCGGACACGGCATCGGCCGCGAAATGCATGAAGACCCGCAAGTGCTGAATTTCGGAAGACCCGGAACGGGCCTCAAGCTACGCGAAGGCATGGTCTTCACCATTGAACCCATGATCAATCTGGGCACACGCCTAGTCTCGACAGAGGCCGATGGCTGGACCGTCGTAACCGATGACGGAAAACTGTCCGCCCAGTTCGAGCATACGGTTGCTGTAACGAAAACCGGTGTTGAAGTCCTGACCCTGCGGCCCGACGAGACGCCCATGCAGGCGCGCCGGGCGTAGTCAATACGGCAGAGTCCGGTACAAGCGCATGGCAAGACATGATAGGCTGAACCGGTCTGAATTCGACCGGGAGCTGATCACATGAAAATTGCAGGCATCGTCTTTGTCATCCTTGGCGCACTGGCCATCCTCTTCCCCTATGTGGCCGGGCTCTCCTACAATTTCATCCTCGCTTACCTGATCATCTTCGCAGGCGCGACGCATCTCTGGTGGGCCTGGCGGCCGAGCCTGGAAGGCCGCACGCAGCATTTGCTGCTCGGCCTGCTTTTCCTGGCTGGCGGGATCAGCCTGCTTGTCTTCCCGTGGATCGGGCTCATCTCCTTCACCATCATCCTTGGCGTCTCCTTCCTGATCCAGGGTGGGGTCCAGCTTGCCCTCGCCTCCAACAGCCCGCGTCTGCGCGGCAACAGCAAGACCATGCTGATCGTGTCAGGCCTTGCCGGCATCATCGCAGGCGCGCTGATCCTGATCGGCCTGCCCAGCAGTGCGGCCTGGGCCGTTGGCACCCTGGCCGGGATCAACATGCTGATCTTCGGCGTCGCCCTGCTGGCAATGGATAAGGCCCTGTCGGACGCCTTTGACGACTGACGAGCGCCCTGCGCGGCATCTTGCGCGGCGCGCCGGCTCCGTGATATTCGACCCATCTCACAACAGGCGCTGAGCGCGGTCGCGTCACCAAGACGAGGCAACCGCGGCGCAGGATAAGTCCTGTGTGTGCGCCGCTGTCGGCCCCCCCCCCAGGACATTCAGAGCCAGGAGTGCTGACAGATGAAGACCATTATCGAACCCTTCCGCATCAAATCGGTCGAACCGATCCGCATGACCACGCGGGACGAACGCGAACGCCTGCTGAAAGAGGCGGGCTACAACCTGTTCAAGCTGCACTCGGATGACGTGCTGATCGACCTGCTGACCGATAGCGGCACCTCGGCCATGAGCGCGGCGCAATGGGGCGCGGTCATGACCGGCGATGAGAGCTATGCCGGCGCGCCGAGCTTCTACCGGTTCGAAGCGGCCGTGAAGGATCTGATGGATTTCAAGCACATCATCCCGGCCCATCAGGGCCGCGCAGCAGAGCACCTGCTTTTCTCGCTGATTGCCAAACCCGGTCATGTCATCCCGTCCAATACGCATTTCGACACGACGCGCGGCAATATCGAAGCCGCAGGTGCCGAAGCGCTGGACTTGCCGATTGCCGAGGGCAAGATCCCGTCCCTCGACCATCCCTTCAAAGGGAACATGGACCTGGACGCCCTCGCCAAGATGATGAGCGAGCGCGGCGACGCCGTGCCATGTGTGATGATGACGATCACGAACAATGCCGGCGGCGGCCAACCGGTCAGCCTCGCCAATATTCGCGGCGCTGCCGAGATCGCCCATGCACATGGCAAGCCCTTCTTCATCGATGGCTGCCGGTTCGCCGAGAATGCCTGGTTCATCAAGCTGCGCGAGGACGGCCAGCAGGATCGCTCGATCAAGGAGATTGTGCGCGACACGTTCGACGTGGCCGATGGTATGACGATGAGCGCCAAGAAGGATGCCTTCGCCAATATCGGTGGGTGGCTCGCGCTGAATGATGACGCACTGGCCGAACAGGCTCGCACAAGGCTGATCCAGACCGAGGGCTTCCCGACCTATGGCGGCCTTGCCGGACGCGACCTCGACGCCATAGCACAGGGCCTGACCGAGATCGTGGATGAGGATTATCTGCGCTACCGCGTGCGCACCAATGCCTATATTGCCGAACGGCTGGACGCGTTGGGCGTGCCGGTGATGAAGCCGGCGGGTGGCCATGCGGTGTTCATCGATGCGCGGGACTGGCTGTCACACATTCCGCCGCTGGAATATCCGGGCCATGCCCTCGCCTGCGCGCTGTATGAGGAAGGCGGCATCCGGGGCTGCGAGATTGGTACGGTGATGTTCGGCCGCAAGCCGGACGGCACCGAAAAGCCGGCCCGAATGGACCTTGTGCGCCTTGCCATGCCGCGGCGCGTCTACACCCAGTCGCATGCGGACTATATCGTCGAAGTGTTCGAGGAACTCGCCAAGCGCAAGGATGACATTCGCGGCCTGAAGATCGTGAAGGAGCCGCCGATGATGCGCCACTTCACGGCGGAGTTTGCGCCGCTCTAGCAAAAGGCAGCGCTCGCCCTTCGACTTCGCTCAGGGTGAGCCTGCGGGTATCGTGTCTAGCCCGTCTTGGCCAAGTCGATCCATTGTTCGACTTCCTCTTCGGCGAGGTAGTCATCGTCGCGGATCACGCGGTCGCCCTGCGGGGTCTGGAGGAATTCACTCGCCAGCATGAACAGGGTGCGTGCGGGCGCCTCGGCCAGTTCCTTGCGGTTGCGGATGCCCGCGCCGACAAGGATCTGGGCGTCATGCACGCGCAGGCCCGGCACTTCCATCATCAGAATGGTCTGGTCCTTCCAGTCATTTAGCGTGTCGACATCGATATAGGCCACGTCGACCAGGAAGACGGTTTCTTCCGTGTCGCAATCCAGCAGGTCACCGACCGTGGTGATGCCGGCGCGCGACAGGCGCTTGGCCGTCTTCTTGCCAATGCTCGGCGCCTCGACGACCGGAGAATCGCGGGTGATGCGACTGCGGCGGGCAATATCGCCGGACTCGTCGCCCAGATCATCCGCAACCGGCACGGGGGCAGCGGCCTCGGTTTCTACTTCGGGCTCCGGTTCGAACAGGACCTCTTCGGCCCTGGGGGGCGCCTGCTTCTTCGGCGCGGGAGCTTCCTCCGCCTGCGGCGCTTCGGCCTCGACCGGCTCTGCTGGCGCGGCGATTGGTGCGGCCTCTTCGACTGCAGTGTCCTCGGCCTTGAGTTCGGCTTCGCCCTCGATCAGGGCGGTCAGCAGGCGCTCCTCGACTGCCTTGTTCTTCGAGCCTATCGCGCCAAGCGCCTGTTTGTTCAGCTCTTTCAGCGGAACGCGCAGCACCTGTCTGGCGTGAAGCTTTCGGATCGCCTTGTCGTCTTCCGGCAGGGTGCGGATGACCTTACCGGTCTTCTGATATTCCTTGTACATCCTCGTCACAGTGCGCTTGTCGGCAGCATCCGACAGTTTCGCCGTTACCCAGCGCAGCGGAATGTCCAGCGTCTCAATATAGCCCTGGAGGGTGAGATTGGTCTTCGGCGGGCTGACGGCGGCTTCCGCGATCGCACGTGACAGGATCGCGCCAAAGCCTGCGGTCGCATAGGCGACCAGTTCGACAATGGCGTCGAACATGGTCTCATCGAGACCGGCCGGCGGGTCCTTCACGCCGACGTCGAGATCATAATGGTCGATGAAGGTCTGGTAGTGGGGATGCGACAGGCGCGCGCCATTGCGCACCATGTCCGCGACGAAGCCAGCGCCCTCCGGCACCGGAACATCCGGATAGCCGAGCGTCTCGATGCGACCATCAATCTTGTCGCGGGATTTGGCGATGCTCCACTCCACCGCCCGGTGCATGGTGCCCTCTTCCTCGGTCTGGCCGGTATGGAAGGGCTGGATCGGATCGGCATAATAATGGCTCAGCACGCCGAACGCATAGGCGGCCTTGCTCCATTGCTTGCGGCGGAGGTGATCGACCGCCGTCGCATACCATTCCATCGCCTTGCCCGGCGCGCCGCCCCATTCCCCTTCGGAAATGTGCAGGACATGGTTGCGGAAATCCTTGAATTTGGAATCCGGTGCCTTGGCGCCTTCGAGCAGATGCTCGTGGTGGACCAGGAACAGATCCTTCCACTGCTCCGCCTCATCGGACGCAATGAGCGACAGCGCGTCCATCGCGATGTAATGGTGCGTCGATCGGCACCGATGGCCGCGAATTACTCGTTCGAGCAGAGACATGTCCCGTCTCCCTTCCCGCCTGATTCAATCTGGATCAGACGAGAAATGCCTAATGATAGTTACGCTATCATTAACCATTCGCGCGCGAGGGGAAGTTTCTGCTGTGCCCTACCGCACCGCAAAATCGGTCGGTTCGGCGCTCTTGCCTTTCGCGTCCTTTTCGCCCTTGGCCTGGCCGTGTTTGCCTGGGCCCATGAAGCCGAAGAGGTAGCCACCAACCTTGCGCATCTGGATCTCTTCTGAACCCTCGGTGATGCGATAGCGGCGGTGGTGGCGGTAGATGTGCTCAAACGGCTTGTGGCGCGAATAGCCCATGCCACCATGCACCTGCATCGCCCGGTCGGCCGCGTTGCAGCAGAGCCGGTTTGCCCGGTAGTTGCACATGGAGACCTTGTCGGAGAGATGGATCGCGACGTCCGGCTTGGACATCTGGTCCATTTCCCAAGCCGTCTTGAAGATCAGCAGGCGTAGCATTTCGGCCTCGGTGGCGAGTTCCACCAGCGGGAACTGGATCGCCTGATTGGTGGCGAGCGGCTTGCCGAAAGGTTTGCGCTCGCGGGCATATTGCACGCTCTCATTGATGCAGTAGATCGCAGCGCCAACCGAACTCGCGGCCTGGCGGATGCGGTTCTCGTGGACGAAATGCTGCGCCAGGGCGAGCCCCCCTTCCGGCGGGCCGAAGACGGCCTCTTCCGGCACCCAGACATCCTTGATGGTCAGGCGCGGATGGTCCGTCGGCATGTTGAAGGTCCACATATATTCTTCGATGATTACGCCGGGATCACGCGCCGGGATGATCAGGCAGGTGATGCCTTTCGCGTCGCCATCCTCGCCGCTGGTGCGGCAGAACAGCATGATGTGCGTCGCGACATGCATGCCGGTGATCCACATCTTCTCGCCATTGATCAGCCAGCCATCCTTGCCGTCCTTCTTATGACGTACGGCGCGGGTTTCCATATGGGTCGCGTCGGAGCCGTGGTCCGGCTCGGTCAGGCCGAAACAGGCGAGAAATTTCCCGTTGAGCGCATCGTCGGCGAGATGCTTCTGATCCGGACGGGCAAAGTCCCGTAACATCAGGATCTGGGGGAAATTGCCGACGATGGAATGTTCGTTCTGGAGGTCATTGTGCAGGCCGAGGCCCTGCTTGGCGAAATGCTCGCGAATGATCGCCATGCCGAGATTGGAGCCGTCCTGGCCGCCGAACTCCTTGGGCAGCGCATAGCGGAGATGCCCGGCCTTGTCGGCGCGGCGCTTGGCTTCGCGGAGCAATTCCTCCCATTCGGGACGTGGCAGGCCCTCATTGTCGAAATCGGTGCGCGCCCATTCACGGCGATGGTCGAAGAAGCGGATATTGTCGTCCTGCTGTTCGAGCGGCCTGATCTCGTCTTCGATGAACTGATCCAGCACGGTCAGATAATCGGCAATGTCCTGCGGGATGTTGAAATCCATGATGCGTTTCCTCCTGAGCGGTCGCCTTTGCGGCAATTCCCTTTTCCCCTCTGAGCATACCGCGCCGCACCCGGACGGCAATTTGTGCCGCCACGGCAGGATTGAAACAAAAATTGATGATTGAATGATTGACAATTTATTCAACAATCATATTCTGCCTTTACGGTCACCACCGGCCGCAACTGCAAGAAGGTTTCCTCCCATGCCATCTTCCCGTCTCTCTTACTTCATCGCCGCCGCAGCGATTGCAGGGGTCGCCTATGCTGCGCCTGCGATGGCTGACCCCACCCAGACTGTGTCGGCAGAAATCCAGTATGATAACAGCGCACTCCACTCGCGCTCCGGCGCCGGAATCGTGCTTGATTCCCTGCAGGAACAGGCGATTTCGGTGTGTCGCTATGATGCCCCGGTCTCCCAGGCGCCCCGCATTGACGATTCGTGCGTGTCGCAGGTGATCGCCCAGGCGGTAAACAAGATCGACCACCCCACATTGACCGAAGCCTATGTGTCCCGGTCGGGTTTGGCCCCGCGACTTGTGGCGGATGCCGACTAGATGCTGAATCCCGAAGGCTGAATGATTGACGCTTTCGTCAGTAATCGGTATTGAGGGCAGACGGGCACTCAGACTCAGGGTCCGACACCGTTTTTCTATCCACGCACCGAAAGGTCTCCTCCCATGATCCGTTCTGCTCTCACTGCCGCAGCCTTCCTGGCACTCAGCGCGCCGGCCTTTGCCAACACGTTCACCTTTGAAACCGCTGAACCTGTGGAAGATGGCCAAATCGTTGCCATCGGCACGGTCTGGCTGTGCGAAGGCACCGTCTGCAAGGGCGATCTCGATCGCAAGAAAGCTTCCGTCCGCGACTGCAAGAAGATCGCGAAGAAGGCTGGCGAGATCGTCTCCTACGGAAATTCCGATTCCACGCTGGAAGCGGATGACATTGAAGCGTGCAAGAAGTCTGCGCGCTAACTCTCTCGACTGGTTAGCAGTCCTCTCCTCGGGCCGTTCTGGTGTTTGCCAGACGGCCTTTTTTTTGCCTGCGCGCGAACCTACCCCGGCTTTGTGCGTTACAGTCGGCAGAATTGAGGAAGGACATGGCTGCATCACAAAGCGACCCGCTGGAAAATGTACTGGAAACCGCCATCGAGGAAGGCGGTGACGGGAAGATTTCCGTAGGAGATCTGCTCGACATGTTCGGCCACCGCTCCTTCGGCCCCATCATCACTTTGCTGGGCCTGCTGGTCGTGCTGCCGCCCATAGGCGCCATTCCGGGCCTGCCCGCCGTGGTCGGCCTGGTCATCCTGCTGTTCAGCATGCAGATCCTGATTGGCGCGGACCATATCTGGATGCCGTCCTTTGTGGAGAAGCAATCCATCGAGGCCTCAAAGCTTGAAGAGGCCGAGGACAATGTAAAACCCTGGCTGAAGCGGATCGACCGGATGATTACCGAACGCCTCGCTTGGGCGACGGGCAAACCCGCAACCTATCTGGCGGCGGTCGCCGTTTCGATTCTTGCCTTGCTCATGATTCCGCTTGAACTCGTGCCGTTCGCCGTCGCGGCGCCGGGCGCGGCCATCGTTCTTTTTGGACTTGCGCTTGTGGCGCGCGATGGCGCCCTGATGCTGGCAGGCTTTGCCGCTACCGCAGCGGCCGTGACCATCACCATCCTCTTCGTGCCCTGGGACAAGGTCGCAGGCTGGTTCTGAGGGACCGGATCACATGGCCGGAGTGGACTCAATCGGCTGCCAGAGCTCGACCTTGCGGCCATCCGGATCCATGACCCAGGCGAACTTGCCGTAGCTCTCGGTCATAGGGCCGCCCTCCAGTTCAACATTTTCAGCCTTGATCTGCTCGATCATGGCGTCGAGGTCGTCGACCATCAAATTCATCATGAAATCGCTGTCTGAGGGTTTGAAATAGTCGCTTTCCGCCTTGAACGGCGCCCAGATTGTCCGCGCTCCTTTGGGAAACTGCACTGCGGCATCGGCCTGCGAGAAGCTTGCGCCGCCATACTCGTCAATCTCGACTCCCAGAACGCGCGTATACCATGCCCGTGTGGCGTCGACGTCCTTGCACAGGAAGAACAATCCGCCGAGCCCGATCACTTTTGCCATGACATACCCCCCTACCAGGTTTCCGGCGCCTAGATCGCGCCCACGGCCTCCGCCAGCATGTCGCGGACCTGCCCCGCCACGCTGTGCAGCTCGCTGTTCTCAATCGCCTGCATGGAGGCAACAGGATCAATGGCACTAACCTCAATGCCACCCTCCACTTCGCGCAGGATGACATTGCAGGGCAGCATCGCTCCGACCCGCGGCTCCATCCCGATCGCCTTGTAGGCCATGTCCGGATTGCACGCACCGAGGATGAGATAGCCGGGCATGTCGGCGTCCAGCTTCTTCTTCATCGTCGCCTTCACATCGATTTCGGTGAGTACGCCAAAGCCCTTGTCCGAGAGCGCCGCGCGCGTGCGCCGGTCAGCCTCTTCCAGCGAGATGCCATCAAGGGTGCGAGTGATCGTATAGGCCATATCGAAAATCTCCGAGAGCGTGCCTGGGGAAAGGCTAGTTGAATTGGAAAGAAACGCAATGCGAGCGAGCCCGATTGAGTTCCTTTTCATCCCTGCAATTGGCAAGGGATGGTTGTAGACTCTCCCTATGACCGATTCTGTTTCCTTGCCCGGCGCGGGCTGCGGCGCCGCGATCCATGACGAAGACGGCCGCCTGTTGCTGATCCAGCGCCTGAAGGAGCCGGAAGCCGGCGCATGGGGCCTGCCGGGCGGCAAGATCGATTTCGGTGAACGCGCCGAGGACACCGCTCGCCGGGAAATCGAGGAAGAGCTTGGCATCCAGATCGAGCTGACCGGGCTCGCCTGTATCGCCGAGACCATCGACAAGGGCGACGGCAAGCATTGGGTCGCGCCGGTCTATTCCGCCCGGATCGTGTCCGGCGAGCCGCGCGTGATGGAACCGCAAAAGCATGGCGGCTGGGGCTGGTATGCGCTGGACAATCTGCCCGACGCGCTGACTACGCCGGTTCGCGATTATCTGACCGCACTGGACCGGATGTCCAACCCGTCCTGAAACTGCAAATATGCAGTGTGTGTTGCGGCTTGGCTCTAGCGGGCCGGAGCCAAGTGGTGATTATAGCGGTGTGATTCGACGCATCCGAACATTGCTGATCTGGCTGGTCATCGCGGACCTGGTGGCAACGCTTCTCTTCTGGGGCGTCACCCGGCTTTCGGACCAGACCAACAAGCTGTCCGGCGGACGCGGGATCATCTTCTATACCGACAATGCCGCAGATGCCTCGGCGCGCATCGACAAGGGTCTCGCCCTGCTGAAGGCCGGCAGGCTCGACCAGTTGAAAATGGTCGGCGGCCATCGCCCGCAGGAAGGCCGACTCGGCAGCCAGGAGATGGCCCTGCTTGCGGCGCGCCGGTCCGGAGAGGCCGCCAGGATCAGTGCCGACGTTGAAAGCCGGGACACGATCTCCGGTCTGGAAAACCTTGCCAATACGACCAGCGCCGCCGACAGTGGCAAGATCGTCTTCATCTCGAACTGCATGCACGTCCTGCGTGCCAAGGCGATCTATGCCAGCCATCCGGGCGACCAGCCCAAGGCGTTCGCCGCTTGCCCTCCGGGGGGATACAACCCGCTGGATATCTGGCGCCGCGCGCATTACGAGGCCGGCGCTTGGGCGCTGTTCCTGATGCCTGAAAGCTGGCGGGATGCGATCATCGACCGCCTGCGCGGGGACGAAGAGGGCGCCTAGCCCAGAGCGCCGCAACGGCGTTCGTATTCCGCAATGGCGTCCGGCATCCATTCCCGGAAATTCTCGGCCCGTGTTTCAGAGGCCGGGTGGGTGGACATCCATTCCGGCGGGCGCTGGCCGCTGCCAATCTGTCCCATCCGTTCCCACAGATCCGGCGCTTCGCGCGGATCGTAACAGGCGCGCACGAGCAGATCGAGGCCGATCTTGTCCGCTTCGGTCTCATGCTTGCGGGAATAGGCCAGCATGCCGCCCTGCGCCGCGATGCCGAAGGCCTGCATGATGGCGCGCTGTTGCGAGGCGTCCATGTCGCCAAGGCCTACGCCGACGGCGATCTGCCCGAACTGGACAACACGCTGCTGGCTGACCCGCTCAGCGCCATGATGGGCCAGGGCGTGGCCAATCTCATGCCCCATCACCACGGCCAGCTTGTCGAGATCACTGATATCGTCGGTGTCGACCTGACCGTCATGATTGCCGGTGATGTCGAGGATGCCGGTATAGATGGCGACATAGCCCCCCGGCAGGCAGAAGGCGTTGGGCGTGGACGAGTCCACGACATAATAGGTCCAGTCGAACTGGTCGGCGACCGGCGTGAAGGAGGCGCCGTCTCGCAGGAGTTCCTGCTCTAGTTCGATAGCCGCGCGCTGCAGCCTGACACCGATCTCGCGGACGGCTTGCGTGTACTCCGCTTCGGCGCCGTCACAAGTGTTTCCGTCCGCGCACAGGACATCATTTCCCTGCTGCTGCTCCTGGTTCAGGATCTGGACATAGGATTGCTGGCCCAACTCGACCTCTTTCTCGATGGAGACCGTGTTCAGCTGCTTGCGGCCCGAGAATGGCACTTCGGTCTGGTTCGCCTGCCAGTAGAGAAAGATGAGGAACAGGCCGACCAGGATCAGGCTGAACCGGCTACGCAACAGGCCGCCCAGCCCGCTTCTGCGGGTCTTGTGGCCATAGGCATAACGCGGCAGGCGCATGAGCAATCTCCGTCAAATCTGCTTGGTAAACCGTTTAAACCAAGACCCGTCGCAAGGGAAAGCACGCTTGCACCTTCACGAAGGCCTCTCCGGACGCTATTTCTGAAGCATGACAGACCATGCCCCCCAGCCGAAGCTCGAAATCCGCATCATCCCTGTGACGCCGCTGCAGCAGAACACGTCGATGATCTGGTCCACCGACACGATGGAAGGGGTGTTCATCGATCCGGGCGGCGAGGTCGACAAATTGATGGGCGCGGCCCAACAGTTCGGCGTGAAGATCGTCGGCGTCTGGCTGACGCATGGCCATCTCGACCATGCCGGCGCGGCGACCGAAGTGTCCGAGCGCACCGGTTGCCCGATCATCGGCCCGCATGAAGATGATCAATGGCTGCTGGACGAGCTGGAAGCCCAGGGCGCCAAATATGGCATTACAGACGGCCGCAATGTGAAGCCGGACCGCTATTTGCAGGATGGCGATGAACTGGAACTGGCCGGCAATAAATTCGGCGTTGCCCACTGCCCCGGTCACACACCGGGCCATGTCGTGATCTATCACAAGGATGGCGCGTTGGCGTTTGTCGGCGATGTCCTGTTCCGCGGCTCCATCGGCCGGACCGATTTTCCGCGCGGCAATCACCAGCAGCTGATCGACTCGATCACCGGCAAGCTCTGGCCGCTGGGCAATGAGATGCGCTTCGTACCGGGCCACGGCCCCCTGTCCACCTTCGGTCAGGAACGGCAGGACAATCCCTTCGTCGCGGACTCGATCACCGGATACCAAGGCGCCGCAACACAGGATGCGGACGCGACAGACCAGAAGCTCGCCAAACGCTGGAGCTGACGGAGTTCCGCATTACGATCCGGCAAGTCTCTGAAATTGCTTGGAACCAAGCCGAAAAGAAGACGTTTCTGCCCCGTACACAACGGAAAGGAATGTCCTATGACCGCTTATCTGAAACTTGCCGCCATTGGCGCCAGCGCCCTTGCTCTGGCCGCCTGTACGCAAACGGGTACGACGGAACGCAACGCCGCAGTTGGCGCCGCAGCAGGGGCCGTCGCTGGCGCCGCGATCGGTAACAATGTCGGCGATGGCGATGCTGGCCGAGGCGCTGCGATTGGCGCGGTTCTGGGCGGGTCTGCCGGCGCTGCAAAAGGCTGTACGGAATCCGAGGATTGCGACATGCCCGGCGTGAAAGACCAGGCGGATGAAAAAGATGCGGATGGCGATGGCCGCGCCGACATCTATGACCGCTACCCGTATGACAGCTCGCGCTGGTAAGCAGCCGAGGTAGTAGAGTGATGGTGAGCCCCGCTTCTTTGGAAGCGGGGCTTTTCTTTTGCGGCACATTTTCGCCACCGTATCACCCCCGTCTCTCCCCGGCCGAACCGGAACACGCCAAAGGCTGACACGTTTATTCAGCAAGATTGTGAGACAGGAGACACTGCATGGGACGAGTTACGCCCCTCAATAATTTCATTTCCGGCTCGAAGCATATCGAAGCGGATGATCGCGCCGTGCGCGAACGCATCCGAGACTGGTATCGCTGTTGGCCGCAAGGCCAGCTGGCAGCCGCCGATGACCCTCTCACGGGTCCGGGCTGTATTCGTTTACTCAGCGACTTCGGCCGGGACGTTTCAGTGAACCGCACTTTGAACGATTACCGCCAGCTCTGGCAGCCGATCCTGGAGGATACTTTCAAGCGCTGGCACATCAGCATCGTTTCGGCGATCAATCTGCGCTGTACGCGCGAGATGGCAGCGGCCCATTTCTTTACTCAGCTCAGCGGTGTCACACATCATGACGGCGTGATGAATCAGGTCCAGGCTGTGTCGCAGGTCTGGGAGAAGATCACAGGCCGCTGGCACCTCGTCCAGGAGCATTCCACCGTGCATGACGCCCCGGTCTAGGCCGGGCGTCAGGCGGGCTGGTTAAAATCAATTACAGCTATTGACGGAAACCCATCCCTTTGGCCTTGCCCCCGCCCCCGACTCCCAGCTATGGAGCAGCCGTTTGGCCGGTAGGAGAAAAGCAACATGCCGAAGCGCACGGATATCCGCTCTATCCTGGTTATTGGTGCCGGTCCGATCATCATTGGGCAGGCTTGTGAATTCGACTATTCCGGCGTGCAGGCGATCAAGGCGCTGAAGAGCGAAGGCTACCGGGTGATCCTGGTGAATTCGAATCCGGCGACGATCATGACCGACCCGGAACTCGCTGATGCCACCTATATCGAGCCCATCCTGCCGGAAGTGGTCGAGAAGATCATCGAGGCCGAAAAGCCGGACGCCCTGTTGCCGACCATGGGCGGCCAGACCGCGCTCAACTGTGCGCTGGACCTGCATTATGCCGGCATCCTCGAAAAGCATGGCGTTGAGCTGATCGGCGCGAAGGCCGAAGCCATCGAGATGGCCGAAGACCGCAAGCTGTTCCGCGAAGCGATGGACCGGCTCGGCCTCGAAAATCCCCGCGCCGCCATCATTGCGTCTCCGAAGAAGGAAGATGGCAAGTATGACCGGATCGAAGGCCTGAAGCGCGCCATGGCCGCGCTGGACGAAGTCGGCCTACCCGCCATCATTCGCCCGGCCTTCACGCTCGGCGGCACCGGCGGCGGTGTGGCGTACAATGTCGAGGAATATGAAGAGATTTGCCGGTCGGGCCTTGCCGCCTCACCGATGGCCCAGATCCTTGTCGATGAAAGCCTGCTCGGCTGGAAGGAATACGAGATGGAGGTCGTCCGCGACAAGGCGGACAATTGCATCATCATCTGCTCCATCGAGAACATTGACCCGATGGGGGTCCATACCGGAGATTCCATCACGGTCGCGCCCGCGCTGACGCTGACCGACAAGGAATACCAGATCATGCGGAACGCCTCGATTGCGGTACTCCGCGAAATCGGCGTCGAGACCGGTGGGTCGAATGTCCAGTTTGCCGTGAACCCGGCCGATGGACGCCTGGTCGTGATCGAGATGAACCCGCGCGTGTCGCGCTCATCGGCACTGGCCTCCAAGGCGACAGGCTTCCCGATTGCGAAGATCGCGGCAAAGCTGGCGGTTGGCTACACGCTGGACGAGCTCGACAATGACATTACCGGCGTCACGCCAGCCTCGTTCGAGCCGACGATTGACTATGTGGTCACCAAGATCCCCCGCTTTGCCTTTGAGAAGTACAAGGGCGCCGATCCGGTGCTGACCACCGCAATGAAATCCGTCGGCGAGGCAATGGCGATTGGCCGCTCCTTCCAGGAAAGCCTGCAAAAGGCGCTCTGCTCACTGGAGACAGGCCTGTCCGGCCTGGACGATATCGCATTCGAGACCGAAGCCGATCTGCGCAATGCGCTGGGCGTGCCGACACAGGACCGGTTGCGCGTTGTGGCACAAGCCCTGCGCCAGGGCCTGTCCGTGGACGAAGTTCACCAGATCACGTCCATCGACAAATGGTTCCTGCGCCAGATCGCGGAGCTGATGGAGGTCGAGGCTGAGATCCTGAAGGACGGCCTGCCGCAGGATCATGAAGGCATGCTGCGCCTGAAGATGCTCGGCTTTTCCGATAAGCGTCTCGGCAAGCTGGTCGGCAAGAGCGAGGCCGAGATCCGCGCCCTGCGTCACGGACTGGGCGTGCGCCCCGTCTACAAGCGCATTGATACGTGTGCGGCAGAGTTCGCCGCCAAGACACCTTACCTCTATTCCACCTATGAGCAGCCGGTGTTCGGCGCCGAGGAGGCAGAGTGTGAAGCCCTGCCCTCGACACGTAACAAGGCCATCATTCTCGGGGGCGGCCCCAACCGGATCGGACAGGGCATCGAGTTTGACTATTGCTGCTGCCATGCCGCCTTTGCGATGGAAGACATCGGCATTGAATCCATCATGGTCAATTGCAACCCGGAAACGGTGTCCACGGACTATGATACATCGGACCGTCTCTATTTCGAGCCCCTGACCGACGAGCATGTCCTGGAGATCATCCACAAGGAACAGTCGGCCGGCACGCTGAACGGGGTGATCGTCCAGTTCGGTGGCCAGACGCCGCTGAAGCTGGCCAACACGCTGGACCGCGAGAACGTACCGATCCTCGGCACCAGCCCAGCCTCGATCGACCTCGCCGAAGACCGCGAGCAATTCGCGGCCCTGCTCGACGAGCTCGGCATCCAGCAGGCCCCGTCCCGCACGGCCCGCTCGGTCGAGGAAGCCGAAGTCAAGGCCAATGAGATCGGCTATCCGGTCATGCTGCGGCCCTCCTTCGTGCTGGGCGGCCGGGCCATGGAGATCGCGCGCAATGATGAAGACCTGCGCAAGTTCGCGGCCGAAGCCCTGAACGTGGCCAAGGATTCCGGCGACGCCTCACTCTTCATCGACCGCTATCTGTCGGACGCCATCGAGGTGGACGTGGACGCCCTCTGCGACGGCGAGAATGTGCATGTCGCGGGCATCATGGAACATATCGAAGAGGCCGGCGTGCATTCGGGCGACTCCGCCTGTGCGCTGCCGCCCTACACACTGTCGCCCGCCCTTCAGGGCCGTCTCGCCGAGCAGACGATTGCGCTTGCGCGGGCGCTGAAAGTTCGCGGCCTGATCAACATCCAGTTCGCGGTCAAGGATGACGAGATCTATGTGCTGGAGGCCAATCCGCGCGCCAGCCGGACCGTGCCCTTCGTGGCCAAGGCCGTCGGGGCCCCGATTGCCGCCATCGCCGCCAAGGTCATGGCCGGTGCCAGCCTGACCGATTTCGACCTGACCCACGCCAATCCCCGCCGCGTCGCGGTGAAGGAAGCCGTCTTCCCATTCGCCCGCTTCCCGGGCGTCGATCCGCAGCTTGGCCCGGAAATGCGCTCGACCGGCGAAGTCATGGGCTGGGATGATGATTTCGGCATGGCCTTCCTGAAAAGCCAGATGGGTGTCGGAGTCCAGCTTCCGGACTCAGGAACGGTGTTCGTCTCGCTGAGAGACGGCGACAAGAAGGCCATTGTGCCGGCCATCCGGAAACTCATCGATTTCGGATTCTCTGTCCTGGCGACCAGTGGAACCGCCGCCTTCCTCGAAGGCGAAGGCCTGAAAGTGACGCGCATCAACAAGGTTCTTGAAGGCCAGCCGCACATCGTTGACGCCATGATCAATGGCAATGTGCAATTGGTGTTCAATACGACCGAAGGCGCGGCTTCACTGGCAGATTCGGCCTCGATTCGCCGGACCGCCGTGAACCGGAAGATTCCGTATTTCACAACTCTTGCCTCCTCGATGGCGTCGGTTCAGGCCATCGAAAGCATGAAAGACCGGGAAATCTCGGTGCGCGCCTTGCAATCGGCCTGATCAGCCCCACTTGACGCAATTACCAATTAAGACAACGATTTTGCCGCCAACAATAGAGGTGACACAGATGGACCGCATTCCCATGACCGCAGAAGGCCATGCTGCGCTTCAGTCAGAACTAAAGACGCTGAAATCCGTTGAGCGCCCGAACATTATCGCGGCGATCGCGGAAGCTCGTGCGCATGGTGATCTGTCAGAAAACGCTGAATACCACGCCGCCAAGGAGAAGCAGAGCTTCATCGAAGGTCGCATCGCCGAGATCGACGACAAGCTGGCACGGGCCGACGTCATTGACGTCTCCAAGCTGGGCGGCAGCAAGGTGCGCTTTGGCGCGACCGTCACCCTGATTGATGTCGATACGGAAGAAGAAAGCACGTACAAGATCGTTGGCGAAGACGAAGCCAATGTGAAGGACGGCAAGATTTCCGTTACCTCCCCAATTGCCCGCGCAATGATCGGCAAGGAAGAAGGCGACGAAGCCGAGGTGGCGGCCCCGTCCGGGGCGCGCGCCTACGAGGTTGCCAAAGTCGAGTACCTGTAAATGGCTGAGACGGGGTCGCTCGGACCATCCGTCTGGGCGGTCTCCGACGGCCGCGCAGGCAATGCTGCTCAGGTCCGCGCGGTGCTGCAGGCACTGGGTGACACGCGGCGATGGATCCAGATCGCTCATATTAATGGCGAAGCGCACCGCTCAGACCCCCTGGTGCTGACGCCGCGCATACCTTGGACCTGGCTTCCGGCCGACAAATGGCCCGCCCCCCTGGCCTCGCTGCCGAAAGGCCAGCGCGCCCAATTGGAAGCACCCTGGCCGACTGTGTGGGTCGCTGCAGGCCGCCGTTCGGCCGCGCTGACCCGCAAGGTGCGGGAATTGTCCGGAGGCAAGACCCTGACCGTCCAGATTCTCGACCCGCGCATACCCGCAGACAATTTCGACCTTCTCGTCACACCCACTCATGATGAGGTCAGTGGACCGAACGTCATCCAGACTATTGGCTCACCGTCTTATTTTGCGCCGGACCTGATTGAAGAGGCCGGACAGTCTTTCGCAGACCTTGCCGACGAGCGCAGCAAGAGCGCCATTGTCATTCTCGGCGGGAACTCCCGTGCACATACATTCACCGATGCGGCAGCCGAGCGCCTTGAATCCCAGCTGCGCATACTGGCCGGACAGGGCTGGCGCCTGCGCATCACCACATCCCACCGCACACCTGTGCCGGTCGTTGCCCGCTTCCGTTCGATGGCGGATGAAATCGGGGCGCGGTTCTGGGCAGGCCCGGAAGATGGCGAGAACCCGTATCTTGCCTGGCTGGTCTTTTCCGATTGCGCGATTGTCACGGAAGACAGCGCCAACATGCTGTCAGACGCCGCCTGGCACGATTTGCCGATTCATATCGCGCGCCTCGAAGGCCGTTCAAAGAAATTCGACAGCCTGCACCAGAGCCTGATCGATCATGGCGCTGCGCGCTGGTTCGGCGGCACACTTGAAACCTGGAGCTATCCGGCCCTGCGCGAAGCGGACCGGGTCGCCGATGCGATTGTCGAGAAGCTGCTGGCCCGCTATCCGCAGCCTGACATGGGCGGCGATGACACCAAGGTCGCCCCGCCGGACTGGATGGAATGAGCCTGATACGGCTCCCCACATGACCAGCGCCTGATGAAGCTGTTCGCGCTCACCCTTCTGACCATGCTCGCCTTTGCGGCCAATTCGGTGCTCAACCGGCTGGCGCTGGCAGGCGGCCTCATCGACCCGGCAAGCTTCGCCATCATTCGCCTGTTCAGCGGCGCACTCATCCTCGGCCTGATCGTTCTTTTGAGGTCGGCGGCCCACCCTGCCCTCCTGTCGCCAAGGCGATGGACCAGCGTAGCGGCCCTGCTCGCCTACATGCTCGGCTTTTCCTTCGCCTATCTTTCTCTCGATACGGGCGTCGGGGCGCTGATCCTGTTCGGCGGGGTACAGATTACCATGTTCGCTGGCGCCCTGGTGGCGAAGGAGCATGTCCCCGCCCTGAAATGGGTCGGCGCACTGGTCGCGGCAGGGGGGCTCGCCTGGTTCCTGTGGCCGACGCAGGATACGCGGATCGACCCGGCCGGCGCCGCGCTAATGGGCATCGCTGCGCTCGGCTGGGGCATCTATTCGCTGATGGGACGCGGCGCAAAGAACGCCACCACTGAGACAGCGGCAAATTTCGCGATAGCCGCCCCCTTCAGCCTGCTCGCCCTGTTTGCCACCACGCCACAGGTAGCGCCTCTGGGCATCCTGCTCGCCTGCCTGTCAGGCATGGTCATGTCGGGGCTCGGCTATGCGCTCTGGTACGCCATCCTGCCCCGTCTCGCCTCATCCACAGCAGCTGTCGCCCAGCTCAGTGTGCCCGTCCTCGCCGCGCTGGGCGGGATTGCGTTGCTCGACGAGGAGTTGACACTACGCTTTGTCATGGCAGCTTTGGTCGTGCTGGGAGGCATCGGCCTGTCGGTCGTCTACAAACCCAGACGGTCCAGCAGGGATCTCGCCAGAACATCGGGCGACTCCTGACTCGTATCCACCTCAAGATCATACTCAGCGCCGACGTGAACACGAGAAAATTGCCATCGCGCTTGCCCAATATCCCGGTCCCCGCGCGCAACCTCCCGTGCCTCTGCAACCTCGAGCGCAGAATGAACGCCTACAAAGACCGGCTGATGGTTGTTCAGCAGGCGTCGGTATTCCTGTTGTTCTCCATCCCCCATCCAGACATCATCGACAATCACGTCAAGTCCGGCCTCAGCCATAGCCGCCACGGACCGGCGCATGCCATCCATGAGGCGCTTTCCGAAGGGGCCCGTTTCCACGCTCACCTCGGGAGGAGTTACTCCCTCGACGGGAAGGAAGACAAAGCCGTCCACATGGTCCTTCAGCCACCCAGGCTGCATATTGAGAAAGTCATCCATCTGAACATGCAGGAATGGGCGTAACGCAGCCTCCTGAATTGCGCGAGCAAGAGAGGTCTTTCCCGCGCTCGTTGTTCCATTCAGGATGACTACGAGCGCCATGACGTCAGGCCGCCACGACACGCTCATCGGCCGGGATCGGCTTCAGGATGAAGCCGCCGCCGAGAATGCGGGTGCTGCCTTCCGCGTCGTAGAGCACAGCGGCCTGGCCGCGCGCGACGCCCTCTTCCGGATCATCGAACCAGATCACGGGCACGCCATCGCTCCAGCCCAAACGGGCCGGCACTGGGGGCCGCGTGGACCGCACACGGACGAGCACGGGCGAGCCCGCATCAGCTGCAGCCTCCAGAGAGCCCTCGCCCAGCCAGTTCAATTCTTCCAGGAGCAAGCCGGACGTCATCAAGGCTTCGCGCGGGCCAACAATGACCCGGCGGCTCGGCGCGTCGATCTTCACCACGTACAACGGGTCGCCCGTCGCGACACCCAGGCCGCGGCGCTGGCCGATTGTGTAGTGGATCACGCCATTATGCTCGCCCAGCACGCGGCCATCGAGATGCACGATCTCGCCGCCGCGCCCGGCGCCCGGACGCAATTTCTCGACGACCGTCGCATAAGAGCCTTCCGGCACGAAACAGATGTCCTGGCTGTCCGGCTTGGAGGCGACCGGCAGATTGAACTGGTCGGCCAGTTCGCGCACCTGTGTCTTCGGCAAGTCGCCCAGCGGGAAGCGCAGATAGTCGAGCTGCTCTGCCGTCGTGGCGAACAGGAAATAGGACTGGTCGCGGCTGGCATCGGCCGCGCGGTGAAGCTCGGGCCCGGTGTCACCATCTGTCCGGCGGATATAGTGGCCCGTGGCAAGGCAATCCGCGCCAAGATCGCGGGCGGTCTTCAGAAGGTCCGAGAATTTGACCGTCTGGTTGCAGCGAATGCACGGGATGGGCGTCGACCCCGCCAGATAGGTATCGGCAAAGTCTTCCATCACCTGCTCGCGGAACTTGGACTCGTAATCGAGCACATAGTGCGGAATGCCGATCTGGTCGGACACATTCCGGGCATCATGGATGTCCTGCCCGGCGCAGCACGCGCCCTTCTTCTCGATGGCCGCGCCATGATCGTAGAGCTGCAACGTGATACCGATCACGTCATAGCCCTGCGCCTTCAGCATGGCGGCCACGACAGAGCTGTCGACTCCGCCCGACATGGCAGCGACGACGCGCGTTTCCGCGGGCGGTTTGGCAAATCCAAGAGAGTTCACGCGGCCATCCCAGGCCGGCGGCAATTTATAAGTCATGTCTCACTCCAACCGGGTTAAAGGCCCGGAGCAGTTTCAGGAATGGGGGCATATAGCGCGGGACGCGCCAAATTGCGAGGGGGTCAGGCTGCAGATGCTTCGGCGTTGGCCGTTCCGGCCGCGACCCAACCGCCCCGGAAATGGCGGGCCGGCTCCAGCTTGTCGGTCAGGCCGATGACGCTTTCGCCGCCGCCGAGCAGGATCATGCCGCCTGGCATCATCTGTTTCGCGACACTGTCGATCACCTTGGTCCGGGCCGACCGGGCCATGCCAGACAGCACATTGCGGCACAGGATGACATCGAAATTGCCCAGCCCGTCCGCGCGTTCCAGCAGATTGTGCTGGCGGAAGCTGATGCGGGAGCGCAGCGCTTCCGACGCCTCCCACTGGCCGGTTTCCAGCCGGGTGAAATGCTTCACCAGACGGTGGATCGAAAGCCCCTTCTGGACCTCATAATGGCCGAAACGCGCCACACGGGCCTTCTCGGTCGCAACCTTGCAGATATCGGTCGACAGAATGTCGATCTGGGCGCCCCGCAGGCTGGCCGGCAGTTCGTCTTCCAGAAGGATGGCCAGCGAATAGGCTTCCTGGCCTGTGGCCCCGCCAGCGCACCAGACCTTGAGGCGGCCGGTGTTGGAGGCTTTCAGGCGTTTGGGCAGGATCTCTTCCACCACGCGCTTCAGCGCGTCGCGGTCCCGGAAGAACCAGGTGTCCTTCGACACCAGCGCTGCGGCCACTTCAGCGGCGAAAACGGGATTGGCGCGGGATTTCAGGCAGTGAACGAGGTCCGCCATCGTGCCAAACCCCTCGCGGCGTGCAATCGCGGCGAGCCGGGCTTCGATCAGATAGGATTTGGATTTCGGAATCGCCTGTCCGGAGCCTTTCAGCGCCAGCTCAGCCAACTCGTTGAAGACCTCTTCCTGCATCTAACACTCCGAATCGGACATTCTGCCCATAAACCTTACCCATAGGTCGCGGTTTATTAAGAAATGCTTCAGACCAGACCGACTTCCGCAAATTTGCTTTCCAGAATATCAGCGTCGAATGGCTTCATGATGAACTCGTCGGCACCCGAACTCAACGCCTCATTGATGTGTTCCGCGTCGTTTTCGATAGAACAGAACACCACCAGCGGATGCTTGCCCTCTTCCTCACGGCGCAGGGCGCGCAGGAAATCGAGTCCGTTCATCACCGGCATGTTCCAATCAAGCAGGATGGCATCCGGCATCTTCTGGCGACACTGGCGCATGGCCTCGGCGCCGTCACCGGCTTCCAGGACATCGAATTTCAGGTCGCGCACGATACGCGCCGCCACTTTTCGGACAACACGGGAATCGTCGACGATCAGACAGGTTTTCATAGGATATCCTGTGCGCAGCAGCTTGGCGTCGAATCTGGCCGACCCCGGTTAAGAAAGTCCTGCCAAAGTGTAAATTTCAGCCGGGCCGTCAGCCCTCAGCGCGGATGCCCGCCGCCATGATGATGACGGTCTCATCGCTTTCGCTGGCAGTCAGTTCACCGCCCAGACCGTCACAGATGATCTTGGAGAACAGGGGCTGGATCGTCTCCGGCCGCCAGCCATCTTCCGGCTCGATTCCCTTGATACCATTGGCAATGTCGGGTCGCAGACGGGCCCGCTTGCCTTTGCAGGTCAATGTGATGGTCAGGCCCACTTGCTCATTGCGAATGCGGACATGGATGACCCCGCCCCGCGGCAGGCAGTCGATCCCCATCATGACGAGGTTCATCATCATGCGCACATGCGAGAAGCTCAGATGGTCGGTCTGGATGTCGAATTCGATGCTGGGCCGGTGGCTCGCCACGAAATTCTGGGTGATCTTGCGCGCTTCATGAATGTCGGCAGCGCCCGAATTCAGCCCGATCGAGCCGAAGGCATAGCGCAGGAACTGGATCCGCGCGCCAGCCTTCTCCGCGCCATCATGCAACAGGTCCTGTGCCTGAGCCTTCATTTCCATGTCACCGGGATCGTTCAGCAGATCCAGCGCATTGGTGACCGAGGAAACGGGCGAAACAAGGTCATGGCAGATGCGCGATGCGATGTACGCAGACAGGCGTGCAGGATCGATCATGGATGGGAGCGCCCCGTTCTAGAGTTCAGATTTTGCGCAGGATTGTGTGAGCCGCCCGGTGTGTCAATCAAGGCTGTATGAACTATTGGCGATATTCGACATTCTGCTCAGTTGTGTCTTCCGGCCGCTCCATATCATCATAACCATGCCGCGCGCTATGGAAGGTCAGCAGGAACAGGCCAATGGAGAGGCCGAGCGTCATCACACCGCCCAGAATATAGGCGAGCCAGCCATGACCGGAGAGGCCATCGGCATTGCTTTCCCACAGCAGCGATATGCCCCAGAGCATCAAGCCCAGAAGCACGAAGCTGGCGACTATCCAGAAGATCAGCTTGCGCGACATGAAGATTCACCTACGCCGGACGGCGCCGGAAACAAGCTATTTCTGTTTCCAGGTGCCGCTGGCGTCCATGTACCATTGGCCACGGCTCAGCTTGGCGATCTGTTTTTCGCCCGTGATGCGGGCCACTTCCGCCACCGTGGTGCCGGTTTCAGCAGCAACTTGGGCGTATTTGGCAGCGCGTCGGTTGTTGATCTCCTGAACCTTGCGGATCAGGGCCGGGTCGCCGGACCCGATGACGCCGAGGCGCCCATCAATGCGCTCACCGACCTCACCCGCCTCGATGGCGGCGTCGATTACAGGATCACCCGCCGAAGCGGCTGGGGCCAATGTGGCCAGCCCGAATGCCAGGGCCAGGGCAGCGAAAAAAGTGCGAAGGGATTTCATCATATCGTCTCCTGATTTCGCGAGTTTAGAACAGGTCCGGATTGTCCGCGATCAGGTCTTCGACTTCCTTGTCGAGGATCACGCGGACTTCCTGGGTAATATTGACGTTCAAATCGATCTTGATCGGCTTGTCGGAGGGTTCGATGCGGACTGTCGGCGTGCAGGCAACCAGTGCTGCCACGCCCGCGCCAGCCAGCAGAGCTTTGGAAAAATTCATCAGGATTCGCTCCTCAGGGTTCAGCGGCGACCATGACATAAGCAACCTTAACGTCAATGAAGTTGGTCGTTGCGCGCTATTCAGATTCGTCGAGCCGTTTCGCCGTGACCTGTTTCACAACTTCATCCGTCAGGCTCTTCTGACTGGTATAATACTGGGCGTTGCGCAAGAGTTCCCCCAGCGCTGAATTGACGGTGATCGTGAACAGGAAGGGCTGGCCGGTCAGCACTTGGTTTCCATCCCCATACGCAATCCCCTTCCGGCTCTTGCCTTCCAGGATCAGGGAAATCGTCATCCGGTCCCGCACATTGCCGTCGAGCCCGAGTTCGAGAACGGTAAAATCGAAATCCTTCAGCGCCTCAAACGCCATTTTGGCATTCGGATCAGCCGCACCGGCGGAATCCCCGGCCGAGCCCTGATAGGAGATGTAGCCGCCTGTGGCGTCGGCTTTCAGACGGGCGTCACGGACAAGGATATTCGTACCATCAATGTCGATAGGGAACCGGCCGGACACGGTGCCCGTGGCCCGCGTGTCCGGCAGTTTCAGCACTTCCACGAGTTTTGCCAATTCGATGGCATCCGCCGTGACTTCAATGTTCTGCTGTTCCCCGCCCAGCGTCCATACAAAGGAGGGCAGCGCGAGCGTGCCGCCCGCGAAGGGGAAGGAGGCTGACTCGACCTTGAATTGCGTTCCTTCGACAAGCTGGAAGATGATCTCGCCATTTTCCAGCGGAACACCGGGATTCAACCGCTCAACCAAAATGGTCTGACCGGGCTCTGTGGTCAGCGCGAGAAGCTCGCTGAATGTCACGGTGCCGTTGACGCCCTGCACCCGGCCAAGCCGGGTTGTCTGGAAGCCAAATTCAGACACCGATACCTGACCCGTCCCTTCGATCTTTCCTTCGACGATGTCGAACCGCGCAGACGCCGCAAGTCCGCCGCGCGCATCGGTGAAGACGCCGCGTAGCCGGTCCGACAGCCGCCAGGGCTGCAATCCGCCCGGTTCAAATTGCAGGTCACGGCTCTCGATGCCCGCGCTCCCGCTCAGCTTCGTCACATCAAGGCGCAACAACGTGTCCGCCACGCTGATCCCGTTGGAGGCCAGCCTCAGGGGCCCCGTCATGTAGAAATCCGCACCATTGAGCGTTGCGTCCAAATCTGCCGTCAGGGGCTGGTAGAGCGGGTCATCGCGATAATCCCGGATGATCACGCCATCGGCGCTCATGCCGCCCTTCACGCCGCTGTCTCCGGTCGTGCCATCGAAGCGGAAGTCGCTGGAAGTGACGTTGGCAGGAATGAGCGAGCCGTTGAATGTGGTTGCGCCCAGTCGGGCCGAAAGCGCGGGGGCGGCGTTGACGCGCGTGGCAATGCCCAATCTGAGGGCGTCCCCCTCAATGGTGAGGGTTTCCTCGCCAATGTTCAGGGCCAGCGCGACCGTGTCCGAGACGGCTGATACGCTTGCGGTCTTGCCGCCCGTCCAGTCGATCGCGGCATTGGTGAACTTCACCGTGCCGGAATTGGACGAAAAGGCGACCGGAAGCGACAGGTCTCCCAGTCTGGTCGCACCTGCGAACCCGGCCCCCGGCGCAACGAAATCCTTGCCTTCAGGACAGATCGGCGTCCTGAAGGCGCCAAGACTGACAGACCCAAAGCGCAGCCCCTGGCTGTTCAGCGTCAGGCAGGCCCGGTTCGGTGTGGACACCCGCCACCCGGCCTTGCTCGACGCGACAAGAAGTTCTCCGGCAACACTGGTAGAGTTCAGATCGAAGCCGGACAGGTTTCCAGCCACGCCGATGCGGCCAGACGTTTGAAGGGTCATCTCCCCTTCGCCGACACGCTCATAGTCGATCTGCTTGAGATTGGCCGATAGGGTGCGCCCGCCCGCTGTCCACGGCGACAGGCTCAGACCCGTTGCGTTGAACCGGGACAGTCCGGCCTCACCCATGCGGACATCAAGGTCTGCGGAGAAGGCCGGGAGGCCACCACCGGTCATGTCGAGATGCCCCGTCACGGACCGGTCATGCCCTGCCCAGGAAAGCCAGCGGCCTTCCGGCCCCGGCTCAATATCGAGCGCGAGCCCGGATTGAGAGGTTAATTGCAATGGCCCCTCCGCCGAGATCGCCCAGCCCTCCGCGCTGCGCCGGGCCTGAACGGACGCGGCCCCATCGAACGCTGCCAGAATACGGCGAAGCGCGTCCGTGAGGCTGGTCTCATGTGCGGCGAACGTGTCGGGCAAATTCACGAAGTCGAGCAATTGGCTGGTCGTTCCAGCGTTCAGTGACGTGCCGGCTGTCGACAGGTCAGCTTCGAACCCGATGTCGCCGTCAACGGACCGCAAGAGCGTTCCGCGGATCGAGGCCGCCTGCGCCCGCCCCTGCGGGATTTCCAGACTGCTGGCAGAGGCGAGGATTGGACCGGTCACGCGTCCCGCTTCGCCTGCAAGATCGACCTCCAGCGAAATGTCGCGACCGGCAAACGCGCTGCCGGACACTTTGGCGGCGCTCGCTTCGGCGGAGGCCTCAACCAGAGCAGTGAGGATCGAGTCGAGGTCCGAGGATGGCAGGCGGGCCAGAATGGCACGGCCACGCGTGGCTGCCTCCGAGACGGCATAGCCGCCCCAGGCTGCGCTCGTGATGTCGCCATCCCAGACAATTTGTGTGTCGCCCTCTCCGCTGAGCGGCGAGTTCAGCAGGGCGGTCAGCTGGACGTCACGGGCCTGAACGCCCCGAACATCGGCCTCGGCCAGATCGAGAAACGCCTCGCCTTCCAATTGGCCGTCGCTTGCGGTCACATCGATCCGGCCTTCCGACCAGACCAGCGTACCGTCCGGCCCGGACAGGGACACCGGGTCCAGCGTCATCTGCAATGTGCCAGATTGCGGGAATTCGCCTTCCAGATTGACCGACGCGCCGATCTCGCCGGCGCTCGTGACCAGCACGAGGCGCCCATCGGTAATCTTCACCGGTGGCAGAGCGCTGCTACCTTCCCCGCCAGAACTGCTGCTGCCGAGGCTTTCAAGCCCGTAAAAGCGAATGCCGCGATCATCCAGTGTGCCGCGCAATTCAGGCGCCGTGATCGCCACAGCCCCAAGCGACGGGACCAGGCCCTTCCAGGTGAGGTTTGCCGTCACGTCTTCCGCCCTGAAGGGCACATGCTCGCCGGATTTGACCCGGACACCGGAAATCACCGCGCCGCCGGGCCCGAGGCGCTCGATATTCGCTTCGCAGACCAGGGATTGCTCGTGGCACCATTGGGCAAGGGCCTGATGGGCAATGTACTTCCGTCCCAGCCAGGTGAGGGCTACAAACAGGAGGATCAAGGTCAGGACCGCAACCAACAGCCACCGCCCCCATTTCAGGCGCCGCCTGCCCGTCTTCGAGCCTTCAACCTCTAAATCTTTGTAATGTGGCGTATTCACTGATGGTTCCGGCTTGCTTCTTGCTTTGGTTGGCTACTAGGATTTGTAGGAGAGCAAGAAGGCCAAATTGAGCAAAATTGTCGTTTCTTAACGTATAAACGGTATAAAAGGTCCTTCTGACATTCACAGTCCTGAGAGACAGAGGTGCTGGGTGGCACTGGAGTGAGGGAGAGCGCGCCATGATGCATGACGTGAGTACAATTGAGACTAATACCGCCGAGCCAAGCCGCACGGTGTCGCATGGGCTGAAAAGCCTGGTCGTATTGGGCCTGCTGGGATCTGTCTCGGCAGTTCTGGGCCTGGTCACGATCGGCCCGTCCAACGATCCGGTCGGAATGGGGGCCGCGCACGCCTCCCCGGCCCCGCCGCCGCTGGCGACGACACTTCTGTCCGCCACGGAATTCGAGCCCGGTCTCGGCACTCCTGATCATTTGAGCGACACGCTGAAGAGCCGCGAAACACTGACCGAACTGGTTACCCGGCTCGGCGCGCAGCCTTCCGATGCCGCCGCCGCGCTGCACACGATCTATGAGAAGGAATTGCTGGATCCACGGCGCCTGCGCCCTGGGGTCAAGGCAGATGCCTTCATCACGAATGGCCAGCTGACCGCCCTGAACATCAAGGCAGATGCCGAACGCAACCTCTTCATCACCCGCTCGGCCTCCGGTGGCTGGACGGCCAGCGAGCTGAAAGCCCGCCTCAGCCCGACCTATCACCGTGTGGCTGCGCCGATCGAAACCTCGATCTATGAGGCTGCCCGCAAGCTGGGCGCCGGTGACCAGCAGGTCGTCGATTTTGCCAGCGCCTTTGCCTATGACGTGGATTTCCAGCGGGAAATCCATCCGGGGGACTCCTTCGAAATGGTCTATGAGACACAGGTCGATGAGCACGGCACGCCGGTGAAGAGTGGTGACCTTGTCTATGCCAAGCTGAACGGACGCGCCCTGACTCGCGGCTTCTACCGTTTCGCGCCGAGCGATGACGGAGTGCCCGATTATTTCGACGAGAATGGCGAGAGCGCCACGAAATTCCTGATGAAGACGCCGATCAATGGGGCGCGCCTGTCGTCATCCTTCGGCAATCGTCGCCATCCGATCTCCGGCTATAACCGCCTGCACAAGGGCACCGATTTCGCCGCCCCGTCCGGCACGCCGATCTATGCGGCCGGCAATGGCACGGTGGAGCGCGCGAGCCGCTATGGCGGCTATGGCAATTATGTCCGCATCAAGCACACCAACAATTACAAGACCGCCTATGCGCACATGTTGCGCTATGGACCGGGTGTGCGTGCCGGCAAGCGGGTCCGCCAGGGCGACGTCATCGGCTATGTCGGATCCACCGGCGCCTCGACGGGTCCGCATCTGCATTATGAAGTCTATATCAAGGGCAAGCCGGTCAATGCGATGAAGCTGAAACTGCCGACCGGGCGCAAGCTGGCGGAAACGCCGGACATGCTGGCCGAGTTCGAGGCCCGCAAGGCCGAGATCGACGCCATCCGCACGGCCCAAGGCGCGCAATTGATGGCGGCCACCCCGCTGGTCAATCCACGCTCACCGTAAGGGATTTGAACTACAAAAAGGCCCCGGCCGATTCTGCGGCCGGGGCCTTTTTGTTGGGAAAGACCTTAGTTCAGGGCCGCTGCACCTTTTGCGAACCCGTTCGGGACACCATTGATGGAGAGCTGGTCGCCCTCGACGCCGATCTCGATGGCCTCACCATCATGGATGCGGCCTTCCAGCAGGAGCCGGGCAAGCGGGTCCTGCAATTCCTTCTGGATGACCCGCTTGAGCGGCCTTGCCCCATAGACCGGGTCGTAGCCACGCGCGGCCAGCCAGTTGCGGGCATCAAGGCTCAGTTCCAGCGTCATCTTCCGGTCCTTCAGCAACGCTTCGAGGCGCTCCATCTGGATGTCAACGATATGGTCGATCTCGCCACGGCCCAGCCGCTTGAAGAAGACGATCTCGTCGATCCGGTTGATGAATTCCGGCCGGAAATGCATGCGGATGGCCCCCATGACAGCATCCTTGGCCGCGTCCGACACATCGCCCTCTTCGCCGCTCGCCAGCGCATCTGCGCCGAGGTTCGATGTCATGATGATGATCGTGTTCTTGAAGTCGACCGTACGGCCCTGACCATCGGTCAAGCGGCCATCATCGAGGACCTGCAACAGCGTGTTGAACAGGTCCGGATGGGCCTTTTCGACTTCGTCGAACAGGATGACCTGATAGGGTCGGCGCCGGACCGATTCCGTCAGCACACCACCTTCATCATAGCCGACATAGCCGGGAGGCGCGCCGATCAGACGCGCGACGGAATGCTTCTCGGAAAATTCCGACATGTCGAGCCGCAGGATCGCGGTATCGTCATCGAACATGAATTCGGCCAGCGCCTTGGTCAACTCGGTCTTGCCGACACCGGTCGGACCGACAAACAGGAAAGAGCCGATGGGCCGGTTCGGATCCTGCAGGCCTGCACGCGCACGGCGCACGGCATTGGAGACAGCCTCCAGCGCCGCATCCTGGCCAACGACCCGCTTGCGCAAATCGTCTTCCATCTTGAGCAGCTTCTCGCGCTCGCCTTCCATCATCTTGTCGACAGGAATGCCCGTCCACTTCGAGACAACAGCAGCGATATGCTCTGGACGGACGACTTCGGATACCAGGCCGCCGTCGCCTTGGTCATCCTCGCTGCCTTCGACTTCGGCGATCAGCTTTTCGAGCTGCGGGATGGTCGCGAATTTCAGTTCGGACGCCTTGGCGAGATCGCCCTGGCGCTGGGCTTCCGCCATATCGGCATAGGCCCGGTCGAGCTGCTCTTTCGCAGAGGCAGCGCCCTTCAGCTTGTTCTTCTCGGCTGACCATGTGGACGTCAGTTCGTCAGACTTTGTCTGCAGGTCTGCAATCTCGCTCTCGATCGTCTTCAGGCGGTCAACGGAAGCGGCATCCTTTTCCTTCTTGAGGGCTTCGGCTTCGATCCGGAGCTGCAGGAGGCGGCGGTCGATTTCGTCCAATTCTTCAGGTTTGGAGTCGACCTGCATGCGCAGGCGCGCGGAGGCCTCGTCCATCAAGTCGATGGCCTTGTCCGGCAGGAACCGGTCCGTGATGTAGCGGTTCGACAAATTCGCAGCAGACACGATCGCCGCATCCGATACGCGAATCCCGTGATGGGCCTCATACCGGCCTTTCAGGCCACGGAGAATGGAAATCGTATCGGCCACGGTCGGCTCATCGACGAAGACCGCCATGAACCGGCGCGCCAGGGCTGGATCGCCTTCAACATGCTTGCGGTACTCGTCGAGCGTGGTCGCACCGATACAGTGCAGCTCGCCGCGGGCCAATGCAGGCTTCAGCAAATTGGAGGCATCCATCGCGCCATCGGCCTTGCCTGCGCCCACCAGCGTATGCATCTCATCAATGAACAGGACGACGCCGCCTTCCGCCTGCTGAACTTCATTCAGCACGGCTTTCAGGCGCTCCTCGAATTCACCGCGAAACTTCGCCCCGGCGATCAGCGCGCCCATGTCGAGCGCAAGCAGGCGTTTGCCCTTCAGGCTTTCCGGCACATCGCCATTGACGATGCGCAGCGCCAAGCCTTCGGCGATGGCGGTTTTACCCACGCCGGGTTCACCGATCAGGACGGGATTGTTCTTGGACCGGCGGGACAGGACCTGGATTGCGCGGCGGATTTCCTCGTCGCGTCCGATGACGGGGTCGAGCTTGCCTTCGCGGGCATCCTTGGTCAGGTCGCGGGCATATTTCTTGAGCGCCTCATAACCTTCCTCGGCATTCTCGCTGTCGGCCGTGCGGCCCTGGCGAAGCTCGGCCACCGCGCCTTCAAGGCCAGAGGGCGTGACGCCGGCATTTGCCAGCACGTCTGCAGCCGGATCATTCTTCAGGCTGGCCAGGGCCAGCAACAGACGCTCGACGGTGACAAAGCTGTCGCCCGCCTTCTTGGCGCCCTCTTCTGCGGCCTGGAAAAGCTGGGCCCCTGCCTGTTCGAGCCGCAAGCCGGAACTTGCGCCCTGCACTTTGGGCAATTTGCCAAGCGCGGTATCGACGCCTTGTGCCACCAGTTCCGGCCGTCCGCCGCTTGCGCGGATCAGGTTCACGGCCAGCTGGTCGCGGTCTTCCAGCATGGTTTTCAGGACATGGGCCGGTGTCAGCACCTGGTGCCCGTTTGCGAGGGCAGCCGTCTGGGCGCCCTGGATGATCGCGCGGGCGCGTTCGGTATATTGTTCAATATTCATCTACATCCCCTTTGAAAGGCAGATCATGGAAGGTTCTGGATGATGGCCCCGCTCAGCGGCAGCCGGTATCCGGTTCTTCCCTGATGTGGGTAGCCTTTATCCGTCTTACAACCGCCCGTATTGTTACGAGAGGCGCAAGAAAAAGCCCGGCGTGCGAGATAGCAGCCGGGCTCTTTAAACATGTATGACAGCCTCACACTCAGTCGGTGGTTTCAGCCGATGCCTGTTCGGGTTGCGCGCTATCATCTTCCTTTGGCGCTGCTTTCCGGCGGCCCCGGGAGACCGTCTTCAGCACGCCATCGGTCTCAGCCTCAGGAGCCTCGTCCGATTTTTCGCGTTTGGCGTAAGGCTTGCGGCGGGTGCGCGAGCGGGGCTTTTCAGCCTTGTCGTCACCATCCTCAGACCGGTCGGAGCTCTCGGAAGACTCGTCGCTGCGGGAAGCAGACTCGCGTGGAGACTCGCTGTCACGACTGGAGCGGTCATCGTCATCGCGGCTCTTGGTGCGCGATTCGACTTCGGCTTCCTGTTTTGAGGAATTGTCGCTGTCGGAATTGCTGCTGTCATTATCGTCGCGGCGATTGTCGCGATTCTGGTTGCGCTGCTGCTGGGAGCGTTCTTTCGCTTCCGTCTGCTTGGCCACAATCCGCTGATAGTGTTCGGCAAACTGGTAATAGGCTTCGGACAGGATCCGGTCGCCGCTCGTCTGCGCGTCACGAGCATATTGCTGATACTTGTCCAGCACCTGCTGGGCAGATCCACGAATTTTTACATCCGGACCGACGCTTTCATAGTGACGATTCGGATTGTTATGGCTGTTCTGGCTGCTACCGCCTGAGCGACGATTGCGCCCGCGTGAACGTTTCATGCAGATCTTCCCGTTTCATGCGCCTGATCTGTTTTCAGGCAATTCCCAGCGCAACCGGCCTTCTGGATAAAGTGGCCCCAGCCCTTGATTTGCGCGAGTCTTGTGAGGGGACATGCAGTTACACCGTGTGTGGTCGCCGTCTCACGAGAATCTTCTAGCGTGACTTTCGCCATCCGCCAAGAAGAAATGTAAGTATTACACAACAGGGCGTTGCGCGACGATGGCCCGGTCGTTTCCACCGAGATCGTTCAGACAGGAGATGGCCTCGAATCCCGCCATTTCAAGCAGCCCGCTGACGGATTCCTTTTGGTCATACCCGATCTCGAACACCAGCCAGGCCCCAGGTTTCATGGCTGCGGCCCCCAACCGCACAATCTCCCGATAGGCGTCGAGGCCGTCGGCGCCGCCATCCAGCGCTGCGGCCGGATCATGGTCCCTGACTTCCGGCATCAGGCCGGCCATCTCCTCGCTGACGATATAGGGGGGATTGGAAATGATCAGGTCCGCCTGATTCCATTTCTGCCAGCCAGACCAGGGGCCATCGTGAACAGACGCACGATCAGACAGGCCAAGCCGGGACAGATTTTCGCGGGCGAGCGCCGCGGCCTCCGGGCTCGCCTCCACGCCTTCCCCGCTCGCTTCGGGGCGATGCGCAAGGATCGCGGAGAGAAGGCATCCACTCCCCGTTCCGAGGTCGGCGACGAAGACCGGTTGTCCTTCAGGGATATGCGCGAGGGCGGCCTCGACCACGATCTCGCTGTCCGGACGCGGGATCAGCGCGCGGGCATCGCTCAGGAAGTCGAGACCGTAGAATTCGGTCGTGCCGAGGATGTGCTGGAGCGGTTCACGAGTGACGCGGCGTGCAATGACGTCCGAAAAAGCGGAAATGGTTTCATCCGAAACCGGATCGCCGCCGCGCGCGATAAGGTCTGCCGACTGACAGCCTGCAACATGGGCCAGCAACCAGCGGGCTTCGAGCCGGGCTGTATCTATGCCGGCTTCGCGCAGCTCAGCCGCGCCTTCTGCCAGCAGGATGTCATACGTCTTGCCAGGCAGCTCAGTTTGCCTCCATCGCGGCCAGCTTCCGGGCCCGGTCTTCCGTGATCAGCGCTTCGACGACATCGTTCAGCTTGTCGCCGGTGATGATCTTGTCGAGGGAATACAGGGTCAGGCCGATGCGGTGATCGGTGACGCGGTTTTCGGGGTAATTGTAGGTGCGAACCTTCTGGCTGCGGTCGCCGGTGCCGATCTGGCTAGCGCGCGCCTCGGCGCGTTCGGCGTCGCGTTCGGACCGCTCTTTCTCGTAGAGGCGGATCTTCAGCTGTTCCATCGCCTTCTCGCGGTTGACGTGCTGGGACTTTTCCGAGCTTGTCACCATGATACCGGTCGCAAGGTGCGTGATCCGCACAGCCGAATCCGTCGTGTTGACGTGCTGGCCGCCGGCGCCGGATGACCGCATTGTGTCGATACGGATGTCTTCGGGCTTCACCTCGATCTCGACATTCTCAGGTGCGGGCAGAACAGCCACGGTGGCTGCAGACGTATGGATACGGCCCTGCGTCTCAGTGGCCGGGACGCGCTGGACGCGGTGCACGCCGCTTTCCCATTTCATGTGACCGAACACGCCATCGCCAGCAATATTGGCGACAATTTCCTTGTAGCCGCCGGCATCGCCTTCAGAGGCGTCGACCACTTCGACCTTCCAGCCCATGGTCTGCGCGTAACGAGTATACATGCGGTAGAGGTCGCCCGCGAACAGCGCGGCCTCGTCGCCCCCCGTGCCGGCCCGGATTTCAAGCACGATGTTCGCCGCATCATCGACATCCTTGGGCAACAGCAGGACCTGCATCTCCTGCTCAAGGTCCGGCAGGCGGTCCTTGATGTCCTCGATTTCCATCTGGGCGAGTTCCGCCATTTCGGCGTCGCCAGAGGATGCCAGTGCCTGCGCCTCCTCCAGGCCCATGCGTGCAGCCATGACTTCCCGTGCCTTGTCGACGACGGGTTTGAGTTCGGAATGCTCCTTGGACAGGGCGATGATCTCGTCGGTTTCGGTCGTCGCGCCCATGCGCGCCTCGACCTGTTCGAAACGATCAACAACCTGCTGGAGCCGGGAAAGGGAAAGAGTAGCCATCCGCGCCCTTTAGAGCGCTTTTGGCCACCTGATAAGTCCCTTCGGCTGTGATTGCCTGCCTCAGACGAGAATGCGGATCACTTCCTTGCCAGCCAGTACGATCAGCGTGATCGAGGCGAGCGCAAAGACAGAGAAACGCAAAGTCACCTTCGGCGACAGGATCTGGACGAAGGAATGCACGATGCGCAGGCCGACATAGATCCAGGCCAACAGGGTCGCGACATGGTCCCCGCCGCCCGTCAGCGCCGCGAAGAATACGAGCGCATAGAAGATGGTCGGCTGCTCATGGAGATGATTGTAATTATCGGCGACCGAGCGGACATTTGCCGGCAGCCTGTCACCATAGGTACCGGGATGACGCGCATCATCCGGGTTGATCTGGGCCTTCTGCATGGCCGGAATGCGCGTAGCATACATCCACAACCAGAGGATCAGGGTCCACACGACCAGCGCAAGGACAGGATAGAGAAATTCGACATTAATTGGCATTTTAGCCTCCCACAGCTTTTTTGTTCTGTATGGAGCTTATGCGCTATTCTGCTGCATGAACAGCACCTTGCTTGCGGGCCGCACCTGGAAATTGCGCATCAATGAAGGCAATAAACGTATCAATGTCCTCCGACACAATGCTGTGTCCGCCGGGCCGAAGCCACCATGCGATGCCGGCGCCGGGGTCGAATTCCTGCTTCATGCCGCCTGTCGGCAAGCCCTCTTCGCCCGCCGCCACATAGGCTTCAGACGCTGATATGGCGGCGCGAAAGGAAGAATTCGGATCGGACCAGACGTCCCGGCGGCCATTGCCCAGCAGCACAGGCGTCGGGGCCAGAAGCGCGAGCAATTGGTGCTGGTCCACCGGCAATTCGTCCAGTCGGTCCAGCCAGCCTTGGGTCTGCGGTGCCAGCCAATGGGGATAAGTTTCCGCCATGCGCTTAAGCCCCTCGCCCGTTTCCGAGCGTGACAGGGAGGCGCCGGCAAACCCGGCCTGATGGGCGATGACGGCATCGGCGCGCCGGTCCCAGGCTCCTGTAATCAACGCTGCCTTGCCGAAGCGCGAATGCCCGAACAGGACCATCGCTCCGGAATCAATCTCGTCCCGGCCTTCCAGCGCGTCCATGGCGGCTGAATAGCCATAGGCCCATGCCATCAGCGTACTGGTCGGATTGATCGGGCCGCCAAGATGCTCCATCACGTCTGGCGCTTCATTGCGGCGGTCGGGCACGAAATCGGAGCCATAGAAAGTGGCATAGGCGATGCCCGCATCCATGAAGCGTTCGAGCGGCACCTTGGCGATATAGGTGCCGAAAATCTGGGTCGCGAGATAGCCGAATGTGCCGTCCATCTCACTGCCCTCGCACGGCGTTCCCGCAGGCGAGGTAACTGGATAGCCGGGAAAAGCGGCGCAATTGCTGGAAAAGGTCTGGCTGATCACGAGCGGGAAAGGCCCCTCGCCCGCCGGGATTGCCACGGCCAGCCAGAACTGGCTCGCGCCCTCGCCCGTGCCGATCGTGACCGGTATCTCTTCCAGCCGCCCCTTCCCACCCAGCAGGTCAGACTCCACCCGTCGCGGCTCGCCCCAGCTGATCGGCATGCCCTCTGGCCAGGGCCCGTACAGCACGTCTTCAAAGCTCTGCATCAGATCTGTGCGATAGGTTGGTTCGCTCATGATCGCGGCGACATTGAGAACGGGCTGCGGGGCCGCCTTGTTCGCAGTTTCAAGGCTCGCATAGTTGAGCCCGAGCATGGTGCAGCTGCTCATGACCAGCGCGGTCACGAAGATCAGCACCAGAAGCGGCAAGCGGACAAGAAACCAGACAATGGCGCGGAACATGTGAAGCATGTGCGTCTCCAACAGGAATAAGCGGCACCCTAGCGGCATTTCTTCGGCCGCCTACCCCCTCACGGAAAAGTGGTCAGGCCGCCCGTTCCGGCTCGAATTGAGCGCGATACCGCCGCGAGCCCGGCACCTCGTCGCCCGTGTCCAGCCGCAGGGTTACATCCCCTTCGCCAGTCGGGAGAATCTCGCGCACCCGGTCGAGATTGACGATGTGCGAGCGATGCACCCGCACATGCCGCCCCCCGGCCGCGTCCAGCAGACGTGACAGCTCTGTCAGCGTCAGGCGCGCCAGATAGGTTTTGCCCATGGTGACCACTTCCACATAATTGCCGGCCGCCTTGGCCCAGACGATATCGGAGGCCGTCACAAAATAGGAGCGCCCGCCGGATTTCAGTGTCAGCCGGTGCAAATCGGTTGCGTCGCGTTGCGCCACCCGGGAATCAAGCGCGCGTTGCTCGACCAGTCGGTTCATCCAGAAGATCGCGGCGATCAGCGAATAGCTCAGCACATCCTTGCGGTATTCAAAGAGCCAGATCGAAACATTCGAGAGCCCGAAATCATACGGAATGCCGAAGACAATCGGCGTGAGCAGTTTCCTCAGGGCCACCATGGCCAGGATATGTGCGACCGAGAACAGTATTGTCGCCGCTGCATGCACCAGCAGATTGGTGCGCCACTGCCCCGCCGAGAGTGGGAACCGGCTGAGCATGAAAGTGATGAAGGGCGTCAATGCCAGGATCACGCAATGCGAGGTCGCCTGGCTCAGCCAGGGCAGGTTTGGATACGGATCCCCGACCCGATTCAGCAAATGCTGGTCCGAAAGGGATTCCACCAGGAAGGACGCAAACAGGAAACAGGCGAAATAGAACCACGTCTTTCGGTCCGCGCGGCTGTCGGCTTCGATTTCCGGATGGGCGGCGCGTGTCTCCATGCCTCGCTTCCTGCCACAAGCCCGGCCCAGGCCGGAACAGAAATCTCAGGATTTCGTCCCTGCATACCGCCGTCCACCCCTCGGGCGGGTCATTCATCCCCCGCATCCACCGGACATCCCAATCCGCATGACCTGGTGACAGGCGCGCGAGAGGCTGGGGTCAAACCTTCAGGAGATTCCCATGCCCACCGCCCCCGCCTTCCCGCGCCGATACGATCTCGACTGGCTGCGCATCATCGCCTTCGGCCTGCTCATTCTCTACCATTCCGGCATGTTCTATGTGACATGGGGCTGGCACGTGAAAAGCGTCCATGCAGGCCCTGAGGCCGAATGGGCCATGATGTTGCTGAACCCGTGGCGCCTCGCGCTCCTCTTCTTCATCTCCGGTGTGGCGCTACGCTTTGCAGCTGACAAGCTGGGCGGCTCGAAACTGGCCCGGGAACGCGTCGTACGTCTGGGCCTGCCTATCCTGTTCGGTATGGCGGTCGTGGTCGCGCCGCAAAGCTGGTTGCAGCTGGTCGAATCCGGTGAGTTTTCAGGCAGCTTCTTAGCCTTCTGGCCACAATACCTTGATTTCGGGTCGGATTTTTCGATCACAACCCCCACCTGGAACCATCTCTGGTACATTGTGTACCTGCTCGTCTACACGCTGATGCTGGCACCATTTGCTGGCCGGATCGCACGCTTCATGGGCGGCACAGGTGCGCAGATCACAAAGCGCCTGTTTGGCGGAAAATGGGGGCCCGCCGCGGCGCTTATCCTGCCCGTCCTGCCGCACATCCTCTACCGCATTACCCTCGATCCCTATTTCGAAACTACCCACGACCTCACCTGGGACTGGGCCAATCACGCCCACAGCCTGACCATGCTGATGATTGGTTTCCTGCTGGCCAAGGATGTGCATTTCTGGAGCGCAATCCGCCGGGTGCTTCCGATTGCGGTCGGTCTGATGGTTGTCCTGGGTGCGGGGCTGTCTGTCATTTGGGCAAACTGGGAAATGCTCAGCGAGGGCGGAGGCTGGGACTGGATCATCTGGCCAGCCCGCATCGCGCGCCTCGCCTATGCCTGGATCACCATCGCGGCCCTGCTCGGCCTTGCCGAACGCTACCTCAACTGGCCCAGCCGCGCGCTGACCTACATGACCGAGGCGATCTTTCCCTGGTACATCCTGCACCAGACGCTGACCGTCATGCTTGGCTTCTGGCTGACCCGGCAGAACTTGCCGGTCGGGATCGAAGCGCCGCTCGTCATCGGCGGCACATTTGCCGGATGCGCCCTGTTGCACGAATTGGTCATCCGCCGCGTCGGCTTCCTGCGGCCCCTGTTCGGACTGAAACCCGCCAGCGCGTCGCCAGTGTCTAGAAAGGCGAGCGCGGCAGCGACAGTTTGAAAATGATCGCCAGCGCGCGGATCATGAAAGCTGCGAGGAGGCCGCCCCCGAAGGCAAAGGTCTCCTCGACGGCGGTCAGCTTGAGCAGGAAATAGACGAGCGACCCCATCAAGGCGGCTGTCGCATAGATGTCCTTCTTGAGCAGCAGCGGCTCTTCATTCGCCACAACATCGCGCAGCAGGCCGCCCGCGCTCGCCGTCATCGTGCCCATGATCAGCACGACCGGCCAGCCAAAGCCAAGCGACATGGCCTTCGCCGCGCCGGTCACCGCAAACAGCGCCATGCCGAATGCATCGGCCCAGCGCAGGGGCCGGAAATTCTCCAGCCAGCGATGAAAAAAGAAAGCGGTGAAGCCTCCTGCGACCGCAAGCCCGAGGGTCTGGGTGTCCTCCAGCCAGAAGACCGGCTGGGACAGGATCAGGTCGCGCAGCGTGCCGCCGCCAATCGCTGGCAGGAAAGCCAGCACAATAACGCCAAACATGTCCATCTGCTTGCGCACGGCGACAATGCCGCCGGAGATCGCAAACACGAACACACCGATCCGGTCGGCAAACAGAAGGAGCAAGTCTGGGGTCATTGAGCGATTAAGTCGGCTTTGCCAGCCGGATCAATGGTCGCGATGCCCATGATGGTGGGAGTCGCCATCAGACCGCGGGCCATCATAAGCCCGGTTGCGCTCCCAGCAGGCACAATCACTGCCCCAGGTGAAGGCTTCCCCTCGCCCGTTTATGCGCAGGCTTGAAGAGGCCATCGAACCATCCGCCGTATCCCCATACATATCGGCATACCCATCGCCGCTGGTATCGCACTGATAGAAGCTCCCCGTGCTCCGGCATTCGCCATACCCGACCCAAGTACCTGCAGCGTAGGAAGGTGCTCCGCCGTAATAGTTCGGCGCATGGATTGGAACTCCAGGCGATCCGTAGGGCGCATAGTAATTTGCCTGCAGGTCGTAGGAGGCTTCCGCAAGGCCCTCTGAAAACGCGGCCAGGTCCGCAGACGTGCACCCGGATACGGCCACGCCCGTAGCGACGATTATAGCTGACATGACCACCTTCATTGTCCGCACTGCCCCTCTTCAGGATTGAAACATTGCGGGAATGTAACCCGGTGAAGATGAACACAGGTCAACAAATTGAAAGAATACGTATTTTGGGGATTATTCGGCCGCGACTTCTGCCGCCTCGCGTTCACGGCGCAGCGCTTCCGCCTTCTGCTCCACCAGACCGACAATGTGATCGACCATTTCGGCATTGGAGACATTATGGTCAGCGCGGCCCGAGACGAACATCTTGCCGCTTTCCTTGCCGCCACCGGTAAAGCCGAGATCGGTCAGCGCCGCCTCGCCCGGTCCGTTCACGACACAACCGATAATGGACAGGCTGATCGGTTCGGAAATGTGCGCCAGGCGCTGTTCCAGCAGTTCAACGGTCTTGATGACGTCAAATCCCTGCCGCGCACAACTCGGGCACGCCACGATGTTCACGCCGCGCGTCCGCAGGCCGAGCGATTTCAGCATCTCGAAGCCGACCTTCACCTCTTCCACCGGATCGGCCGACAGGGAGACGCGGATCGTGTCGCCAATGCCCGCCCAGAGCAAAGCGCCCATGCCGATGGAGGATTTGACGGTGCCGGTGCGCAGGCCGCCGGCTTCAGTGATGCCGAGGTGTAGCGGCGCATCCGTGGCTTCGGCCAGTTGCTGGTAGGCCGCCACGGTCAGGAACATGTCCGAGGCCTTCACCGAGATCTTGTATTCATGGAAGCCGAGATCATCGAGGATGCGGGCATGGTCCAGAGCGGATTCGACCATCGCATCCGGGCACGGTTCGCCGTACTTCTCGAGCAGGTGACGCTCCAGCGAGCCGCCATTGACGCCAATCCGGATCGAACAGCCATTGGCGCGCGCCGCCGCCACGACTTCCCTGACGCGTGCTTCAGACCCGATATTGCCCGGATTGATGCGCAGGCAGGCCGCCCCGGCATCGGCGGCTTCGATGCCGCGCTTGTAATGGAAATGAATGTCCGCAACGATCGGCACGGGGCTCGCCCGGCAGATTTCACGCATCGCCGCGGTGGATTCTTCCGTTGGGCAGGACACGCGAACAATGTCCGCGCCAGCCTCGGCTGCGCGCTCGATCTGGGCGATCGTGGCCGCCGCATCTTCGGTCGGCGTGTTGGTCATGGTCTGCACAGCAATCGGCGCATCTCCGCCGACCAGCACGTTACCGACGCGAATCTGGCGGGATTTGCGGCGCTCGATATTGCGCCAGGGACGGATTGGATTGTGCGACATGGGCGCGGTGTCCTGTCCGGTGAGTGTCCCGGTTCACATGGCGGGTCCGGCGACGGATGGCAAGCCTAGCGGGTGGCCTTGTTGCCGCCATTGGCAGCCATGGCCGGAGTTGCGGCATCTGCGGCGCGGCCGATCTGGTCGTCAATGCTGACGGAGAAGACCGGAGCCCCATCAGGGCCGAGCGGCCCCACGGTGACGTCACCAACGCGCCATTCAAATGCACCGCCATCACGGGCGGACACGGTCCAGCCGGCCTGCAGGCGCGGGAAATAGCTCTCGCCCGCGGCCATGACACGGCTGCGGAAGATCGTGCCGTCTGCGCCGCGCACTTCCAGCCAGCCCTGCCGCACAGCGGCCAGTTCAAGTGGCAAATTCTTGGGAACGGGGCGATCCGATTTCGCCGTGTCCGCAAACAGGCTGTCGCGGGCACCATTCACGGCGACCACGCCGGGTTCCGGCGACAGTTCGACATTCGGGCGTACCAATTGCGACACGCCCAGCGCGCCTGCGCCCAGGGCAACCAGTACAGCTGCTGCTGCAAGAGCCAGCGGCCATTTGGACTTCTCAGGCGCGATTCTGCCAATCTTGGGCACGGGTGCATCATTGTGCACTTCTTCCACCGCGCCACATTCCTGGCTGTAGATCCGGATGACATCCTTTTCCGGCAGCTGCAGATGCTTGGCATAGGTGTTGAGGATCGCGGTCAGATAGCCGCCGCGTGGAAGTTCACCGACTTCCATACGCTCGATCCACATGAGGTAGTCCTTGCGCATCAGTGTCGCGCGGGAAATGTCTGCTATTTCAAGACCCAAAGCCTCGCGAACGCGGCGCAGGACCTGGCCCATGCGCAGCGGTTCGCCTTCAAACTCACGGGTCCGGAAGATTTCCATGGCACGCTCGCGCGGGGTCATGTCCGCGTCAGCCGAGACCGGTTCCGACGCATGCGCAGGAGCGTCCTGCGAGGCCATAAGGCCCGCATTGTCACGATCTTGCTCAGGGGTCAGGTCGTCGTGTGTCATATTCTTCCAGCTTATAGATACAGCAAAGGGGTTCCCCTCCCTGCAGCGCAATTTCTGGTCCATGAATGTGGTTATTATATGGGCCAGTCCATATTAACCATCAGAGAGCTCAATCCCATGATCGGCCGCCAAGGCTAATACTTGGTTACGGAAATCCTGCTCGGGCGCGTTCAGAGCGGCCAGAAAGTCCGGCCTGAATGCCTGCAGATTCAATGATCTTATCATCTGCTTGACCGGACCAATAGAGCCCGCCGACATGGAGAGCGCCGTGAATCCCAGTGCCACGAAACAGAGCGCGGACAGGGTTGACCCAGTTGCCTCGCCGCAGGCCGACATCCGGATTCCGTAGGTCTTGCAGGAATCCGACACCTCTTTCAGAAACCGCAAGGCGCTGGGTGACACCAGATCGTAGCGATCCGACACATGCGGCGTCATCCGGTCGGCGGCGAAGAAGAATTGCATCAGATCATTGGTGCCGACCGACAGGAATTCCGCCTTCCCGGCCAGTTCCGGCAGGCCATAGGCCAGCGCCGGGGTTTCCAGCATGACCCCGACCTCCACCCGGGACGGCCTGCGCCCGGTGCGCTGGGCCGACCATTCGACTTCGGCCAGCAACAGGTCGCGGGCTTCTTCGAATTCGGACACCACGGTCACCATCGGGAACATGACGGTCAGGGGGCGATCCCCGGCGGCGCGCACCAGCGCGCGCAATTGCCGGCGGAACAGGCCCTTATGGTCCAGTGCGAACCGGATCGACCGCCAGCCAAGCGCCGGGTTCTCTTCCCGTTGCAGGTTCAGCGCGGGCAACACCTTGTCCCCGCCGAGATCGACGGTGCGGAACACGACCGGCTTGCCGTCCGCCTTGTCGAGCACACGCTTGTAGAGGTCGATCTGGTCATTCAGCTTGGGCAGGGATTCGGAAACGAGGAACTGGAATTCGGTGCGGAACAGGCCCACCCCGTCCGCGCCTGCCTGCTTCATCATCTCCATGTCGAGATCGAGCCCGGCATTCAGCATCAGCGAGACATCGGTCCCGTCCGTGGTGCGCGCGGGCAGATCCTTCAGCGCTTCATAAGCCGCCTGACGCTCCGAGCGCAACGAAACACGGCCCTTGTACGCATCGTACAGAGTGTCATCCGGGCGGATGTGCAGCGTGCCTTCCTCGGCATCGACGATCACCCAGTCGCCCTGGTCAATGCGGGTGGTGAGGCCAGGAATTCCGCCCAATGCGGGGATGCCCAATGCGCGCGCCACGATCGCGGCATGCGAGGAGGCGGCCGCCTCCTCCATCAGGATCGCCCGCAGGCCCGTATTGGAATATTCCAGCAGCTCTGCCGGGCCGAGCCGCCGCGCGACCAGCACGCTGCGCTCTTCGCTGATCTGGGGCTTGCCCTCTTCCCCGCCGAGGATACGCAGCAGGCGGTTGTCGAGATCTTCAAGGTCGTGCAGCCGCTCACGCAGATAAGGGTCGCGGGCGTTTTGCAAGCGCGCGCGGTGTTCGCGGCGGGCCCGGTCGACCGAGGCTTCGGCAGACAGGCCCGACCTCACACCCTCCTGCAGTTTCTCGGCCCAAGACGGGTCATGCGCCAGCAGGCGGTAGGTTTCCATCACATCGCGCGGATCTTCGCCAAGCGCCGCGCCATCCAGCGCCATCATCCGGTCGATGGAGGCTTTCAGCTCCGCCATGCCATCGGACAGGCGATGGCTCTCCGTCACCTGGTCGGCGGCGAAGAATTTTGCGGCTGGCACGACCGGGTCATGCAGTACGGCGCGGCCATAGCCGAGCCCCTCACAGAAGACGCGGCCGGTCAGCGACGCCGTATTTCGCTCGCGTTTCTCGTTGCCACCATTGTTCAGGGCATCCGGATCGATCCGGTCAACAATCTCGGCCAGCACCATGGCGATGGTCTGGAGATTGTCGATCTCCTCGTCATCATAGGCGCGTTCGGTACGGTTCTGGACCGTGAGCACGCCGATGACGCGCCCTCCGCGCAGGATCGGCACGCCGAGGAAAGCGTGGAACGGGTCTTCACCAGTTTCTGGCCGGTAGGAGAAGGAGGCGTGCCGGGGCGCGTCCTGGATGGCCATCGGTTCGGCCCGGCGCGCCACGAGGCCGACGAGGCCCTCATTCACGGTAAGGCGCGTGGCCGCCACGGCGTCCGCCTTCAGGCCTTCCGTGGCGATCAGGAGCAACGCGCCGTCCTGCAACCTCAAATAGATGGAACAGACATCGGCGACCATGGTCGACGCAATCAGCCGCACGACCTTGTCGAGCCGAGATCGTGTTTCGCCTTCCTCCGCCATAACCTGGCGGAGCCGGTTCATCAGCAAGCGCGTCGCGGGCAGATTATAAGGCATGGTCAGCCCGTATGTCGCAGCCTCTATCAGGCAGCGTCAAGGCCGAATGCCGTATGGAGGGCCCGAACGGCCAGCTCAGTATAGGCATCTGCGATGAGCACTGAAATCTTGATCTCGGAAGTAGAGATCACGTCAATATTGATGCCCTTCTCGTACAAGGCCTTGAACATTGTCTCGGCGACGCCCGTATGACTGCGCATCCCGACACCGACGATGGAAATTTTCGACACGTCGCGCACAACTTCGAGGCGCTCATAGCCGATTTCGTCATGCATGCTTTCCAGCGTGTCGCGCGCAATCGGGCTGTCACGGTCGGTACAGGTGAACACCATGTTGGCCTGTTCGGGCCCGCGCGCCTGCGCCTGCACGATCATGTCCACATTCACCCCTGCCCGGGCGAGGGCCGAGAAAATCTTGGCGGAGATACCCGGCTTGTCCGGCACCCCGTAAAGCGTGACCTTGGCTTCATCCCGCGAATAGGCAACGCCGCTGACAACCTGTTTTTCCACGATTTCTTCCTCTGAGCAGACAATGGTTCCGGGGTTTGGCTCGCCCGGCTTCAGGAAGCTGGACAGGACCCGGACGGGCACATTGTGATTCATCGCCATTTCGACAGACCGGGTCTGCAGCACCTTGGCACCGAGAGATGCGAGTTCCAGCATCTCCTCGAACGAGATTTTCTCGATCCGCTGCGCCTTGGGCACGATCCGCGGATCGGTCGTATAGACGCCATCGACATCGGTGTAGATGTCGCACACGGTTGCATTGAGCGCGGCGGCCACCGCCACGGCGCTGGTATCCGAGCCGCCCCGGCCGAGCGTTGCGACGCGTTCGTCATCCGTCACGCCCTGGAAGCCCGCGATCACGGCAATCTCGCCCGCATCAATCGCGTCCGGCAATTTGGAATCGTCAAAGCCCATGATGCGTGCGCGGCCGTGGCTCTTATTGGTCTTGAGGCGCAGCTGCCAGCCAAGCCAGCTCCGCGCCTTCAGGCCCCGGCGGCGCAAAGCCAGCGCCAGCAGGCCGGCCGTCACCTGTTCGCCGGAAGCGACCACCACGTCATATTCGTCGTCGAATTGCTCGCGGGGCAGGCCATCGCCTGCCGCACCTTCGGCATAGCCGACCAGCTTGTTGGTCTCGCCCGACATGGCCGACACGACCACAGCCATATGCTCGCCCTTTGCGGCGCGGTCGGCTACAATGTCCGCCACGTTCGCAATGCGATCCAGGTCGGCCACGGATGTGCCGCCAAATTTCAGAACCGTGCGCGCCATTTCGCCCCATATCCTGTCGTCTTCGAGGGATTTCCCCTTATATGCGCCCTCATAGGGTGTGTTCACGCCCGGATCAAACAGGTTTCTTTGGCTATGACAGTTACAGTTGACGGTTCCACCGGCGCGCCCGCCACGCCCAGCATCGATCCGGATGAGGTCGCCAAGTTTTCCGCGATGGCGGCTGATTGGTGGAATCCCCGCGGCAAGTTCCGCCCGCTCCACAAATTCAATCCCGTGCGCCTGCGCTTTATCCGCGACCAGGCCGAGAAGCATTTCGGAATTGCGCCGGACGCCAAGCGCCCGCTGGAGGGCCTGCGCCTGCTGGACATTGGCTGTGGCGGCGGCTTGGTCTGCGAGCCCATGACGCGGCTCGGCGCCTCGGTGACCGGCGTCGATGCGTCCGAAGCCAACATCAAGACCGCCCTGACCCATGCCCGTGAACAAGGGCTCGACATCGACTATCGCGCCGGGACGGCAGAAGGCCTCATCGAGGCCGCAGAGCCGCTCTTCGACATCGTGCTGAACCTCGAAGTCGTCGAACATGTTGCCGACCCGCACCAATTCCTGAAAGACACGGGCGGGCTCGTGAAGCCGGGCGGCCTGATGATCGTTGCCACGCTGAACCGGACGGCCAAGGCGCTGGCCACCGCTGTGATCGGCGCCGAATATGTGCTGGGCTGGCTGCCGCGCGGCACGCATGATTGGTCGAAATTCGTAACCCCCGACGAGGCAGATGCCGGACTGACCGCCGCAGGCCTCGTCACCGAGCCCGCCATAGGCGTGTCCTACAACCCGCTTGCGGACAGCTGGAAGCTCTCTGGCGACACCAAGGTAAACTATATGATCGTGGCCAGGAGGCCTGCTGAATGACTAAAGTGCCCACGCCGGAGCAGGTGCTCGATTACTGGATCGGAGACACGCGCAACTCGGCCGATTCGCTGCAGGAAAAACACAAACTCTGGTTCGGGAAGTCGGATGAGACCGATGCCGAAATCCGGACCCGTTTCCTCGGCCTGCTGGAAGATGCCTCTCACCTCCCCTTTTCCGATGACTGGGCCAATGATGGCTCGCGCGGACGGCTTGCGGCGATCATCGTGCTCGACCAGTTCAGCCGCAACCTGTTCCGCGGCGAGGCGCGCGCGTTTCGCCAGGACTCACTTGCCCTTCGTATGTGCAAGGATGGTCTGGCCCTGAACGGGCACAAGACGCTCAGTGAGACCGAACGCGTCTTCTTCTGCCTGCCGTTGGAACATTCGGAATCGCTGGAAGACCAGACACGCTGCGTCGCCCTGTTCCGCGAACTGGTCGAAGACGCCCGCCCCGAATTCAAGGAGTTTGCCAAGAGCACGCTCGACTATGCCGAACAGCACCTGAAAGTGATTCAGGATTTCGGCCGCTTCCCACACCGCAACAAGGCGCTTGGCCGGGAGACGACCATTGAGGAAGCTGCGTGGCTTGCTGAAGGCGGCGGCTTCTAGTCCGGGCTAGTCCAGCATCTCGGGTCCGCGCGGATCGAGGCTCTTGCTGATGTCGAGCTGCATCGACCGGGTGAGCGTATAGCGGGACGCCACAATTGCCGCGAGACCATAGAGGATCATGGGCAACAGGCAGAACACGATGATCAGGCCGTGAATGGCTTCAGGAGAATTCTCCACGCCCGGCCGGAAGCCTGCGACCCGGCCCAGCACAAAATAGCCGATCCCGAAAGCAAGACTGTTTCCCACCTTGTAGACGCTGGTCAGCACGGAATAGTAGATCCCGGCGCGATTCTCCCCCGTCTTGGCGGCCTGGTATTCCACGACATCCGCCGCCATGGAGCGCGCAATGACCACCGGCGCGCTGAAGGCTGCCCCATTGACGAGTGCGCCAATCAAGAGTGGCCCGAAGCCGCCGCCGCTGCGTGCTGCGAAATAATAGATCACATAGCTCGACATCCCCATGAGCACCGCGCACAGGAACGCCGTGTGCTTCTCCGTGCGGGCCGAGAATTTGAGCCAGAATGGCAGGGCGGCCACCGCCGTGGAAAAGAAGATCATCAGGACAATGCTGGACATCGAATCCGACAGGCCGAACGCATATTCCGCCACGAACAGGTAGTTCGACGCGGTAATCGCGATTGCCGTCCCGACCAGCAATTCCATCAGGAGTACCGAACCAAGATACCGGTTTTTCAGCGCCGCCACGATGGCCTTGAAATCGAATTTCATGGCATTGCCGCGGTCGCCCCGCATCTGTCTGTCAGGCACGAAGGCGCAGGAGAGAAACGCAACGATTGGCAGCGAGATCAGCAAGGCCCAGCCCATCACAGCGACCTGTCCGAACCGATCGACCTCGACCCCGGACATGCCCAGGATCGCCGGCACCGCGAGCAACGCCAACATGGAGACAATGCTGGTCACTTCCGCCCAAGTGAAGAAGCGGGACCGGTCATCGTAGTCTACGGCAATTGCCGGCACCCAGGCCGACCGCGCCGTCTGCAACAGAGTGAAACCGACATAGAAAAGCAGCATCCAGACGACGAAATAGCCCGGCCCGGCGCCCCGTTCCGGCATATAGACGAAATAGGTGGCAAGCCCCAGCAGCGGGACGCTGAGCACGATCCAGTGCCGTACCCGGCCCCACGGGCTGCGATAGCGGTCGACCACATACCCCATGATCGGGTCGGTCAGAACATCCCAGAACCTCAGGACCATGAACAGGAAGCCGGTAAGCTCCAGTCCAAGGCCAACTTCATTGGCGTAGAGCGGTGCAAGATACACCGCCAAAGGCAATCCGACCCCCGCCAGCGGTATGCTGAGCGAGGAAAAGGCGAGTACTCTCGGTAGGGACAGGCGCGGGCCACGAGCGTCAGTCATATGCACAGCCTGCCCGGTAAAAACGTGACGGCCAAGTCATTTTTTTATCCCCTGAGCGCTTGACGTCGGGGCGGTCGGGCCTGACACCGGAGAAAAGATGAGCCGGGAGGAAATGGACCGATGCTGAAGAAAATCCTGTTGGGCACAATTGCCCTGATTGTGCTGTTGATAGGGATGATCCTGTTCCGCACGTTCACCTATGGCGGTGCCTCGGCCGGTGAACGCGTGGCGTTGCCGGACGTCCCTGCCGTCTCCGCAGACAGCGCCGCAGGCCATCTCAGCGAAGCCATCCGGTTCCGTACCATCACCGTCGCCTCCGGCGATCCCCGCCCCGGCCAGGAAGGCCCATGGCTGGAGCTGCATGACTGGCTGGAGACGACCTACCCGGCCGCGCATGCTGCCATGACACGCGAACTGGTGCCCGGCACGCTGACCCTGCTCTACACATGGGAAGGCTCTGATACCTCGCTCGACCCGCTGCTGCTGATGGCGCATCAGGATGTGGTGCCCGTGAATATCGGCACTGAGGACGACTGGACCGGCGCGCCCTTCGCAGGCGAGATTGTCGATGGCTATGTCTATGGCCGCGGCGCGCTGGATGACAAGGGCAGCCTTGTCGCCTTGATGGAAGCGGCTGACGCGCTCGCCGCAGATGGCTTCCAGCCAAAGCGTACCGTCATCTTCATGTTCGGCCATGATGAGGAAGTGCTTGGCAATGGCGCAGAGGCTGGCATCGCCCTGCTCAAGGCCCGCGGAATCAAACCGGTCATGGCGCTCGACGAAGGCTTTGCGATCATCGACCCGTCCCCGCTCACCGGCAAGCCGATGGCCTATATCGGTGTCTCGGAGAAAGGCTATCTCACGCTGACCCTGACGGCGCTGGCCGAAGGCGGACATTCCTCGACACCGCCGCGCGACTCCGCAGCCGTGCGCCTCGCCCGCGCCATTGTCGCGCTTGATGAGAATCAGATGCCGGCGGACTTCTCCAAACCTCCGGTGTCTGACCTCTTCCGCGTTTCCGCGCCCGACCTGCCCTTCATGCAGAAAATGGCCTTTGCCAATCTCTGGCTATTCGAAGGCAGTGTGGATTCCGCGATGGCTGGCATCCCCGCTGGCAATGCCATGATCCGCACGACCACCGCGCCCACCATGCTGACGGGGTCTGCCAAGGAAAACGTGCTGGCCCAGCGCGCCATGGCGACCGTCAATTTCCGTGTGCACCCGAACAACACGGTCGAGGACGTGATCAAGCATGTGAAAGACGTCACGTCTGACATCAAGGGGATTGAGGTCAGCGTGTCCGACGGCGGCATCAGCGGCAGCGAAGCGTCGCCAGTCTCGCCTACCGACAACAAGGCCTATGCCGTGCTTGCCAGCGTGGCGGATGCCCAGGGGGGCGGCGTACCGGTTGCGCCGGGCCTTGTGCTGGGCGCCACGGATGCGCGCTATGCCAGCGCGATCACCGACAGCGTCTACCGCTTTGCACCGTCCGTGCTCAGCCCGGCAGACCTGTCCGGCTTTCACGGCACCAATGAGCGCCTGGCGGTCGAGAACATGAAACGCCTGTCGGAAGGCTATGCCCAGATCATCTTGTCCATGGATAGTGGGGATTAAAAAACGTTTGATGCCCCCCGCCCACCCGGGTCCCTCGGGGGGCACCAAACTCCCCTCCCACCGTCATGCAGTCACGGGAACTGCAGGACGATAAGCTTCAGCATCTGTTGTGAACTCGGCATGGCCGTAGCGCTTGAGCAGGCGGCGGATGCGTGCGGTCAGGCGGCGGTCTGCCATACCCCGTAATCCGGGCACGGACAGGGCGAAGCGATACAGCGCCATCTTCGCCGAAATATAGGGAAACAGGACCATCGCGACGGCATAGTCCAGCGGCCCGACCGGGACGCCGATCTCACGCGCTATCTGGCTGTCGCCGCCCAGGAAATGCTTCACCAGAACGAGCCGCGCGAGCCGCTTTTCCAGCGCATTGAACACGCGATGGCCGAGCTTCCGGTCCGGCGGCAAGTACGCCTCCAGTGTTGCCCGCACGAGTGTGCCGCAGGTTTCATCATCAAAGCCTTCCCGGATGGACGCGCTGCGTGCATTCATGATGTCGATGATGCCTTGCGGCGTATCCATCAGCAGGTCTTCCGGCAGGCCCAGCAAGTAGCACCGATACCGGCTGAACTCGACACGCGCCCGCTCCTCGGCCGTGAACTCGGTCCGCCCTTCGCCCAGCATCTGATAGGCGAGCAGGAACACATCAATCAGGCCAGCCGGCATCTGATCCACCTGAGGCACCGGAATGCCGTACACGGAAACGTCCCAGGTCTTCATTTTGCGCAGGATGTTGAACCGGACCATGGAATGCATCAGGCGCACCATGGCGGCGGCCTTGAAGCCCTCGCCGCGCGGCTCCAGCGCGCCGGGCAGCGTGGTGACGGTGAAGAAGGTCGCCGTCTCGTTCACGCGGCGCGCAGACGTGGAATAGCCCAGCGTCCCCGTGATCGCCATTGGCAGCGCGGTATACTTGTTCAGGAAGGTCGCGAGAAAGGCGCCCCGGATCATCCACGGAGAGGTGATCGCCATCGGCAACCGGTTCAGGCGCGCACCTTCGCGCACAAGATCCATGTCCAGCCAGTCAGGCTTGGCTTCCATTTCCTCGATCAGCGCCACCAGCTCCGGCGGCGCATCGGGCACAGCGTCCAGGCCTTTGTCGCAAGCGGTCGTCAGCATCTGGACGAGGCGCTTGAAGCCATACTCCCCCATCAGCGCCGCATAGGCATCCGCGGTCACATCCCCCAGCATCGTGTAGGCCTTCACCCGCCCGACCATATCCGCAGGGGGCGGCGGCATCTGGCGCAGGGATTCCGGCAGCGAGCTGTCCTCGACACACTCTGTGTAGCGTTCCGGCGACTGAGAAAAATCGATATTGCCGTACATCTCCGGCAAGGCTGACTTTTGAAGTGCAATCCGTTCGTGTACCTGCGCGAGCGAAGGTTTCATCCAGACGCCTCCTGTAGTGTTCTTGGCAGTCGTCGCCCTATAATGTAAGCAACGCTCAGATATTCCACTCGCATCAGGAAATGCGTATGGTTAAGCAAATCGGAACGCACAAGTGACTGAAAAGACAAGAAGAAAACCAAGACAGGCGCGCGCGCAGGCGACGGTGGAGGCCATACTGGAAGCGACGTTTCAGCTTTTGGAATCGGATGGCCTCACAGACTTGACCACAAATCACATTGCCGACCGTGCCGGCGTCAGTATCGGCACGCTATACCAATACTTCTCCGATCGGGAGGCGATCCTCTATGCGCTCAGCAAACGCCAGAGCGATGATGTCCGGAAGATGATCACGGCGCTGGTGCTCGAAGCGCCTGAAACCTCCGGCATTCGCGCGATCATCCGTGCCCTCATGTATGGCCCGAAAGGGTCTCCCCAGACACGGTTAATCCTGTCCGATGCGCTGTTCCGGTCTGGCGGCAGCGACGAGATGAGCCGCCAGCATTACGCCTTTCTGGAATCGATCAGTGGACAGCAAAGTTTCGATTTCCCGCATGGGCGTGAGGCCGCCTTCATCCTGACGCACACCGCCGTGCAACTCCTGCGCGCTGCGGCGGGCGAACCGGAGCTCCAGCTCAATCCGGATGTGCTGGAAGACGAACTCGTCCATCTGCTGGAGAGCTATATCGAAAACCTCAACGCCCGGGTCGAGCAGGGGCACGCCTAGCCGCTATTGAAATGACCCCAGATGCGTTCGGCGAGCGCTTCATTGACGCCCTCCACATCCATCAGATCCGCGACCTTTGCGCGGGACACGCCCTTGGCCGATCCGAAATGGTGCAGCAGCGCCCTCTTGCGCGCGGGGCCGACGCCTTCGATCTCGTCGAGCGGTGACGTCTTGATAGCGGCGGATCGCTTGGCCCGGTGCGCGCCGATGGCCCAGCGGTGGGCCTCGTCCCGCAAACGCTGAAGATAGTAGAGCACAGGCGCCGTCTCCGGCAGCTTGAAGGGCGCCCGGCCCGGCCGGAAGAATTGTTCCCGTCCCGCATTCCGGTCCACACCCTTGGCAATGGAGACGAGATTCACATCCTCCGGGGTCACACCAATTCCTACCAGGGCCTCGATCACGGCGTTCAGCTGTCCAAGGCCGCCATCGATCAGCACGAGGTCCGGCCAGTTCGCGCCATTGCCCTCTTCCCGTTCCTTCAGGGCGCGGGAAAAGCGGCGGCGCATCACTTCGCGCATCATGCCGTAATCATCGCCCGGCTCGATACTCGTGTCCTTGATGTTGAACTTGCGATAGGCATTCTTCATGAAGCCTTCCGGTCCGGCGACAACCATTCCGCCTACGGCGTTCGATCCCTGGATATGGGAGTTGTCGTAGATTTCGATCCGTTCCGGCGGCGACTCCAGCTCGAACACTTTCGCCACTTCCGCCAGCAGGCGCGCCTGGCTCGCCGTCTCGGCCAGCTTGCGCGACAGGGCTTCGCCGGCATTGCGGGCGGCCTGCGTGACGAGGTCTTTCTTGCTGCCGCGTTCGGGCCGGCGCACTTCGACCTTGCGGCCCGCCTTCAGCTCCAGCGCCTCGGCAATCAGTTCGGCCTGGTCCGGTACCCGATTCACGAGGATCAGCTTGGGTGGCGGACGCTTGTCATAGAATTGCACGAGGAAGGCCGACAGCACTTCTTCCGGTGTCTGCTCGCGCTCATGGCGTGGATAGTGCGCGGTCGCGCCCCAGTTCTGCCCCGCCCGGATGAAGAAGACCTGCACACAGGAGACCCCGCCATCCATCTCGATGGCGAACACATCTGCCTCTTCGATGTCTTCCGGGTTCACATCCTGGCTGGCCCGAACATGGGCCAGCGCCCGGATCCGGTCGCGCAGGCGCGCGGCCCGTTCGAACTCCATATCTTCTGCCGCCGCTTCCATGTCGGCCGCGAGGCGCTTCTGGAGGTCGGCCCCCTTCCCGCGCAAGAAGTCGGCGGCCTGGTCGGCAAGCGCCTGATAATCCTCGGTCGAGATCAGGCCCACGCACGGCGCGGCGCAGCGCTTGATCTGGTGCAGCATGCAGGGCCGGGTCCGCACGCTGTAGACACTGTCCTCACAAGTGCGCAGCAGGAAGGCCTTCTGCAATGTGTCGAGCGTCCGCATCACCGAGCCCGCGCTGGCGAACGGGCCGAAATAGTCGCCCTGGTCCATTTTGGAGCCGCGATACTTCTTGATCTGCGGCGCTTCATGGTCGCGGCGGATCAGGATGTAGGGAAAGGATTTGTCGTCGCGCAGCAACACGTTGAAACGCGGCTTCAGGCTCTTGATCAGGCTCGCTTCCAGCAGCAAGGCCTCGGTCTCGGTCTCGGTGACGACGAATTCCATCCGCCGCGTCATCGAGATCATGCGGGCGATCCGCTGGGTATGGCCGCCAAGGCGGGCATAGTTCGAAACGCGCGCCTTCAGGTCCCGCGCCTTGCCCACATACAGGACGTCGTCATGTTCGCCGAACATGCGATAGACGCCCGGCTTGGCAGGCAGCCGTTTGAGATTGTCCTTGATGACGTCAATGCCCCGAAGGGAGGTCGCGCCGGAATCAGTCGGGTTCATACCTCAACAGATAGTCTGGCTTGGCCGCAGATGCGAGCCTCAGAAGAAGTTGAGAACATCCTGCATCTCGAAGCGGGAATCCATCATCCAGCCTGCCGCGAAGCTGAACAGCATCACCAGCACCACCGACGAGACGAAAGATCGCCCCGGCGCAGGGTTCACCTTGCGGCGCCCGGCGCGCACCAGGATCAGCATGAACAGGATCAGAATGAAGACGACCATGAAGAACAGCTTCTCCATGTCGTCCAGGCGATGCACCCAACGCGAGAAGTCGTAATAGGCCTCATTGGCCACTTCAGCGATCTTGTCCAGGACCCGGTTCAACAGGTCCATACTTGATGAATTACTCATGGCTCCGTCCGTCAATCCCGTCCTGGGAACGCCTTCCGACTGGCTCTCAATAAACGCCATCATGCCAAAACGAGGCTAATATCCCGCCTATGCCGGCAGGTGACTTTCCCCGTCATGCTTAATGGACGGGTAAGAATTGGCGCCCGCCCGCCGGGGCCCATGCGTCAGAATTACCCTCGCCCTCCCCTTGCAGGCCGGGGCCCTCAGGCTTAAGCGAGGGCAAACGCCGCCGCGCGTGACATTTCACGGGAAAACCTCATGTCCGACACCTTCCGCTTCTCCGATGCCCTGGACCGCGTAAAGCCGTCCGCCACCATTGCCGTCACCACCAAGGCCAATGAGCTGAAACGGGCCGGCCATGACGTGATTGGCCTCGGCGCAGGCGAGCCGGATTTCGACACGCCGGACAATATCAAGGAGGCCGCCATCCAGGCCATCCGTGATGGCAAGACCAAGTACACGCCCGCCGACGGCATCCCGGAACTTAAGGAAGCGATCTGCGCCAAATTCCAGCGCGAAAACGACCTGACCTACACACCCAGCCAGATCCACATCGCGCCAGGGGGCAAGCCGGTCATCTACAATGCCTTCCTCGCCACGCTGAACCCCGGCGATGAAGTCATCATCCCGGCCCCCTATTGGGTGTCCTATCCGGACATGGTCCTGCTCGCCAGCGGCACGCCGGTGCCGGTCGAATGCGGCCCGAATGCGAACTACAAGCTGACGCCCGAAGCGCTGGAAGCGGCGATCACGCCAAACACCAAATGGCTGCTTCTCAACTCGCCGTCGAACCCGACCGGTGCGGCCTATACCAAAGACGAACTGCGCGGCCTTGCCGATGTCCTGCTGCGCCATCCGCAGGTCTGGGTGATGACCGACGATATGTACGAACACCTCGTCTATGACGATTTCGAATACTTCACGATCGCCCAGGTCGAGCCGGCCCTGTATGACCGCACGCTCACCGTGAACGGCGTCTCCAAGGCCTATGCCATGACCGGCTGGCGCATCGGCTATGCCGGCGGCGGCTCGGAAAAGCTGATCACGGCCATGCGCAAGGTGATCAGCCAGACCACCTCCAATCCCTGCTCGATCAGCCAGTGGGCGGCCGTCGAGGCGCTGAACGGCACACAGGATTTCCTGCCCGAACGCCGCGCCGCGTATCAGAAGCGCCGCGACATGGTCGTGGCCGGTCTCAACGCCGCCGAGGGCCTCACCTGCCCGACGCCGGAAGGCGCCTTCTATGTCTATCCGTCCTGCGCGGGCGTGATTGGCAAGACCAGCCGCTCCGGCAAGGTGATCGAGACCGACAAGGATTTTGCCGCCGAATTGCTGGAACAGGAAAAGGTCGCCATCGTCTTCGGCGAGGCGTTCGGCCTGTCCCCGGCCTTCCGGGTCTCCTATGCCACTTCAACCGAGGCGCTGCAGGAAGCGCTCAAGCGGATCCAGCGTTTCTGTGCAAACCTGTCATAGAAACCCGCTATAGAGTAACCCTATATCCGGTGTTCCACCTATTGATTTGAATGGAACAAAGACGGCTCTTACATCCTTGATAAGAGAGAAAAAGGAGTTACCCCATGCCCGTTGATATCGGTTTGAACGATGAAGCCCGCAACACTTCCGCAGACGCGCTGCGCGTGCTGCTGGCGGAAACCTATGCGCTCTATTCCAAGACACATGGCTACCACTGGAACGTGACCGGCCCGCGCTTCAACAGCCTGCACACCATGTTCGAAACCCAGTACAATGAGCTGTGGATGGCCCTCGACGAAATCGCCGAACGCATTCGCGCCCTCGGCCACTTCGCCCCCACTTCTGCCGGGGAAATGGTCGAGCCTGCCTCGATCAAGCCTGACAATGGCATCCCGGACGCCGACACGATGGTCGAGAATCTTGTCAAGGGCCACGAAGCCGTCAGCCGCGCCGCCAAGGCCGGGCTGAAAATTGCCGAGGATAACAGCGACGCCGTAACGGCCGACCTGATGACCCAGCGCGCCGCAATTGCGGAAAAAACCGCCTGGATGCTGCGCGCCAATCTCTGATCCGGGCAGCGCCGCATTCGGGCCGGCGCTTCCTGTATATTGCACTGCACAACACTTGCCGCGTCTCGCGGGCTTGACGGCCCCCATGAGGCGCGGCAATCTTGCATTCAGTTAATGAAAAAAAGCGGCCAGCAGAGCCCTGACTCCAAGGCAAAAAAAAGCCCGGCAGCGATTGAACGCGCCGGGCTGAAAGTATCGGGCCCCGTAGGGGGGAGGAAACGCCCAATCGGAGGAATGATTGGGTTAATGCCCGAGGCCCTTGGCATGCGTGGTAGATAACCTCTCCAACGCTGATTACAACCAACGAGACAGCAGAGCTTTCATGCATTTACGCATGGATGTCGCATTTTTGACTAATTCTGACGCATAGCCGGTCGGCGCAGGATTTCGGTCTCAGCCGTGATGAAGTCTCGGAAGGCCGACACGCGCTTCGAGCGGCGCAGATCGCTCGGATAGATGAAATAGAGATCGAAGATCGGCCCGACCGTCTCGGGCAGCACTTTCACAAGGCGTGGCATCGTCCCGGCCATGTAATCCGGCACGTCCGCGATCCCGAGCCCGGCATCGACGGCGCGCAACATGGCAAACACATTGTTGACCTTCAGCGCTGCCGGGCGCGGCGGGCTGTCATCGCGTCCTACCCGGCAGGCAAAGCTCATCACGTCGAGCAGCGAGCTTTCATCGCCATAGGCAATGATCCGGTGATTATCGAGGTCCTGCGGCGTGCGCGGCATGCCATAGGCCTTGAGATATTCCGGCGAGGCATAGAGATTGGTTGCCACCGTGCCCAGCTTGCGCTGGATCAGGTCGGCCTTGTCGGCGGCCCACAACCGGATGGCACATTCGGCCTCCAGCTTCAGCAGATCATATTCCCGGCTGTCATCGAGGCGCAGATCCAGATTCATGTCCGGATGCTTGCGCGCAAACCCGCCAAGCCGCGGCACGAGCCAGGTCGAGCCGAAAGCCACCGGCGCGGCGACGATCAATTCGCCCTGCGGGGTTTCCTGCTGGTCCTTGAGCAGCGTGTTGGCCGATTGCGCGGCCGTCGCCATTTCCATGGTCGAACGGAACAGGGTGTGGCCGCTATCAGTCAGGACCAGGCCGCGTGCATGGCGCTGGAACAGGGAGACGCCGAGCGCCTCTTCCAGCGCTGCGATCTGGCGCGACACTGCTGACTGCGAAATGCCCAGCCGCTCGCCCGCAGACGTCAGGCTGCCCGCTTCCGCTGCCGCGTGAAAAGACTTCAGCTTACCCCAATCCATGGGGATCGTTTGTGACGCCTAAATGACCCCACGGCAAGCGGAGAATGCGGGCGACGGCAGCGGCGCAATCTGTAGGGCGGGTTGAGCCAAGCGATACCCGCCAAACGAACCTTGCAACACAAACATGTTTGCCTGATCGTCGACACCATGTCCGACTATCGCCGTGTCTTCGTCCCCGGAGCGACCTATTTCTTCACGCTGAACCTGCAGGACCGGCGTAGCGATCTCCTCGTCCGCCATATTTACGCGCTACGGGAAAGCTGGCGAGACATGGCTCGTGCGTGGCCTTTCGAAACGCTCGCGGCCGTCGTGCTGCCGGACCATTTACACTTGGTGCTGGCTCTGCCGGAGGGCGACGCCAACTATCCCGCGCGGTTGCGCCTGTTGAAAAGCGGTTTCACGCGCCGCCTGCCTGACGCGGTGAAGTTCACCGGGCGCAAGGGCGAACGGAAGGTCTGGCAACGGCGCTATTGGGAACACATGATCCGGGACGAGGCCGACCTCACCGCGCATGTGGATTACGTCCACTTCAACCCGGTCAAGCACGGACATGCGACATCCCCGGAGCAGTGGCCATATTCGACATGGCATCGGCGAGAGAATGGGGTCGGCGCGTTTGGATAGGTCGGTGTGGTGGGTATCGCTTCGCTCAACCCACCCTACAAATATTGGTCCTTCACACATTATCATTTTGTGTAGGGTGGGTTGAGCGAAGCGATACCCACCAAATGGATCCCCTATCCGTCTGATAACCCCTTCCCCCATACTTCCCGCATGAATGCGCAGACCGACATTTTGAAACGCGGGTTGGAGCATGCCGCCCTGGCCGTGCTGGATGCGTCGGCGCTGGCGAACCTGCATCTCGGGCCGAAGCGGATCGGGCGCGGCCTGGCGCAGCGCGTTTCCGGCCGGCTCCGCATCCTTGAAACAATTGTCCGTCGGCTGATTCTTCTGATGGCGCTTGGCCTGCAACTGGCCCCCACGCAGCCGCGCCCGGCCCCGGCCAATCCCGCACCAGAGCCCGACCTGCCCGAGGGCGTCGAGCTGGCCATTTTCCCCCGCCTTTCGCCCAGACGGCTGAAACTGCTGCCCGCGCGCCAGGCCTTTGAAGGCCCCGGCGGCTTTCCGGACATTTCCGGTACCAGTTATGGACCCGTTTCCCCGCGCAAGCTGATGGCCCGCATCGCCGCGCTCCGGCGCGTGATTGCCGCGCCCGAAGCTCACGCCCTCCGCCTCGCCCGCACCCTCAAACGCCTGCAGAAAAACGGCGAGCCCAAGCCAATGGTCGGCGCAGCAACGCCCGCCTTTCGACTCTCGCCAGAGCTTGGCGCGCTGGCCACGCTGCTGCCCGCGCAGATCAGCGCCGGGCTGGAAACGTGGGAAAGCTCGGGCTGACTCCCCCTGAAAACCTGCCCTGCCTGCCCGTTTCCCTCGCGTGACGGCCCCTTGTCATGCCTGTCATTCTTTCCGCGTGGTGGTACACTCCCCACCGGGAGGATACGCGTATGCCACGACTGAAACAGGCGGGCCGCGAAGCCGGCAATCCGTTTGCCAACCAGATTTTCGATCTGTTGTTTGCCGACCGCGACCCGATTGCCGAGCCCGGCACCGAAACCGGCACGCCCGGAAACTGGTGGACGGTTTTCAACATTGTGCCGGATGCCTTCAAGCACACGACCGAAGGCTTCCAGTTCTATCGGTCAAAGAACCGCAAACTCGATCCGAAACTGCGCGAGCTGGGCCAGATCCGCGCCGGCTTTGCCGTCGGCTCGCAATTCGTCTTCTCGCAGCATTGCAAGGCCTGCCGCGATGTCGGCCTGACCGAAGACCAGATCGCCGCCATCCCCCATTGGCAGGTCGCAGACTGTTTCAGCCCGCTGGAACGCGCCGTGCTCGCCTATACGGACGGCCTGGTCCTGCAACGCGGCCGAGTGCCCGATGGCGTCTTCGAGGCCCTGAAAGCGGAATTATCAGACGAGGAAATCCTCGAATTCACCTACATCACCTGCACCTATATGATGCACGCCATCATGAGCCGCGCGCTGAAACTGGAATATGATGATGTGGATGACCGCGTGGTCGAGATCGCCGCGCCGGATGGATCGGATACGGATGTAATGTCGATGGTCGACAGAGGAGGAAACTGACATGGCCTACCATCACCTCGCGCTCGCCGCGAAAGACATGAAAGCGACGCACGCCTTCTATGAAGGCCTCATGGGCTTTGAACTGGTCAAGGTGGAAGTCGCCCCGATCATGGGCGGCGGCTGGGGCAAGCATTTCTTCTACCGCATGGATGGCAATGACAGCCACTTCATCGCCTTCTGGGAATTGCACGACACCGAAGGCAGCGAGGAATATGTCTATGACCTCAACGCCGCCGCCAAGCTTCCACCGGCCACGAACCATTATTCCTTTTCGGTGGATACGAAGGAAGAACTGGAAAGCTGGAAACAGAAATGGCTCGCCGCCGGATTGGACGTCTTCGAGATCGACCATAATTGGTGTCATTCGATCTATACGCGTGACCCGAACAACAATCCGGTCGAGTTCTGCCTGACCACGGGCGCGTTCACCGAAGCCGATCGCCAGCGCGCGCTCGATGCCTTGTCGGAGACGGAGTTCGCCCCCTCCCCGGCGCCCGCCTTCATGCAGATGTGGAATGCTGAAACCGTGGGCGGCTGACTACCAGCGCGCCGAATAGCCTCTTGTATCGACATGCACGAACGGCCCATGCGCCGCATTTGATCCATAGGCCGACGCGCCGCCAACGACCCAGCCTTCCGGCTGCTCTGCCGCAAGCTCGTCGATCAGCCTGACCAGCGCGCGGGCATCCTCCTTGTCGATCCGGCCATTGCCATCAAGATCATCCATCTGTCCGTCCCGATCCTGGTCAATATAGATGTCGGCCGCGTCCCCATAGAGATGGCGCGATGAAGTCGTCGTATTGCCGATGGCCGCATTATAGAATGGCGTGCGATAGCCACTCATCACGAAGAAAGTGTCCGCTTCCCATCCCTTCTCATTGGCGGCCGCAAGAAGGGTTTCGAGCTTCACCAGCATGTCCGGCTGCATCAGCAAATAGGTCGGCTCATGTCCGGGCTGCTGCTTGCAGCGGAACTGGCCGAGCTGGAAATTCGGCGAGACATGCAGATCCTCCGGCATCGCCGTCAGGTCGATAAACCCCTTGGGCACGGCATAGGACGGAAGATCCCGCAACGGCCGCGCATACATCCCGATGCGATAGCCATTCAGGGAATCATCCACGCCATTCTCGAAGGGCGTCAGCACCAGCAGGTTCAGGCGGGTTTCGGCCCCGCGATGCGAAACCACCATCTCGGCCAGCCCCGGCGCCTTCGGCGCGGTCCAGTCAATTTCCTCCGCGTTGCGGTTCAATTTCCCGTCCGAAATCTCAATGTGCGCATCTTTTGGAATAGCCAGGCTTATCTGATCCCCTGGCATGGCGGAGACGGAGATCAGGGGCAGCGCAGAGCGCGTTCCGTTTACTGTAATCTCGACGCCGGTACCTGTCGGAACCGTCTCAATCTTGCCGACCGGTTGGGTCGGGTGCGGCTCTGCCGTTGCAATGATCCAGGGCAGGAAGATGAATTTCATGAACTCGGAAAATATGGGTCTGGTCCTCTTGTCTGGTCTGAGCAGGCGCGCGGCATCTTAACCATTACGCATGCCCCCTCAAACGCATAAGAGCGCAGATGGTGCCATATTTTTTCTGATGCTTTTCAGGGCCGTATTTCGGAACCGGAGCGGGCGCGACCGGTTTATCCAGCAACATCGCGAAGAGTTCCGCCAGTCTTCCCGACCGGCCAGGCCAGCCTGATGCGGCGGCCGCGCTCTTCTCTAATAAGAGTATTTTTGGAGATTATTTATGCGTACGCATCGCCGACTTCTTGCATCAACCCTCCTCGCCACCGCTGGCCTGCTGACCGCCATCCCCGCCTGCGCCCAACATGCCGCGCCCGCCGACCCTGTCCTGCTTGCCGATCTGAGCGAGAAAGAGGCCATGGGCGGCGAACTTGATGCGGAAAAAGCCTCTGCCATCCAGACCCTGATCCTGAATGACTGGCTGGAGCGCGAACTGGGCAGTGAGACCGAAGCCGGTGTCCTGACCACAGTGCGCGCCGCCTATGCCCAGAATGTCTTCAAGCCGATCTGGACCGAGAAAGGGATCCGTTCCCTGAAGCGCGCGCGCAGTGATCTCTTCTCTTATGGCCTCGTCGCATCAGACGTCTCGAAGGCCAATCTCGACAAGATCGCTGCCAAGCGCCTGAAGGGCGACAGCGACGAGATCCGCGCCACAGCCGATCTGCAACTGACCGCAGCCTGGATCCGTATGGCCTCTGCCGTAAGCGGAGGATTGTCCGATAATGGCGAAGCGGCAAAATCGAAGACCGATGCGCCCTCCAAATCCACCGTGCAGAAAAGCCTGATCAAGGCCGCACGGGGCGATGCCGACGACATCCTTTCTGAGCTCGAACCTGAGCACCCCCAATATAATCGTCTCAAGAAACAACTGAAACAGTATCGCGAAATTCGGTCGGAGGGCGGCTGGCTCGCCATCCCGGACGGTGACGCGATTGAGCTGGAGGACGAAGACCCACGTATTCCGGCCCTGCGCGACCGTCTGGAGGCGGAAGGCTATTACAAGCCGGAGACCTGGGCCGGTGAACTCCTGTCCACTATCAGCATGGCCTCGAATGATGACGCCGACACATCTGCCACGGAGATCGTGTTTGATGCGCGCCTTCAGGACGCCTTGAAGGAATTCCAGCGCCATCACGGCCTTGAAGATGACGGCGTCGTAGGAGGCAATACGCTTGCCGCCCTGAATGAGAGTGTCGACTCCAAGATCGACCGGATCGCCGACACGATGAATCGCTGGCGCCATTATGATGATCTGGGCGACCAGTATATCTGGGCCAATATTCCATCCTTCACGGCCGAAGGCTGGCGCAACAAGCGTCGCGAAATCGCGATGAAGACAATCGTCGGCATGCCAAGCCGCGAAACCCCGGTCTTTTCCGACCAGGTGGAATATGCCGTCGCCAATCCGCGCTGGTATGCGCCGGTCAGCATCGTGCGCCGCGACAAGCTGCCAAAGCTCGCCAAGGATCCGTCCTATGCGGCCCGCAAGAATTTCAAGGTGATTGATCGCGCCACCGGCCAGTCCGTTTCCGCCGCCTCGGTGGACTGGACAGATCCGGCAGCCGCCGAAAACTACCAGCTGGTTCAGGGCCCCGGCGCCAGTAATGCCCTCGGCGATCTGAAGATCATCTTTCCCAATCAGTATTCGGTCTATCTGCACGGCACGCCGGGTATGAGCCTGTTTGACAGGGCCCAGCGCACTTTCAGCTCAGGCTGCGTGCGTCTGGAAAAGCCGAAAGAGATGGCGAAATGGATTGCCGCGCATGACCCAGAAGTCTCGGAACGGGATGTCTCCAAGGCGCTCAAAGGGTCAAATCCGGAACGAATCGAGTTCAAGTCCGAAACCCAGATTCACATCACCTACATGACCGTCACTGTTGACGAAGACGGGGAGCCGAATTTCTGGCGTGACGTCTATCATGAGGATGACGGTATCAGCATGGTCGACAAATATGCCCCACTCTACCAGCCCGCCCAGGATGAGGAACTGGCCCAGACAACAACTGCCCCGCGCAAGGGATAAGGCTTACTGGCTCGCCCAGAGAATACGGGCGAGCCAGGCAATCTCTGCCGGCTTGAAACTGCGGGTGGGATAGGCAGGGTTGAGCGAGGCAAGCTCAACAGTCCGCGTATTCTTACGGGCCAGAACCTTGGCCATCACCTCCCCGTCAATTGTTTTCGCCACCACCCGGTCTCCCGGCTTCACCTCCGAGCCCGGCGACACGATGATCCGGTCCCCGGCCCGGTAGGCCGGCTCCATGGAATCCCCGCTGATCTCCAGCGCATAGACCGACTCCGTTTCCAGCCCCGGAAACCGAACCTCTTCCCAGCCCCCGCCAACCGGAAACCCGGCATCATCGAAAAAGCCGTCCTGCCCCGCCTGCGCAAAGCCGATCAGGGGAGCAATCGCGCCGCGCCTTCCATCGACCAGCGCGGCGAAATCCTCAAACCGGCTGCCGACAGATTCCAATACGCGCGCAAGGCTTTCCGTGGACGGCCAGCGCGGACGTCCATCGGCCCCTTCCCGCTTGGAAGGATTGAAGGCCGTCGGGTCCAGCCCGGCACGACGCGCCAGCCCAGAAGGCGTCAGGCCATGATGAGCTGCAAGGGCATCAAGGCCCCGCCAGATATCACGATGTTTCATGGGATAATTTTCCCAAAGGTTGCAGCTGCCGCTAAATAGGAATATTCACCTATTGTCAAGCAAGAGGTGGGGAAATGGCAATGAAACTGTTCATACATGGCGTGCCCGATACGCCGCATTTGTGGGAGCCGCTGGTCGCGGCGCTCGGCCTGCAAGAGCAGGACTATCTCGCGCCCGCCCTGCCCGGCTTCGGCTGCCCGCGTCCGGACGGGTTCAGCGCCACCAAGGATGCCTATGCTGACTGGCTGGTCGGCCAGATGGAAGCGGCAGGCGGGAATGTCGATATTGTCGGCCATGACTGGGGCGCGCTGCTGACCCTGCGCGCGGCTTCCTTGCGGCCGGACCTCGTGCGCAGCTGGTGCGTCACCAATGCCGTGATCGATCCTGACTATCGCGGCCACACAATGGCAAGGCGCTGGGCAACGCCTGTGCTGGGTGAGCTTGTCATGCTGGGCATGCGCAACAAGAAACGGCTCCTGCCGGCACTTGTTTCCGGCGGCATGCCGCGCAGCCTTGCCGAGCAGGAAGTCCCCCTGATCGACAAGACGATGCGGCAGAGCATCCTCAGGCTCTACCGGTCAGCCGCTGGCCTGCGTTTCTCGGATGAATGGGTGAAGGGTCTCGAAAACCTGCCAGCGCGCGGCCAGTTGTTCTGGGGCGAGACGGACCCCTTTGTGGACCTATCCGTGGGCGAACGGTTCGCGAAGCGCTGGAACGTGCCGCTACATGTCGAGCGCGGCGCTGGCCACTGGGCCTGTGCGGAGCGGGCAACCGAATTTGCTGCCCTGCTCCGATCACATTGGACCTGACTTTCAGGCGGCTTCCTTCTTGGGGCTGCCGAGTTCCTGTTTCACCCGCTCGGCCAGCTGGCGGACGGTGAACGGCTTCGGCAGGAACGAGACCGCGCGGTCGTCGTCAAGCTGCTTGGCAATGTCGCGTTCGGCATAGCCGGAGATGAAGATCACGCGGGCATGACCCAGCAAATCCTTGGCCTCGCGGATCAGTGTCGGGCCATCCTTGCCCGGCATGACCACGTCGGAGATGACGAGGTCGAAGCTCTCCGGATTGTCCTCCAGGATTTCCATCGCCTCTTCGCCGTCGCAGGCCTCTTCGACTTCATAGCCGCTGGAGCGCAGCAAGGAGGCCGCAATGCCGCGCACGCCGTCTTCATCCTCGATCAGCAGGATACGGCCGCGACCCGAAATATCGACAGGCTGGCTGGCGATCTTCTCGGCCTGCGCCATGTCGACCGGCTCAGGAATTTCCTCGGCCTTGAGAGCTGGCAGGTAGATGTGGAAGGTCGTGCCTTTGCCGACGCCGGACGTGGTGCAGATATAGCCGCCCGACTGTTTGATGATGCCGTAGACGGTCGCGAGGCCAAGGCCCGTGCCGACGCCAGCTTCCTTCGTGGTGAAGAAGGGCTGGAAGATCTTGTCCATGACATCCTTCGGCATGCCGTGTCCGGTGTCTTCCACTTCGATCAGCATGTAGTCGCCATCATTGACGAAGGCGAAGCCCTTGTCCTGGGCTTCCTTGCCTGTGGCGCGCGCCGTGCGGATCGTCAGCTTGCCGCCATTCTTGTGGCTGAGCATTGCATCCCGTGCATTGGTCGCGAGGTTGAACAGGGCGTTTTCAAGCTGGTTCTTGTCGGCCTTGATATAAGGCACGTCGCGACCATGCTTGACGTCCAGTTCGATCCGCTCGTCCAGAAGCTGGCGCAGGAGGATGGAGAATTCGGACATGAAGTCCGTGACGGCGAAGACTTCGCGCTTGAAGGTCTGCTGGCGCGCATAGGCGAGCAGCATCTTCACGAGGTCCTTCGCACGGATCGAGAATTCGTGGATCGACTTCAAATTCGAATAGGAAGGATCGCCCAGCGGATGGTGTACCATCAGCTGTTCATTGTTCAGGATGATGCCTTGCAGCACATTGTTGAAGTCATGGGCCACGCCGCCGGCGAGCTGGCCGATGGCCTGCATCTTTTCGCCGTGCGCCAGGCGCATTTCCAGCTGGCGCTGTTCGGTGATGTCCATGACGTAGGCGACCGAGGGGCGCCCGGCCCCGTCCAGCGCCACGAAGACGTTGACGTGCTTGGGCTCTTCGCCAGCCAGTTTCAGGTTTACCGGCTTGTCGATCGCGTCGACCAGCAGGCTCTTGAGCGAATCCTCACCTTCTTCGGCTGAGAACAGGTCGGAGAATTTCCCGCCCGGCGCGGCCTTGCCTTCGGTGAGGTCCATCAGGGCCCGGTTGGTGTCCATGATGATGGCGCTGTCGACACTGCCGCCCTCAAGGCGCACGGCGCCAAACGGCGCATCGTCGAACATCGGGTCGCCATCAGGGCGCGGCGGACGCGACGCGGTGGAAATGCGGAAGCCTTCCTCGCCGGTGTTCATCACCTGCTGGCTGGCCAGGATGATCGTGCGGCCGGTCGCATCGGCGCCCTTGCCCGACCAAGTCGTGATCGCTTGCACCGGACGCTCGACGCCGTCGCGGCCGCGCAGCTGGATGTCGACCCGTCCCGGCACCCCGGATTTGCGGTCACGCGACAGCATCTTCACGAATTCCGGACGCATGATGTCGTCGATGCGAATGTTCTTGGCCGTTTCCGGCAGGCCCAGCATGTCGCGCAGCCAACCATTGGCATAGGTGATCGTGCCATCGGGGCGCGCTGCGAAGAAGCCCATCGGGGCGTCTTCGACATAAAGTGATTTCAGGTCAGCCGCGCCGGTCGCTTCGCGCTCGCCAGCAATCGGGCGGATACGCCAGAGCACCTTGTCGCGTGGCAGTGGGGAAACCGTGATTTCAAACTGGGCGGGCACGCGCTCCGGGCCAATCGTGATCGGCGGCAGGATTTCGCGGCGCGCATGACCAGCCTTGGCGCCCTTGGACAGGCGATAGACGGGCGCAGCCAGGCCCGGATTGGCGCCGAACAGGCGGTCCACCGTGACAGGCGCACCTTCGGATTGCGATCCGATCAGCGCGAGACTCGTCAGTTCGCGGTAGGATGTGTTGGCGGCAACGGGCGCGCCGCCCTGGTCGGCAATCAGGACGGATTCATCCAGTGCCTCGATCCACCCAAAGCGCGGCGTCGCGGCCTGCGCTGCGCGCGCAATCGAGCCGCGTTCCGGAAACAGGCCCAGCATCCGGCCCGCGCCGCGCACACTCCACAACAGGAAGACGAGTCCGCCAGATGCCATGGCGATCAGCAGGATCGGTCCCGGCGCGCCGGAGGCGTTTGGCCAGGCAAGCGCAACACTGGCGGCCGCGATGGAAACGAGCAGGCATATCCAGAACGAAAGCTGCATGAAGTCCACGCGTCCGCGCTCAGGAAGCTCGCTCATTTCGGCGGTCGTTTCCTGATCGTCAGCGGGAGCGGCCTTCGCCTGCACTTGAAAATCCATTGGTCGCTTTACACTCCTGTTGCCAGCCGCCAAGGTTGGGCCAGCACTCTACGCCTTTTCCGTTCGGCATCGCTGCCGACTCAGTCATACGGAATCCTAGTGTACCAAATGTGGCACGACAAAGGTTAATGAAAGCGAAAAAGACGTTAAGACCAACGTTGAAAATTACAGAAATCACAGTGGAATCGGAGCTTTTCATGAGACGGACTTCAACAGCAATCGCAGCGCTCCTGCTGCTCGGCGCCTGTCAGAGCACGCAGGAGTTGACGCTGTCACCACCAGTCGCAGAACTTCCTCCCGCTCCGACCCAGGCAGACCGCGCCGAGCTGGTGGCCGCCGAGAGCGCCCGGCTGAACCAGTGGTTCGAGGACAAGTTCCAGGAAACCCTGGCGCGTAACCCGATGTACCAGACTTATCTCGGTGTGAAGACGGATTACGACAAATGGAATGACGTCTCCGACGCGGCCGAAATCGAAGAGATGGAAATCCAGCGCGCCAACATCGCCGAGATGAAGACGCTGTTCGATTTCGACCTGCTGGACGATCAGGCCAAGCTGTCCTGGCGCCTCGCCGAATATGAGTTGGCCGACGCCGAAGCCGGCTTCCCCTATCGCCACTATGACTATGTCTTTGACCAGATGGGCGGCGTCCAGTCCGGCATTCCGGCCTTCCTGATCAACCAGCATGGCGTCACCAGCCTGTCGGACGCCGAAGCCTATGTGGCCCGCCTTGAAGGCGTCGAAACTTATCTGGCCCAGAATATTGAAAACGCTGAATATTCCGCAGGCCTTGGCATCATGCCGCCCGCCTTTGTGTATCCCTATGTCCTCAATGATTCCAAAGGTGTGATCACCGGCTATCCCTTCACGTCCGATGTGGATGATGGCAGCGAAGACAGCCCCCTGATGAAGGATTTCCGCGGCAAGGTTTCCGGCCTCGTCGAGGGCGGCACGATTGACGCCGCCCAGGCCGATGAGCTGCTAGCCAGTGCCGCTGCGGCGCTCGAGACGTCGGTGGGTCCGGCCTATGAAAATCTGATTGCCGTCATGGAAAAGCAATCAGAGTCCGCGACGACCGAGGATGGCGCGTGGAAGCTGCCCGAAGGCGACGCCTATTACGCCATGCGCCTGAAACACATCACCACGACTGACAAGAGCGCCGCGGACATCCACCAACTGGGCCTGGACGAGGTCGCCCGCATCCATGACGAGATGCGCGGGATCATGACCAAGGTCGGGTTTGAGGGCACGCTCAAGGAGTTCTTCGAGTTCATGCGGACCGATCCGCAATTCTACATGCCGAACACCGAAGAAGGCCGTGACGCCTATCTGACTGAAGCGCGCGCGCAGATCGAAAAGATGAAGGCCGATCTGCCGAGCGTGTTCAACACATTCCCCAAGGCCGACATGATCGTTAAGGCGGTAGAGCCTTTCCGCGAGAAATCCGCGGGCAAAGCCTTCTACTCCCGCCCTGCCCCGGATGGCAGCCGCCCCGGCACCTATTATGCCAACCTCTATCGCATGCAGGACATGCCGACCTACCAGTTGCAGGCGCTTGCCTTCCATGAAGGCATTCCGGGCCACCACATGCAGATCGCCATTGCGCAAGAACTGGAAGGCATTCCGAGCTTCCGGAAATATGGCGGCTATACTGCCTTCTCGGAAGGCTGGGGCCTCTACACGGAGTTCCTGCCGAAGGAGATGGGTTATTATTCCGACCCGTATGACGATTTCGGACGCCTCGCCATGGAGATCTGGCGCGCCGCGCGGCTCGTCGTCGATACCGGAATCCATGACAAGAAATGGACCCGCGAAGAAGCGATCCAGTACCTCCTGGACAACACGCCCAATCCGGAAGGTGACGCGAAGAAGGCCATCGAGCGCTATATCGTGATGCCGGGACAGGCGACGGCCTACAAAATCGGCATGCTCAAGATCCTTGAGTTGCGCGAAATGGCAAAAACTGAGCTCGGTGAAGACTTCGACATCGCCAACTTCCACGACGTTGTTCTGAAAGATGGCCCGGTACCGCTTCAGATTCTCGAAGAGAATGTGAACGCCTGGGTCGCCGAGACAAAGGGCGCCTGAACATGATCCCACGCAGCTTTGCCCGCGCCTGTCTTGCTCCGCTCGCACTGGCCGGGCTCGCTGCGTGTACTTCCGTGCTCGCGCCCATCCTGAAACCGGATGTGACCACGGATGTCGTGAACATGGAGGGCGGCGACTGGCAGCTGGATCCAGCCCACGCCGCCCTCACCTTCAAGATCGACCATCTCGGCTATTCCACCTATGTCGGCCGGTTCGAGCGGTTTGACGTTCAGTTGAGCGGCGAACCGGACGCTCCGGCAGAGGCGCGGGTGGAAGGCGTGGTCGACATGACCTCGCTCGACATTGCGAATGACGCCTTCGCGGACACTCTGATGGGATCAGACTGGTTCAGCGCAGCCAATTTCCCTGAGGCCCGGTTCCAGTCCACTCGCATCCTGATAACCGGACCGGTCACGGCGGACGTCGAGGGCATTCTGACCTTGCGCGGCAAGAACGCGCCGATCACCTTGTCGGTGACCTTCAATGGCGCCGGCTTCGACCGGCTGCGCAATGCCCAGGTCGCTGGATTCTCGGCCACCACAGATTTCGACCGGACCGTGTTCGGCATTGACCGGTTCAGTGGCCTGCTGACGGATAAGGTGCACGTCGAAATTGAAGCGGAACTGCTAAAGACCTCCGGCGTAACTTGATTTGACCGGTCCACTCTCCCTATCAGGGAATTGGATCAGATTTTACATCAGGAGATTTGGGGATGCTGGGTGATATGTTGGCGGAGGTCTTCTCCGTATCGGGCCTGTTTACGCTATTGATGCTTTTGATGCTCCAGGCCGTGCTCGGCTTTGACAATCTTCTCTACATTTCCATCGAATCAAAACGGGTCGGCGAAGCCAAGGCCCCCATGGTCCGCCAATGGGGCATCGGGCTGGCCGTCTTGTTCCGGATCGTTCTTCTGTTCGTTATCGTGGCCTTGTTCGATGCGTTGGCAGAGCCGCTATTCGGGTTCCAGCTCGCTGGCTTCTTCGAAGGCGAATTCACGTTCCAGAGCCTGATCACGCTCGCGGGTGGCGCCTTCATCATCTACACGGCGATCAAGGAAATCACTCACATGCTGACGGTGGAGCACATCGAGCACAGTGAAGGGGGCAAGTCGAAATCGGTGATGCAGGCCATCATCCTGATTGTTTCGATGAACCTCGTCTTTTCCTTCGACTCAATCCTGTCAGCCATGGCCATCGCGAACGTTGAGATCGCGCGTATCGTGAATGCGGCTGGCGAGACGATCGGCACGTTCACCGGAACGGTCACCGACTGTAAGGAAGCCCTGATCGCACAGCCCGTTGCCGATGCAATCGGCTGCCGCCCTGGCAAGGATTACCAAGTCTGGCTGATGGCCATCGCGATCATCGCGTCAGGCATCATCATGGCATTGATGGCGAACACGGTGGCAGACTTCCTCAAGAAGAACCGCATGTACGAAGTCATGGGCCTGTTCATCCTGTTCCTAGTTGGCGTATTGCTCGTCACCGAAGGCGCACACCTCGCCCACATGAAGCTGTTCAGCTACACGATCGAGGCGATGTCGAAATCGTCCTTCTACCTCGTCATCTTTGTCCTGGTGGTCACCGACATCATCTCGGTGCGCTACCAGCGGCGCCTCTGGGCCCAGAAGGAAGCAGAAATACGCGGCGGCGGAACGGAGGAAGCCTCCATCGCCGGCGCAGAATCGCAGATGTAAGGCCAGATGTAAGGAAAGTCAGGCTGGCAGCCCCTGCCTAGCGCTGCAGGGCTGTCCGCCGGGTGATCCGCAGGGCCATCCGGTTACCCTTGCGGCCAATCTCGCCTTCGGCAACGACCCCGCCATCCCGGCCGCCCGTCAGAAGTTCGACCGGCTGGTCTGCGGGCAGGCCCAGCAACAGGGTTGAGCCCGGCTTCAGGTCTGCAAGACGGGACAAGGGCACGCTCAGCGACGCAACCCGCGCTGTGAGCACGGCGGTCATCGCCCCTGCCCCAGCCGACGGCGCAGCAGCGTGCGACACACGTCCCTGAGGGCGCGCAGGCGGCACTTCGCTGGACAGATCGAACAGATCGTCTTCGGCGAGGATCAGGCGCGCCGGCATCTTCAGATCTTCGACGCGGATATCGAGATCGAGGATGGAAGTCGTGCCTGGCCCGGCAAGCGCCGAGGCGAATTCCGCATCGGTCTCGATGCGGGAGAATTTGAGAGATGGCGCCAAGGCTGTGCCAAGCGGGCGGACCAGCCCTTCCAGCAGCGCGGCATCCATTGGTGTGAGGACCCGGTGATGGCCCGCGGTCGGCTTGCCGCCACAGGCGGTCTCGATCAGGGCGTTCGCCAGCGAGGCGCTGATTACCAGCATGGCCGCGATCTCGCCGCCAGGCGCGACGTAGCAGGCAATCGCTGAGCCACGGCCGACGCACTCGGTCTCTAGCCCCTGGTCGAAACTGCCACGCGCACTGGCCCGGGCGAGCGCCGCAGCTTTCAGGCCGCAGCCATCCCGCAGCGCCAATGTCAGGCGCGATGCGATCCGGCGTGCATCCTCGGTGATCTCGGTCGGTTCCGCAGGGGGCCGTTTGACCAGATCTGGCACAGCCACATCGATCACCTGCTCCGGCTCGGGCTCCGGCTCAGGCATGTCATCCAGATTGGGACGCAGCAGCGCTTCGATCTCGGCGGCACTCAACACGCCGCGAGACGTCGGGATTGGACGCGTCGGCGTGATCGGCTCGAACGTTGTCGGCATGTCGAGCATGATGTCGGCCTCACGTCTGGGAGACATGTCCCATCCGTCATCGGCAGCAAGAGGCAGATCAGTCTTCATGGAGCGGGTAGCCGGTTCACGTGTTCCAGTTTGTTGTGCGCCAGATACGGTTAACGACTGGTTAGTAATTTCCGCTCTGCTGCGGTCATCATCAGCCATGCTGCAACCCAAAACTCCGTCAGCCTTAATGCAGGCGCGCTTTGTGTTAAATATCACATGCAGCTGTTAAGGCCTTGATTACCATGCTGTAAGACATCCTTTGGACCTTGGTGGCAGTATGTCTTCAACGCATGAGGCTCCAAGCATAACCGCCGAAGCGTTGGGTTGATGGGTAAATGAAAACGGCGGTGATCCCGATCAGGGTCACCGCCGCTTTTTATTCTGGTCACGTGTATTCTGAAGGCGTCAGTCGTCGCGCAACGTTCGCTCCTTGCGCTCGTGGCGTTCCTGCGCTTCGAGGCTCAGCGTCGCCGTCGGGCGCGCTTCGAGACGGCGCAGGCCAATCGGCTCACCGGTCACTTCGCAATATCCGTAGGAGCCATCATCAATCCGGCGCAGGGCCGAGTCGATCTTGGAGATCAGCTTGCGCTGGCGGTCGCGGGTGCGCAGTTCGAGGGCCTTGTCGCTTTCCGCAGACGCGCGGTCCACAATGTCCGGCAAGGAGCCTGACTCACCCTGGAGGTTGTTGATGGTCTGCTTCGCGCCATCCAGAATATCGGCCTTCCAGTTTTCCAGAAGCCGACGGAAGTAGGCGAGCTGACGCTCGTTCATGAACTCCTCGTCATCCGAGGGGCGATAGTCGTCCGAAAGGTCAACACTCATCGCTTATCACCTTACTCTGTTTGGGGGCGGATATAGACCGCCAAGTGATTCTCTGCAATTGCTGAGGCTGTGTAATTTTCATCAATGTTTTCAGACAATTGAGGCGAAAACATGTATTCTTCATCATAATGTTACCAAACCTTAGTGTCTGAAACCGCGTATTCCCGTGCAATTTACAGGCCGGGACTTGATCTTTCTCCCGACGACGCGCTCTATGATTGCCTGTCCAAAACACAACGGATGACTGGTTTCAGCGTAGATGGCCCGACGCCGGAAAACTATGGATAAATCGTCCGGTTGGATGCAGGCGGTGGTGTTCAACTCACTGCTGATACTCATGCCCGTGATCGCTGCGCAAAGCCTCGCCATGGCTTTTTCCGGCGAGAGTTTTTCAGACTCCCCTACGATTGAATCGATCGACCAGACCCGCCGCAACATGGATGATACGTTTGCCGCGATCGCCCCGCGCAATGGCGGCGACAAGTACAAATTCTGGCATGACATAGTCGAACGTGAACTGACGGACATGGATGTCGCAGCTGCGCGCGGCTTCCTTCTGGCGGCGCCGCAAATGCTCGACCGGGACTCCGTGCGCGAGCTGGAAGCCGATTCCAGCGGCGTGAAGCTGGACCGCGCGGATGACCGTATGGCGGCCGCAGCGCTGCGCAAATTGCCCCTGGATATCGGCCTGAAATTCGAAAAGGCTCAGGCCTCGGCTGGATCCCGAAATATCCCGAGCGCGTCTGCCATCATCGAAGATACGGATGGCACAGAGGATGTGCCCGTAGAAGAAAGTGCCGATGAAACTGCGGAAGACTCCGAAGTCAGTGTCTCCGGCACGGCCCGCCCGTCGGACCGGCGCTTCGTCCTGCTTGGGACATTTGCCGACCTCGCCAACAATTCCGAGCGTTGGCTCAAGGGCGACCGGGTTGATCCGATCACCCTCAAGATCACCGCGCTTGCGCTGATCGGCGCGGACACGTCGGATGGCCTGTCGGAAGGCAACATCCGGGCGGCCTCCATCCTCAAATCGGCCCGCCGTGCCCGGAGAATGACCCCGGAATTCACAGCTTATCTGAAAGGCCGCCTGAACAACGCCCTGCCTGATGATGTGCTGCGCCCCGCGCTGGAAGAGGCCCTGGGCGAACTGGCCACGACCAGCGTTCGCGTTGACCGGGTACGGAACGCCTATCTCAACTCGATCAATGCCGAAGGCTTGCTGGAGCTTGAAACCGACCTGACCCAGATCGACCGCATCGGGATGCTGACCAGCACTCCGGCGGCAATCACCCTGATCGAGCACGTAAAAGACAGTTCCGATCTGCGCCGCGCCAGACTGCTGGCGGAGGCGGGCGGGGACCGCTCGGTGGCCCTCGTGAAACAGGACGGGCCGGGCGCACTGCGCATTGCCGACACAGGCATCAAATGGACCCGGCAGCTGATGCTGCAGGTTCTGGGCCTCACCGCATCCGGCCTTGCCCTGCTCTTTGTGATGATTGCGACCTTCCGCCGGAATGTCCGCTTGCCGAAAAAGAGCGTTGAGCCCTCCGGCATCTGATCGCTAGAGATTGAACGCGCCGCGAATGCCGTCGATCAGCAGCTGGACCGACAGGGCCGCCAGGATCACGCCGAGGATCCGCGTCAGGGCGCCTGCCACGCTGGCCCCCATGAGGCGCACGAGTGGTCCGGCAATCAGGAAAATAACCAGTGTGAGCAGCAGGTTCAGCCCGATTGCGGAGAGCACGATCCCCTTCTCGACCCAGTCGGACTTGTCCGACATGTAGAACATCGCGGTTGCGATAGAGCCCGGCCCGGCCACCATCGGGATGCCCAGCGGGAAGACGGAAATATCGTCCGGTTCAGGATCGGCCGCATGTGTGCCCAGATGCTCTTCCGCGCGGTGCTCACGGCGCTCGGTACGTTTTTCGAACACCATGTCCAGCGCGATGATGAACAACAGGATGCCGCCGGCCGCCCGGAAGGCATCAATAGAGATATGCATGGCGCCAAGCAGCCAGGATCCGCCAAACGCAAACCCGTATATGATGATGGTCGCAACAATGATGGATTTGACCGCCATCCGGCGCCGATAGGCAGCATCACCGCTCGCTGTCAGCGTCGCGAACACGGGCGCAACGCCCAATGCATCGATCAGGACGAAGAAGGTGACAAAGGTCGCGGTGAACAGGGAGAGAAGGTCGGCGCTCATGGCCGGGCACCTAGTCCTTTTGGGCCGCGGCGTCGAGGATTTCCTGCACGAGCGGCGCCACGATGAGCGAGTCGTTCATGCCTTCGAACCGGGAGAGGTCTGCACCGCCTGAGGCAAGTGACAACATCATGCGATGGCCGCGCAATCTCTGGAGCAGGCCATCGGTCCCCCGGTGCCCGTCCGCGCTCGCCATGCGCCCATTGCCGAGATCGACCACAAGGCCTTCCCCCTGCCCGGCTTCAAGCAGGGAAATGCCCTCCTCCAGCGTGACTGGCTTGGCGTCCGGAACCGGATCGACCTGCTTCAGGCTCGCCATCATGCCGGCTCCCGCGCATCCGCGAGCATCATCTTGCGACAGCGGCTCAGGGCCCGATAGAGTTGTGAACTGGCGACATCCGCCGAGACTTCGAGCACGGCTTCGCGGTCTTCCTCGCACTCGCACGCCGCCAGAAGGCCCGCCAGCGCTTCAGCAGCCTGGGCATAAGCCGGCCCATCGACCTCGCCGAGCAGGTACATTTGCATGATCGCGAAATAGGTGCGGCCAGCCTGTGTCGTGGCTTCCGAGGGTCGCAGAATGTCTTTCTCGCGCAGGACACGGGCCCGGTTTTCCAGCAGCAGGACACCGCGCCGGTCGCCATTTCTGACAACCGCGCCGTTCACCACGAATGTTTCGCCTGGTTTCAGGGACAGCTTCAATGGCATGGCGTCTGATTCCACTCCTGCATATTTCGATGAAATTTGCAGAAAGGCGTTAACGCTTGATTGCGATTCCGTAAGCGCCCCCGAAACAAAACAATGATTTGCAATCGGGGGAAATGTGCCATGCGCCCGTTTCCCATATGCATAGGATCACAAGGCCTACATTGGCTCCGGTCCGTCACGGCCCGTTTGGGCCACCTAACCAGACCCAGCGCGGCGCTCATCTGAAGCTTGAAGCACTGCGGCGGCGCGCATGGCCATTCCTTTTTACCACAGGCGGCCATCGAGCCGAAATGAATTCGGTGCTGCACTGCGGCGATGCCTTTCGCCACGTAAGCGCTTGCTCCTGACTTTCGCGACACTATTGTTGGCTAAGACCCAGATGAGGAAGAGTTCATGCGCTTTGAAGGCACCCAGGATTACGTCGCCACCGAGGATTTGAAAGTGGCCGTCAATGCCGCCATAGCTCTGGAGCGGCCGCTCCTGATCAAGGGGGAGCCGGGCACCGGCAAGACGGTGCTTGCCATCGAGGTAGCCAAGGCCCTCGGGGCAGAACTCATTGAATGGCACATCAAATCGACCACCAAGGCGAGCCAGGGTCTCTACGAATATGATGCGGTCTCCCGCCTGCGCGACGGCCAGATGGGCGAAGAGCGCGCCAAGGACGTGGCGAATTACATCAAGAAGGGCAAGCTGTGGGAGGCGTTCACCGCCGACAAGCGCCCGATCCTGCTGATCGACGAGATCGACAAGGCCGACATCGAATTCCCGAACGATCTCCTGCAGGAACTCGACCGGATGGAGTTCTATGTCTACGAAACCGACGAGACCGTGAAGGCCCTGCAGCGCCCGATCGTGATCATCACGTCGAACAATGAGAAGGAATTGCCGGACGCCTTCCTGCGCCGCTGCTTCTTCCACTTCATCAAATTCCCGGACGAAGAGACGATGCAGGAAATTGTCGACGTCCACTTCCCCGACATCAAGAAGAAACTGGTCAAGGACGCGCTGACGACCTTCTACGCCATGCGTGAACTGCCCGGTGTGAAGAAGAAACCGTCGACCTCGGAACTGCTCGACTGGCTGAAGCTCCTGATGAACGAGGATATCGACCTCGAAACGCTGCAGGAAAATGACCCGGATCGTCTGACGCCGCCGCTACATGGCGCGCTGCTGAAGAACGAACAGGACGTTGCCCTGTTCGAGCGCCTTGCCTTCCTCGCCCGTCGCGGCGACGGCAGCGGAGGCCGCCGCGGTCCTGCGGGCTAAAACAGCCCTATTGCTAGTCCTGCGTGATGTCGCCGAGGGGCTGGGCCTTTGGCCGGCGATTCACGTCTTCGCGGCTTTTCAGGAAGTCGGCCATCTTGGTCTTGTCCTGGCGTTCGTCGAACCAGGTTTTCCAGGCTAGCGTCATCCAGGCCGCGTGGAAGGCCAGACCGAAAACGATGGAGATCAGCCCCGGAATGGGCCCGATATGCGCGCGGCGGACAAATTCGCCGAGTGTCAGGACATCCGTGGGATGGATTGCAATCTTGGCAAAATAGGCTGCGCCCTGAATGGCAAAGATCCAGCCATAATTGCGGCGCAGGCGGCGCCCGATCGCGCGCGGCATGGATATTCGGTATTGCGGCTTTTCGTAATCATCCGATAGCGCCGTGCCCCGGTCGAGGGGAATACGCGCTCCTTCCCCGCGCAGCATAGGCACATAGAAGGCGATCTCCAGCACCCGCGCCCGGAAGCGCCAGACATAGAAGAACCGGTAGCGCCTGGCTTCCAGGATCAGGAACATGATGCAAAGCGCGCCAACGAGCACGATGGGAAACGGCGAGGCCCGGTCACTGGCAAAAGAAACCGACAGGCCGATGCCGGTAGAGATCACGGCCCAATTGGTCGTCTGGTCGAGGCGTTGGCGCCAGATCGTGGAGCGATAGACTTCCGCCCGGTAGAGGTGCGCCAGCGCGCCAACCTCCTTGCTGCCGACAATGGCTTCCGGCGGGTCGCCGTCCGGATCTTCCTGGAATTCAATATCGCTCATGGCCCCATTCTATGGCGGGAGTCTTGGCCGCGCCAAGGGGGAAACCGCCCCAAAATCAGCCGTTCTCGTTCGCCGCTTCCTGTTTTTCCGACAGGATCGACTTCAGCGGTATCGGCATCGCCTCTTCGCGGAACGACAGGGTCGATTGCGGGAAAGGGATTGTGATGCCCGCTTCGTCCAGGGCATCCTTCACGGCAAAGGCGACCTCATCATAGGTTTCACGCTGCTCCGCCGGGCGACTGCCGGACCACCAGAGCAATTTGAAATCGATTGAGGAGCCGCCGAACGACACGCATTGGACATCCTTGGTCTCGGATTGTTTCACCGTCTCACAGGACTCCAGCGCATCCTGCAGCACGGCCTTCGCCTGACGCATATCGGTGTCGTAATCGACCCCCACGACCAATTCCTGGCGTTTCAGGCCGCGATCGGTCTCGATGTTCACGGGATTCTTGAAGAGATAGGAATTCGGCACGATAACCAGTTCGCCATCTATCTCGCGGACATGGGTTTCCCGGATCAGGATGTTTTCCACGCGGCCATAAACATCTTCGCACTCGATCACGTCCCCGATGCGCAGCTTTTCCCGACCCAGGATAATGACGCCTGCGAGGAAATTCTCGAACACATCTTTGAACGCAAAGCCGATGGCGACCGATGTCAGGCCGAGGCCCGCGATGATGTCAGATGGTGATACCGAGGGGAAGATCACGGTCATGGCTATGGCAACGCCGAGGACCCAGGCCGCAATGGAAATCAGGTTTCGCGCGAGCGTGACCAGGGCGTCGCGGACATGCGCGCGCTGCATGGCCGCCGACACGACCGCCCGAATGATGCGACCAGCGAGCAGGGTCACCACCAGGATCACCAGGGCGATGGTCAGGTTTGGCAGGCTTTTGAAAAAGGCCGAAGCCATGCTTTCGACTTCGGCCTTCAGGTCTTCGATTGGGGTAAATTCCATGTGCTTTCAACGCACAAGTGATGATTTGGTTCCACTCAGGGGCAATAGCCGCTTTCGAGGATTGGGGCGTAGCCCTCCAATGCCGTGCGGACATGATGGGTATCGCCTGCGTCGGCGTCATTGCGGATGCGTTCGGCCAGAGCGCCAGCATTGCCAGTCATCCGGCGGCGCCAGAGGGCATAGCGCAAGGAGTCCGGGTCAGCGGTCAGCGCCACGGCCCGGTCGAACTGTGCGAGGTCGCAGGTCTGCATGGACAATTCCGCCAGGGCGTAGCCGAAATCGGCCTGTTCGAAGGACCGGTCGAGCCCGGACGCCTGTTGGCGCGGGCCAGCCAGCTCGAACATGGCCTCCATCACCCGGGACCGGATTGCCGCATTCGGAGCGAGCCGTGCGCCTTCCGCCATGATTTCCGGCCGGCCGATATTGAACGGCCTCACGCCGGCGCGGGCATCACGTAGGAATTCGTCCCAATCGCCCGCCGACAAGGCGAGTTCCGCCTTCTGACGCGCATAGGGTATGCCACTGGACCTGCGCGCCACCGGCGCGCCGAGGCGCGTACGCCAGTCCCGTATCAAATGCGCGTCGCCGCTCAAGGAGACCGTCTCAAGGAAAGGCCGGGCCAATCGGGCCTGCTTCTCTTTCGGCAGCACGGTCGCGGCCACCCAGATCGCATCGAGCATACAGGCCGCTTCGTTCTCGCCCGCGCAAGTTTGCGCATCGCGCGCACCTGCAGGCCCGGCCCCAAGAGCGGCCAACCCCATCAAAACGCCCAGGATCAGTGGTTTCATGCCGCCTGATTAGCAAACTCAGCTGAACCGGGCATGAGCGTTTCGGTCAGGAAGCCACCATGCGCAGCCGGCTGAAATGCTGGTCCCACCCCTTGTCATGGCTTGTCAGCATCTCAAACACATCGCCTTGGAAAGACTCGAAGCCGGTGTGAACCAGCGTCACTTTCGTACCGCCAAAGGCGGCTTCCAGCCGCCATTCCACCTCGGTTTCATGGCCGTTCAGGAAGGCGTGCGTAAATGTATAGACCAGACGGTGCGGAGGCTCGGAGACGAGCACCCTGCCCCAGCACAGTTTCGGATCCGGCTTGTCCTTGTTCTCACGCAACAGGGCGTAATCCTGACCCGCCTCCAATATCTTGTCCGATTCATGGAACCAGCGCGCGAGCTTCTCCGGCTCGACAAGATAGGTCCAGACGCGCTCCGGCGCCGCATTGATGAAGATGGTCTTGGTCAGAGTGGCGTCAGTCATCGGATTCCTCCACAGCCTGTTTCAGATTGGCGAGCTTGTCGTCCCAGAACTGGCTGAAGAAGGTCAGCCATTCCGCGACGGGTTTCAGTCCCTCGGGATTGAGCTTGTTGATCGCTTCCCTGCCCTGACGCTCGACCAGGATGAGGTCAGCGGATTCCAGTTGGGCGAGGTGTTTCGAGACAGCGGGCCGGCTCATCTCGAACTGGCTGGCAATATCCGAGACCCGCAAATCGCCCTCTGCCAGCATGGACATGATCGCGCGTCGGGTCGGGTCAGCTATGGCCCGGAAGACATCTGGGTCTGACATATCATGAAACCTTTCAGTTTCCTTTTATAGGTAACCTATTGGTTTCATGTCAAGCGCGCGTTTGCTTTTCCCAGCGTCATCTTGGACATGGGGGCCCGGCGACGCTATCTTCAGGGTGAACCAAACGAAGAGACCCGCCCATGTTCCTGAACTTCTTCAATGAGCTGCGCGAAGCCAAAGTGCCCGTCACCCTGAAGGAGTACCTTCTGCTGATGGAGGCGATGGACAAGCAGGTCATCGATATGGACGTCGAGGATTTCTATTATCTCTCCCGCGCCGCGCTGGTGAAGGATGAGCGCAACATCGACAAGTTCGACAAGGTCTTCGGTCACGTTTTCAAGGGGCTCGACAGCCTGGCAGATGCCGTCGACGTACAGGACATTCCCGAGGAATGGCTGCGCAAGATGTCCGAGAAATTCCTGAGCAAGGAAGAGATGGACGAAATCGAAGCCATGGGCGGCTTTGAAAAACTGATGGAGACGCTGCAAAAGCGGCTCGAGGAACAGAAGAAACGCCATGAGGGCGGCAATAAATGGATCGGCACGGGTGGCACCTCGCCCTTCGGCGCGAATGGCTACAATCCTGAAGGTGTCCGCATCGGCCAGGAGAAATCCCGTCACCGCCGCGCCGTGAAGGTCTGGGACAAGCGCGAGTTCAAGAATTACGATGACTCGGTCGAACTCGGCACACGCAATATCAAGGTCGCCATGAAGCGGCTGCGCAAATGGGCCCGCAAGGGCGCGCCGGATGAACTGGACCTCGACCAGACGATCCGCAACACGGCGCGCAAGGGCTATCTCGACATCGAGATGCGCGCGGAGAAGCGCAATACGGTCTCGGTCCTGCTGCTGCTCGACGTGGGCGGATCGATGGACCCGTATGTCCGCATCATGGAGGAGCTGTTCTCGGCGGCCCGGTCCGAGATCAAGAATCTCGAATACTACTACTTCCACAATTGCCCCTATGAAGGCCTGTGGAAGGACAATCGTCGGCGCATGAACAACCGCATCCCGACCTGGGACGTGCTGAACAAGTATCCGAGCGACTACAAGGTCATCGTCGTGGGCGATGCCACGATGAGCCCCTATGAGATCACCTATTCCGGCGGCTCGGTCGAGCATTGGAACGAGGAAGCCGGCGGCATCTGGATCCAGCGTTTCGTGGAGCGCTACCCGAACTTTGTGTGGCTGAACCCGGTCAAGGAAGGCGCATGGGACTATACCGGTTCCATCAAGCTGATCCGGGAACTGATTGGCGAACACCGCATGTTCGAACTGACGCTGGATGGCCTTGACGAAGCGATGAAGGAACTCAGCCGCTAAAGGGTTCCGGACGCAGCATTATTGATTGTTCTCAAACCTGCGGTCTGCGGACATGGTTACGAGTGCCTTGTCGGAGGAACCATCATGAGCAGCGTACATATAAACCAGAACGGGCCGGTCCTGATCGTGACCATAGATCGGCCGCAAGCGCGCAACGCCGTGGACGGCCCCACCGCCAAGGCCCTCTACGACGCGTTCAAGGAGTTTGATTCCGACGACAGCGCCCGTGTGGCGATCCTGACCGGTGCCGACGGAAATTTCTGTGCCGGCGCAGACCTGAAGGCCGTGGCTGCCGGCGGCGGCAACCGGGTGGAGGTCGAGGGTGATTTCGGCCCGATGGGACCAAGCCGTCTCGAACTTTCGAAACCTGTTATCGCCGCCGTGGACGGCTATGCCGTGGCCGGAGGGATCGAGCTGGCTGCATGGTGCGATCTGCGCGTCGTCTCGCCCTCTGCGAAATTCGGTGTATTTTGCCGGCGCTTCGGCGTGCCCCTGATTGATGGCGGTACGATCCGCCTGCCCCGCCTGATCGGCGCCTCCCGCGCGATGGACATGATCCTGACCGGACGGGAAGTCGGCGCGGAGGAAGCGCTCGCGATCGGTCTCGCCAATTACAAGACCGATGAGGAAACCGCCCTCGCCAAGGCCATGAATGTGGCAGAGCATATCGCGGCCTTCCCGCAGCTCTGCATGCAGAAGGACCGATTGTCCGCCTTGCGCCAATGGAGCCTCGACCTGCCGGACGCCCTGAAGGCAGAAACCGAAGGCGGGTTGGAAGTGCTTCGCGCGGGCAGCGCCGTGGAAGGCGCCTCGCGCTTCACGTCCGGCCAGGGCCGGGGCGGTGCACTCGACTAGGGGCCTACCAGCCGCCGCCGCCGCCACCTCCGCCGCCACCACCGGAAAATCCGCCTCCCCCACCACCAGACGAACTGGAGCTTTGCGGCAGGGAGCTGCTGACTCCCGTGCTCATACTCGACATGATCGCATCATTCATGCCGCCGACACTGCCAAAGGACCGGCTGCCGAAATGCCCCCAGGCCGGCGAATAGGCTGCGGCCGCGGCAGGCAATGCTTTTTCGAAATACTTCGTCCACGGTTTTTCCACATCGAGCGCGACAGCGTAGGGAAGAAACCGCTCATACCGCTCCACACACATCGGAGGGGGCGCATCGCTGCCCACATCTACCGAGTTCATCTGAAGCTTTTCGGCCTTTTCCAGATACAGTTTGAACCCTTCGATTTCGGTCCGCGTCTTCTGCCCCTTGGGCGTTGGCGCGGGCATCAGATACATGAAGAGACCATTGATCGCCGCAAGAGCCAGAATGACGGCCATATGCCACCAGGACCAGTTGATAGTTTGCGTCACGGCCAGCACGATGCCGGCGATGGTCAACACGACCGCCACAAGCGTATAACCGAGATTCCAGCGGAAGTAGGCCTTGCCATATTTCCGGGAGAGCGATTTCCGGAACAGCGAATAGGCCGTTGTAAAGCTCGCATCATACTTGCCGCCCAGCGTACGCGTGGAGGCGCCCTCAAACAAATCGTCATTGAGTTGCTGCTCGTCTGCTGACAGGGCCGCCGAAACCTCTGGCTTGCGCGTCAGAATGGTCGACTTCTTCTCCGAGGCGTCGATGTCGACAGCCCCCTTGGTGCCCATGCTGATCAGCGTGGAGATCAGGGCGCCATGCCCCCGCAGACCGCGATAGTAGATGTGATGCACAGCGGCGGGTGACAGACTCTGCGGCGGCTCGTACCGCGCAAAAACCGGCCCCTTGGGTGGGTCCTCCCCAACTTTCCGGAAACCCCGCATCAGGAAGGCAAGCACGCCCAGGAAAGAGGCAAGCAAAACCCCGAGCGATCCGTACCGGAACCACCAGAGCGTACTCTTGTCTGACAGCGAAAGTGGCTCGATTACCCCTTTTTCGAGGCTGAGCGAGACGGTCAATCCCTCCCCCGCGTTGAGCGGCTGGGTCGCTTCGAACACATGTGCGCCACCGCTCTGCTGATAGGCGTAATCGCTACCGACATCACCAAACCCGCCTGTATAGGCATTCTGCTCCGTAACCCGCGCCTCTTCAGGCAAGGTGACACGAGCAGCGGCCTGGGCAATCGGGAACAGCCAGTAATTCCCCGTGACGTTCCAATACAATTCATCATGGTCGTCAAAGTAGCGAATCTGGTTCTTCACCTCATATTCGATTTCATAGGTGTGGCTGCCACGCTCGAGGAAGACATCGGCATCGCCAATCCGGATCCGGAAGGCATTGTCGTCCTTCTCGACCGTGTACGGCTCGCGACGACCGTCGCGCGTCACGCGTTTCACGTCATACTGGTAAGGCAGCTTGTCGCCGGGCTGCCCTGCATCATCAGCATAGTATCGCGGGAGATCCCGGAAAATGCCGCGCCGGATGCGCACGCCTTCGGACGTCACCTGGATCGTCTCTGACACATCGATATCACCATCGGTCTCAACGGTGATCGCCACATCGAAACTGTCGATCTTCTCTTCCGCCACCGCGCCAAGCGAAACAAGGCAGGCGGTGAGCCAAAGGATCAACGCGCGCACGCTCATGAAGCGCCTCCCATGTCGATCTGGGGCAACGCCCGGTCCGCCATGTCGACTTCGAAATAGGCGCGCTCCCGGAACCCCAGGGGGGCCGCCAACAGATTGGCCGGAAAGCTCTGCACACTCGTGTTCAGTTCCCGGACCGCGCCATTATAGAACCGGCGCGCCATCTCGATCTTGTCTTCGGTGTCAGCGAGTTCCTTCTGGAGTTCGAGAAAGTTTCCGCTCGCCTTCATATCGGGATAGTCCTCGGCCACCGCCATCAGGCGGGCGACCGGTTGGGACAAGGCGCTTTCCGCTGCGCCCCGGCTGGCAAGATCGTCGCCCGCCGCGAGCGCCCGCGCCCGCTTTTCTGCGACGTCGGCGAACAGCTCCCGCTCATGCGATGCATAGCCCTGCACCGTGCTGACCAGCTGGGGAATGAGATTGGCGCGGCGCTTCAGCTGGACGTCGATATCCGACCAGCCATTGTCGGCCATCTGCGACCGGCTGACGAGCCGGTTGTAGATCAACACGCCAAACACGATGAGGACGGCCACGAGGCCGAGTATGAAATAGATCAGCACAGTCGAAGGCCCTCCGGGTTGAGACCCTTATCCTTAACTGTCCTTTCGGGCGCTGTTAAGGCTGGCCGCCACCCTGCCCGGTTCGCCAGTCGGCGCGCGTTATCTCCCAGACCAGGGACCGGCGCCGCGACCCGTCCGGCCGCACACTCTCAATCTCACCCATCCGGGCAAAGCCCATCCCGTCCAGCATGCGCTGCGTCGGGACGTTCTCCAGACTGGCCGTTTCGCAGAGCAGATCCAGATCGAGTGCCTCGAACATCCAGGTGAAACTGGCCACCGCGCCGCGCGTCCCCTGCCCCTTGGCATGCTGGGATGGGTGCAGCGCGCCGCCCAACTCTCCGGCGGCCCACTGGGGCCAGACCTGAACATCGCTGTACCCCATGATCTGCCCGTCCTCTGCCGCGCGCACAAACAGAAGGCCTGTGCCGGCCTCGCGCTCCTCAAGGTGTTGCTGGATGAATGCGCCAACGCTCGCCTCGGTCAGGGGCCGCGGCAAAGTATAAATGGGCGCATAGACGGCAGGATCTGACAGAAGCGCGAACAGCCCCGCCGCATCCTCGGGAACCGCCAGCCGCGACGCATCGGGCGCATCCCCCAGCCGTTCGGCCTGGCGGACACGGTCACGGATTCCGTCGGCCCGTTCGGGCGACACCTCCCGCCGTGTGATGGGTATTCCGTCTGCCATGCAACACAGGTGGCCACAACACGCCGTGCACGACAAGACTTCACGCGGCGATATACCCCTGCCATCACGGGCATAAACGCATTGACCCACCCTGCGGCTGCGGCCAGATGCGCGCATGACTGACTCCGCCCCGACTGCAGCGCACCATGGCAAAAATGCCTTCATGTTCGTGATCATCACGGTCGCGATCGATATGCTGGCCTTCGGCCTGATCATTCCGGTCGTGCCGACCCTGGTTCAGGAACTCGGCAACATCAGCGCTGAGCGGTCCACGCTCTATATTGGCGGCCTCGGTGCGACCTATGCCTTCATGAATTTCCTCTTCGGCCCCATGCTGGGCGCCTTGTCGGACCGGTTCGGGCGACGTCCCGTATTGCTCGCCTCGATTGCGACCCTGTCCCTGGACTTCCTGATCATGGGATTTGCCAATTCGATCTGGCTGCTCTTTCTGGGCCGCGCCCTGTCCGGCATTTCCGGGGCGACCTCTGCGACCGCCAATGCCTATATCGCGGACGTCACCGAGCCGGAGAATCGTGGCAAGGCGTTTGGCATGGTCGGGGCTGCCTTCGGCTTCGGCTTCGTCTTCGGACCCGTAATGGGCGGTTTCCTCGGAGATATCGACGCGCGCGCGCCCTTCTTTGCCGCAGCCGGGCTCGCTCTTCTGAACTTCGCCTATGGCTCTTTCGTGCTGCCGGAATCGCTGGACCGGGAACATCGCCGTCCATTCGTGATGGCGCGGTCAAACCCGTTCGGCGCCGTGAAACATTTCTCGAAGCTGCCGCATGTGTCCTGGTTCCTCGTCGCGGCAGGTATCTTCTTCTTCGCCCATACCGTCTATCCGGCGACCTGGTCGGTGCATGGCGAAATCCGGTATGACTGGTCGCCGAAGGAAATCGGCCTGTCGCTCGGCCTTGTGGGATTGGGCGCCGCCGTGGTGCAGGCCGGGCTGATCGGCATCGTCCTGAAACGGCTCGGCGCAGTTCGCACCACGCTCTATGGCATTGCCATCAATGCGATCGCGCTGGTCCTGTATGGATTTGCGGGCGCCGGATGGGTGGTCTACCTGATCATCCCGCTCGGCGCGCTGGGCGGCGTCGCGAGCCCCACGCTCAACTCGCTGATGTCATCGGTGACACCGCGCAATGCGCAGGGCGAATTACAGGGAGCGTCGGCCAGCCTGAATTCCTTCGCCATGATCTTCGGTCCGCTGATCATGTCCGGCACGCTCTTCTATTTTACCGAAGAGGGCACACCCTTCCGCTTTCCGGGAGCTGCCTTCCTGCTGGCGGGCGTTCTGACGGCCCTTGCCATCATACCGTTCCTGCGCGGGGTACAGGCCAACAAGGACGCGCTCCCCTCAGACGAATGAAGCCGGCCCACACGGAGCCGGCTTCAACATGAGTTCCGGTAGGTTTTAGCTTTTCGGCTTCATCAGCAGGCCGGCCAGTACGCCGACAATGCCGCCACCGACGCCGCCTTCAAGCAGCGTGTTGATGATGTTCATCGGAGATGTCGCGCTGGCAGTCACATCGCCCAGGACCTGGATATTGGCCGCGTCCAGCCCGTAATGGGCTCCGATGCCGCCGACAATTCCCCCAATCAGTCCGCCGGTGCCGCCGCCGCCGGTCAGTCGTGACACGAGCGGGCCGACCACAAGGCCGCCAATAGCGCTCAGAATGAGCGGTACAATGTCTTCCATAATTTGCCCTCCCTTAGGCATTTAGGGGGGCTCTGACGGCCCCTCCATCAAGGATGAGATCGCTTTTCGGCCAAGAGGTCCAGAAAATTTACCACAAGTCCGAGTGTTGCAACTGCGAGAAACTGCGGGCAAAGACCGGCGGGATGAGCGCTTCCCGACCTGCCCTGTTCCTTGATCGTGACGGCGTGATTAACGTCGACAAAGGCTATGTCAGCCGTTTGGAGGATTTCGAATGGGTTCCCGGAGCGGCAGAGGCCATCGCCGCCTTCAATGCCCGGAACTGGTACGTCTTCGTGGTGACAAACCAGTCGGGAATTGCCCGCAACTATTACACAGAGTCAGACATGCACACGCTGCATGACTGGATGCTGGCCGAACTGGCCCAACAGGGTGCGCGCATCGACCGGATCTATCACTGCCCCTACCATGAAGAGGGCGAAAATCCGGCTTATCGAAAGGCCAGTTTCGACCGGAAACCCAATCCCGGCATGCTCCTGGCGGCCATGTCCGAGTTCCCGGTCAAACGAGAGCAGAGTTTTCTCATCGGCGACAAGGAAACCGACATGGCCGCCGCGCGCGCGGCGGGCGTAGCCGGTTTCCTGTTCCGTGGCGGGAATCTCGCTGAATTTGCCGAATGGACCCTCGCAGGTTTCGAAGACGGCAATCGCGGGTAGGAAAGGGATCGTCCCGAGTTCCGTTTACGCAAAGGTAAGGCTGGCTTTGCGGTAATCACGTGATTAGTGTGCGCCGCAACAAGCATCGCATACACTGGAGGATACCTCATGCGTGAAGCCGTAATCGTTTCCTATGCCCGTACAGGCATGGCCAAAGCCAACCGGGGCTCACTGAACAACACACACGGGATCACGATGGCCGGCACGGCCATCAAGGGCGCCCTTGATCGCGCCGGCATCGAGGCCGGTCTGGTCGAAGACGTGTTCCTCGGCTGCGCGCAGCCTGAAGGCGCGACCGGACACAATGTGGCCCGTAACGCCGCACTCTGGGCAGGTTGCCCGTCCACGACGTCCGGTGCCACGATCAACCGTTTCTGTTCGTCCGGCCTGCAGGCGATTGCCAATGCCGCCCACACGGTCATCAATGAAGGCGCGCCTGTTGCCATCGGCGGCGGTGTTGAATCCCTGTCCCTCGTCTCGCGCAGCGGCCACATGAACTTGCACCGCTACACCGAAGACGAACTGATGAAGAAGTGGCCTGCGATCTGGATGACCATGATCGAGACCGCTGAAATCGTCGCTGACCGTTATGGCGTCAGCCGCGAATACCAGGACCAGTACTCCGCTGAATCCCAGAAGCGCACCGCCGCTTTCCAGGAAAAAGGCTACATGGCCGAGGAAATCGTGCCGCTGAAGACCACAATGAAACTGGTCAACAAGGAAACCGGCGAAGAGACGCTGCAGGAAGTCGTATGTGATCGCGACGAGTGCAACCGCCCGGGCACGACGTTTGAAAGCCTTTCCGGCCTGAAGCCGGTTTTCTCTGGCGGCATGGTCGTCAAGGAAGGCAAATACGTCACCGCCGGTAACGCATCCCAGCTGTCAGACGGCTCCGCAGCCGTCGTCGTGATGGAAGCCAAGGAAGCCGAGAAGCGCGGTCTGAAACCGCTCGGCCGTTTCGTCGGCTTCAACGTCGCTGGCTGTGATCCGGACGAAATGGGCATCGGCCCTGTCTTCGCTGTGCCACGCCTGCTGGAGCGCCACGGCCTGAAGGTTGACGACATCGACCTCTGGGAACTGAACGAAGCCTTCGCCTCGCAGTGTCTCTACAGCCGGGACCGTCTCGGCATCGACCCGGAGAAGTACAATGTGAATGGCGGCTCGATCTCCATCGGCCACCCTTTCGGCATGACCGGCGCACGCTGCACGGGATCCTTGCTGATGGAAGGCCAGCGCCGCGGCGCGAAGTATGGCGTTGTCACGATGTGCATCGGCGGCGGCATGGGCGCAGCTGGTCTCTTCGAGATCTTCAGCTAACCCCCCTTCCCCATCATCCAATGAAAAAAGCCCCCGGTCCTCGGACCGGGGGCTTTCTTTATCTGGGGCCTGGGAAACCTAGAAGGCTACCGTCAGCGTGGCCTGAACCGTGCGCGGATTGAGCGGACGGAAGAAGGCGTTGCCGCCACTTGTCGTGGTGAACGTAAAGGCCAGCGTGTCCTCGTCGAAGATGTTGTCCACGTTCACACGAAGGCTGACATTCTCAGGCAGGCCGAAATTGTTTGGGCCACCGATGTCCGCGTAAGCGCTCCACAGGAAGTAGCCTTCCATCTTGTTGCCGGGACTGTCTGCAGCTTCCCGGAAATCGGCGTAGCGGTCGCCGGTATATTTCGTTGACAGGTTGCCGACGAACCATTCGGTTGGTTCCCAGGTGACGCCGCCGCTGAAGATCCATTCCGGGCTGTCTGCCAGCAAGCTGCCGGACGGATTGCCCAGGAACGCATCATCATTGGTCGCATTATTGTAGGTCAGGTTCACGTCGCCGTAGAGCTTGCGATCAAACATTTCCGGCTGCCACACACCCGACACCTCGACACCATAGGCCGTGGTCGAGCCGGCATTCACTGAGAAGGATTCCGGCTGGAGCGTCGCCGGATTGATCACATTCCCTGTCACGAGACGGTTGTCGAAAGAAGTATAGAAGGCCGCGACCGCGCCATTGAACGTAGCCCGATTGGTCCTCAGGCCAATTTCGTAATTGGTCGATTCTTCTGCGTCAGGGGCCGGAGCGACAAAGCTCGTCGCTGTCGAAAAGATATCGTCCGCGCCGCGTGGCAGCGCATAGTTCATGGAGAAGGACGCGAATACCTGATCGGTATCACTGAGGTCATACACCGCGCCCACATTGGGAAGCAGGTCACTCGTATAGCTGGCAGAGACGCTTTGCGGCCCGTAGCCCGGCAGCGTGTCGCCGCCTCCGGGCGTGTCCACCCGAATGGCATAGTCCGCATAGTCACGATACCCATCAAGGGAATAGTCGATATCGAGCAGCTTGGCGCCTACTTCGACATTCAGGCGATCCTCCATAAGGCTGATCGTGTCCTTGAGATAATACTGCATCGTGTCACGGACCGACACATAGTCACGCCGATAATAGGCCACTTCGTCGAACAGGACCGCGCCATCCGCGCTGCCGTCGGCATTATTCAGACGTTTCTGGGTCCGGTGATACTCGTCTTCCTCATACCAGCCGCCCGCTTCAATCGTGTGGTTGGCGAGCTCCCATTCAAACCCCAGAACGGCACCCTTCCGTGTGCCACCCACGCCCGAGAACCCGTATTGGACGCCGCGCGGATGCGTAACATCCAGGCCGACGTCCACTTGGTCCTGATAGCGGCTCAGCGTGTTATCATACCCGTCGGGTGAGACGCCGAAACCGTCCTTGTCTTCATAGTAAAGCGTCGCCTTCGTGCTGAGGCCTTCCACCAGGTCGGATTCAAAATTGAGGGCATAAAGACTGTCCTGACGGATGTTCACACGGTCCTGATAATATCCGGTGCAACTGCCTGTCTGGAGCGGAACATAGTCAGCGTCGTTGATGACCCCATCATTGTTGAAGTCGACGCTGACCGGAGAAATACATCCTTCCGGCAAGGTTTCCGAATATCCGTAATCGGTCCCCACAGCCTCAAACCCGGCGCGGGAGTTGGATGGGGAATCATAGTCGAAAAAGTCGTTCGAAACATAAGACGCCGTGACGAATGTGTCGGCATCAAACTCGTAGCGCATCTTGCCTTCGATATGCTCACGGTCGATCGTGCCGGGCCCCCTCCACAGATCGCTGTCCGTCTTGGACCGACTGATATAGGCCGAAAAGCCGTTGATGTCCCCGGTTTCCAGTTTGACAAAGGTCCTCTGCAGATCGTCATCCCCCAGCGTGTAGGAGAGCATACCGCCTGCTTCGTCGGACGGCGCAATCGTATTGTAGGACACGATTGGGCCAAGCGACGCATAGCTGGGCAGGGACACATCGCCTGCGCCCGGCGAGGCCACAACGGAGCCAAGATTTTCATTGTCCACATAGCGGAAGATCGGGCTGCCCCCGAACGCATCCGATCGGCCCATCGGCACACCATCCAGGACGAAACCTATCTGCTGGAGATTGAAGGCACGGACGGTAACGGAATTGCCGAACTCATAGAGCCCCAGCGCACCATCGGTCTGAACGTTGAACCCCGGAAGGGATTCCAGCATCTTGAGACCCGAGATGCCTGACGGCGCGGACAGCAATTCCTTGCGAGTGACCGCAACCGTGTTGCTTGCCTCATCCTGCCCGATTGCCAGATCTGTCTGCGAAACGCGGCGGCCTTCGACCACCACGGCCTCAAACCTTGCCTCGTCGGCGCTGTCATCTTCCTGTGCATAAGCGGGTGCCATCAAACTCGTCGCGCCCAGGACTGCCCCCAACACTAAGGGTGTTTTCCGCAACCATCGCTGCCGGTTTTTCAATATGATCATCTCATTCTCCCAATCTGAAATCTGTAACGCCCAGTTCAGGTTCAGGAGAGGTCAGGGTATTTTGAACATCAAATTTCGAGTGATCGTTCTAAAAGTGGCCGATTGACCGATTTTTTTGCACCGCAGCAATCGGGCGCTCAACTACCTCCCACCACCCGCGGGAATATCAAGTAACCTTTGGTTGCAGGCTTTCGTCTTGGCAGACACCACTTGTGTAAGGGGGCCTTGCTGTTGGAACCCGTCTTTGTGCTAGCCTTGATCCGGTCATCTACGAAGGAGTTGCCATGAAGCGTGCAATCTTAGCCGCTGCCGGACTGGTCTTGCTGTCCGCATGTGAAAGCGTACCGCACCACCATGAACACGGGGTCAGCACCGATCCGCACGGCGCGACGTCTTTCACGATGGCCGATGCCCCGCTTCCGGAATCGGCCAAGGCCCGGAAGGGTGAAGCTATTGCACGGGATGCCGATGGCCGCCCATACACACACGCCCTGCTGGGAGAGGCCCTGCCCCCGCTATCTGGTGAAATGGCGGATGGCTCGACCTTTGATCCTGCTTCGCTGACTAATTGGACGATCCTTCACGTCTGGGGGTTGTGGTGCGGCGACAGTATGGCCGATGCGCCCTACACAGCTGCGCTGGTCACTGCGATTGAACAGGACCCAGATCTCGACTTCCTGTCGATCCACACGCCCTTAAATACCGATCGCACAGCACCGGAGGACATGTTTGGCAAGCATGGGTCGGTCGCAGCCTATTTCGAGTCAAAGGGGTATAGCTTCCCCACGCTGATTGATGAGGATGCGAGCCTGCGTCAGGCGTTGCAGATTAATTGGACCCCTTCCTACCTGCTGGTAGACCCGGATGGAATTGTCCGGGGATACAGGACCGACTTGTCGGTCGCCAAGGGAGAGCCGGTGAAAGACTTTCTGAAGGATGTCGCGCGCGTCAAAGCCGAAAGGAAAAACATCGAAGCCGAGCAAGCCTCTCCCGTCGCTTCGATTGGGCCGGATGGCGCGATGGGCGTTACGGGGGCCATACCGTTCAACACCACTTCTCTCCGGGCCGCCTTTTCGGGATATGAGGTCGTTCCTGACAAAATGACGTCAGAAGGACAAGCATATCCCGTGTTCAATATTGTTGCAGAGACAGACACAAGGCCCGTCTATGTCGTGGAATCTGATTGGTCGCTGGGACAAGTCTACCGCGTTTCGACCACCCATCCGGACGTGGCCGGCCCGAACGGAGAACATGTCGGCACCTATCGCCTGAGCGACCTGCCGGAATCCGCACGGGCAGGATGTGTGGAGGGCAAGGACACGTCCGCAGGTCTTCTGATGTGCAACGAAATGAAAGCGAATGCGCAGTTTCAGCGCGTTTTCGACCCTCTGGAAGACGGTTCCGATGCCGTTCTGGTGCGCATGACCTACTACCCATCCGCCTCCAAGTCGCCGAATTAACCTCACGGAAAGCCTAACTTGCGGGATTTAACATCATTTCACGGTTTTTGGCGTGACAGGGCGTTTGATCATTCGCGTGGCAGCTTGTAACTGTTAGAGAAAGCGTTCTGGATAAACGGAAAGGCGGGTCTTGATGCTGCATCCATCCACCAAACGGCTGATAGATAAGCTCGGCGACATGACACGCCGCCAAAAAGTGACCTGGCAGGAGGCCGAAGACGGCCGCATGACCCACGACACGGAAGGCTATCGTGTCACGCTGACGCCTGAACCCTATGCCGTCCTGCTGACGGATGCCCAGGACCGGGAAATTGAGACCTGCAGCCCGTCCGACTTCGCGGACGATATCGACAGCGACGGCCGCCCCTACACCCTGTTTGTGGAAGAACTCTATCGCGAAGCCAAGCGTCATGCGCGCGGCGCCGAAGAGGCGATCAGTGCGGTGCTGGCCGGGCTGGACGCTGTAGAGATCGATGCCGGCGATTCGCCCTCCGAGCTAGCTGAAGACGCTGTCGAGCAAAACGCTGAAGCCGTGGACGTGGCCGCTGGCGAGGATACGGTCGAGGACCCGCTGGACGACAGCTCCCCGCTGGAACCGGAAGCCTATTGGGAAATGGACAGCCAGTCCGATATTACTTCAGCGGTCGCTTCTCTGGCCAACCAGGTGAATACGCCCTTGCCTGCCGCCCCGGTCGACTTTGAAACAATCGACGACATAAGTGACGACGCGGCGGAGCCCTCGACTGACACGTTCGGCACGCAGGCAATGCCGTCGGAAGACGACATTCTCACGGATGAAAACACGGCCGTCACGCTTGAAGAAGCGGTCGCGGAATCCGCTAGCGGCGCAGATATAGCGGAAGCTTCGGAACCGGTAGAAACTGAGGCGCCTACGCCCCCGATCATGGGCTATGGGATTTCCTCGCCAGATGCCCCCGCGGCTTTGGAACCTGTGGACGAAGCCGGCCCACTGGATGAGCCGGCCGCCGGCTTCACTCCAACCGGGTTCGTGGACACCTTGCCGGAAGAGGCGCCTGCCGCCGAACAGGACTCGCCACACATCGAGGTCGAAGCTGAGACCGTGGCCGAGCCGGAGGCTTACGCCCCGGCATTTTCCGACATCGTGGCAGACGCCCCAAACTATGCGCAGGCGGAGCCCTTCACCACGTCCCCACCTAAGCCAGAACCGGAAAAAGCCCCTAATTTTCTGAGTAGCACTAGCAGTGCCTTCACGGGCGCTCTTGGTGGCAGCCTGAGCAGTGACAATTCTGAACCAAACACCCCTGAGACGGAACTGGAGCCGGATACAGCGGAAACCCGGGCGCATCCTTATGCTGAGGATGAAGCGCCTGCGATGGAAACCCGCTTCGAGTCTGCGCCCGAGCCAGAGCCCGCTCCCGTCCCAGATCCACAGCCAGCGTCCCCACCCTCCTTCAGCCTGTCCGGCATTGGTGCCCAGCCTCCTGCCCCCATGGAAGCAAGCGATCCGATTGAATCTGTGGGGAGCCCACAGGTTGTGATTGACGCCACACATGATCATGCGTGGCCAGGAACCGAACCAACCGGCCTGAATGAAGACACAACCGCTCCGGACCTGGCATTCGAGACGGCGGAGCCGCAGGTCGAGGCCGAGAAAGACCTGTCTCCCGAGCCCGATTTCGTCGTGGAAGCCCAGCCGGAACCGGCTGAAACCCATGCCGAAGACGAGGAACCTGTAGCAGCCGAGGAGGCGCCCGCCCGTCCGGTCAAACGGTTCAATCCCTGGAATTAAGGCCTAGCCGCGCCAGAAGCGCCGGGTCAGCACGACAAACACGGCAACGAATTCCAACCGCCCGAGCAGCATGGCGATTGCGCAGACCCATTTGGCAAAGTCCGGCAACAGCTGGAACGTGCCGGACGGACCGATCATGGGGCCAAGCCCCGGTCCTACGTTGGAAACGCTGGTCGCAGCCCCTGAAATGGCCGTCAGCGCGTCCACGCCCGTCAGGCTGATCAGGGCCGCCGAAACCAGGAAGGTCAGCAGGTATAGGCTGACGAACACCATGACCGATTGCAGCACTTCCTCGTCCACCGCCTTGCCGGCATAGCGGATCGGCGTGCGGCGGTGCGGCTGGATCATGCGTTGCGAGTAGGCGATGATTGTCTTCGCGGCGATTTCCAGCCGGAACATCTTCAGGCCGCACGCAGCCGAGCCTGCGCATCCGCCGACAAAGGTCGCGCCGAGAAACACAACCATCACCGGCTGGCCCCACGTGTCATAAGGCGCCGATGCGTAGCCCGTCCCCGTCATGATGGAGATGATATTGAACAGCGCTTCCTTGAATCCGTGGAAGATGTGATCGAAGATTGGCGGGTCCACCACCGCCTCGTGATAGACGACAATGATCGTGGAGAAGATGAGAGCCAGCCCCAGATAAACGCGCGGCTGCGGGTCTGACAGCATGGGGCGGAGACGCCCCTGCAGCATCAGCATGGCCAGCAAGCTGAATGGCAGGCCCGCGATGAACATGAAGATCGTAGCGACATAGGGCGCGTTGGTTTCACTGAAGTAGCCAAACGATGCATCATGGGTCGAGTATCCGCCCGCTGACATGGTCGTCATGGCGTGCGTGATCGCGTCGAACCAGTCCATGCCCGTCAGATAATAGAGCAAGGCACAGAGCATCGAAATCAGCAGATAGGTGAAGCCGAGATAGGCCGCGATATCTGTAATGCGCGGCAGGAATTTCCCGGACATGTCGGAGCTTTCGAGCTCGAACAGCTGCATCCCGCCGACCCGAAGCTGGGGCAGGATGGCGATGGCCGTCACGATAATGCCGATCCCGCCGATCCACTGCAGGATGGCGCGCCACAGCAGCAGGCCGCGCGGCATGTCATCCAGGCCCGTCAGAACTGTCGCGCCCGTCGTGGTCAGGCCGGAAATTGTCTCGAACAACGAGTCGGTGACGGTCATCCCCGATGCCAGGAAGGGAATGGCGGCGATCATCGGCAAGAAGACCCAAACCAGCACGGTCAACAGGAAGCCTTCGCGCTGTCCGGTCCGCTCCACATCCCCGCGCGACAGCACCCACATGCACGCCCCTATCAGGATGGAGCCGAATGCCGACACTTCGAACACAAAGGTTTCCGCCCGGCCGTCAGCGTAATCCATCAGCGCACACGGGATCATCGCCAGGCCCAACAGGACGGTCATGATGCCGATGGCGAGAAAGATGGGACGAAGCTGCATGTCTGGCGGGCAGGATACGCCGCAAATCCTGCTGAGGTGTCAACGCACTGGGTGGTTAAGCAGAATGCACCCTGAACGCGATTTGGGCGGAATTTGAGGGTTTGCCGGGAACTCCTGACGATAATGTCGGACCTTGTCTGGCCTGCGCCGAGGCAGATATGCCATTTTCGCGCCATGTCCAAGGGCGCGCGCCTGTTGACGCGGTCATCGGCAAGGGCCTAAACGCCCCTTCGTTTCATTTGCAACTGATGACCCTCTCATGTTCGACCATTCATCCTTTGATGCCCATGAGGGCGTCCACCTGTTTCATGACGCGGCAAGCGGCCTGAAAGCGATCATTGCGATCCATTCGACGGCGCTGGGACCGGCGGCAGGCGGCTGCCGCATGTGGAATTACACCACCGGCGAGGCCATGTTGCGCGACGCCCTGCGGCTCAGCCAGGGCATGAGCTACAAGAATGCCATGGCCGACATCCCCCTCGGCGGCGGCAAGGCGGTGATCTGGGGCGACGCAAAGACTGACAAGTCACCCGACCTGTTCCGGGCCTTCGGCCGGGCGGTGGAAAGCCTCCGAGGCAAATATATCACCGCCGAAGATGTCGGGATCGGCGTGGCGGACATGCAGATCGTGCGTGAGGAAACGGCCCATGTCGCCGGCCTCGATGAAGGCGCCGCGGCCAGCGGAGATCCCTCTCCGATCACCGCATTGGGAATCTATCTCGGCATTCGCGAAACCTCGAAGCGTGCCTTCGGGACGGATGACCTGACCGGGCGGACGATTGCCGTGCAAGGCGTCGGCTCGGTCGGCGGGCATGTGTGCGAGCATCTGGCCAAGGCCGGCGCAAACCTCGTCATCACCGATATTGACCAAGCGGCCCTGTCGGATATTTCGGCCCGCACCGGCGCTAGGATCGTGCAGCCGGACGATATCTATGACGTCGAGGCTGATATCTTCTCTCCGAATGCCCTGGGCGCCATCATCAATGAACAGACGCTGGAGCGATTCCGTGTGAAGGCGATTGCTGGCGGCGCGAACAACCAGCTTGTCGTTCCGGAAATGGGCGAATTGCTGCGCCGGCGCGGCATCCTCTACGCGCCGGACTACGTCATTAATGGCGGCGGGATCATCAATGTATGCGCGGAGATTTCCGGCACCTATTCGCGCGACTGGGTGGACGGCAAGGTGAAGGCCCTGATGACAACGCTGGGGCAAGTACTTGATACTGCACTGGAAAATGACGAACCAACCAATCTCGTTGCAGGCCGGATTGCCCGCCAGAGGATTGGCCGGACGGATTAGGTAGTCTCACCTAGTTCAACGGGGTCGATAAATGTTACACAGATTTATCGAACCTGACTGACGCTAGGAGTGAGCCCATGTCCGTAGTCGCCATGTTGCAGGGGACGGTTGAGACCGACCTTGCCACCATCCGCACCGCCCTGTCGCTGGCCCGCCGCATGAATGTGCCGCTGCGGGCCCTGTGCGCCCTGCCCGATCCGAACGCCGCCCTGATGGTGATTGCCACGCCGGAGGCTGCAGGTCTCACCAGCGTCGCCACCCAGTCGGTCTTCGATATGCAGGAAGAGGTCCTGACCAACGCCCGCGAAGCTTTCAAACAGGCGACGCAAGGCGAGGAGACGGTCACCTGCGAGTTCAAGCACGAGGTCAACACGGTCGAGCGTGCGGCGTCGGATGCCGCCGCCCTGTCCGAGGCGGTAGTGTTTCCGCGCTCAGCTGCGGACGGCTCACAACCGCTGAATGTGTCCTTCGAATATGTCCTGATGGAAGCCCACCTTCCGGTCGTTCTGGCCGGGACGACAACAGACATGGACGGCCCCGCCATTATCGCTTGGGATGGCAGCAATGGCGCAGCCCGGACCGTCCGTTTCCACCTCCCGCTCCTGCGCGCCTTTGGTGACGTCATTATCGCCCAGAACACGGATGATCTGAACAAGGATCCCCAACGCGAGGTTGCAGCACCGGAAGCGCTCGTGGAATGGCTGGTCCTGCAGGGTATTTCCTCACGGGTCATGGAAATCGAAGGCGAAGTCTCCTCCGGCCTGCTCGCCATGGCAAAAGGCACTGGGGCCAGCATGATCCTGGCGGGCGCCTATGGTCATTCCCGCCTCGCCGAACGCATTTTCGGCGGCACCACACGCCGCTTGCTACGCGCCGATAACGCCCCCGCTCTGGCGTTGGCCCACTAAAGGAGATTCAGGCATGAGCCTTTCAAAGATCGTACTGCAACTCGCCCGCAATCCCGGCCTGCCGAACGGCGATGCCGGGCAAGGCTACACGCTGGTCGCGCCACTGACCGCTGAGGGCCAGATCGATGTCGATGCATGGCGCGACAACCGGTCCGCCTGCCGCGTCGTGCGCTTCAGCCCGGACCCTGACGAGCATGCCGATGGCCTGCTGACCCATCGCGGCAGTCGCTGGTTCTTCCATTATGATGAAGACGATGAGGGGGATGACGAAGCCGGCTACAAGCTGGGCGAACATATCTTCAAGGAAGGCGAATATGTAACCATCGCCAGCCATGGCGAAACGCCGCTCACTTACAAGATTACCGATATCAGCCCCATCTGATCCTTCCCGGGCGTCAAGCTGGACAGCTTTCCGTTATCATCGCAAACTTCCAACCCATGAGGGCAGGCAAACATGCCCCTTGGGAGGAAGACATGAAGAGATTGTTGGGCCTCGCCGTTTCGGCGATTGCACTGGCTGCGTGTGATAGCTCCGCGCCAGACAATTCTGCACCGGACAGCGATACTGCGCAAATTGAGCAAACCGCGCCTGTCACAGGGCGGACGGCTGGATACAGTGAAGACCGGAATGCCTATTTCGGCGACTTGCACATCCACACGCGCTCCAGCTTTGATGCATATATCTTCAATGTCCGGCGCACCGCCGATGACGCCTACCGGTTTGCCCGGGGCGAAACGATCACCCACCCGTCCGGCTTTGACATGACCATTGCGGGCGGCCCGCTCGATTTCTACACCGTGACCGACCATGCCGAATATCTTGGCATCCTGCCCGTCATGGATACGCCCGGCACGGAGCTTTCCGAATTGCCGCGCGCCAAGGATATGTTCTCGACCGACCCCGCAAAGATTACGGCGGCTTTCCAAGGCGTCGGCGCGTCGGTTCGCTCGGGCGAACCGATTGAGGAAATGTACGACACCGAGATCATGGGCTCGGTCTGGCAGCAGAATATTGACGCTGCCGACAAATATTATGTGCCCGGCGAGTTCACGACGTTTGCCGCCTATGAGTTCACGTCCGTAACTGTCAATGATGAGGATGGCTCATTTGCCGGCGGCAACCTCCACCGCAATGTCTTCTTCAAAGGCGACGCGCCGGACCGCGCCTTTTCGACCCTGGATTCGCCCAATCCGGAAGATTTGTGGGACTGGATGGATGAGCAACGCGCCGAAGGCTATGAAGCCATCGCCATCCCGCATAATTCGAATGTATCCGATGGACAAATGTTCCGTCTGGAAACCTATAATGGCGATCCGCTGGATGTGGCCTACGCCGACCAGCGCATGCGCAATGAGCCACTGGTCGAGGTGACGCAAGTGAAGGGCACCAGCGAGACCCACCCTGCCCTGTCGCCCAATGATGAATGGGCCGACTTCGAAATCTATGACCGGCTACTGGCTTCCTTCCAGGTGTCGAAAACGGAAGGCGGCTATGTCCGCGAAGCCTACCGCAATGGCTTGAAGCTTCAGGAGGAGCAGGGATTCGATCCGTTCCACTTCGGCCTCGTCGGAGCGTCCGATAGTCATGTGGCAGGCGGCGCCTATGCCGAGAATGACTACTGGTCGAAAGTTGGCATTGTCGACGGCACCCCGATGGCACGCGGCTCGGTTCCATTCCTGGGCACTAAGAGCTGGGATTCCCAGCCCGACAACCCGATGGTCAATAATGCACGGGAATGGTTTTCCCGCTGGGCCGCGTCTGGCCTGACCGGCGTGTGGGCCGAGGAAAATACGCGCGAATCCATCTTTGATGCCTTCCGCCGCAAGGAAACCTTTGCAACGACCGGCCCACGCATGAAAGTCCGTTTCTTTGGCGGGTATGGGTATACGGAAGACATGCTGGACGACGCCGACCTGACCCGACAAGCCTATGAGGGCGGTGTGTCGATGGGCAGCGACCTCGTCGGCACTGGTGAAGCTCCGGTATTCCTCGCTTGGGCACAGCGCGATCCCAATATGGGCGCCCTTCAGCGCGTCCAGATCGTGAAGGTCACGTCCGGCGGAGAAGCTATCTATGATGTCGCCTGCTACAATGGCTCGCCCGACCCGGCCACGCATCGCTGCGCAGATAATGGCGCAGCCGTCGACATGGACACCTGCACGCCGACCGGAGAAGGCGCCAGTGAGCTGAAAGCCGTCTGGCAGGATCCGGATTTCGATGTGGCACAGCGCGCGACCTATTATGTCCGTGTGCTGGAAAACCCGAGCTGCCGCTGGTCCACCTGGGAAGCCATGCGCGGGAATGTCGAGCCCCGCCCTGACGTGCCCCAGACCATTCAGGAGCGCGCCTACACCTCGCCGATCTGGTACATTCCAGCCGAATAAGGGACTAGCGCCTTGAAGTTCCTGCGAGATCCACTCGTTCATTTTGTCGTGGTGGCGGCCTTGGTATTTGGCGCGCATGCAGTCTGGCAGGCGCGGTCGGCCCGGACCGAGTCCACCATCTCCGTTTCTGCAAGCGAACTCGAACGGATGGCCGCGCTCTACACGTCCGAGGCAGGCGCCCTCCCCGGCGAGGCCGACATGGCCGCGATGCTCTCAGACCATGTGCGTGATGAAGCGCTGGCACGGGAAGCGCGCCGGCTCGGGCTGGACCGGAACGATACGATCATCACCCGGCGCCTTGCCCAGAAGATGACTTTCATGGTCTCGGACCTGCAGGAAGATCCAATTCCGACCGAACAGGATTTGCAAGATTGGCACACGAGATATCCCGAGCGGTTTACTCAGCCAGCAACACTGACCTTCAGCCATGTCTATTTCAGCCCGGATGTGCGCGGCGCCGAGGCAAGTCCGGCCGCTGAGACCGCCCTCGCGAGCCTGGGCGGGTCCAATCCCCCGGACAGCGCCACGCTCGGCGATCCCTTCATGCTCCAGCGGCAATATGGCGACATTCCTTTCCGGGAACTCGCGCGCCAATTCGGCGGCGCCTTTGCGGAGAGCCTGTCCACCCTTCCGGTCTCCGAGGACTGGCAAGGCCCCGTCGCCTCGGCATATGGCGTGCACCTCGTCCAGATCACGAAATCTACACCTGAGAAGCTTTCCCCGTTTGAGGACGTCGCACCAGAGGTCCGCAAGGACTGGCTGGAGCAGACCCGGCGTGACGCGAACGAAAAGGCCATTCAGGACATCATCGCCCGCTATGAGGTCGTGATAGAGGGACTAGACTGATGCGGGTTGCACTCTGTCTGCTGGCCGTCGTCCTGATTGCCCTGTGCGCGGCTGCCCATGAAGTGCGCCCGGCCTATCTGGAAATTACCGAAACCGAGGCGGGCCAGTATGACGTCATATGGAAACAGCCGGTACTCGATGGCCGACGTCTGAAACTTGAGCCCATGTTTCCCGGTGAGTGCGCGCGCCGGAATGAACGCATATCGGCGCCCGCCGCAACCCTGATCACGCGCTGGTCGATGAATTGCGACCTGAACTCAGGCGACCTGTCGATCGACGGCCTGGACCGCACCCTGACGGATGTCTTCCTGCGGCTTGACCGGCTGGAAGCAGACGACATTTCAGCCGTGCTGCGCCCCGGCGCCAGCTCTGTTGAGCTGAGCGGACCACAGGGGGCGCCAATATTCGCCTATTTCCGGATCGGGGTGGAACACATCCTGTTCGGGTTCGATCATTTGCTCTTCGTGCTGGGTCTGGTCCTGCTGGTCAGACCGCGCCAGTTGCTCGCCACGGTGACCGCCTTCACGGTCGCGCACTCCATCACCCTCGCCGCGTCCGCCCTCGGCGGGATCACCCTACCCGGCCCGCCGGTAGAAATCGTCATCGCGATGAGCATTGCCCTGCTGGGCGCTGAAGCGATTTACCGGATGCGGGGACAGGAGACGCTCGCGCAAACCCGCCCCTGGATCATCGCCTTCGGGTTCGGTCTCGTGCACGGATTCGGTTTTGCGGGCGCCCTGTCAGAGATCGGCTTGCCGAAGGGCGCGGAAGTGATGGCCCTGCTCCTGTTCAATCTTGGCGTCGAGGCCGGACAAGTCGCTTTCGTCCTTTTCGTGCTGGCGCTCGCTTGGCTGGGGCGCCACCTCTATCGCAAAGGCGAACCCGCGCTGCGCACAGCCTTGGCCTATAGCATCGGCATCACGGGCAGTTTCTGGGCCATAGAACGGATCGCAGAGACCTTTTTCTAAAGGCCAATTGCCTTCCACAACATGCGCGCCGCCACAATTGCGAGCAGGATGGCAAACCAGCGCTTCAGCTTGGCCGCGTCCAGACTGTGCGCCAACCTCGCGCCCACGGGCGCCATGGTCACTGTGAATGTGGAAATGAGCGCAAACGCTGCGAGGTTCACATTGCCGAGCGAGAAGGGCGGCCGCCCCTCTGTGCCCCAGCCGACGACAATCGCCGCCAAAGCACCCGGCAGACCGATGGCAACACCCCAGCCCGCCGCCGTAGCAACCGCACGATGGATCGGACGGCCACAAAGCGTCATCAGGCTGACGCCGAACGTGCCGCCGCCTATTCCCATCAGGGCCGAAAGTGCGCCGACAGACGCGCCCAGCCCTGCCCGCGCCATGCCGGTCGGCATGTCCTCCGCCAGTCGCCATGTGGGGCGTCCGAAATAAAGCTGCGCGGCCAGCAGGAAGGCCAGAGACCCGAAAATCGCGAGCAACCCCCGATTGGACAAATAGCCACTCACCGCCATGCCGATCAGGGCGCCGATCACGATCCAGGGCGCCCAACCGCGAATGATCTGCCAATCGACGGCGCCATGAGAATTATGCGCAAGCACGCTGCGGATCGAGGTCAGGATGATCGTTGCGAGCGATGTGGACACGGCGACATGCATCGCCGTCTCGCTGTAGCCCATGCCCTCAAACAGGAAATACAGAACGGGCACGATGATGGCCCCGCCGCCAATGCCGAACAGGCCGGCGGCCAACCCGGCCGCGATCCCGGCGGCAGCAAGCGCCAGCAGGAGGGGCGCATACTGCGCAAGGAGATCCATCACGTAATTATTGCCCCGGACTCTGGTTCATCGTGCGCGAGGGATACCAAGACATACGCCGCAAGGAAAACTCTTTGGTGACGATACGTCGCCTCCCCTACCAGACGCCCGCCTGCTTGAGTGCGGCGTCCAGTGAAGGCGGAATGTCGATAGCGGCTTCCTTGCTGCCCAGATCGCGCGGCGCCTCGCCCGGCTTCAAATAGCGCCAGCCCTGGAAAGGCCGCTTCGGCTTGGCATAGGTGCGCACCAGATTGGGATCGAAGACAAGCTCGCACATCGTATGACCGTCTCCGGCGACTTCACGAACCTCGAGGATGCGCTGGCGAACCCGGATCGCCCCCTTGATGACCCAATAGATCGACCCGCCTTCCAGCAGCTGGTCTTTCTGTTTCGGCACCATGCGTGTGCGATGGAACGGCTCATGCCCCTGTTTCATCAGGCGCTTCTGCCAGTTCCCCAGATCGTCAATATCTTCCGCGCCGACGCAGAGCTTCACCATGTGAATCGTCATGCGCCTAATCTAGCCGCCTTAGCGCGGCAATCCAGACATGAGCTGCGGCCCTTTTCGCCGAATCTCGAAATCAGTTTCGGCCTCGGCGCTTGCAAAGAAGAATTCGGTCTGGATGATGTTCGCCGAATAACGTCGCGAGATCGTGCGAAAGGCCGCGCGCGCTTCAAGATCAATCGAAAAGCTGGACACATAGCTCATACCCCAGCGCGGCTCGGTCCGGATGAAATAGCTCTGCTCATAGCGGGTCAGCCTGCCGCCCTCCGGTCCCGCAACCGGCTTCGGCAGGCGATAGTCGATCCGCAGAAATCGCTCGCCCACGGGGTCGAGCCACGCCGTCGCTTGCAGGCGTTCGGCCGCCCAGACATCGAATTCGCCGTCATTGGTCGAGGGTTGGTGCCGGAACGCGACCCGCCAGGCATGGCCCATATCCTCCACCCGCACTTCGCGGCCCATGCTGGCACGCAGATCGTCCGGGAACAGGCGCCCATCCGGCGCAGCTTCATTGGCCCAGTTGGCGGCCACCTCTTCCAGTTCGTCATCTTCCCCCTGCCAGGAGACAACCTGCCACCGGGCACCCTTCTCGTTGCGGGGGTCATAGGAATAGACGCGGCTGGCGTGCTGGCTTTGCAGTTCGACAGTGAAAGCGGCCCGCAGGGTGCGCGGCGCTTCAGTCGCGGTCAGCGCCGCGTCCAGTGGCGGAGCCTGCGTCATCATGATGAAGCTCGCAAGGAAAGCCAGAAGCATGTCGAATTACCGTCCCGTAATCTGAATAGGTCCGGAATGCGGCTGATCTTGGGCATACGGCAAGAGTTCACGCGCCAGTTCGGACCGGTCAAAACTGTCCGGCCAGTGTGGGCGCTGAATACTTTACGGGACTTGAACGGGCTGCGTCCGGAGACCGGCTAATCAGGCCTGGCCTTCATCCTTCAGGGGGATGCCATAGAGTTCAAGCCGGTGATCCACCAGCTTGAAGCCAAGTTTCTTCGCGATCTCGACCTGAAGGCGCTCAATTTCCTCGGAATGGAACTCGACCACTTCGCCATTTTTCACATTGATGAGGTGGTCATGGTGTTCGTCCGGGACCTCTTCATAGCGGGCGCGGCCATCCCGGAAATCATGCGCCTGGATGATGCCGGCATCCTCGAAGAGTTTCACGGTCCGGTAGACGGTGGCCAGCGAGATCGACGCATCCATGGAATTTGCGCGGCGGTGCAATTCTTCGGCGTCCGGGTGGTCTTCAGACGAGGACAGAACCCGCGCAATGATGCGCCGGGGTTCGGTCATCCGGAGGCCTTTTTCGGCACAGAGTTTTTCGAGTCGATCCATGGGAATGTTTTGCCCTCACATTTCAAGGAAGTCCAGTGGATTGAAACCTCAAACGCATCCGGAACCTCTCCTGGCGTCACCCCAGATGCAGGCTGAAAAATTCCACTGTGCGCGCCCAAGCCAGCTCCGCAGCCTCGGCGTCGTAGCGTGGGGTCGTGTCATTATGGAAGCCGTGGTTCACGCCCGGATAGATATAGGCCTCGTACTCCGCGCGATTTTCATCGAGCGCCGCCTTGTAGGCTGGCCACCCGCCATTCACGCGGTCATCCAGTCCGGCGAGATGGATTTGCAGGGGTACTTTCACGTCTGCAGCCTCTTCCGCCGTCGGCCAACCGCCATAATACGGCACGGCAGCGGAGAGCCAGGGCTGGCGCACTGCCATGAGATTAGCCACCGCGCCGCCAAAACAGAATCCGACACAACCGACCTTGCCATTCACCGCCGCATGTCCGCGCAGGAAATCGGCCGCTGCCATGAAATCCTGAACCATGGATTCCCGGTCCCGCGTCGCCTGCATGGCCCGGCCCTCATCATCTGTTCCGGGATAGCCACCGAGGGGGTAGAGCGCGTCCGGAGCGAAGGCAACATAGCCCGCCTGCGCCGCGCGGCGCGTCACATCCCGGATGTGCGGATTCAATCCGCGATTTTCGTGGATGACGACAATGCCGGGCAAAGTCTGCTCAGCTCCGGCGGGGCGCACGAAATATCCTTCCATCTCGCCTGCGCCATTCGGAGAGCTGTAAACCAGCGTTTCCTCATACAAACCGTCTGCGCCAGGCTGGGTCTGTTGCTTGCCATAATCGGGCATGACGCACGCCGCGAGGCTCGTCACGGTCAGGCCGCCAACCGCATATTTGCTGAGGCCGGAAAAGAAGGCGCGTCGGGACAGGTCGCCATGACAATAGGCGTCATACAGTTCGAACACCTCCTGCGGGATGTCTGCCGGATCAGGTTTCTGGGTCATCGGATGTCCTCCTTGGCGCGTTGAACGGGAACATAACGCATTTTCCGGCGCCGCCCAGCAGGACCGAACCTAGCGGGCAATCCCAAGGAAGCGCGACATCAGGATCGCATCAACCGGGATGTCTCGCGCCGCCTTGTAGTAGCGGGGCCGGCGGCCATCCTCGACGAAGCCATGCGCGCGGTAGAGTTCGCGTGCGGCCACATTATCTTCGGCAACATCCAGCGTGATACGCATCACGCCACGCTCGCCCATTCGCTTTACCAGTGCCTCGATCAGCTGGCTGGCAAGCCCTTGCCGCCTCAGATCCGGATCGGTCGCAATCGTCAGGATATCGGTTTCGCCTGCCACCGTCTGGCCCATTGCAAAGGCGATCAGCTGTCCATCGCTCTGGATGCCGAGGGTGAGGACATTCGGATCCTTCAACAGGTCACGCATGGAAGCGGCGCTCCAAGCATCGTCAAAGCATTTGGCATGGAGGGTGGCCACCTGCCCGGCATCGTCCGGCCGTAATATGAGCAGGCCGGACATCAGGATTTGGGTTCCGGCAATTTCGCGTCCGGGTCGCGCGCATACACAGGCGCGGGGGGATGGCTGGCCGGATCAAACATGGGCGCCTTCAGCGCCGCCGTCACGGCCGATGGGATCAGCGGACGAATATCCAGCGCGTCTGCCAGGTCTCCCAGCGCTTCCCCACCCTGCATGAAGATGGGCGCGTGGAATCCGGTCAGCATGGCCTTCAACTCGTCCAGCCCAACTTCCATCGTGTCGGCGATGCCTTGATTTCCCGAGACGCCCTGCACCCACCAGGTTTGCTCCGGCGGGCGTTTTTGCGCGGCAATGCAGCCGAGCACAGTGTCTTCCATTCCGGCTGGAATGGCGGCCTCGATACTGGTGACCCCGACGCAGGGCGCTTCGGTGACGAGCGACAGGCCGCGGGCATAGGCAACGCCAATCCGGATACCCGTGAAACTGCCCGGCCCGGTGACCACGGCGATCCGGTCCAGGTCCGCCAATGTCACACCCGCCTCTTCGAGCAGGCGCTCGACAAAACCCGGCAAGGCCTTGTCCTGGCCACGCGCCATCGTCTCGCGCGCATCGGCGAGGATCTCCCCGTCGCGCACGATCGCCGCTTCCATGGCCGTGAAGGCAGTATTCAGTCCAAGGACGAGCATCTCAGCCTAGACGATCCGGCATGCCTCATCGAAATGCAGCCGGGGGCTGCGTGCAAAGATGGTGGATTTGTCGCCATAGCCGAGATTGCAGATCCAGTTGACACGCCAGTTCTTCTCTTCGCCGTCCTGACTCTCGAAGAACTCCTTGTTCACGCCATCCATGTCGAAGCCGGACATCGGGCCGGTATCAAGCCCGAGCGAGCGCGCAGCCATCAGGAAATAGGCGCTCTGAAGCGAGCCATTCCGGAACGCGGTCTCCTCGCGATTATTGTCGAACCAGGTCTTGGCGCTCGGATTGTGCGGAAAGAGTTTCGGGATCTTCTCCTGGAACTCCATGTCATATGCGATGATCACGGACCATTTGGCTTCCTTCACCTTTTGCTGATTGCCTTGAGAGACAAGCGGCAAAAGACGTTCCTTGCCTTCGGCAGACGAGACGAAGACGAAACGCGCCGGCGAACAATTGGCGCTGGTCGGCCCCATCTTGGCAAGGTCATAGACAGCCCTGACCAGAACTTCCGGGACATCCTTGTCCTGAAACCCGTTATAGCTGCGTCCGTCCCGAAAAATCACGTCGAGCGCATGGTCGTTCACCGGGTGAGCCATGACCTGTTTCCTTCTGTTGCTGGAATATGTGTGTGCGAGTCTTGCCGGGAAACGCCTGAACAATCAATGCTGTCCGCAGCCCTTGCTCAGATCGGGTGCCTACAGCACGGCCTCGACCGCAGTGACTTCCGGCACATAGGTCTTCAGCATGTTCTCGATGCCCTGTTTCAAGGTCATCGTGGAAGACGGGCACCCCGCACAGGCGCCGCGCATGGACAGGTGGACGATGCCGGTATCCGGTTCGAATTTGTGGAAGATGATATCGCCGCCATCCTGCGCCACGGCTGGGCGGACGCGCGTCTCGATCAGTTCGCGAATTTCCTCGACGATTTCGGCGGCTTCCCCCTCATAGCTGACATCTGCTTCGGTGTCGGTCGAGGGCGCTGCCCCCTCCTCCACCACCGGCAGGCCAGCCATGTAATGGTCCATGATGGCAGCCAGCACCATCGGCTTCACATGTTTCCAGTCCTTGTCCGTGTCCTTGTTGATCGACACGAAATCACTGCCCAGGAACACGCGCTCCACACCCTCGACCTGGAACAGGGCGCGCGCCAGCAGGCTGATCCGGGCACTGGCAGCGTCGGGAAAATCGAACGGGCCCGCATCGCCCGCCACGGGATGGCCGGGCAGGAATTTCACGGTATCCGGGTTCGGCGTCGGTTCGGTCTGGATGAACATGGCCTTGGGGGCCCTTTCTGGCTTGCGGTCTTACCGTTCCAGATGGCTCAGACGAGGGGCAGGTTCAAGGGATGGCGTGAGATTACGGCGCTGCCGCCAGTTGCGTCTCCAGCCCGGCCACATTCTCCAGAGCCCCATCCGGCACCTGCTCCAAAGCCGTAGCAAGGTTGCGGGAGGCGTCCTGCGCTTCGCCGAGATAAAAACCAATACTGGCAAGATGGTTTGCCATGAACGGGCCATCGCCGCTCTGATTTGACACAACCAGCGGCTTCATGCGGGCTGCCCGGCTCCAGGCCAGTTCGGCGCGATCAAACGCGGTGCTGACCGAGGGCAGACGGGCCAGACGCGGCTCGGCCGTGCGGGCAGCAGCCAGCATCTGCTGGGCCAGATGGGCCCGCGCCTTGGCGCTGTAGAAGGTTTCGATGTCGACCTTGCTGGCCGGCCATTCCACGACGTCCTGATTGACCTGGACTGACAGGTCGATCCGGTCGGCCTCCGCCCAGCTTGCAAACAAAGTCGCCTCGGCTGCGAGTTTGTCCACCTTGTCCGGTGTGGCGGCAAGGTCGCGGCCAGCGCGGGAATCATAGCGGTTCAGCGCTTCGGCAGCTGCGGTCAGGCGCGGGCGCATGTCTTCGCCCTCAACCCCTTTCAGCAGGCGCGCGGCGGCTTTGAGGTCTGAATCGACCTCGCCATCCTTGACCGTCAAATCCGCCAGAAGCGCGGTATGTTGGGACAAGGCATCGGCGGTCGCACTCTGCCAGGCAGGCATTGCGGTCAGGCGGGCTTGCGGGTGCCAGTTGGCCCGGTCCCCGGCCCAGCCGCCGCCTTCCAGCTCGCGGGCAATCTTCACAATTGACACGCCAACTTCCGGAAGTGTCCAGTTCTGGCCGGCCACCTCAATGCTGCTGTCATCGATCCGGTTGGACGCGACCGTCATGATCGGATAAGCCGCAACCGCGCACACCACGGCGCCCACTTTCAGGAGCGTCACCGTCCGGCGCCACCAGCGCTGGGCAAACAACATGATGGGACTGGGTTCTGCGTAGTCGAACGTTACGAGATGATCGGAGCCCAGCACAGTCACGACAGGACCTTCCTCCTGGTATGCCGCGGGGAGGCGACTATCAAATGCCATTCACTCTACCCTGTATTTAATCACACCCACGCGGAACCTGTTGCGTTCAGGACACTATGCCGAGGTTCCGCCAATTTTAACAGTCTATTTACTGTTAAATATATGCAAGCAACATGCCTGCCCGGGAATTGTTCGGGCGACGTGATTTCAGGACGCAAATTGAAGGCAATTCCGGCTCGAAATTAAGCGCCGGACGCAGCTCAGTCCCCCAGGCCGCGAATCTCTGCCTCGGTCGTCAGGGTCGATTCGGTCCCTTCGGAATCCATCAGGGTCAGGACGAGGTCCACCGTCTCACCGATCTCGATGTCGGGGCTCACGCCGAACAGCATCAAATGGGCGCCGCCACTTTCCAGCACCAGGGGCGCATCTTCAGCCACGTCAAACTGCTCAACCTTGCGCATTCTCATGACGCCGTCTTCCATGCTCATCGTGTGGAGCTCAACCGTGTCAGCAATATCAGTATCTGCGCCAACTAGCGCGATGGGTGCGCCGTTCACGGTCAGGGTCAAGCCGCCGCCAGCAACATCGCGGCCCGGCGTCGGCTTCACGATATAGGCCTCGCTCACAGTCACCGAGGCTTCGCCCTCTTCAGAGGCCGGCGAACAGGCCGCAACGGCCGCAAGGCTGAGGGCTGCAACAAGGGACACGATACGCATGAATGCTCTCCAACCGTCTGAATGCTGCCCGACAGGTAGCCTGACTGTCGCCGGGGTCAATGCAACGCGGCGCCGCAGGTACGTATCGCAGGTGAGGATCAGGCGCCCCAGAACCCGACCAGTTTGCGCACATCGTCGATGATCGGCGCGGAGATCGCATCCGCCCGCTCGGCGCCATCCTTGAGGACCGAGTCAATGAAGCCTGTATCGTCGAGGATTTCGCGATAGCGCTGCGTGATCGGCGCAAGGTGGTTCACCGTCACCTCGGCCAGCGCCGGCTTGAACACGCCGAAGCCCTGCCCGCCATATTGCTTCAGCACAGCCTCAACGCTTTCACCCGCCAGCGCCGCATAGATGCCGACAAGGTTCTCGACTTCAGGACGTCCCTTCAGGCCATCCACTTCACTCGGCATGTCGCCTTCAAGGTCCGTCTTGGCCTTCTTGATCTTCTTCGCGATCACATCGGCATCATCCACAAGGGAAATGCGTGACAATTCCGACGGATCGGACTTCGACATCTTCTTGGTGCCGTCCTTCAGGCTCATGACGCGCGCGCCCGGCCCCTTGATCAGCGGCTCCGGCAGGGGGAAGAAGCCCGGCGCATCATACTCGCGGTTGAACCGGTCGGCGATGTCACGGCTGAGTTCCAGATGCTGTTTCTGGTCCTCGCCCACCGGCACATGCGTTGCCTTGTAGGCCAGGATATCTGCCGCCTGCAGCACCGGATAGGTGAACAGGCCCACCGAAGCGCGTTCGGCATCCTTGCCGGCCTTGTCCTTGAACTGCGTCATCCGCTCGACCCAGCCCATCCGCGCCACGCAGTTGAAGATCCAGGCAAGTTCGACATGCGCCTTCACCGAGGATTGCGCATAGAGGATGGATTTCTTCGGATCGACGCCGCAGGCGAGGAAGGCCGCTGCGATCAGGCGGGTCTGGCTGACCAGAGCCCCCTTCTCCACCGGCATGGTGATCGCGTGCAGGTCCACCACGGCATATACCGCGTCCCAGCCCTCCTCCTGCAGGTCCACGAACTTCTTCAGGGCCCCCAGATAGTTGCCCAGATGGAGGTTGCCGGTCGGCTGGATACCCGAGAAAATGCGCTGCGGGCCGCTATATGATGCAGGTGTATCAGTCATGGGCTGGCGCTTTAGCGCGTTTGTCTAGCGCCGCAAAGCCTGACGAATGTCAGAAATGCGGATTGCGCCGGTCAGCAGGGCGGAAAACCCGTAAATCACGCCGCCCGCCAGCACGATGGCGGCGGCTGAAACAATGCGTGAATTCCAGAGTTCGGCCCGAATCAAAGCAAGGTTTTCCAGCATGAACCAGACCGCGCCAGACATGATCGCCGTAGCGATTGCCGCCCGGACGACACCGGAGACGAGCCGTGCGCCGGGAACATACCAGCCGCGCCGGATCAGGGTCAGGGCCAGCAGCGCCGTGTTCACCCAGGCCGCAATCGAGGTGGCAATGGCAAGACCGATGAAGCCCGCCTGACCATTGGATTTCATCCAGAAGAACAGGCCCGCCCCGAGCGCCGTGTTGATCGCGACCGAGACCAGCGCGAAGCGCATTGGCGTCTTGGTATCTTCCCGTGCGAAGAAGGCCGGCGCGAGCACCTTGATCAGCACGAAGGCGGGCACCCCCCATGCAAAATGAAACAGCGCATTGCCGGACATGGTGGCATCCGATGGCAGGAACTCGCCGCGCGTAAAAAAGGCGTCGATCAGGAAGACGGGCGCGATCATCAGCGCCGCAGCCGCCGGCAGGGTCAGCGCCATGGCGAGGCCAATGCCTTCATCCATGGTGCGGCGGCTGGAACCGTCATCGCTCGCCCGCGCGGCCCGGCTGAGACGTGGCAGGATGGCGACACCGACGGCAACCCCGACAAGTCCTAGCGGCAACTGGTAAAGCCGGTCCGCCGCGTAGAGCCAGGATTTTGCGCCGACTTCGAAACTCGCCAGCGACTGGCTGACAATGATGTTGATCTGCGTGCCCGACGCCGCAATCGTGCCGGGAATGGCAAGCTTCAGCACTTTCTTGACGGCGGGCGTCATGCGCGGCCAACCAATCAGGCTGAGACGTACTTTCTGCCGGTTAACGCCCCACCAGAGTGCCCCCGCCTGCAACACACCCGCAACAAAATAGGCCATTGCCGCCGCCAGCGCCGTGCCCTTGGCATCCGGCGCCACGAAGGCGGCGGGGATCAGGGACAGGTTCAGCAAGGTCGGCACGCCCGCTGACAGGATGAAACGTTCTGCCGAATTCAGCACGCCGGACAGGAGCGCCGCAATTGCCATGAAGGTGAGATATGGCATCGTGATCCGCGTCAGCAGCACGGCAAGGCCATAGCTTTCCGGATCATCCGCCTGCCCGCCATGGATCAGCAACAGGACCCACGGCATGAAGATCTGCGCAAGGATGGTCAGCGCCGCCGTCGCCGCGAACAGAACGCGGAGCGCCTCCTGCGCCACATCGCGCGCGGCTTCCATCCCTTCGGCCTCCAGCGTGCGGGCATAGGTTGGCACGAAGGCCGAGGCAAAAGCGCCTTCGGCGAAAATGCGGCGGAACAGGTTCGGGAATTGCTGCGCCGTCGCCCAGGCATCACCGATTGGCCCTGCGCCGATCTTCGCAATCAGCAGGATGTCGCGCACCATGCCCAGGATACGGCTGCCCAGGGTCAGAGAAGATTGCACAAGGGTATTGCGGGCGACGCTCATGCGGGAATCCCTGATCGAATTCTCAGAAACTGTCCACGGCGCGAGAGCGTCTCAATTTCCGGGCCGGCGTTTCCGGCGCATCCGGTTCATGCTGTCCCAATGCGTCGAGAAGACGGTCCTTCAGTGTCTCAATCCGGGCCTTTTCGGTCAGCTTCCGTCCATCGGCCGTCTGGACATAGAACGCATCGAACATGCGTTCTCCATAGGAGCCGACATGCGCTGAATGAATCGACAGGCCACTGTCGGCCAGAACACTGGCCACATCATAGAGCAGGCCCGGACGGTCCCGACCGGCAATATCGACGACCGTATATTCGGTCGAGACGTCATTCCGGATCTGGGCGGAAGGCTGCACGAGGAAGGCAGCCTGCCGGCGTCCCATGCGCGAGGTCGCCAATTCCTCGACGCGCGTTCCGCCGAGCGTGTCCATCAACGCCGTTTCAAGACGTTTCAGGCGCGTGGAATCCTTCTGGCCGAACGGCTTCTGCGAAGCATCCTGCAGGATGAATATGTCGACAATCCGTCCGCTGCGGTTTGTGAAGACCTGCGCCGAGACGACATTGGCGCCAAGATTGGCAAGCGTGCCGGCAAGGTCAGCGAACAGGCCCGGACGGTCCTGCCCCGACACGAGCAAAGTCAACGCGCCGCCCTCAGGCGGGAAGCGGTAGCAGACGACATTGCCGGGATCCTTGAGGGCGGTCGCATGCCAGGTCAGGTCGGGCACGTCAAAGCCCGTCCAATAGGCTGTTTCCATTTCCAGCAAGACCGGCGGGATTTCTCCCAGATCCTCAATCAGGGCTTCGCGGCGGGCTTCGGCGCGACCTTCGAGATGGGCCTGCACGCCGGCTTCGTCCGCCCGGCCACCACGCAAGGCAGCAGCCGTATTGTGGTAGAGGTCGGCCATCAGCTGGCCCTTCCACGCATTCCACACGCCGGGACCTACGGCGCGAATATCCGCCGCTGTCAGGATGTAGAGCAACCGCAGCCGCTCCAGCGATCCCACAAGATTTGCAAATTGCGTCACCGTGCGCGGATCGGAAATATCCCGCTTCTGTGCTGTCTCGCTGAGCTCCAGATGATTGCCAACAAGCCAGGCAACCAGGTCCGTTTCGTCCTCGGGCAGCCCCAGACGCTGGCAGGCGCGAGTCGCGGTCTTCATACCTTCGATCTGCTGGTCGCCCCGCCCCTTGCCGGTGTCATGCAAAAGCATGGCGAGGTACAGCGCGCGGCGATTCTCGATGAGTGGAAAGATTTCGCTGGCCAGGGGGACGCGCTCCCCATTGACCTGCTCCATTTCCGCAATCGCCTCGACGGCGCGGATCGTATGCTCATCAACCGTGTAATGATGATACATGTTGAACTGGGTCTGTGCGACGATGCCGCCGAATTCCGGAATGGCCTTGCCGAGCACCCCTGCCTCGTTCATGCGGCGCAGGATCAGGGCTGGGTCCCTTCCGCCGATGATTGCATCCAGAATCAGTTCACGGGCTTCTTCCGTACTCCGAATTTCTTCGTTGAGCCCCCTCAGATTGCGCGTGATCGCCGACAGGGCATCCGGATGAATGTCCTTGCTCTCGCGCCGCGCAATGATGAACAGCCGCAGCATGTTGAGCGGATCGTCCTTCATCACGGCCTCGGACGTGATGCTCACCCGCCCGGCATCAATGACAAATCCCTCGTCTTCCAGCGCCTGCGGAGTCTTCTGCGGCAACAGCCGGCGGAATCCTTCCGGTTTCTTCTTCTGCTCGGCTTCCAGTTTCGCCGCGATGATCCGCGTCAATGCGCCGACATCCTTGGCCACAAGGAAATAGCGCTTCATGAACCGCTCGACGCCCAACTGGCCGGTCCGGTCACGATAACCCATGCGCGCAGCAATTTCGGACTGCAAGTCAAAGCTCAGCCGTTCTTCGGCGCGGCCGGTCACGAAATGCAGATGGCAGCGCACCGTCCAGAGGAATTTGGCCGATCGGATGAAGGAGCCATACTCGCTACGCGTGAACGGCCCGCCCTGCATCACGTCCTCCAGGGTGTGGCCCCCATAGATATGTTTGACGACCCAGTAGAGTGTCTGCAGGTCGCGCAGGCCGCCCTTGCCTTCCTTGATGTTCGGCTCGACCACGTAGCGGGCATCGCCCTGGCGCGCATGACGTGCATCACGCTCTGCCAGCTTGTCAGCGATGAAGTCGGCATCCTTGCCGTCGACCGCATCCTTCTTGAACTTGGTCAGCATCTCGGCCGACAAGGCCTGGTCGCCACAGATGAAACGTGCATCCAGCAGGGACGTCTTGATCGTCACATCCTCGGCCGCCAGCTTGACACATTCGGCCGGGGTGCGGAACGCGTTACCCACTTTCAGCCCCATGTCCCACAAGGCGTAGAGCATGTATTCGATGACGCTCTCGGTATGCGGGGAGGCCTTGTAGGCGCGCAGGAACAGCAGATCGGTGTCCGAGGACGGTGCCATCACGCCGCGGCCATATCCGCCGGTGGCGATGATGGCGAGGCGCTCCGCTTCCGTAGGGTTGCGCGCGCGGTGCACATGCGTGGTGGTGAAATCATACAGCGCGTGGATCACTTCGTCCTGCACCGCCGCGATCAACCGGGCTGTGTCCAGCCCGTCAGCGCCCTGTTGCAGGCGCTCCTGCGCGATCATGCGGCCCCGGAACATGGCGCCGTGCAGATGGTCCAAAGCCGCCTTCCGCATCGTCTGGGCGTCCCCCAGATTATCCAGCGCAGCGGCGGTCAGCTTCACCCGCAACGCGCGGCCATCAATGATGTTTGAAATGCGCCATTTGCCGGGCCGACGACTGGGCCGATTGCGGGATTCAACAAGAGTGGGTTCTTGCGGCGGCTGGACGGGGGAATCTGTGCTCATCACCTGCCTATATAGCAGCTCCCTCTCCCGCGCCTATGCTGTCATAGCGAGATTGAGACAGGAGATGCCGGAAACTGCGCCCATTTCCGGCATTTCATCCGGCGGATTACCGATCAGGCCCCGATCTTGACCGGCAGGACACGGGACTTCTTGACGACGCCATAGGCAAAGCTGGTCTCGACAGACGCAATACCGGGCAATTTCTGGAAGGTCTTCCGCACCAATTCCTCATATTCATCGAGGCTGCCCGTCACGACGCGCAGCTGGTAATCCGGCCCGCCCGCCATCAGGTAACAATCGAGGATCTCCGGCGTATCATTCACGATCTTCTCGAATTTCTGGATCGTGTCCTCGGTATGGATCGACAGGCGGATGCGCACAAAACAGGTAATCGGATAACCGCAGGCCTTCTGGTCGATCGTGGCGCAATAGCCCTTTATGATCCCCGCTTTCTCGAGATTCCGAACCCGGCGCAGGCAAGGCGATGGCGACAGGCCGACCTTTTCCGCCAGATCCTGATTGGTCAGGCGGCCATCCTCTTGCAAGGCGCGCACAATCTTAGCATCAATCTTGTCCATATAACCCCCAGTTGGTTATTTCTGCCAATTCTCATTCTGAGATTGGCATTAATTGACAGCACATGTCCCAAATGTGCTGCTACTCTACCCGAACAGATCAGGAGACTTCCCCCGATGACTCACAAACCTGTTCGCTCCCACGGACCCGCAACGCGCGCCATCCACCATGGCTACGCACCTGCAAATCATTCGCACGCGCTTACTCCGCCCGTGCACATGACGTCTACCTTCGTTTTCCCTGATACTGCAACAGGTTCAGCTCTTTTTGCGGGGGAAACAGAAGGTCATATCTATTCCCGCATCTCCAATCCGACCCTCGCTCTGCTCGAATCCCGGATCGCCAATCTCGAGGGCGCCGAAGCGGGTCTGGCGACCGCCAGCGGCATGGGCGCCATCTCTGCAACGCTCTGGACCCTGGTAAAACCCGGCGACGAGATCATAACGGACAAGACGCTGTATGGCTGCACATTTGCGTTCATGCGTGACGGCCTTTCGCGCTTCGGCGTGAAGGTCACCCATGTCGACCTGCGCGATCCGGCCAATTTACGCGAAGCGATCAGCGAGCAGACCCGGATCGTCTATTTCGAAACGCCAGCCAATCCGAACATGCGGCTGGTCGACATTGCCGCTGTTTCAGCGATCGCGAGACAGGCCGGCGCGTTGACGGTGGTCGACAATACCTACGCCTCCCCCTTGCTGACCAGGCCCATCGAGCTTGGCGCGGATTTCGTGCTTCATTCGGCCACGAAATATCTCGGCGGCCACGGCGACCTCGTGGCAGGGGTCGTGTGCGGCCCGGCTGACCCGATCCATGAAATCCGGATGATCGGGGTCAAGGACATGACCGGCTCGGTGATGGCTCCGCTGACGGCGATGCTGGTGATGCGCGGCATGAAAACGCTGCAGCTGCGCATGGCGCGCCATTGCGAGAGTGGGCTGACTGTCGCTGAATGGCTGGAAGCTCATCCCGCCGTCTCGGAAGTCCATTATCCCGGCCTGCCAAGCCATCCACAGCATGAACTCGCCCGCCGGCAGATGAGTGCGTTCGGCGGCATGATTGCCTTCGAGCTGAAAGGGGGCTTTGACGCGGGGACGGCCATGATGGACAGGCTCACCCTGATCCAGCGCGCCGTCAGCCTCGGCGACGCGGAATCCCTGATCCAACATCCGGCCAGCATGACCCACTCAACCTATTCGCAGGAAGAACGTCTGGAGCACGGCATCAGCGACGGTCTGGTCCGGCTTTCGGTCGGGTTGGAAGATGTCGAGGACATCCTCGCAGACCTCGACGCGGCCCTTGGCTAGCCCCGACTTACCACATCATGCTCGTCACCAAACCAGAGCGGCGAATTTGCAAGGTCGATGAATTTCTTCTCATCCTCCAGCAGTTCAGCGCCGGCTTTCACCGCCGCCTCGCTGGTATTCGCGGCCATGGCCTCCTCGCTTTCGAACCAGAGTTCGGCAACGCCGTCATACGCCTCCGGTCCGCCGCGTGAGCCTTGCATGGTGCCATTCAATGCATCGTGCCCCGTGTGGCATTGCACATAGCGGAGGATACCCAGCGTTTCGGCATGTTTCGCGACCAGCGGGGCATGCTGCTCCCGCCAGTAGCGCTGGAACGCCTCACGGCTCAGATGTGGCAAGCGACGCAAGCAAAAGGTCAGCTTGATCACAACAGGTCCCCGCCCGCGGCAGCCGCGGTCGTGCCGTCCTTCCGGAACGCGCGAATGACATTCTTGCCGGTGATCCATTTGTGCACCTCGTCCGGCCCATCTACGAGGCGTTGGGACCGGATATGCGTGTACCAGGCCGCCAGGGGCGTATCGAGCGAATAGCCAAGTGCGCCATGCAACTGGATTGCCGTATCGACCACCTTATGGACCATGTTTGCAAGGAAGACCTTGGCGATACCATTTTCCTGCCGCAAGTCCATGCCATTCTCGGCCTTGTAGGCAATATGCATCAGCATCAGCCGGGCAATGTAAAGTTGGCTCGCACATTCTGCCAGCATGAACTGGACACCTTGCCGGTCTTCCAGCGGCTTGCCAAAGGTCTCACGGCTCGTGACGTGTTCCGTGGCCAGATCAAGTGCGCGCTGAGCCATTGCCACATTGTGCATGCCGTGACGCAGGCGACCATAGGCCAGGCGATGCTGCCCCATGGAGAATCCGCCCCCTTCTCCGCCGAGCAGATTTTCTTCCGGAACGACCAAATTCTCGATCTTCACCTCGGCATGGCCGCCCCCCATCTCTTCATAATGGGCCCCGTGCACCGCCATGGTCGGAATATCCCGGATGATCCTGTAGCCGGGATTGGGCAGCTCAACGATGAAGGTCGAGAATTGTTGATGGCGAGGCGCGTCCGGATTGGTCTTGGCCATGACGACCGCAATATCGGCGGCGGAGGCGGCACTGGAAAACCATTTCTCGCCATTCAGGACGTAATTGCCCTTCCCGTCCTTTTCTGCGCGCGTCTGCATGCCGGTGGCATCCGCGCCGGCGGCCTTCTCCGTCATGGAATAGCAAATGCGCTTTTCGCCATTCAGCAGCGGCTTCAGGTATTTCTCTTTCTGGAAGTCGGTACCATGCGCCAGCAGGGTCAGCATGGTCGCGTCGTCCGGTCCCTGCGAGTTCATCGACAGCGCGCCGAGATGGCTCTGGCCAAGTTCCATCTGGACCAGCGCATTGGCCAGCGGCCCAAGGCCCATCCCCCCATGCTCGATGGGAATGAAGGGCAACCAGAGCCCCTGCGCCCGCGCCTTCTTGCGCAATTCCGGCAGCACGTCCTTGAACGCCCGACCGTTCGCCATTTCCTGTTCGGCGGGAATGCATTCTTCCTGCACCCATTTGCGCACGCGCTCGCGGACTTCTTTTGCCTCTTCCGGTATCGTAAAATCGATGGCCATCTTTTCGCTCCCTCTTGTTTTCCAGAGAGGCTAGAGCGGAAGCGGAATTCTGCACAGACTGACTTCGCGTCAGGCGGGACTATTCGTAATCCACCTTTTCCAGGTAGAGCCCATCCGGCGGGGAGATTGGCCCGCAGGCCGTCCGCTCGGCGGCGGCCAGAATGTCCGCAATCCAGCCAACCGGCTGCTTGCCCCGGCCGACATCCACAAGACTGCCCACGATGGAGCGAACCTGTCGGTGCAGGAAACTCCTCGACCGGCACGTCACCTCGACCCGGTCACCATAGCGCGAAACGGAAATCGCGTTGAGCGTCTTTACCGGCGACTTGGCCTGACAATCTGTATCGCGGAAGGTCGTGAAATCGTGCGTTCCGACAAGGGTCTGCGCCGCAGCGTGCATCTTGTCGGCATCCAGCCTGGAGGAGATCCGCCAGGCTTGGCCTTCGTCCAAAGTCAGATGCGCGCGGCGATTGATGATGATGAAGCGATAATGCCGCTCGGTTGCGCTGAACCGGGCGTGGAAATTCTCGTCCACTTTTTCGGCCTTCAGCACGGCGATCGAGTGCGGACGCAGATGGAAATTCATCGCGTCCGCCACCTTGGTTCCGCGATCCGTTTGCAAATCCATGTGCGCGACCTGTCCCGTCGCGTGAACGCCGCTATCGGTACGCCCGGCGCCATGCACCTCAACGGGCGCGCCATCGAGCTTTGCGGCTGCTTCTTCCAGGGCGCCCTGCACGGTCGGGATCCCAGGCAGGCGCTGCCACCCCTGATACTGGCCACCATTGTATTCGAGGAGGAGTCTGTAACGCGGCATTCAGCGGCCCTAGCCAAAGGCCGCCGGATAGGTCAACCGGCCGGATGTCGGTGCCGCCGGATCAAGACGCAGCGCCATGAAGGCATCACCGGACCATTTGCACTCGAATGGCTGGGCAAGATCGGCAGAAAACCCAAATCGGGGATAGTATTCCGGGTGGCCAAGCACGAAGACGAGTTGCTCCCCCGCCCCTTCCAGCGCCATCAGCCCCATCTGGATCAGGCCGCTGCCGATACCGGTCTTCTGGAAATCGGGATGCACCGACATTGGCCCAAGACCGACAGCTACGGGCTCATCATCCAGCAGCATGCGGAAAAACTGAATGTGGCCGGCAATAGTCTTGTCGTCACTCGCCACGAGTGAGAGCACGCTCTCACCGCTCTTCGCGAGATCCCGAACCATACGGCCCTCAGCCTTGCCGCCAAAGGCAAGATCATTGAGGGCAACGATCTCATCGAGATCTTCTTCGCGAGCGGGGCGAATCCAGAAACTCATCAGCCAAGCACCGTATCCGGAGCAATTTCCTGCCCCTGCAGGAATTGGTCTGCATTCATTGGCTTTCCCCCTGGCTTTTGCAGGCGGAGGATACGCACAGCGCCGCCATCGCCGCAAGCGACCAGCAGGCGGTCATCCAGAACCATGCCGGCCGGCGCAGTGGTTTCCCGACCGGAGCGACGGCACATCAGCAGTTTCAGGCGCACCGGATCGTCCTTGCCCGGCGGCGTCCAGTAGCACCACGCCCCCGGGAACGGCGACAGGCCCCTGATATGGCAGTCGACCTCTCGCGCAGGCCGCGACCAATCGACCTTCTGGTCATCCGGGCCAAGCTTGGCGGCATAAGTCATCCCCTCTTCCGTCTGCGGAACGGGGGTCAGGCTGCCATCGGCGAGGCCTTCAAGCGCACGCGGTGCGAGTTCTGCGGCGAGCGCGGCCAGCCGATCATGCACGCTGCCGGCCGTATCTTCTTCGGTGATCTGCGTGCGCGCCGAGGCAAGCACCGGCCCCGTATCAAGCCCGGCTTCCATCATCATCGCATCGACGCCGGTTTCGGTGTCCCCCGCCATGATGGCCCGCTGGATTGGCGCAGCGCCCCGCCAACGCGGCAGGATCGACGCATGCATGTTGAGACAGCCAAGGCGCGGTGCATCGAGAACGGCCTGCGGCAGGATCAACCCATAGGCCACGACCACAGCCGCATCGAGATCCAGCGCCGCAAACGCCTCCTGCTCCGGCAATTTCTTCAGGAATTTGGGCGTGCGCACTTCGATACCCCTGGCCTCTGCGAAGGCATGCACGGGCGTGGGTGTCAGTTTCTTGCCACGTCCAGCCGGGCGTGGCGGCTGCGAATAGACACAGACAATCTCGTGCCCGGCCGCGATTAACGCACCCAGCACACCGGTGGCGATATCCGGGCTACCCATGAAGGCAAGGCGAAGGGGTTTGGTCATCGTGCCGGGAATAGTCGCTTCAGCGCGATTTTGGAAGACGCGTTTGCGGCAGGATCAGGCCGACTCGCGTGCATGCAGGCGCTTGGCCTTCTTGACCTTGTCGATCGCCCGCTGGCGCTTCAGGCGCGACAGATGGTCGATGAACAGCGTGCCTTCCAGATGATCCATCTCATGCTGGATGCAGACCGCATACATGCCGGTCGCGACTTCCTCGACCTTGAAACCGTCATAGTCGAGATAGCGGACCCGGCACTCGGTCGGACGTTCGACTTCATCGAAAATGTCCGGTACCGACAGGCAGCCCTCTTCATAAGGCGCCATGTCTTCGGTCAGGGGCAGGATTTCCGGGTTCACGAAATAGCGCGGCTGGGGCTCTTCGCCCTCTTTTGCGAGATCCATCACGATCACGCGCAGCGGCACGCCGATCTGAATCGCGGCCAGGCCAATGCCCGGCGCGTCATACATGGTTTCCAGCATGTCATCCATGAGCGCGCGAATCTCGTCGGTGACGCCGCCCTCGACGGGCTTCGACACTTCCTTCAGACGCGGGTCCGGGACGGTGAGGATTTCTCTGATAGCCATGAGTTTCAGATATGCACGGAGGGGCCTCTGGTCAACACTTGGCCGTCATTCGGCCGCGACGGCCTTTTTGGAATCACCGAAGTCCAGTTCGCCTGTATCTTCGGGAACATTGGCCCGATTTTCGATCTGCTTGGGTTCTACCAGCGCCTTGGCTGGCGGCGCGATCTCCATGTCTTCGAATTTGCGAAGGGTCGGCAGGACGCGCTTGTCAAACGATCCCATCGCAGAATTGAAATGATCCACTGAGCCGTTCAGCGATTTTCCGAGCTTTTCAATATGGCCCAGCATTACCCCCATGCGGCTATAGAGTTCCGCGCCAAGTTCGGCGGCTGCCATGGCATTCTCGTTCTGGTGATGCTGGCGCCAGAGATGGGCCACCGTGCGGGCCAGCGCGATCAGCGTGGTCGGTGTCGTCACGATCACCTGACGGCTCATCGCCTTTTCGATCAGGTCCGGGGAATGCTCGAGCGCCGCCGCGAAGAAATTCTCTCCGGGAATGAACATCGCAATGTAATCAAACCGGTTGCCGAGATTGGACTGGTAGTCTTTTGAAGCCAGCGTGTTCACATGCCGCTGGACGCTGGTCGCATGAGCCTTCAGGTGGACGACCTTCTGGGCCGGATCCTCGGCTTCTACCGCCGCCATATAGGAGGCGAGCGAGACCTTGGAATCGATCACGATCTGGCGGTCACCTGGAAGACGGATGATCGCATCCGGCCGCTGGCGTCCCTCTTCCGTCTGGTCGTGCACCTGTTCGGAAAAATCGCAATGTCCCGACAGACCCGCCTGCTCCATGACGTTTCTCAAGGTCATCTCGCCCCAGCGCCCGCCGCCCTTCGGGGCGGTCAGCGCGTTGACCAGCTTTCCGGTCTCCTGTGTGTTGCGGTGCAGGCTTTCCCCGATCGCCTTGACCTGTTCCGACAGCAGCGACTTGTCTTCGGTGCGGACTTTCTCGATGTCATCCACCCGTTTCTTGAAGGCATCGAAATTCTCGCCAATCGGCTTCATCAACTCCTTCAGGTGGCCCTGTGCGCCTTCCTTGTGCTTCTCAAACGTCTCATTGGCGAGCTGCAGGAATTGCGCATTTGCGCGTTGCAGAACGCCCTGCGCCATTTCTCCGAACTTGCGTTCATCCTCGGCGCTGCGGGCGCGGGCTTCAGCCAATTCCAGCTCTGCCTTGCGAGACACCTCTTCCAGCGTGCGGATACGCTGTTTCGCCTCGACCAGTTCATCGGTCGCGCGCTCAAGGTCCAGTGTCAGCCGCTCCGTTTTCGCGCCGGACTTGCTGGCAAGCCACCAAGCCGTACCCGCCATAGCGAGGGCCAGGAGGAACAGAACAAGGTGCACGACGTCAAAGCCGGCCCCGCCGATAATGATGATTGGGTCCATACGGGCATCCTCGCACGATTCTGCTCAGAACATATAAGGAACATGCTGTGATGTCTATCACGCGCGGTCATTTCAGCATCCGCTTGACTTCCCGCTCAGGCTGAGCCCCTTTCTACCGGGATGCAAGGGGGGGATCGAATGCGGTTGGTTTTGCTGAGTGTGGTGTGGGCACTCACGGCGTGCGTCTCTGCGCCTACGCCCTTGGCTAACTCAACCGCGCCACCAGAGGGCGCGACCACCTATCTGCCCCCCCTCGTGGAAATCACCCTGGTCACCGCCTCCGGTCTCCGAGAGCCGCAATCAGAGCAAACTGAAACAGCGCGACTTAACCTTGCCGATGCCTTGGCGAGCGCCTTACCAGCAGAAGCGCTGGACTCCAGCGGGCCGGCGCGAGCGCGCGCTGAAGCGCTGGCCCAGAAGCTGGACGCGCAGCCTGATCCCCCGGCGCCTGCGCGCGAGACTCCGGCCGAACTTATTGCGCTGATTCGGGTGGAATATGATCTGGAAAGCTCCGCCAGCCGGCTCGTCCAGGGCGGGCTTGGCCTCATGTTTGGGGGTATCCCGGGACCAGATGGCATTGACCAGACGGCCCAGATCGCCCTCTTCGACCCAGCGACCGGCGATCTGGTCTGGTCCCATGCGACAGAAGCACCTGACCCGCGTGATCCGAAAGCTGCAAAACGCCTGATAAACAAGCTGATCGCCGCTTCAGCGCCGAATCCAGGTTTCTGACACTGTTTTCGGCTTGAGGAATCACGCATGCGTGGCATGGGACTTGCTGATTTGCATTCCGACATGTTTGACGCGCACGAAGCCCCCATGAGGTCGCCGAATTGAATATCGACATATGCGTCTGCACCTATCGCAGGCCCTCAATTGAGGACACGTTGCGATCCCTTGACCGGCAGGCCCTGCCGGAAGGTGTGGCGGCGCGTGCGATTGTCATCGACAATGACGAAACCCCATCCGCACGTGACCGGGTCGAAGCGATCACGAAAGCCCTGTCGATTCCTGTCAAATACGTCCATGCTCCGGCCAACAATATCTCGATCGCGCGCAATGCCGGTCTCGATGCGGCCACAGCCGAATGGATCGCTTTCATCGATGATGATGAAGTGGCCGACACCGATTGGCTCGCTTCCCTGCTTCAGATGGCGCGTGTGAATAAGCTGGACGCCGTCTTTGGCCCGGCGATCGCGGTCTATCCCGTTACTGCACCCGACTGGATGCGCCAGCAGGATTATCACTCGAACATGCCCACCCGCCGCGGCGGCGTGGTCCAGACCGGCCATACCTGCAACGCCCTGATGCGCGCGAGTTCCCCGATTGTGAAAGGCCAGCGTTTCCTGCTCGAAAAAGGAAAGACCGGCGGAGAAGACACCGAATTCTTCTTCCGGCTCTGGTATGCCGGTGCGAAATTCGGCATCAGCGAAGCGGCCATCGTGCATGAAGCGGTCGACCCGAAACGGCTCGATGCAAGCTGGATTCGCCAACGCAAATTCCGCTCAGGGATGAGTTATGGCTACCACTCTCTCACGACACGAAATTCGGTCACGCTGGGCATTACGATGCTCGCCTCGTTGACCAAAATTATCTTCTGCTACGCCATGGCAGCAGTGTTCGTCTGGTCCGAGAAAAAACGGAATTTTTGGGTGATGCGAGCAATGTTCCATCGCGGCTGCCTGGCCTCGGCCTTCAGCACAAGAGAACCTGAACTCTACTGATCCGCCTTAGAAAGGCAGCTTGAAGCCCGGCAGCATGCCGCCGCCCAAGCCCTGTGTCGCTTCCTTCATGGCCGCTTCCATCGCCTCGTCGAGGCGCTTTCGGGCATCCGAATGCGCGGCCTTGATGAGGTCTTCCACGATCTCCGGGTCATCGCTCATCAGGGACGGGTCAATCCTGACACTGACCATATCGCCCTTGCCCTTCAGGCGCACGGACACAAGTCCGGCCCCGGCGACGCCTTCAGCCTCGGTCGATTCGATCTTTTCCTGCGCTTCCTGCATCTTGGCCTGCATCTGCTGGGCCTGTTGCATGATCTTGCCAAGGTCTTTCATGGGAAGCGGGCCTCCTTCAGGCCGATCGTCTGGAATTCAGGTCTATGACATTGCCGTCGCTCGCCGGCGGCTCGGTTACATCAACAATGGTAATGCCGGGAATGCTCTTCAAGGCATCCGCAACAGCCGGATGGGCGGCCGCAGAGGCAAACAATTCCTCCCGCGTACGGATTTCCGTCTGGCGCATGGTCTCGGCATGGGTGCGAATCTGCTCAACCACCCAATCATCGCCCGTATCGCGTTCAAGGAACGCCTTGAGCCTGGCAAGCAGATCGTTTGGGGCATTGTCTTCGAGTTCGCATGAGAAATAGCCGTAGCGCACAGGACCTGGCCGAACGTATCGCTCCAACTCGACCTGCAAGTTCACTTCCCGGTGCTCACCCAGATAGGCGACGATTTGGGCAAAGCTCTCCAGCCCGCCGGCGGGAGACGGGGCCATGCCATGTTGCTCAGGCTTTCCCGGCGCACCGCCTGACTCGGCGATCATGCGCGCAGCCTCCTCCGGTGACGGAAGGTTCGCTGCTGCCGCAAGGCGCAGGATGATCATGTTCAGCGCGGTCGCCGTGTCCGGCGCCGTCTGGAGATCGTTAAAGCCCGACAGGAGAATTTGCCAATAACGCGCAGCCTGCGCCGCGGTCAGCTTCTGCGCCATGGCCAGTGTGCGTTCGGTCCATTCGGCGGGCCCGGCAGACTGGAACTCGCCGCCAGTCGCCTGCGCCACGGAGACATCGGCGCAGACGTCCATCAGGTCTTTCAGGATGACCGCCGGATCAGCGCCCGCATGGATCTGGTCTTTCACTTCGGCCAGCGCCTCTGAAGCACTGCCAGAGATCGCTTTCTCGAATGCATCCAGCAGGCGCGCGCGATCGCCAAGACCCAGCATGTCCCGCACAGCTGCGCCGGTGACTTCCTCGCCGTCCATGGTCTGCACGATGGCCTGGTCGAGAATGGAGAGGCCGTCGCGGACGGAACCCTCGGCTGCGCGCGCGATCAAAGCGAGCCCCTCTTCCGAAACCTTCGCGCCTTCATTCGTGGCGACCCGGCCGAGATGCTCGGACAAATTCACGGCATCGAGCCGTTTCAGGTCAAACCGCTGGCAGCGCGACAGGACCGTGATCGGCACTTTGCGAATCTCGGTCGTCGCGAAGATGAACTTCACATGCGGGGGCGGCTCTTCCAGCGTTTTCAGCAGCGCGTTGAACGCGGCCGTCGACAGCATGTGAACCTCATCGATGATGTAGACCTTGTGCCGCGCCGAGACCGGTGCGTAGCGTGCCCCGTCCAGCAGGTCGCGCATGTCGGCAACGCCGGTGCGGCTGGCGGCGTCAAGTTCCAACACGTCCGGATGGCGGCTCGCCATGATGGCATCGCAATCCTCGCCCTTCGGGTCGAGCCGGATCGACGGGCCGTCATGATCGTCAGACTGATAGTTCAGGGCCCTCGCCAGCAGGCGGGCGGTGGTCGTCTTGCCGACCCCGCGCACACCGGTCAGCATGAAGGCGTGTGCCACGCGGCCTGTCTCGAACGCATTGGAAAGCGTGCGGACCATGGCCTCCTGGCCAATCAGGTCTTCGAAGCGGCGCGGGCGGTATTTGCGCGCGAGCACCTGGTATTCAGCCGATTTCGGGGCCTCATCCTCCCCGAACATCGAGAAGGTCTGGTCATCACGTTCTTCGGGGAGTTCGGAATCGCTCATCAGCCGGGACTTTAACGACTCATGCGGCCCTGCCGCAATGGGGCGGGCTCATCTCATTTGCCCACGACAGGATCAGGCCTCGAGCAACCGGGCCCGCAGCCGCTCCTGCGCGGCTTCGTCCACGCCCAGCACATCCGCCAGATAGGCATCGACGGTGCCATGCTTGTCATGGATCACGTTGAAGGCCGTATCGAGATAGCGCAAACGCACGCCGAGGAATGGGCGGAATACTTCCGGTTCATACGCCTTGCCGACCTGTTCATTGAAGAAGGCAGCTGCCTGCGGCAGGAATTCGTCCACCTTCACGGCCGTATTCGTCAGCTCATAATCGGCGCGGAGGTCTGCTTCCTCGACACCCAGCACATGATGCGTCAGCGCGCAGAGAATGCCCGTCCGGTCCTTGCCAGCCGCACAATTCACGAGCCCGGCGGCGTCGTCTTCCAGTCCGGCCAGATGCTCGAACCAGCCCGAGAACAATTCGGCATGGTGGGCCTTGAAGGGCGCCAGCGCGTAATAATCATTCATCCAGTCGTCAGCCTTCTGGGCGTCGGCCTCGACCTTCTTCAGGAATTGCGCGTGCGGGGCTTCATGCTCGCGGCCGCCATCATGAGTCAGCGTGTTGGGCGCCGACCAACGCGCCACATTGCGCTCGCGCTCATCCGGGCGGCGGAGATCTGCCTGCAAATGGATGCCGAGCGCACCCAGCGCAGCCAGATCCTCCTCGGTGGCCTCGGCATAATGGCCCGACCGGAACAACCGCCCGCGCTTCACCTGCCCGCCATGCCGGGAAGCATAGCCACCGAAATCCCGGAAATTCCGGACGCCCTGAAGAGTATGGATTCTGTCTGTCATGGTCTGCGAGGTACCGCGCCCGGCCGCGCACGTCCAGATGGGCGTCGGGGAAGGTTTTGTGACCCTCATCACGCACGGACAGCCTTTGCCCTCACAACCTGCCGTTAACAGAGGGTGAAAATTCATCGGAACCGCCAGCGCGCGAGCCGGTTGAATTCATAGACACTCACACGAAAGAGGCCCCCATGACCGACACCGTTCAGAACCAGTACGAAATGCGCGACCCCCGTGCGCAATATCCCAAGCCCCCCTTCCCGAAACAACCCCAGGAGAAGCCCGGCTTTGACCACAAGATGGAGCCGAAGGCCGATCATGGCGAAGACAGCTACAAAGGCTTCGGCCGCCTGAAGGGCCGCAAGGCGCTGATCACCGGCGGCGATTCCGGCATAGGCCGCGCGGTTGCCATCGCCTATGCCCGCGAAGGGGCAGAGATCTGCATCAACTACCTTCCGGAAGAGAAAGAAGACGCCGACTGGGTCTGCGATCTGCTGGAAGGCGAAGGCCACACCGTCCACCGCATGCCCGGAAATCTGACCGACAAGGAATTCTGCAACAGCCTTATCAAGGATGCTCATGAGAAGATGGGCGGACTCGACATCCTCGTGAACAATGCCGGCAAGCAGGTGCGCCAGCCCGGCATCGAGGATATTTCCGACGAGCAGTTCGACGAGACGATGAAGACCAATGTCTACGCCATGTTTTGGTTGTCCAAGGCCGCGCTACCGCTGATGCCCCCGGGCGCGGCGATCATCAACGTCACTTCAAACCAGGGCTTCAGCCCAGCGCCGTACTTGCTGGACTACGCGACCACCAAATTCGCCATTCGCGGCTTTACAGAAGCCCTCGCCCAAGGCGCACTGGACCGCGGGGTCCGCGTCAATGGCGTTGCCCCTGGTCCGTTCTGGACCCCGCTGCAGCCATCAGGCGGACAGACGCAGGAAAAAGTGCAGGAATTCGGCAAGGCCACGCCCATGGGCCGCCCCGGTCAACCCGCAGAGCTCGCGCCAACCTTCGTGTTCCTCGCCTCGCAGGAATCCAGCTACATCAGCGGCGAAATCATAGGTGTGACGGGCGGCAAGCCGATCAGCTGATTGATACGCATCAACGAAATTACGCTATCTTGCTTCTTACTGCCGGGAACCTTGGCCCGTCTGCGGAGTTCAAGCTGATCTATATCATGAAGGAGTCTATCCATGATGAAATTCCGTTCCGCCCTTCTCGCTGGCTGTTTTGCGGCCACCACTGCCCTCGGGCTCAGCGCCTGCTCGTCTCTCCCGGACGAAGTGGACCGCGCCCAGATTGATGCCGGCAGCCGCGCCGCGCTGAACAAACTCGTCAGTGAGAATGCTGCCGCCCGGGCAATTAACAACCAGTCCCGCGCCGTGCTCGTCTTCCCATCCATGGTGAAAGCCGGACTTGGCCTCGGTGGCGCCTATGGTGAGGGTGAACTGATCCGCAATGGTGCAACGGTTGACTACTACAACTCCATGACGGGCTCCTGGGGTCTTCAGGCCGGCGCGCAGTCTTATGGCTATGCCGTCTTCCTGATGAATGACGATGCCGTCGACTATCTGTCGGAATCCGATGGCTGGGAAATCGGTGTTGGCCCGACCGTTGTACTGGTCAATGCCGGCATGGCGGAGAACCTCTCGACGTCCACGCTGAAAGAAGATGCCTACGCCTTTGTGTTCGATCAGAAAGGCCTGATGGCCGGCGTCAGCATCGAAGGTACCAAGATCACCAAGATGGACTAACCAAGCTTGGGCTCAGGTGAGCCAGGGTGAAGGCGCAGGGTTCCGGTTCATCGGGCCCTGCGCCTTTTTTCTGCCCGAGAGGTCCAGCCTACCGGAATGGTGGCTCATCAAAGGCGCGCAGTTTGCGGCTGTGCAGCTTGGCGCCCTTGTCAGCGGAAAGCCGTTCCAGCGTCTCGATCCCGATACGGATGTGCTCGCCGATGGCCCGCTCGTAAAAGCGGTTGGCGGCGCCTGGCAGCTTGATCTCACCATGCAGCGGCTTGTCCGAAACGCACAGCAGGACGCCATACGGCACACGCAGACGAAACCCATTCGCCGCGATGGTCGCGCTTTCCATATCAATGGCAATCGCCCGGGATTTGTTGAACCGGCGCGCTGTCGCCGAGAAACGCAGCTCCCAGTTCCGGTCGTCCGTGGTCACGACGGTACCCGTCCGAAGACGCCGCTTCAGCTGTTTCTCATTCTCCCCTGTCACGGTCGCGGCTGCCTCCTGCAAGGCGACCTGAACTTCCGCGATCGGCGGCACGGGGATCTCCGGCGGCAGCACGGAATCCAGCACATGATCCTCGCGGAGATAGGCGTGCGCCAGCACATAATCGCCAATCGCCTGGCTATGGCGCAGACCGCCGCAATGCCCGACCATCAGCCAGACTTCCGGGCGGAGCACGGCCAGATGATCAGTGATCGTCTTTGCATTTGAAGGCCCCACGCCAATGTTCACCAGCGTGATGCCACCGCCATTTGGGGCGCGCAAATGATAGGCGGGCATCTGGAAACGCCGCCAGGGCGATGCATCGATTTCCGCCCGTGTCGTATCGGTCGGCTCCGACACTTCCAAGCCGCCCGGCACGGACAATGACGTGTAATGATTGTCTTCCGTCAGTTTCTGCAACGCCCAGTCACAGAATGCATCGACATAGCGATGATAGTTCGTGAACAGCACATAATGCTGGAAATGCTCGACGGGCGTACCGCAATAGTGCTGCAACCGCTTCAGGGAGAAATCGACCCTTTGCGCATCGAACAGTGCAAGCGGGTGCGTCTCATATGGCTCGTAGAGTTCGCCATCGGCCACTTCGTCGCCAATATCGGCAAGGTTTGGGCTTGGGAAATGCCGCGCCAGTTCGGCTGGCGAAATCTCTTCCAGGCCACTCGCCTGTCCCTGCTCCCAGACATAGGCATAGGGAATTTCGGAATCCGACTGTTCGACATAGACGTCGATGTCATAATCCCGCATTAGCAGGGCAAGCTGTTCGGTCAGGTAGTCGCGGAAGAAGTCTGGGCGGGTGATCGTGGAAACATATGTTCCCGCCTCGGACATCTTTCCGAAGGCCCGTGAAATCGGCGGAGGCGGTCCGTCCGGATTATAGACCAGCCGGATTTGCGGATAGCAGAAAGCCCCGGATTCGCGCAAATTCGGCGATGGCGGGGTGCCTGAATGCAGGAAAATGTCCAAAGCTGAGGACAGGGCAGAAACGGCTTCGGAATAGAGTTTCTCAAGCGCGTCAATTACGTGTTCGGGTGTGTTCAATTTCGACATGGCGTCAAATGGCGGGAATGCGACCTTCTGTCAATCTGCGGGGCTCTGCGGGTCACACATGACAAACAAATGAGCATCATTCGCATAGGCTTCGTGCAATCCCGGTGCGCAAGGCAGCTATGACTTTCTGCCGTGCAGGTTTCACTTGAGGTATGCGCGAATATGCGTTTTTGTTGCAGTGCAACATGAGACGTCAATCCCGCGCGGAAGGCCATGACGCTTCGGTGTCACTGTGGGGAGAACAAAAGAATGACGTTGCATGGGGCGGGAGGAGTTTCCTGTCGGCACTCAAGCCGACGCTAACTCTGAAGGTAGTTTTGACATGAAGAAGATCATCATCCCGGTCCTGATGGCCGCCGCAACCATCGTTCCTGCTGCAGCGACTGCAGAAGGCACCCCAATCACTGTAGAAATTGCCTACGACAAGGCTTTGCTGGCCTCCGATGCCGGCGCGGCTGTCGTGCTCGAATCCATTGACGCACAGGCCCGAGCAGCCTGCTCAACACGCATGCCGGTCACGAACCAGCCATATGTTGACCGGTCATGCGCCAAGAACCTCACAAAGGCCGCTCTGAAGAAAATTCTGGATGAGCAGGAAGTTGCAAACCTTCCAACTGCGCCTGTCTTTGCGCGCCAGGTTACAACCCTCGTCGCTGACGCGGGACAACGCTAGACCTTTTCCTCCCGGAATAGCGTTGGAGGGGCTGCCCAGGGCCACGGGCAGCCCCTCATTCGTTCTGGAGTCGGCCCTGTTCTGGACCCAACCAGCCTCCCAATTTCCCGGATTAAACCCGCGCAATCATGGATCGCTCGCCCGCCTCACGCATTGGTCGCTTACTGGTGGGGCTTTTACCATGACAGGGAGGTATCCATGTCAAACGATGCAACATTGAGTTCAAATCCACTGATCAGTTCTGATCGGGTTGAAGGCACCAGTGTCTACAACATGGCTGGCGACAAGATCGGTCATATCGACAGCCTCATGTTGGACAAACGCGGCGGCAAGGTCGCCTACGCGGTCATGTCCTTTGGGGGCTTTCTCGGGATCGGAGAAGAGTATCACCCCCTTCCCTGGCAATCGCTCGATTATAACGAATCCAAGGAAGGCTATGTCGTAGATCTCGACGAGGATCAGCTGCGCGGGGCCCCGACGCTCAAGCGCACCGAATACGACCGTCTGCGCGACGACGCCTATGGCCGCAGCGTCTATTCCTATTATGGCGCCGTGCCGTACTGGTATTGATCAATCAGGCAGGCTGAAAAGAACAAGGCGCGCTATCCGGAATGGGTAGCGCGCCTTGCTGTCCTTGAATTCAATGATGCCTAGCTTGTGGTCGCGTCCACAAGCTTGCGCTGGTCGAATTTCGACCATACGCCGTCGTCGCCATGCCAGTCGCCGCTGGTTGCACCCTTGGAATATTCCGTCGCGCGCTGTTCGAAGAAGTTCGCGTGCTCGACCCCGTTCAGGATTTCCGTCAGCCACGGGATCGGGTGCTTGGTCACACCGAAGACCGGCTCCAGCTTCAGCTGGCTCAGGCGCCAATCGGCAATGTAGCGAATGTACTGCTTGATGTCGTCGGCGGTCATCCCTTCGACTGGGCCCATCTCGAAGGCCAGTTCGATGAACTTGTCTTCAAGCGTCACAACCGTACGACAGCACTCGCGGATCCGTTCGCGCAGCGCATCATTCATGACACCGGTTTCGGCGCAGAATGTGTGGAACAGCTTGATCATGCCTTCGCAGTGCAGCGACTCGTCGCGCACCGACCAAGACACGATCTGGCCCATGCCCTTCATCTTGTTGAAGCGCGGAAAGTTCATCAGCATGGCAAAGCTGGCAAACAGCTGCAGGCCTTCGGTGAACCCGCCGAACACGGCCATGGAGACGGCAATGTCTTCATTCGTCTCGGTGCCAAACTGGCCGAGATAGTCGTGCTTGGCGGCCATCTCCTCATATTCCATGAAGGCCGAGAATTCCGAATCGGGCATGCCGATCGTTTCGAGCAACAAGGCATAGGCCGCGATGTGGATTGTCTCCATATTGGAGAACGAGGCCAGCATCATCGACACTTCGGTCGGTTTGAACAGGGGCATGTAATGCTCCATATAGTTCGCACCGACTTCCACGTCAGACTGGGTGAAGAAGCGGAAGATCTGGGTCAGCAGATTGCGCTCGGAATCATTGAGCTTCACCGCCCAATCCTTGCAATCCTCGCCGAGGGGCACTTCTTCCGGCATCCAGTGCACTTGCTGCTGGACCTTCCAGAAGTCATACGCCCACGGGTAACGGAAGGGCTTGTACGCCCGGCTCGGGGTCAGCAGTCCGGGCACATTGGAATTTCCGTCAGCCATCAGGGCCTCCTACGTCATTTACTGCGTTTTCTGGAACAATCTACACCATATATAGTGCCTCATTGAGGCCCTTGCCGCAAGATGTTTGACTGCGGCAAAGCGTACTTGTTCACAGGCTTGCCCACAGTTTTGGCATATTTCCCGCTTAGGGGTGGCGCCGTCCGGATTAGTGCAGAATGATCGGCACAGTCCGGGCACCCAAGCGTTCAATCCCCGCCTTGCGAGACAAGATATCTATGCGTTTCTTCAGTATCATTCTTTTTGCCGTCGTTTCGGCCTTCGCATGTGCTGCCCCCGCCAGCGCAAAAGTGGTACGGGATGTCATCTATGCCGAAGCGCCAGGCCTTGATCCGGGCGATGTGCGCGCGGATATCTACATTCCCGAGGATGCCGAGGACGCGCCCATGATCATCATGATGCATGGCGGCGCGTGGACCTTCGGTAACAAGCAGAATGCGCTGGGCATGTTCCAGTCCGACTATTTCACCGACCAGGGATTCGTTTTCGTCGCCATCAATTACCGTCTTGCGCCCGGCCATCCCTTCCCGGCCCAGGAAGAAGATGCCGCCGCCGCCATCGCCTATTTCCATGAACATGCGGAAGAGTTTGGCGCCGACCCGGACAAGATCTTCCTGATGGGACATTCGGCCGGCGCGCACATGGCCGCGCTCGTCGCCATAGATCCTGACTATCTGGACGCCTTCGACCTGACACCAGCGGTCATCAAGGGCGTCGTCGCAATGGACAGCGCCGCTTATAATCTGGCCCGCACCGGGCATGACGGCGACATCCCCGACTTCTACCATCCGACCTTCACCAGCAACGATCAGGACGTCTGGGCGGCCGCCTCCCCAACCTTGCAGGTCGAGGAAAGCACCGAGATACCGCCCTTCCTGTTGCTCTATGTGAACCGCGCCGTCGCGCCCAGCCGGGCCAAGGAACTGGCCGAAGCGCTCAACAGCGCCGGGCACAAGGCCGAAGCCCGCCTCGTCAAGAATCGCGACCACAAGAGCCTGAATGAGCGCCTCGGCGCAAAGGGAGACAAGGCCGCCCCGATGATCGCAGACTTTTTCCGCGACCAGCTGGACGACTAGCCAGCCTCAGGGCTCGACGACATTGAACCAGAAGTCGGGCGTTTCCAGCGCCGTGAACCAGGCGAGCAGTGCGGTCGGGTCCCCTTCGAGATTTGCCTCCCCCGCCGCCGCGATCTCCCGAAAGCTGCGAGTCTGGAGGATCAGATCGTTGAAGGCGTCGCGGGACAGGGTGAGGGTCGCCACCGCTCCCTCAGACTGCACCCCCGGACGCGGGAATGCCGTGGCATTGCCGACGTCAATCACGAAATGCTCTTCGGTATCCGTGAAGCGGAAGTTCAGCTCGAACGGGTCCCGGCTGAGTTTCTCCGGCGCATACCGCACCGCCAGCGCATTGAACAATTCAATCGTCGGCACACCCTCGACGAACTCCCGACTGCGGGTACGCACTGCGCCCGCATCGGCCAGCCCATTCCGCAATTCCTGCGCGCCCGTCAGATAGAAGTCGCGCCAAGCGCCGCTCTCGGCCTGAAACCCCATTTGCTCGTAGCTTGCCGCCAGCCAGTCCCGCGCCGCCTGATTTTCGGGATTGGCAAACACCGCATAGTTCAGCACTTCGGCGGCCCAGCGATAGTCGCCCTCATCGAAGGCTTCCTGCCCGATGGCCAGCGCCGCATCCTCTCCCCCGACGGCCTTGATGAACCGGCTGGCTTTTGCTTCCAGCGGATGGGCATTGAACGTGGCAGGAACGCCATCCCACCATCCGAAATAGCCCTGATAGACGGCCTTCGCATTGTGGTTCAGCGTGCCGTAATACCCGCGCGTGTCGAAATGCTCGGACTGGACAGTCGGCTCGGCCAGATCTTCTGCAATCTCGAACTGGGTTTCCCCGCGATTGGCGCGCCGCACGGTCTGGTCGTGCGTGTACCGATAGATATCCCGCTGGCCGCGCAGGAAGGTCTCGACATTCTCCTGCCCGAAGGTCGGCCAGTGATGCGACGCGAACACGACATCCGAGCGCTCGCCATATTCGGTCAGCACATAATCGATCACCCGGCTCCATTCCAGCAGGTCGCGGACCTTCGCGCCGCGCAGGGTGAGCGCATTGTGGAAGGTGGCCGTGGCGACTTCTGCGGTACACAGCGCGTTGAAGTCCGGCAGATAAAACATGAATTCTGCCGGTGCCTCCGTGCCGGCCGCGTCGATGAATTCGAATGTCACGCCATCAATCACGCGAATTGTGCCCCGGCCGGGTACCTCTTCCGTCGGCTCGATCAGGCCGATCGTGCCCTGAGACAAGGCGGGTCCAAGCCCCACGCCCACCTGACCCGTCGGCCCGCTGGGCAGCGTGTTGCCGAACATCAGCACCGCCCGGCGGCTCATATAGTTTCCCGCGAGCAAATTCTCGGCCACGGCAGATTCCGTAAAACCGACGGGCGCCAGCACCGGCACGCCCCGCGCCTCAATGTCAGCCTCGTCAATCACCCCGCGCACGCCGCCAAAATGGTCACCATGCGAATGGGTGTAGATCACGCCGGTCACCGGGCGGTCGCCGAGTGTGTCGTTTACAAGGCCCAGCGCCGCAGCGGCCGTTTCCTGGCTGAGCAGCGGGTCCACGATGATCCAACCGGTGTCACCCCGGATCACCGACATGACGGCAAGGTCGTAGCCTCGCACCTGATAGATACCGTCCATCACCTCGAACAGGCCGTGCTCGGAGTTCAGCCGTTCCTGCCGCCAGAGTGACGGGTTCACCGTGTCAGGGCTGTCGCCTGCAATGAAATCCCGGCGGCTGACCTGCCAGACGACATTGCCTTCCGCGTCCGTGATCGCGTCCTGCTTCAGCTGGGCCAGCAAGCCGCGCGTTGCGTCGACAAAATCGGATGTCTCTTCCAGCGGCAGGCGCTCGGCCACGGCCGCATTCGCCGCGCGGGTCACCTCCGTCGCTTCTCCGATGGGTGGGGCCTTGGCGGCAGGATCCGGCGCATCACTCTCTGAGCCTGGAGAACAGGCCGCCAGCAATATGGCCGCAGCCACGCCACAAAGAATTCGCATAATTTCCTCCCGTGCCGGCACGTTCCTGCGTGCCCTTTTCAGCCACTGTGCGACGAGGCCGGAAGAGGCGCAAGACAGCCGCGAGGGAAATCAGGGCTTAGCGGGAGATGCTAATCGACAGCGCGCCGAAGCGTTGCGGGCCGTCCTGCCGAATGAATTCCTCGGTCCGGTTCACGAAGGTGAAGGCCAGTTGCACGCTGCGATAATGCACGGCGACCCCGGCCTGCAGGTCGCCGACTATGGGCCGACGATCTTCCACGCTCGGGCCATCACGCCAGAGATTGCCATCGAGGAACATGTCGCGCGCCACGGCCCGGCCATCCACACCTACAAAGAAGTATCCGCCCAATGGATCTTCAGGCGTGCCGGGCACGAACTCCCCTGCCCCGGACAGGGCCGGACGAATGCGCGGCGGACCGAAGCTCGAATTCAGATCCCACCCGATCCGCGCCGTCAGGCCGGTCGATCCATAGGTCCGGACATTTCCGAGCGCGACGCCGAGGTGGGCTCCGAAATCGGTCTCCAGGCCCAGAGGTAAATCCGGCCCGTCGAACATCTGCATACGCTGCGCGATGATTTCGATGCCGGGCTCATCCTTGAGCTGGTGATCCCATCCCTTCGCCGTCGCCACGCCGATGATTTCGTGCCAGGTGTTCTGGACGAATTCGCCCGCGGCCGATGGGCCCACGACGCCGAGATTGACCTGCAAAGTATCCTGCGTGTTCTCGCTACTGGCGGCCACGGTCGATGACAGGGCCAGCCAGGCGGCATAGGGGCGATCTGTAGGGTCCGGGGTAAACGACTGGATGTCTTCCGGCGTGAAGATGGCGTGCGAAAGGGCAAAGCCCTGCCGGAGTTCCGTACGATCCAGATCGAGCCAGGGCAGACGGTCAGCGACCCATTTCAGACCCGGATGGACATTGTCGGCGCCCGACACGCGTTCGATACGAAGACCGTTGGAATAATTGCGGTCTGTCCCCCCTCCGAAGAAGTCGTTTTCAGTTGAAAAGGACACGACGGCCGGCTTGGGCGGCACGGTCGGTTGATCGACCTGCGCATCAGCGGTTGGGACATATAAAAAAGCTGCGACGAGGGCCGCAGCTTGAATGGGTGTGAATCGAGCCTGCATGGGCTCTGATTAACAGTTAACGGCGCATCGTGAAACTAACACCTGCGAAATCTTCAGTCTCGCTGATGCTGACATTCCGGTCAGAATATTTCACTTCGCGGCGGATATAGCTGAGCGACAGTTCGCCGCCGCCGCGCTGTACGGAAACGCCCGCCTGGAGGTCACCCACTGTGACCTGGTCTGTCAGGGACATGTCACCCAAGCTTGGACGGAATCCGCTGGCATCGGCATCCCAGACAAGGGCTTCACCGTCGGCGCCCGCAAAGATGTACCAGCCCTGCGGTTGGCCATTGCGGTCCAGCAGATCAAAATCCTGACCAATCCGGACTTCACCCCCGACGCGGCGCGTGAGGATTTCGCCCTCTTCCCGCACGGCGATGCGCGGCGCTACGCCAACATCGAATTTCAGGCCAGTGACTTCCCTTGGCGCAGAGATGGCAATCTCCGCCGCGATATCCTTTTCAATGCGGCCAGGTCGTGAGAGGGCGGACCGGCTGCGCTCTGCCGCAACGGCGACGAGGGCTTCGCTATTGCCCCAATCCACACGCGTGTTGTTGGGCACAGTGTACTCTGCTGCCGGGGCAGACCGGTAATCAACTGGCTGATCCACGAGCAGCTGGGCTGCGACCGTGTTCGTGGCATCAAGTGGCACACCGCTGAACCGAGCAGACTGGGCGCTGAAAACATGGACAGAGGCCGTGCTCGGAACGGTCGCACCTGAATTGGGTGCATAGCTGGCAGGCGCAGCGAGCTGCATGCCTAATGTCGGAGGGGCGATCGGCTCGGCACGGACCTGATCATGGGGAGACGTCGATACGCATCCCTGACACGCCATCGTGATGACTGCGGAAGAAATTGCAAACACCATCTGCCTTATACCTCTCATGCCTTCATCCCTGAACGATAACTTATTCAAGGATTAGACCGCTCGACGCTTAACTTAGCATAAAGAACTCGCGCGTCCCAAACGCCAATCGGTCAAATTGCATTAATACATGTCTCCAAAACTCGCCTCTGTAGAGTTTGTTCCAGAACCCGGTAAAATTATGTTTTTTAGGGGGAAAATGGCCGGATTTCCGTTTTTTTCCGTCGTTAACCAACTGTAAAAACTAGGGAAATCATGCAGCGTTTTCGGTCGAAATTGCCTTAATCACGCGCCTCTCCCCTCTCCCGAATCGCGACAAAAAGCCGGCACCCCCCAGGATGCCGGCCAATTTTTGTGCGCAATTTCGGGTTGAAGCCCTACTGACAGGCAAGACATTCATCATAATCGGTGTTCGGGGTGTCCATTTTCAGGACTTCCGCCTTTTCAGACCCGGCAAAAGCCGCGCGCTGTACCGATTTGGAGCGACAATAATAGAGCGATTTGAGCCCGCGCTCCCAAGCTGTCCAATGCAGCATGTGAAGATCCCATTTGGCGATGTCGCCCGGAAGGAACAGGTTCAGGGACTGCGACTGGCAGATATAAGGCGTACGGTCGGCAGCCAGTTCGATGATCCAGCGCTGGTCAATTTCGAACGCCGTCTTGAAGACAGACTTCTCGTGCTCGTCCAGGCATTCGAGATGCTGGATGGAGCCTTCATGCTCGAGAATTGAGGTCCAGACCTCGTCCGTGTCCATATCCTTGCTGGCCAGCAGGCGCTGGAGCTGCTGGTTCTTCACCGTGAAGGAGCCAGACAGCGTCTTGTGTGTGTAGACGTTTGCCGGGATCGGCTCGATGCCGGCCGAGGTACCGCCACAGATAATGGAAATCGACGCGGTCGGCGCGACAGCCATCTTGTGGCTGAAACGGGCCATCATGCCGACGTCACGGGCATCCTCACAGGGGCCCCGCTCCTTGGCGAGCTTGACCGAAGCGGCATCAGCGCCCTGACGGATGTGCTTGAACATCTTCTCGTTCCAGACTTTCGACATGGCACTTTCCAGCGGCACGTTCATCGTCTGCAGGAAGGAGTGGAAGCCCATCAGGCCGAGACCGACCGAGCGCTCGCGCTTGGCGGAATAGACCGCGCGGGCCATTTCCGGCGGCGCGCGTTCGATGAAGTCTTCAAGCACATTGTCCAGGAAGCGGAAGATGTCTTCGATGAAGGTCTCGTCCTTGGACCATTCCAGATACTTCTCGGCATTGACCGAAGACAGGCAGCACACAGCGGTGCGGTCCTGGCCGGCATGGTCGACGCCGGTTGGCAGGGTGATTTCGGAACAGAGATTCGACTGGGTGACCTTCAGGCCCAGCTTGCGCTGGTGGGCCGGCATCGCATTGTTCACCGTATCGGTGAACAGCAGGTACGGCTCGCCCGTCTGCATGCGCAGCTCGAGAATCTTCTGCCACAGCTTCCGGGCGTTGATCGTGCGGATCACTTCCTTCGATTTCGGGCTGATGAGGCCGTAATCCTCATCCTTCTTCACCGCGTCCATGAAGTCATCAGTGATGTTGATGCCGTGGTGCAGGTTCAGGGATTTCCGGTTGAAGTCGCCGGACGCCTTGCGGATTTCGAGGAACTCCTCGATTTCCGGATGGTGCACGTCGATATAGCAAGCAGCCGAACCCCGGCGCAGCGAGCCCTGGCTGATGGCCAGCGTGAGCGAGTCCATGACGCGGATGAACGGGATGATGCCGGACGTCTGGCCGTTCTGACCGACCTTCTCGCCGATCGAGCGGACATTGCCCCAATAGGTGCCGATGCCACCGCCATTGGAAGCGAGCCAGACATTCTCGGTCCAGGTCTCGACGATATCGTCCAGCGAATCGCCAACCTGGTTCAGGAAGCAGGAAATGGGCAGGCCGCGGGCCGCGCCACCGTTCGAGAGAACAGGCGTCGCAGGCATGAACCAGAGCTTGGACATATAGTCGTACAGGCGCTGGGCGTGCTCGGTGTCGTCCGCGAAGGCCAGCGAGACGCGCGCAAACATATCCTGATAGGATTCTCCGGGCAGCAGATAGCGGTCCTGAAGGGTCTTCTTGCCAAATTCCGTCAGAAGGGAATCGCGCGATGGATCCATCACGATCGGGCTGCCTTCAACAACACGAAGCAGGCCTTCCACCCCGGCCTTGGGCTTTCCCTTGCGCAGCGCAGATTTAGACACAGTTTTGGCCTCGGTTGCAGACATTAGAGCAGCCCTCCAGATTCAATAGAAACATATAGGTCCGGAAGCCCCTGAAAGCCAGATATTGCTCTCAACCCCGTTCCTGACACTAGATATAGTGTCTGAAGGTTAATATCGGGTCAACGGCCCTTGTCTCTAAAACGTCAAATTTGCCGTGGAATTCTGGTTAATCAATGGTTAACACACCCGCCAATGGCCCGCCAGTATTGGCCTTTCGGGAACTGCACAAATCTGCGCCAAAACCCCCTATGCCAACCGGCCAAAATTTACCTGCCGGACGACCAAGCGACAGGGATTCCGTTAACGTGGTGTGACGATTCCTCAACCGATTGGTCAGGCCTGTTGAGACAATCGCTAACTACCACCGTGCATTATGGCCTCATTGGTCCAATTTCGACCCCCATGAGGACACTATGCTGAACTGGCTCAAGAATCAGACCCTGCAGAACTGGGCGAGCGCACCCATCGTGAATGATGGTGAAACAATCATCGACGCTCCTGCCGCCCAGATCTTCGAGAAGCTCGACCTCGCCTCGCCCAGCAATGCCCTGCGCGAGCGCGGCTTCGTCTTTGGCGCAGGCAATCCGGCCTACGACATCTTCGAGGCCACCGATCCCGACCAGCCGGGCGCCACGCTGGTATTTGAAGTCACCGAATCCCGGCCCCGCAAGCGATACTGTTACCGCACGACCACGCGGTCGAACGATGCGGACTGCGCAATCCTCGAATCGGCCTGCGAATACACGATCATCCCGCAAAAGGATGGCCGGCACCTGTTGCACCTGCAGGAGACCAGCACGCTGGCACCGGGACTTAGCCGTGACCAATACGTCCTGGAGCGCGCAAAGCTGAATTTCTCGGTGTTCCGCACGCTCGCACGCCTGCGTCTGCACCTCGAACTCGGCACGGACCTCAGCGAAATCAACTAATCGTTTTCTGAGAAAGCGGAGACAGACGAGCGACCCGGGCGAAAAAACTCGTTGGGGCTGCTTCGTTCCCGACCTGACCCGATTGGCGAGCGACCCGTCCGCCGCCTGCCTCCTGCCGGTTATATGCGTCGAGCAGCGCCCCGGTGCAAGGGCCAGCATCCATCGCGAAACACTTACCCCTCCCCCAAATCCCATGTTAGCCTCCCGGCACAGGGTTCTTGGAGGGATACTCAATGAAACTTCACCAATTTTGCGCGGCCGCCGGCCTGACAGCAGCCTTGGCGGTCACATCGGCCCTCGGCCAGGAAGATACGGCTGACGACAGCAAGCGGTTCACCGCCGAGCGTGTGTTCGACATCGAATATGCAACCGGTCCGCAAATCTCGCCGGACGGCAAGGCCATCATCTATGTCCGCCACAGCATGGACAGGATGACGGACCGCGACACCGGTCATCTCTGGATCATCGATGTCGAGAGCGGCGCCCAGCGGCCCCTGCTCGGGGCGGGCGGCAGCGCCGGGGCGCCAAGCTGGTCCCCCGATGGCTCTCGCGTTCTCTACACGAGCACGGCAAATGGAAAGCCCGAGCTGAAACTCGTCTATATGGACACAGGCCTGTCCTACTCCATCGCCCAGCTTGAAGAGAGTCCCACAGGCGCCACCTGGTCCCCCGACGGGCGCAACATCGCCTTTTCCATGTTCGTGCCGGGCGACAAGCCGGGCTTTGCCACGCCCCCGGAACAGCCAGAGGGCGCGGAATGGTCCGAGCCGGTCAAGGTGATCGACGATTTGACCTTCCGGTTTGACGGCGCAGGCTATCTTGAGGACGGCGCGGATCAGGTCTTCGTGCTCCCGGCCGAAGGCGGTACGCCCCGCCAGGTTACCAAGGGCGAGTCTGAAATGGGCGGGCAGGCCTGGCTCGACAATGATACGCTTCTGGTCACCGGCAATCTCGCAGACGACCGGGACATGGACCCGATCGAAAGCGAAATCTATGCCGTCGAACTGTCTGACTTGTCCATCAGCCCCCTGACATCGCGCAACGGACCAGACTACGCCCCCATGCCTTCACCCGACGGGCAGTCGATCGCGTTTCGCGGCTATGATGACGAGGAGAAATCCTACCAGCAGGACCATCTCTACCTGATGTCCGCCGATGGTTCGAATGTGCGTGAACTGGTGCCGGGGTTTGCCGGGTCGCCCGCGCAGATCGAATGGGCGCCGGATGGCAAGAGCCTGTTCATGCTGTTTGAAGATCATGGTGTCCTCACCCTGAACGAGGTGGATCTGCAAGGCCGCATGAATGAAGTCGTCACCGGTATTGGCGGCACATCCATTGGACGTCCGTATGCGGGAGGCAGTTTCTCTGTCGCCAAATCCGGACGGCGTGAACAGGTGGCCTACACGGCAGGCTTCACGGATCGTCCGGCCGAGATCGCCACCATCCGCTCCGACGGCAAGAATGCCCGTGTCCTGACGGATCTGAATGCGGACGTTCTGCCCTATCTCGACATGGCCTCCATCGAGGAGTTCAAGGTTGCGTCCAGCCATGACGGACTGGAAATCGAAGCCTGGGTCGCCCTGCCCCATGACTTCAAGGCCGACGGCAGCTTTCCCCTGATCCTGGAAATCCATGGTGGGCCCTTCTCCATGTACGGCCCCTTCTTCGCCAGCGAAATCCAGCGCTATGCGGCAGAAGGATATGTTACCGTCTATGTGAACCCCCGCGGATCCACAGGCTACGGAGAAGAGTTCGCTCAGGAGATAGATCAGGCTTATCCGGGCTACGACTATGATGATCTGATGAGCGTGGTCGATGATCTCGTCGCGCGGAACTATGCCGACCCAGACCGCTTGTTCGTGACCGGCGGGTCCGGTGGCGGCATCCTGACGGCCTGGATTGTAACCAAGACGGATCGTTTTGCTGCCGCGGCCTCCATCAAGCCGGTCATCAACTGGATGACGATGGCGCTTGCCGGCGATATTGCGCAATATGTCCGCCGTCACTGGATCCGGGAAGACCCATGGTCCAACCCGGAAGCCTTCCTGAAACTCTCCCCCATCACCTATGTCGACCAGGTGGTTACACCGACCCTCGTCATGGTCGGCGAAGAGGACTGGCGCACGCCCGCCTGGGAAGCAGAACAATTCTACACCGCACTGAAGATGAATGATGTGGAGACGGCCCTCATCCGTGTGCCCGGTTCTTCCCACTATATCGCCAGCCGGCCGAGCCGCCTGATCGCGAAAACCGACAATATCATGGGCTGGTTTGCGAAATATGATCCGGCCAAGAAGGAAGACGAGGCGGACGAAGAATAGTCTCTCACGGCATGCCGTGCACGATTCATCGTGGACGGCATGCCTGCCGCTCTGTGTCTCATCCAGGTCACGACCGCGCGGCACTTCCCCCTGCGGAATAACCGCACCAAGAACGCCGCTGGCACCCCTCTTGCATTGTCTGACCTCTTTATTGGGGAAAAGCCGGTCAGGGGCCTGGACATGCTGCACAGTATCAACTTGCTCAGGACGCTATCCTGTTATGCCATCGCGATCTTCCATATTCAGGCCTTTGTGCACGCACATTCGGACACGGTCCATCTGACCTTCTCCGCCTCACCCGGATTTCACCTCTTCCTTGCGATCAGTGGCTTTATCCTCGTTTATATTACGCGCCCGGATGACACGCCGCTGAACTTCATGATGAAGCGCACCGTCCGCATCATTCCGCTCTACTGGGCTGCCACGACCATCACCCTGCTACTCGTGCTGGCGCGCCCCTGGCTGTTCCATGAGGCCGACACGTCCTTGTCCTCCATTGCCAGCAGCTATTTGCTTCTGCCGCATTACGACCTGGGCGGCGATATCCAGCCGATCCTGTTCGTCGGCTGGACCCTCGGCTACATCATGCTCTTCTATCTTCTGTTCTCGCTCTCGCTGTTCATGCCGGAGCGCGTGCAGGTGCCCACAGCTATTGTCATGACCATCGGTGTCATCGCAGGCGCGAAACTCCTGCCAGCGGGCGCGTATCGCGAATTCTACGGCGACCCGATCCTCTTGGAATTTGCCATGGGGTGCCTCATCGGGCTCACCCTGCGCCAGAAAGCAATTCAGGAATGGGTGAAGCGCACGCCGATGTGGCCGCTCGGCTTGCTCGGGATTGCGGGCTTCGCGCTGGTGATGAGCGTCACTCTGCCCTCATGGGGCCGCATGGCAGTTTACGCAGTTTCCAGTGGGCTTGTCGTATTTGCCTGCGCCGGACAGGACCTCTTCCGGAAGCCACTTCACAACGAGTTTCTGTCGATGGGGGGCAAGATCAGCTATGGCATCTTCCTGATCCATCCCTTGCTGATAACCGCATTCGGCGTGACGCTGTTCCGCATCACCAGCAATGACTGGGTCGCGACTCTTCTAATGTTCGTAACCGTGCTGCCACTCACCTCTGTGCTGGCATATCTCAGCTTCCGCTATTTCGAGACGCCGACAAATACGTGGCTGCGCAAGGCCTTCCGCCTGTCCAAGCTTCCGCCGAAATCGGTTAGGAACGCAACGCCGGAAATGCGTCCGACAGTAGTGTAGACCGCCGGCCTATTCGCTGGTCGCCGTTTCGTCCCGCCTGCGTGTCTTGGCGACGCCGGTGATGATGCCAAAACCGATCAGAACGATAGCGCCAACGCCGATCCAGACCGGCGGTGCGCCAATCAGGTAAGCCGCATAGGCGAGGCCGGAAATCAGGATCAGGAAACCGATCAGATACAATCCGAAAGACGACATTGTGCGCTCCAGTGCAGTTAAAACATCTGGAGACACAACGTCATCGCCTTAATCCGGTTCCCCGGACCGCATCAGGCCTGTATCAGGATCGCGCCCTAGTCGCCTTTCTTGGCGGCGCGCTTGCGCTCATGCGGGTCGAGATAGACCTTGCGCAGGCGAATATTCTCCGGCGTGACCTCGACCAGTTCATCGTCCGCAATATAAGCGAGCGACTTCTCAAGCGTCATCTGGAGTGGCGGCGTCAGGCGCACAGCCTCATCGGTACCGGACGCGCGCACGTTGGAGAGCTTCTTGCCCTTCAGCACGTTCACTTCGAGATCATTGTCGCGATTGTGCTCGCCCACAATCATGCCGCCATACACCTTGTTGCCCGGATGGATCATCATCGGACCCCGGTCTTCGAGATTCCAGAGCGCAAAGGCCACGGCCTCGCCCTGCTCCATCGCGATCAGAACGCCCGTATGGCGCCCCTGGATCTTGCCCTTGTGCGGCGCGTATTCGTGGAAGACGCGGTTCATGATCGCGGTGCCGCGCGTATCGGACAGCAGCTCGCCCTGATAGCCGATCAGGCCACGCGTCGGCGCGTGGAAGATCATGCGGGTACGGCCCACACCCGACGGGCGCATGTCCAACATGTCGGCCTTGCGCTCGGACAGTTTCTGCACGACCACGCCGGAATGCTCGTCATCCACATCGATAACGACTTCCTCGATAGGCTCAAGCTTCTCGCCGTTCGGGCCTTCCTGCATCACGACCTGCGGACGCGAAACGCCCAGCTCAAAGCCTTCGCGGCGCATCGTTTCGATCAGGACGGCCAGCTGAAGCTCGCCGCGCCCGGAGACGGTGAACGCCTCAGCATCGGTCGCACGCTCGACCTTCAGGGCAACGTTGCCTTCGGCCTCTTTCAGCAGGCGGTCCCAGATCATCCGGCTGGTGACTTTCGTACCTTCGGTGCCGGCGAGCGGAGAATCATTGACGCGGAATGTCATGGAGATGGTCGGCGGGTCGATTGGCTGGGCTTCGATCGGCTCGCTGACGGACGGATCACAGAACGTATCGGCCACATTGGCTTTGGTCGTGCCAGCGAGGGAAACAATATCGCCAGCCTGGGCTTCATCAACCGGCACGCGGTCCAGGCCGCGGAACGCCAGCACTTTGGAGACACGGGTCTGCTCGACCAGTTCGCCGTCACGGTTCAGCACCTTGATGGACTGGTTCGGCTTGATCGTGCCGGACGAGACGCGGCCCGTCAGGATGCGGCCGAGGAACGGGTCGGAAGAAATCGTCGTGGCGAGGAAGCGGAACGGCCCCTCTTCCACCTTTGGGACCGGCACATGATCGACAACCATCTGGAACAGGGAATCCATGTTCTCGGTCGGGTTTTCGTAGTCGGTGCTCATCCAGCCCTGCTTGGCCGAACCGTACAGGATCGGGAAGTCGAGCTGGTCGTCTGTCGCGTCGAGATTGGCGAACAGGTCGAACACTTCATTGATGACTTCGTCCGGGCGGCGTTCCGGCTTGTCGATCTTGTTCACGGCCACGATGGGGCGCAGGCCCACTTTCAGGGCCTTTGATACGACGAATTTGGTCTGCGGCATCGGGCCTTCAGCTGCGTCGACGAGCACGATGGCGCCATCCACCATCTGAAGGATACGCTCCACTTCACCACCGAAATCGGCGTGTCCGGGCGTGTCGACGATGTTGATGCGATAGTCTTTCCATTCCACCGACGTCGTCTTGGCGAGAATGGTAATGCCCCGCTCTTTCTCCAGATCATTGGAATCCATCATCCGTTCGGCGGTCTTTTCGTTCTCGCGGAACGTGCCGGATTGTTTCAGCAATTCATCGACGAGCGTGGTCTTGCCGTGGTCAACGTGGGCAATGATCGCGATGTTGCGCATTTTCTCGATAGGCGTGGACATGGAGGGTATGCTTTCGGGAGGGAGGCTGATTTGCCGCGCACATACACGGGCCTGCCGCGATTGGCTATGCTTTGTTGTCATGCAGGCCCCTGCCGCGGCGAGCCGCATTTACAAACCCGCCTCCAGACGGCAAGTCAGCCGGGCTAAGTGAGGATCGCCCATGACCAATTCGAACGACATGCCGCTTGCCGCAAAGCCCATCGACCGGGCCGCGCACCACCGCAAGGATGATGCCTGGCTGGAGGCGGCCTTTGCGCAGGAGGATGTTCTGGTCCTGATGCTACGCAATGGCGATCCGTTCGCTGCAAAGGATGGCGGTCTGGTCTGGATGGGACCGGAAATCGAGAAGGTGTCGCCGGGCTCTCCCCGTATTTTCCTCGGGCAGGACACGAGTGGCGCGCCGGTCTTCGCAGTCAATTTGCCGTCAAAATTCGATCTCGAATCCTCCCTCATTGCGGGCGCTGGCGAGTTCATCGAGTTTCGCGCAGCGGCCGGCCGCATGAGCCCGCTGGAAGCCAATTGCGCCTCCACGGCCCGCAGCATTTTCCTGTGGCATGCATCGCATGGCTTCTGCGCAAAATGCGGCGCGGGAACGGCTATCGTAGAGGCGGGCTGGAAACGCGAATGCCCAGCCTGTGGAACAGAGCATTTCCCCCGTACAGATCCGGTGGCCATCATGCTGGCGGTCAAGGGCGACAAATGCCTGGTCGGACGCCAGGCCAATTGGCCCGCAGGCTTTGTCTCCTCCCTCGCTGGCTTCTGCGAACCGGGCGAGACGATCGAACAGGCTGCCGCCCGCGAACTGGAAGAGGAAGCCGGCATTGTCTGCAATCCTGCCAGCGCCGAATATATCGCCTGCCAGCCCTGGCCCTTCCCTTCTTCCCTGATGGTCGGCCTGATCCTGGAAGCCCAGACCCAAGAGATCACAGTCGATACCGATGAGCTGGAATCGGCGGAATGGATCACCCGGGAGGACGTAAAGCGCATGCTTGCGGGCACACATGATCGTTTGTTCTGCCCGCCGCCCATGGCCATCGCCCATCATCTCCTGAAAGTGTGGGCCGAGAGGGGGTAACCTGGCTCTCTGACCCCTGACTATCCCCTTGCGGACTTACGCAAAAATGGAGTTGATTTCGCTCGAATCATTCTAGGCTTAATGTTGCCATTTACAGGAGACCCGACATGGCAACAGCAACTCTGAAAAAGCCGGCCAAGAAGGCCGCCACCAAAAAGCCCGCGGCCAAGAAAACCGTGGCAAAAACGGCTGCAAAGCCAGCCAAGAAAACAGTGGCAAAACCCGCTGCGAAAAAAGCGGCAGCAAAGCCGGCAGCAAAGAAGGCCGCCGCTCCGAAAGCGGCCGCATCGGCGAAGAAGCCTGCAGCAAAGGCCACCAAGCCCGCTGCGAAGAAACCTGCTGCAAAGAAGCCGGCCGCAAAGAAGAAATAAGCTTGCGGGCATGCTTGTCGGAAACGGGCGGGCCTCCCGCCCGTTTTTTTATTGCCCCCATGAGAACCGAAAACCCCCGTATCCGAGGGACACGGGGGCGCTGGCGGGCCGGTGGCAAACGGCACCGAGTGCCCTCCGACCCGCTCAGACAGGATCGATCATCACGGAGGGGTACCCGCTTGACCCTCTCGGCAGGATACCGGCCTATTGTGGCAATTCTTTTCGCCCGCCATTTACCTCGCGAATTTTTGTTCCTGCGCCGCGTAGACAGATGGTCTGCACACAAGCCGATTGATTCCATATGATTTTATGGCGCGTGACAGTGAACAATTCCCGTCCCCTGGGTCAAAGACGCGCTTAACCAATAGGGCCGCCTGCCCTAATCATTAATGCCTGCCCAGGCCGTATCGGCACGGTCAATGAAGCCCGGTATGTCCGCATCCCACTTTTTCTGGATGCTCTTATTGTAGTTCAGATAGAGCTTGCCATCGACGACCTTCCAATACCGCGCATCGCCCTTGGCATGCTTGCCGTCGGCCATGGCCCAGGCGCAATACCCGCCATATTGCGGTGCATAGGCTTCGGGCGTGTCAATAAAGGCATCGCGATTGGCCGCGCTCGAGAATTTGAACTTTGCGCCCATATAGTCAGCCGTGAACGCATCATCGCCCTTCATCGGCTTGCCGTCTGTGAAATAGGCGACGGGATCATACCCTTGCAGGGCAGTGTCGGAAAACACGCCGGTATAAATCGGCGGTTCGGCATGGGCGGCTGGCACAGCAGCCATCATGGGCAGGCCAGTAAGCGCAGTGGCCAGGATCATGGCACGAAGTTTCATGGGCGGAGTCTCCTATTGCGGGGATGTCTGGACAGAGGTCAGCTTGGCGGGCCGGGCGACGGGCTCCACAGCCTCTGCCTGCCCGGACAGGATGGCGCGTCCAACCCCGGTGAGAATGGAAAGGAGCGTGTCCCGATGGAAAACGAGATACGCAATCGAAGCGAGCCAGACCGTCACCGCCATGACAAACAGGCCGCCGCCATCATTGTTCGGATCAATGCCCAGCGGCGTGAAAAGGTGGAAGCTTACCGCGCCGGTCATGACGGCGGTTGCGATCAATGCGCCAAGTGTCTGCAACCGGCGCAGGGCCGGAATGAGGCCAATCAGCAAAAGCGTTGAGGCCACCAGCTCGGCTGATCCGATGACGTACTGGCTGAACAGGCCGGTCTGATCGAACAGGCCCCCTGCCCCGAAACTCGCAGCCCATGCATCGAGCTTGCCGAAAATGACCTGCGTTTCCGGCGCATTCGTGAATTTGAACCGCAAGCTGTCCAAAAAGACCGCGCTGGCGATCAGAGCATAGGCCACGGGCGCATATTTCCTGAGTTGTGCGAACATGTTGAGCGTCCTCCCTTGGCGCTCTTGTCTCACAAACGGGGCGGCGTCTCAAAACAAGGGCGTGTGAGCATCGCCCACTTTTGTGTGAGCCAATCAGCTATTTTCCGTGAATTACTGTTCCGGTCTCGCGAAATGCCCTCCGCGTCCCTACATAGCATTTCGACATGCAGGGAGGGGTCAGATGGACCGTATCGACGCAATGCGCCTGTTCGTTCGCGTAGCCGAAGCGGGCAATTTCTCCAAAGCGGCCTCGGCCCTCGGCGTAGGCCAGCCAACGGTGTCTCGCCGGATCCAGGATCTGGAAGCCCAGCTGGATGTAACCCTCTTCCAGCGCACCACCCGCGCGCTCAGCCTGACCGAGGCGGGCGAACGCTTCTACCGGCGCGCTGTGGACCTGATCGCCGACTATGAATCGGCCGAGGCAGAAGCGCGCGGCCTGCAGCACGAGCCGGTCGGCCTGCTCCGCATATCCTGCTCGAACTCCTTCGCCCGACGGATCATCGTCCCGGCCATTCCGCCGTTTCTCGAGAAATATCCCCGGATACGCTTCGACGTGATTTCGGACGACGCACTCACCGACCTCGTCGAAGAGGCCATCGATCTGGCGTTCCGCTTTGGTCATCTCAGCGATTCCCGTCTGATGACCCGCAAACTCGCAGATACCCCGCGCGCGCTTTGGGCCTCGCCGGACTATCTCGCCCGTAAAGGTACGCCGCAAACGCCAGAGGATCTGGCGCAGCATGATGCTGTCCTGTTCCGGAAAGGGCTCCATTCGGATTGGACGCTCTCACGCGGCGAGGAAAGCGTCACCGTCCGCGTGGACGGGCCTTTTGCCGCCTCCGGTGGCGACAATCTGGTCCAGGCGGGCCTCGCCGGGCTCGGCATCCTCATGGCGCCCAGTTGGCTGGTCTCAGGATGCGTCACCGAGGGCCAGATGGTCCGCATTCTTCCCGATTGGGAAATGGAAAGCCTGCCCGTGAACTGCGTCTGGACCGCCGGCCGGCTCCGGGGAAAGACCAAGCTCTTCGCCGATCACATCACCGAAGAACTCAAACTGGCCATGTCCCACTGTTAATCCGGCGCGTGTTCCGAACTCGGGAACACGCCGAGGATTTTCAGCGATTGTGAGAAGAAGCCCAGCTCTTCCAGCGCCAATTGGACATGGCGCTCATCCGGATGCCCCTCGATCTCGGCGTAGAATTGCGTCGCCGTGAAGGATCCGCCGACCATATAGCTCTCCAGCTTGGTCATGTTGATGCCGTTTGTCGCAAATCCGCCCATCACCTTGTACAGCGCGGCGGGGATGTTGCGAACTTCAAACATGAAAGCGGTCTTGGCCGGGCCATCCTTGGCTTCAACCTCGGAATGGTCCTTCGACATGATGATGAAGCGCGTCGTGTTGTGGGCAGCGTCCTCAATGTCCTCTGCCAGGATTTCGAGACCATAGACGTCCGCCGCAAGACGCGGCGCGATGGCTGCGACCGATGGATCGCCCAGCTCAGCGACTTCGCGGGCCGCGCCCGCCGTGTCCGCCGACGTCACCGAATCAATATTGTGCGCGCGCAGGAAATTCCGGCACTGGCCGAGGCCCATGATATGCGACCGGGCCTTTTTCACCTCGTCCAGTCCGGTTCCCTTCAGGGCCATCAGCTGGAATCGGATCGGCAGGTAATATTCGGCCACGATCTGAAGCTCTGTGTTCGGGAGCAGGTAATGGATATCCCCCACCCGGCCGGCAATCGTGTTTTCGACCGGAATCATTGCCAGATCGGCCTCCCCGCGCTCCACAGCAGCGAAGCAATCCTCAAACGTGCGGCACGGCATCGGCTCCAGGTCGGGATAGGCCTCATTGCAGGCGATATGGGAATTTGCGCCAGGTTCACCCTGATACGCGATTTTGCCGGTCATGGATTTGATGCCCCTTTTCGTGGAATCATGTGCGTCGGATCGCCGCGACGAAAGGGGGAAGCCCTATAACGCACAGCCTTTATATTGTCTGCACTCCGTTAGCGTGCCAAAAGGCGCGCGCCAAGACGTATGACCAGACAGATTCGAAGGAATACCTCCATGGGAGAACTCGGTCTCAACAAGATTTTCGGTGCGCTGCTCGCAACGGCCCTCGGGGTATTTGCCCTGCAGACACTTTCGAGCATCGTGTTCAGCCATGGAAGCGAAGGCGCCCATCACGGCGACGACCACGCTGAAGCGGCCTCCATGTCGGAGCAGATGTGCGAGAAATTCGCCTACTGCGTCGAAGTCGCCGATGCAGGCGGCGCAGGCGCTGAAGAGGAAGAAGTCTTTGACCTCGGCCTCCTGCTGGCCAGCGCGGACGTTGCTCGCGGCGAACGCACCTTCAAGGGCAAGTGCGCCACCTGCCACACGATTGACCAGGGTGGCGCGAACGGCACGGGCCCGAACCTCCACAACGTGGTCGGCGCCGACAAGGGCTACCATGACGGCTTTGCCTATTCTGCCGCGATGGAAAGCACGCCCGGCGCATGGACGTATGAAGCCCTTGATGAGTGGCTCTACAATCCGTCTGCCTATATTCGCGGCACCACGATGTCCTTCGCCGGCCTGCGCCGCGACGATGACCGTGTGAACGTGATTGCCTATCTCGCGTCCAACACCACCAACCCACCGGCTTTCCCGGAGCCACTCGCTGCTTCTGCTGAAGAAGGCGCCGAGGGCGAAGAGGGTGCGGAAGCTGCCGAAGGCGACGCCACCGAGTCCGGCGACGCCGTCGAAGCAACCCTTCCGGCCGATGGCGTGGACGACATGGAAAACCCGACCCTGGCCACCGGCGAAGTCAAAACCATCGATTCAGTTGATGCGACCGGCCGTGATGATGGCGGCACCGGTGAGACCGTGACTGTTCCGGCAGAAGCCGTCGAAGCAGTTGAAGACGCTGCAGGCGAGGCCGAAGAGGCCGTGACCGAAGCAACGGACGACAACTAGGCGCTTGCGCTTAGCCAGTCGGGGGTGCGCCCCCGTTCCGACGAAACATCTATGCGCCGGGCCCCAATGGGCTCGGCGTAATAGTTTGCGATCCGGGTGATGGCAGACTCCAGCGGCTCGACCGCCACAGCCATGTGCCACGCATTCGCATGCAGCAAATGGTCGGCATCGGTCATGATGCCCACATGCCCTTTCCAGAAGACGAGATCACCCCGCCGCAGGGCGGTCGGCGCGCGCCAGTCCGGAATATCCGCGCCCACCCAAGCAAACTGCATGTCGCTGTCGCGCGGCAGCATCACACCCGCCGCCTCGAAGGCTTGCTGGATGAGCCCCGTGCAATCGAGGCCAAGACTCTCCCGGCCGCCCCAGAGATAGGGTGTGCGCAGGAACCGCTCGGCCACGGCGACCGGATCATCCTCCAGCTTTTCGACCGGAGCCACATGGCGCGCATGAACCCATCCGCCACGATCGGAATGGAGCCAGTCCCCTTCCCGTCCGCTGACCGACAGGCGGGCACCGTGGCTCAACAGGAAACGGGGCGCGGATTTGAGGTCGGGTGCGCTATAGCAATGGGTTCCGGGCGAGGAGACCTTGTGGGTTGCCTGCAGCAAGGGGGCTGACAGCGCCTCCATCCGCACCCAGCCGCAATACCGGTCGCGGCGGCACTGGACCAGGCCAAACGCGCCTTCCTCTGTGAAGACATCCACGATCTCGCCATGCAGGGCTTGTGTGGCGAGCCGTCCATCCGCCGCAGGCGTCTCGCGCACGGCCGCCACACCGGCCGTCACCTGATAGGCGACAGCCTCACCCACGGGTCGCTGAAGTCTCTTGTCGTCAAATGTCGGCATGCCTGTTCCCGAATTCGGGCGCTTCAGGCGGCGGCGTTGGTCTTCCCGCCGCGCTTGGGCGCCAATTGACTGTCATCCTTGCCGGAAGCTGCGGCAAGAACAAGGCCGGAGAATGTCCGAAGATACGCCATGCCGGCGGGTGTGCGCTCGATGAAGATATTGCGCAGGTCCGTATCGTCCTTGATGCGGCGGATGAAATCCAGCCGGGCCAGCGCATCCAGCGCGCGGGTGACCGCAGGCTTGGCAATGTTCAAATGCTCGGCAAGGCCCCGCACCGTGTGGGGGCCGGGCGTCAGGGCAATCGTCATCAGGATGGCCTGCTGGCGTGCTGTCAGATCCGGCGCATCGGATCGGACGGAGGCCGTCACCGCGCGTCGCCACAATTCCAGACCTTCGCGCTCAGACAGTGCCATTTCTCTACCCTTATTGTTCGCCTTAGTGGAGAATCTCAGGTGATTTGCAGACTCCGTCTAGGGGTCTTGTCCTGTAAAGCTGGGGACAGGGGCCTTCACATTCCGGCCGAAACGCACGACATTACAGGCATGGCCCAGTCACACAGTCACATTCACGCAAATACCCCCTGCAGCCCGCAGGACGTGGAAGCCTTTATCAATGAGGCAGAAACCCTCGTCATGCGCCAGGGACAGCGGATGACGCGTATTCGCCGCAAGGTGCTCCGCCTGCTGCTGGAGAGCACGGAGCCCGCCAAAGCGTATGATTTGCTGGCCAATCTGGACGGCGAAGGCTCTGCCAAGCCCCCTACCATCTATCGCGCGCTCGATTTTCTTCAGGAAACCGGCCTCGCTCACAAGATCGAAAGCCTGAACGCCTATGTCGCCTGCGGCCATGCCAGCCACAATCATTCCGCCGTGTTCCTGATCTGCGACACCTGCCATGGCGCAGAGGAATTGCACGCAACAGCGACGAACGAGGCGCTGGACGCCGAGACGAGCGCCGCCGGCTTCAAGATGAGCCGCGCAGTCGTTGAAGTACGGGGCACCTGCCGGGACTGCGCTGCATGATCACATTGTGGAGGGGGAGCTGCAATCAGTGGGATTGCGACGAGATGGGGCACATGAATGTGCGCGTCTATGTCGAGAAGCAATTGGAAGGCCTCGCCGCCTTTGCGCCGGACCTTGGCATGCCACACGCTTTCAAGGCGTCGTCGCCTTCGACCATCATTCCGGTCGACCAGCATATCCGCTTCGTACGCGAAGTGCTGCCGGGCCGGCCCCTGACCATGAATGGCTGCGTGCTGGAAACCGGCGAAGACGACGCCCTGATCTATCAGGAATTGCGCCATGCCGACGGCTCACTCGCTGCCGCGATGCGGACCCGCGTGCTGCATGTCGACACGACCATGCGCAAGCCCTTCCCGTGGAGCTCCCGCACGCGCGCGCTCTTCCCGGACTTCATGGATACCGCACCGGAGGAATCCGCGCCCCGCTCCATCGACATGTCCAAGCCCGGCCTGCCCCTTGAAGAGATCACGCTCGATCGGGTGAAGGAAGTCGGCGCACCGCTCGCCGGCCGCGGCGCCATTCCGCCCCACCATATCGACGTGCATGGGCGCATGTACCCCTATTGGATGATCGGGCGCACGTCGGATTCGGTGCCGAACATTCTCTACACCTGGCGCAAGCGTGTCGCGGACGCTGCGGGCGATTTGCGCATGGGCGCCGCCGTGCTGGAATATCGCATCCGCTACCATGCCATGCCGGTCGCGGGCGATGTGTATGAGCTCTACACTTCGTTCGGGGGCGCGTCGGGCAAGACGCACAATTTGATCCACTGGATGATGAACCCGGCGACGGGCACCCCCTGGGCCACCATGCAGGCAACCGCGATCACGCTGGACCTCGACGCCCGCAAGGCCATCCCCGCCCCACCGGAAATGCTCAGTCAACTGAGCTCAATGGCCGCGCCCGGCCTCGAAATATAGCCTTGGAGATTTAGGCTTCGCTGGCGATGATGTCGGCCACGGCCGGTATATCATTCAGACTGAGGCCCGCAATATTGATCCGGCCGGAATTCGGCATGTAGAGGCCGCTCTTCTCGCGCATCGCGGTGATGCCGTCCTTCGACAGCGGCAGCTGGCTGAACATGCCATTCTGGTTGGCCACGGCGGCTAGCCGGTTGGAGCCGGTCTTCTCGACCAGCGCGTCGGCCAGCGCTTTGCGCAGTGAGATCATCCGCTCACGCATCTGTGTCAGTTCTGCCTCCCATTCGGCGCGCAGGTCTGCATTGTTCAGGATGGTGGCGACAATCGCCGCGCCATGGGCGGGCGGCATGGAATAGCTGGCCCGCGCCAGCGCCGCGACATGGGTTGCCGCCGCCGCGATGCCCTCAGCGGATTCTCCTACCGCGAGAAAACAACCAGCGCGTTCGCGGTACAGGCCGAAATTCTTGGAACAGGAATAGGAAACCAGCGCTTCGCCCGCTGCCTCGATGAAAGCGCGCACGCCTTTGACGTCTTCGTCCAGCCCCTTCGCAAAGCCGTGATAGGCGACGTCCAGCATCGCGATCAGGCCCTTTTGCTTCACCAGCGCGCCGACGGCCTTCCAGTCCTCGACGGTCAGATCGATGCCGGTTGGGTTGTGGCACGGTCCCTGGATGATGATGCCATCCCCGCGTTCGGCCTTTTCGATCCCGGCCAGCATGGCGGCAAGATCGAGTTCGCCTGTCTCCGGATCGGCATAGGGGTATTCGGCTACATCCAGCCCCATGAAACGGACAACGTTCGGATGGTTCGGCCAGGTCGGGTTTGACACCCAGACCGTCTTGACGCCCATCCGGTTCATCAGGCCGGTCCCGAGGAACAGCGCCCCGCATCCACCCGGCGCGGTGAAGGACAGCGTGCGCCCTTCCTGAACGGCGGGCGCTCCTTCCCCGAACACGAAGCCTTCGATGGCGGCGCAATACTCGGTATTGCCGCGCGGGCCTTCATACACTTTCGTGGTCTGGGATTTCAGGATCAGCGCTTCGGCCTTCGCCACCGCCGACATGACCGGCGTCTCGCCCTTGTCATTCTTGTAGACCCCGACGCCAAGGTCGAATTTCTCATCGCGCGAGTCTTCGCGATAGGCCGTCATCAGGCCGAGCAGGGCATCCGCCGGCATGGGCGTAAGGGTGGAGAATTGAGACATGTCGGAAATCCGTTTCTTCTGGGAAGTCGCGGCGGACCCTATGCAGTTGCGGGCGCCTTCGCAACCGCCGCACCGGGAACCGATTGTCGCGTGGAGACTTTATTCTTCAGACACAGAAAGGCCCCTGATGACTGACCATGCCAATACCGCCCTCGAATGGTTGATGCGGGCCGGATATGGGGCGCGGGGCGTGGTTTACCTGATCGTTGGTGGGATCGCCTTCTTTGCCGCCCTGAATGGCGGGGAAGCGGAAGGCACCTCCGGCGCGCTGAACTTCCTGATCCGCCAGCCTTTTGGCGCCGTGCTGCTGGCCATTACGGCCGCAGGCCTGTTCGCCTATACGCTGTGGCGGCTGGTCGATGGCATCATGGACCTGGAGAATGAAGGCGATGACGCGGAAGGCTACGCCAACCGGGCCGGCCAGATCATGTCCGGCCTGACTCATGCCGCGCTCGGCGTCTCGGCCATCCTGATCCTGATGAAAGGCGCGCGGGCCAGTGGTGATGATTCCTCGGCCGAGAACTGGAGCGCATCCCTGATGCAGCATCCGGCCGGGCAGCTGGTGGTCATCGCCGCCGGTATCACAACGCTCTGCGTCGCCATTTATCTGTTCCACAAGGCGTGGAACGCGGCCCATCGCAAGGACATCATCCGCAGGGAAATGGCCGAACGGCTGGAGCCGGCCGTCCGCTTCGGTCTTGCCGCGCATGGCTTCGTCCTGCTGATCGTCGGCGGGCTGATCCTCTGGGCCGGCATTTCGGCCAATCCCGAACATGCGGCCGGCCTTGGCGAGGCCCTGCGCATCCTTGAGACGCAGGCCTATGGACGTGTCCTGCTCGCGCTTGCGGGCGCAGGCCTCGTGGGCTTTGCGGTCTATTGCTTCGTGATGGCGCGCTATCGCATCGTGCCGAAACTGTCAGGCAACACGCTCAAGACGCTCGCATCCCCTGTCAGCTAGGCCTGCCTAGTCGACGAGAGTCGCTTCGGTTTTCGATTTCACTTCGTCCATCGTGACACCCGGCGCCAGTTCGATGACTTTCAGGCCGCCCTCTACCACGTCCATGACGCAGAGATCGGTGATGATCCGGTCGATCACTTTCAGGCCTGTCAGAGGCAGCGTGCATTCCTTCAGAACCTTGGACTCGCCGCGCTTGTTGGCATGATCGGTGATGACCACAACACGGCCGACACCGGCCACAAGGTCCATCGCGCCGCCCATGCCCTTGACCAGCTTTCCGGGGATCATCCAGTTTGCCAGATCGCCGTTCTCGGCCACTTCCATCGCGCCAAGGATCGCCATCGCGATCTTGCCGCCGCGGATCATGCCGAAGCTGGTTGCGCTGTCGAAATAGGCCGATTGCGGAAGCTCCGTGATCGTCTGCTTGCCGGCATTGATCAGGTCGGCGTCTTCCTCACCCTCGAACGGGAATGGCCCCATGCCCAGCATGCCGTTCTCGGATTGCAGCGTGACATTCACGCCCTCCGGAATGTGGTTCGCCACCAGCGTCGGAATGCCGATGCCGAGATTCACATACATGCCGTCTTCAAGTTCCTGCGCGGCCCGTGCCGCCATCTGGTTACGATCCCAAGGCATCAGACTTCCTCCCCTGTTCCAGCTGGCGTGTTGCTCGTATCGGACCGCGGCCGCGTGGTGCGCTGTTCAATGCGCTTTTCGAATTCGCCCTGCACCAGGCGATGCACATAGATGCCCGGCAGGTGGATCGCGTCAGGGTCCAGTTCGCCCGGCTCGACAATCTCTTCGACTTCCATCACGCAAATCTTGCCACAGGTCGCGGCGGGCAGGTTGAAGTTGCGCGCGGTCTTGCGGAAGATCGCATTGCCGGTCGTGTCGGCCTTCCAGGCCTTCACGATGGCGAGGTCGGCGAAGATCCCCTCTTCCAGGATATAGGTTTCGCCATTGAAGACCTTCTCTTCCTTGCCTTCTGCCACCAGCGTGCCGACGCCCGTCTTGGTGTAGAAGCCGGGAATGCCAGCGCCACCGGCGCGCATGCGCTCGGCCAGCGTGCCTTGCGGGTTGAATTCCAGCTCCAGTTCGCCGGACAGGTATTGCCGCATGAATTCGGCATTCTCGCCAACATAGGACGAGCACATCTTCTTGACCTGGCGGGTTTGGAGCAACACGCCCAGGCCGAAATCATCCACGCCCGCATTGTTGGAATAGACGGTGAGGTCCTTGGTGCCGGCCTCGCGGATCGCAGCGATGGACAGTTCCGGAATGCCGCACAGGCCGAACCCGCCTGCGGCAATCGTCATGCCGTCGAACAGGACGCCATCCAGCGCGTCTGCGGCCGTCTTGTATATCTTGCTCGCCATATAGTGCGGGCCTCCCCTTGGGTAATGCTGCGGTGCAGCAGGGGTTCTAGACCTGCTCGACCGTTTGTTCAATTGCTCCGAATATCGAATGCCCGGATTTGTCGAGCATTTCCATCCGCACAACATCGCCCGGGGACATGAAAGGGGTCTTGAATTCGCCGGTGGCGATCTTCTCGATCATGCGGATTTCCGCGATACAGGAATAACCGCGTCCGCCCTCGCTGACAGGTTTTCCGGCGCCGCCATCGGCATCCTTGTTCGACACCGTGCCGGAGCCGATCACCGTGCCCGCTGACAGGGGCCGGGTCTTGGCGGCGTGCGAGACGAGCCGCGCAAGGCTGAAAGTCGCATCTTCGGCGGCCTCGGCGCGTCCGAAAGGCTGGCCATTGTAGTCCACATGCAGCGGCAAATGGACGAGGCTGCCCTGCCACGCCTCGCCCAGTTCGTCCGGCGTGACCGCGACCGGCGAGAACGCGCTCGGTGGCTTGGACTGAAAAAATCCGAACCCCTTGGCGAGTTCGCCGGGGATCAGGCCACGCAGGGAGACATCATTGCACAGCATGACCAGCTTGATGTGGCCAGCGGCGTCCGCCTCGCTCGCGCCCATCGGCACGTCGTCGGTGATGACCGCGATCTCCCCTTCCATGTCACAGCCCCAGGCCATGTCCTTCAGCGGGATCGCGTCGCGCGGCCCGAGAAACGCGTCCGAGCCGCCTTGGTACATCAGCGGATCATCATAGAAGCTTTCCGGCACTTCAGCGCCGCGCGCTTTCCGCACCAGTTCCACATGGTTGATATATGCTGACCCGTCCGCCCACTGATAGGCGCGCGGCAGAGGGCTTTCGCAATCATGCTCATGAAAACGGGCCGTCGGCACGCTGCCCAGCTCCACCTGCTCGGCCAACTGCTGCAGCTTCGGCGCGTAAACGTCCCATTTGTCGAGCGCCGCCTGCAGCGTCGGCGCAATGCCTGCCGCATCCGTGTAGCGGGTCAGATCCTTGGAAACGACAACAAGGCGGCCATCACGGGCCCCATTCTTCAGTGTGGCGAGTTTCATTCCGTATCTCCGCTGCGTTTCAGGAAAAAGAGTGTGTTGGACGCGTCCGAATTGGCAAAGCCGATATCCGGCAGGCCGTCGCCGTTCATGTCACCCACCGCGAGATCGTACGTGTCTTCATCGCCCGGCAACAGGGTCCGTTGCGGCAGGCCTTCAATGTTCATCACAACCGCGTTCGGGCCTTCATTGGCGAAGATGGCATCCGGGCGGCCATCGGCGTTGAGATCAATCACGCGCACGCCCTGTGATACCTCGTCCTCCGGGCCGATCAGCGCGGCGCGGGGAAACCTGCCCCCCTCATTCAGGAACACACGGTTCGCACCTGACAATATGGCCGTAACAAGATCAAGGTCGCCGTCCCCATCCCAGTCTCCCAGCGCCACGGAGCGGGATTCCCATTCTGCGTTGCCGACGAGCACCGGCGCGGCATACCCGTCACCATTGCTCAGGAAAACCGCGAGTGTCGCATCGCCGCGCAGGGCGAGAACCATGTCCACCTCACCGTCATCATTCAGGTCGCCGGTTGTGACCCCAACTGCAGGCAGGTCGGACAATTGAACCGTTCTTGCGTCGGGCCCGAGCGGCCCCAGAGCGATGAAGGAGCCGCCCTTTCGGTCTGCGATGATGAGATCCGCCGCGCCGTCCTTGTTGATGTCCGCCGTTGCGCAGTCGCGCGCCGCGCTGGCCTCGCCAATCTCCCCAGCCTCCGTCAAATGCCCTGCCCCGTCATTGCGGAACACGGCGACAGGCAGCCAGTCCCGCGGGACGAGCAGGTCCATGTCACCATCATCGTCGATATCCGCCGGGCAACCGCCATAACCAGTTGTACGCCATTCCCCGATCTCTGCTGCCATCGGGAAGTGGCCTTTGCCATCATTCAACAGCAACACATCGGCAACGGGCCAGTGGCGGCCATTCACCGAGACAATATCGAGATCCCCATCGCCATCGAAATCCGCGAAGCTGATCCCGGCGCTGAAATCATTCTCGCCGCCAAACCAGTTGAACTCTTCAAAATGAGTCAGGCTCTCAGTGTCTGTCAGCGGGATCACCAGCCGGTCAGCATGGGCAGGCAGTAACGCACACGCGGCGAGTAGAACTGATACCACCGACACGGTCCCAGTCTTCAGTGTGGCGAGTTTCATGGTTCAGCTTTCGTCTGCGATTTTCTCGTGCAACCAAGCGGCATGGCGCGGCGCCTTCTTGGTCGCGCTCCATTCCTCGATCATCGGCTGGGCAACGTCTTTCAGCTGCGCCATCTGCTCCGGCGTGCCGATGTCGGCGGCCAGTTCGATGCGGTGGCCGTTGGGGTCGAAGAAATAGATCGATTTGAAGATGCCGTGATGCGTCGGGCCGAGCACGTCGAGGCCCATGTCTTCGAGATGGGCCTTGGTCGCCATCAACTCGTCCATGGAGCCGACGCGAAAGGCGATATGCTGCACCCATTGCGGCGTGTTCCGGTCCCGGTCCATGTCGGGCTGGGTCGGCAGTTCGAAAAAGGCCAGCACATTGCCGTTCCCGGCATCCAGGAAGACATGCATGTACGGATCATGCGCGCCGGTTGACGGCACCTTGTCCTCGGCGATGGCCAGTTGGAAATCCATGCCCAGCGCCTCGCGATAGAATTCCACCGTCTCCTTCGCATCCTTGCAGCGATAAGCAACGTGGTGAACGCCTTTCAGGGGGGCGGGAGCCGTCATTACGCGTCCTCCTCTACCTTCAGGGCGCCTCGCTCAATCTGGTCACGTTCCATGCTTTCAAACAAGGCCTTGAAATTGCCCTCGCCGAAGCCGTCCTTGTAGTCACCCTTGCGCTGGATGAATTCGAAGAAGACCGGGCCGATCTGCGCCTGCGCAAAGATCTGCATCAACAGGCGCGGTTCGCCGCCCTCGGTCGTGCCGTCCAGCAGCAGACCGCGGGCCTTCAGGCCCTCAACGTCTTCGCCATGGCCCGGCAGGCGCCCGTCCAGCATCTCGTAATAGGCGGCGGGCGGCGCGGTCATGAAGGGCACGCCGCGTTCTTTCAGGCGGTCATAGCAGGCATAGAGATCGTCACAGATCAGTGCGATATGCTGGATGCCTTCGCCATTGTATTCGCGCAGGAATTCCTCGATCTGGCCCTTGCCGCCCTCGCCTTCCTCGTTCAGCGGAATGCGGATCTTGCCGTCCGGCGCCGTCAGCGCCTTGGAGGTCAGGCCGGTATATTCGCCCTTGATGTCGAAATAGCGGATTTCCTGGAAGTTGAAGAGCTTCTCATAAAAATCTGCCCAATATTTCATCCGGCCGCCATAAACATTGTGCGTCAGGTGATCGATCAGCTTGAAGCCCGCACCGACAGGATTCTTGTCCACGCCCGGCAAATATTCGAAATCGATGTCGTAGATATCGAGATTGTCGCCATAGCGATCAATCAGGTAAATGATCGAATTGCCGATGCCGCGAATGCCCGGAATGTGCAGCTCGCTCGGGCCGGTATTCACGTTCACCGGCTCGGCGCCTTGAGCCAGCAGATGCTGGTAGGCCTTGCGGGCATCGCGGACGCGAAAGCCCATGCCACAGGCGGACGGGCCATGCTCGCGCGCGAAATACCATGCGGCGGATTTCGGCTCGTAATTGGTGATGAGGTTGATGCCGCCCTGGCGCCACAGCTCGACATCCTTGGTCCGGTGGCGGGCAATCTTCGTAAAACCGATCAGGTCGAACACCGCTTCCAGCTGGCCTTTTTCAGGCGCGGAAAATTCGATGAACTCGAAACCGTCGAGGCCGGCGGGATTTTCAAACAGGTCTGCCATGGTGCGCTCCAGTCGTAATTCCGGGGGTCAAAACTATTAGTTTCATATGTAACTATTTGACAGGCGGAACGCAACCCTGAATCAGTAAACCATGCCTGATATTGAAAACGTTTCTTTGCTTCGCCTGCGCGAATTCCTGCCCTACCGCCTGTCGGTTCTGTCGAACACGATCTCGACCCGGATCGCGAGTCTGTATGACCGCGAATTCGGCCTCTCGATCTGGCAGTGGCGGGTCATGGCCGTGACCGGCGACCGGCCCGGCATCAGCGCCACCGAAATCGGCCAGCTGACAGCCATGGACAAGGTCGCGGTCAGCCGCGCCATCGCCGCCATGATCCAGATGGGCTATCTGGAGCGCAAGACGTCCGAGACCGATGGCCGGCGCTCGCAGCTCTTCCTGACGCCAGCGGGCCGCGACGTGTACGAACTCATCGTGCCGATGGCCCTCGGCGCGGAACAGGAGCTGGCCAGCAGCCTGACGGAAGAGGAGCAGAAACAGCTCGAACGCCTGATGGGCAAGCTCGCCGATGCCGCCTCCCCTGACCGTCCGCTCTGGTAGGTCTCAGGCCAGCGGCCAGAACATCGGAATGACGATCATGGAGGCCGCGAACATCACCAGATTCAGAGGCACGCCAATCTTCAGGAAGTCCGAGAAGCGATACCCGCCCGCACTGTAGACCAGCGTATTGGTCTGGTAGCCGATAGGGGTCGCAAAGCTCGCGCTGGCGGCAAACATCACCGCCACGACGAAGGGGCGTGGATCAATGCCCAGCTGGCTGCCCAGCCCGATGGCGATGGGCGTCAGCAGGATCGCGGCGGCATTGTTGCTCATGATCTCCGTCAGGAAGGATGTGACGAGGTAGAGCACCGCCAGCACGGCCAGGGGCCCGAGCCCGCCGGTCAGGCCGGCAAGCTGCCCAACGAGCAGGCTGGCCGCGCCGGTCTTCTCCATTGCCGTGCCGAGGGCCAGCATGCCGAAGATCAGCATCAGGATGTCCCAGCGGATCGCGCGATAGGCTTCCTGATGGTCGAGGCATCCGAGCGCCACGACCGACGTGGCTGCGATCAGGGCCAGCGCCGAGATCGGCAGGACACCGAGCGCCGCCAGCCCCATCACCGAGGCGAGCGCGGCAATCGCAATCGGCGCCTTGCCCCGCCTGATGGCGCGCTCGGTGGTTTCGGTAAGATTGTTGAGAATGCCATCATCAAACAATTGCCGCATGCCCCGCGCCGGACCTTCCAGCAGGACTGTATCCCCGACATCGAACCGGATATCCTCTGTGGTCGTGATGTTTTCCCCGCGCCGGTGGATCGCCAGCACATAGACGCCATAGAGGCGCGCCAGGCCGAGCCCATTCAGCGACCGGCCGATCAACCGCGATTGCGGCCCGATCACGCCTTCCATGATGACGGTTTCGCTGGTCTGGATCGGCTCGAACGCGGGTCGCGCATCAGAGGCTGACGCGCCGATGGCGATGCTGCCCGCCTCCTTCAGTGTCAGGACTTCGGACACGGGCGTGCGCAATACGATCCGGTCCCCGGCCTGGATCGAGAGATCGCGCAAATCAGCCCGCAGGGAGAGCCCCTCCCGGAAGACGTCGATCACCTTGAACCCCTTCTCCGCAGAGAAGCCCGTTTCCGAGACCGTCTTGCCGACCAAGGGCGAGCCAAGCGGAATCAGGATCTGGGCCAGGAACCGCCGGTTCTTCGCATTCGGCAACATGTCGACCAGCGACTCGCGCGTCGGCAACAGGAAGGGCGAGGTCAGCGCCAGATAAGCCGCGCCGACCAGCGCCAGGATTGCCCCCGCACCGGTAATCTCGAACACCCCGAACGGGGCCAGCCCGGCTTCCTGCGCCACGCCGTCCACAAGGATGTTGGTCGATGTACCGATCAGCGTGGTCGTGCCGCCAAAGATCGCGGCGAAGGAGAGCGGGATCAGCAGTTTTGACGGCGCCACGCCAATCGTGCGCGCGAGCTGGATGACCACCGGGATCAGCACGACGACGATCGGCGTATTGTTCATGAGGGCCGACAGGATCATCACGCCCAGCATCATGGCCACCATCGCCACCACGGGCGAAGCTCCACTGGCAAGGCGGGAGACCAGCCGCCCCGCCGCATCGATCACGCCGGTACGCTCCAGCGCCGCCGACAGCACGAACATGGCAGCAATCGTGATCGGCGCGGAATTGGAGAAAACGGCAAGGGTCTCGGGAACGGACAGGATGCCCGTCAGCAGCAGCGCGCCCATGGCCAGCAAGGCAACCACATCAGACGGCAGGATTTCCCGTACGAAGCCGAAAAACACGATTCCCACCAACAACAGCACGATGGCAATCTCTACCCCCGGCAGGGCCAGAATATCAGCGGGCATGAGGTCAGCTCCAATGGCAACCGCGCATCCTTACACGACCGTCTATTGTTCCACCACTGAGCTTTTCTCAAGTCAGGCGTCGCCCTCGCCTATCGTGAACCGCGCCGGCGCATTTTCAGCGACCGTTCCACGAAGGCATCCTCTTCCAGCGTGAACCGCTCGACGAGGCGCGCAAGGAATGCCGACAGCTGGTCGCGCACTTCATAGGGCGCTTCCATGGGCAGGAAATGGGTCGTGCCGCGCACCGCCTTCATCATCATCGCCGGATAGGACAGGATCAGCTTCGCGCGCACCTTGTCGTTAATCACGGACCCACGAGTGGGCCGCAATATGGTCATCGGGATGCGGTGCTTCTTCACGCGGCGCAGCGCATGCCAGGGGCGGTTGCGCTGGGCGGCAAAGGTCGCGGATTCCCATTTCGGTTCGCACAGGAGGCGCCAGGTCTGGTCTTCGCTATCAGGCGAATTGTGGTCCGTGCGCTCGATCCCGTCCAGCAGATAGTCGGCCAGGAAAGGCTCACGCCAGGTCTGGAATGCGCCGCGGCCGGTATAAGCCTCAAGCGCTTCGCGGAACGACCCGAATTCGGCGCGGCGTTTCTTGGCCTGCCGGGCCATCGCATTGCGCCGCATCAGGAAAGAGAAAGGCGACAACATGTGCTGCCAGAAATAGACCGTTTTCGACAGGATCACCGGGTCGGCCAGGACCAGCCCCTTCACGAGGTCCGGCCGCTTGCCCGCCACCAGCAAGGCAACGCAGCCGCCCATCGAATGCCCGCCGAGGATCACGCCCTGCGGCGCTTCCTTTTCCAGCCATTCGATCACATCATCCCTGTGGCGTTTCCAGGATTTCATCCGTCCCGGCTTGGCCAGCAGGGTCGAGCGTCCATGCCCGCGCAGGTCTAGCGCCGCCACACGCTGGCGCAGGCCAAGCGGTGCCAGCAATGACTGATAGGTCATTCCGTTGAATCCGGTCGCGTGCAGCCACACCGCCGAGAAGGGCTTGATGGGATCACCGAATTCTATGCCGGCCATCTCTCCGCCGGCCTTGGCCTCATACGTAAAGCGACGCATCAGCCCCTCGATCCAAAGACGCGACGCAACAGGTCGGTCGTCCGAGCCAGAGGATTCTCACGGATTTTCTTCTCCTCCAGGGCGACGTAATGGAACATGCCATCAAGGCCCAGCGTGACCGCGTGATGGGTCAGATCGTTTTGCAGGGAAGAGGTCACGCCTCCCACGCCATAATTGGTGGCGACCTGCTCAAGAGAGGTGAAGGCGCCGGCCTGCGCAAGCGACGTTTTGACATAGGGCGTGAAGGAGGCGCGCAGCTGACTCTCGGTCTTCTCGCGCAGGTAATCGGTTGCGGCCGTGTCGCCGCCATTCAGGATGCGCACCGCATCCTCGATCGTGATCTGGCGGATTGCGCCGATCACCAGCGTCTTGGCTTCCGGCACGGCGGCTTCGGCAGCGCGGTTCATGCGCAGCTCCAGATCATCCAGCGGGCCGCTGGCCCCGACGCGCGACAGGCCGGACTGGATGTCGCGATACGTCTTCGGAAGTGGAATCCGGATCTCCGAATCGCCGAAATACCCATTGGTCTGGCCCAGCTGGGCCGCGACGAGATTGGTGCCCACGGTAAGTGCTTCGCGCAGGCCCGCATCGATCTCGGCCTGGGTCAGGGCGCCCTGCCCGCCTGTCTGCTGGCCGATCACCTCTCCCAGGACCCGGCCAAAATCACCGGAACTTCCCGTGGTTGCACAGCCCATCGGTACGGTCAGCAGCGCCACCGCCGCAATCGTCACTCGTCTCATAACCCGGTCCTCCAATACCTCTCCGGGAGGACCGTACTCGACGCCGTGCCCGAATAGAAGCCACGCGAGGACGTATTCCTGCAATGCCTGTCCACCTTACGAGAGTGTCATCTAAAAGGTGTTGACCACGAGTGTAGTCATGTCATACGACTACGCTTGTAGTCCAGAGAGGGGTTCTACACCATGAAGATTTCCGACGCAGAACTTGACGTGATGAGCGTGCTTTGGGAGCAGCCGGGCCTTGCCGCTTCGGATGTCCATGACGCGCTTGGCACGGAAAAGGACTGGACCAGCCGCACCGTCAAGACGCTGCTGGCCCGGCTCGTTGAAAAGGGCGCGCTGCGCACCGAAGAAGACGGCCGGCGCTATCTCTACTTCCCGCTTGTCGAGGAAGGCACCTACAAGGCCGGCGCCGCCCGGCAGTTCGTGGATCAGGTGTTTTCCGGCCGGGCCGCCCCTCTGGTCGCTCACCTTGCCGATACACGCGGTCTGACGGCCGACGACATTGCGGAACTCGAAAAGCTCTTGGGGGAGTTGAAGAAATGATTTTCGACCTGAACAGCCTCAATTTCAGCTACGGCGTACAGACAGTCATTGCTGTTTCCGTCCTGATCGCCCTCATCCTCGTTGCGCGCAAGCATGTGGCCCGCCAATTCGGCGCGGGCGTAGCCTATGCCCTCTGGGCCATCCCGCTGGCCCGGCTTGTCCTGCCTCCTCTTTCCATGCCCTCGCCGCTGGCCGGTTTCTTTGCGGTCTTCCAGACCCAATTGCCTGCCTCGGCCGGGACGGCAGACGTTGCCCCTGCATTCGTTCGCTCACCTGAACCCGTAGGACCCGTAACCCATGTCGTCGGGGCTCCGCCCGTCGCCAGCCCTGTGCACTCGGGTCCCCTGCCCGATGCAGCTCATGGTCCTGTGGCCTTCCCCGAATTGACGGAACCGTTGTTCGGAGGATTGCTGCTCGGAACCATCCTGGCCGTGTGGATTGGCGGAGCCCTATACATGCTCGCCCGCAGCAGCCTGGCCCATCACAGCTTCATGCGGACCCTGCGCCGGGAAGAAGCCCCCGCCTCGCCCCGGCTCGATGCGCTCGCACAGGATGTTGCCAGGCAGATCGGCCTGAAACGCAAGCCGCGTGTCTCCACCAGCTTCATTTCGTCAGGCCCGCTCGTCTCCGGTCTCCTGCGGCCCACCGTGCTGCTCCCGGCCTGGTTCGAGGATGACTACACCCAGCCCCAGCAACGTGCCGCCCTGGCTCACGAGCTGACCCACATCAAGCGCGGAGACCTCTGGGCGCTGCAGCTGTCTGAAATCTTCGTGGCAGTGCTCTGGTTCAATCCCCTGGCCTATCTGGCCCGCCGGGCCTTCCGGACCGATCAGGAAGCGGCCTGTGACAGCGACGTGCTGAAATCCGGCGCCTCCTCGCCGCGCGCCTATGGCGAGACCTTGCTGAAAGCCGTGCAGCTGGCCCTGCCGGAACGCCTGACCGCCGCCGCCAGCCTGCCCCTGACCCACGCCCTGAAGGAAAGAATGATCCGTATGACCACACCCAGCCCATCCCGCTCACGCCGCCTGGTTGGGGCCGGGGTCTCCGGTCTGCTCGGCAGCGCCGCGCTCATGTCGTCCGCCTTCGTGGCAACGGCCTGCGCCTCCGCCGAGGCCGAAGACAAGGTCACCATGGCTGAACTGGCCGGTGGCGCGCCGGACAGAGTGGAGGAAACCTCTTCGCATCGCAGCCTCCACTTCAAGGATGGCACATTGTACATCGATGGCGACAAGGTCGAGGACCGGCAGGTCGTCATCATCGGCGATCCTTTCTCGGTCGATGCGATGACGCCGGAACTTGAGCGGGAAATTGAAATCCTGACATCAAAGATCGAAGCCGAGACGGCCGAAATCGAAACTCTGGTGGCGTCCATGCCGCACATCGAACTCGCCTTCGAAGGCTTTGACGAAGAGTTGAACCGGAAGATGGAGATGGCCTTCAGCTTCACCGACGAAACCATGCCGAAATCCGAAGCCGAGTGGGAAGCCTGGGCAGAGAAGGTCGAGGCACAGGCCGAGGAATGGGAAGCCCATGCCGAAGCGATTGCCGAGCGCGCCGAAGCTCATGCAGACGCCTGGGAAACCCGCTTTGAACCCCAGATGGACGCCCTTGAGGCTCGCATCGAAGCCCATGCCGATGAACTCGAACGCAAGATCGAGATCGCCTATGGCGAGGAGTTCGAGGACGACATGGAGCACACCCATATCGTGCTGACCGATCTGGTCGAACAATGCCGCGTCGCCAATCTGGCCGAGGGCGAGACCCGGATCCTCGAACAGAGCAGCAGCCAGGACAAGACCAGGGACGTGAAGATTGCCTGCATCAAGGGTGACAAGGACACGCTGAAAGCCAAGGCAACGATCAAATCCGTGATGAAGAGCGACAAGCTCGACGCCGCTGAAAAGAAGGCCTTCAAGAAGCAGATCAATGGTTCGTCCAGCCACACGATCACGATTGAAACCGACACGACTGACGAATAACAGGTCCCGCTCGCGCATTGCACGGAATGCATAGGCGGAGTCCCCCGGCGCAGGTCCCATTGCGCCGGGGCTTTTTTTGCGAGTGAGTCCCGCGCTTTGCGGCAATGGGATCGGCGTCTAGGGTGGACCTCTGAACCGCGCTCCGGAGGATTTCCATGAAACGCCTGCTCGCCACGATGGCCATTGCCGCCTGCCCGCTCGCTGCCTGTGTCACAGCGCCTGAGCCCTGCACGCAGGAATGGGTCGAATACAAATCAGACCGCATCCTGGGCGAGTTCGCCTCCGAAAATCGCGGCCTGATCAATGATCTGCGGCGCATGACCGACAATGAAGGCGAACTCAACACATTCGCCACAATGCGGCTGATGTCCCGGACAGACGACCTTCAGAATTTTGCCGACAGCTTCCAGAATGTCGTCATTCCGGAGCTGGAACTGGCATTGGTCGAATGTGGGCAGAGCGACCAGTTCGCCCCTGCACTGACAGGCTTCCTGCGCGATGAGGGCGTCGACGAGGAAGCCCTGCAATGGGTCGCGCCGATCATCGGCCTGATGCAACAAATGCGCGAAGATGATGTAGGCAACCCGCCGCGAGCCATGTAAGAGCGCCCGCATGAAAACCCTGATCGTTGTACCCGCCCGCTATGGATCCACCCGGTTCCCGGGCAAGCCGCTGGTGGAGATTGCCGGCCGCACCATGGTGAGCCGTGTGGCCGCCATGGCCGCGCGCGCGGCCGCTGAACTGGATGATGCCGCAAGTGTCGTGGCCACCGATGACGAGCGCATCGCCAGCCATTGCCAGGACCTTGGCATTGAGGTCGTCATGACCGATCCGAATGTCCCGTCCGGCACCGATCGCGCCCTCGCCGCCGTCGATGCGATGGGGGTCACACCAGACGTGGTCGTCAATCTGCAGGGCGACTCGCCGTTCACCCCGCCCGCCCATGTGGTTGCCGTGGCTGAAGCCGCCGCCAAGTCCGGCGCGGATGCGGCCACGCCCTATGTCCGCCTGACCTGGCAGGCGCTGGACGATTTCCGCGCACACAAGAAGACCACCCCCTTCTCCGGCACGACACTGGCGCATGACAGCGCAGGCCGCGCGCTCTGGTTCTCCAAGAACCTGATCCCTGCCATCCGCAAGGAAGATGCGCTGCGCCAGCAAGGCGACATGTCTCCGGTCTGCCGCCATATCGGGCTCTATGCCTATCGACTCCCCGCCCTGCGCAAATATGTCAGCCTGCCGGAAGGCCATTATGAAAAGCTCGAAGGTCTCGAGCAGTTGCGCTTCCTCGAGAACGGCATGAGCGTGCAATGCGTTGAGGTCGAGCCGGACACGATCGCCATTCCCGGCATTGATGCGCCGGAAGACGTGGCCCTCGCCGAGCGCCTGATTGCGGCGCATGGCGATCCGCTGAAGGACTGACCGGACCATGGCAAGACTGATCATCGTCCGGCACGGAAACACCTTCGACAAGGGCGACACGGTCACCCGTGTGGGCGGACGCACCGACCTTCCCCTGTCCGCATCCGGACTGGCACAGGCTGACGCGCTCGCCCATCATTTCGCAGGCACACGCTTTGTCGCCGCCTTCTGCTCGCCGCTGATGCGTACACGGCAGACCGCACGGGCCATGATCGGCATGCACACCGGCGCGCCTGCCCTGATCGTCCTGCCTTTCCTGACCGAAGTCGATTATGGCCCGGACGAAAACCAGCCGGAAGACAAGGTCGTGGCACGGATTGGCGAAGCAGCGCTCGAAGCCTGGGAGCGTGATGCCACGCCACCCGAAGGCTGGCTGGTGAACCCGGACGCGCTCCGCGAGGGCTGGCGCGGCCTGCTGGAGCGCGCAGCCGGCCTCGGCGCAGAAGACACGGCGCTGGTCGTCACCTCAAATGGTATCGCCCGCTTCCTGCCGGATGTCGTGGATTCCCAGCCGGGCGATCTCGACCGCAAACTGAAGACCGGGGCCTGGGGCGTTGTCGAAATAGACGGCGCCACGTCGCGCATCACCAACTGGAACCAGCGCCCCTAGGCGACGTCCCGCGCATTGCTTTCATCGACGAATTCGCGCGCGCCGGAGATCGGCAGGGTGAACGCCACCGTCGTGCCTTCGCCTTCGATAGAGGACAGGATCATCCGTCCCCCATGCATTTCGGCAAAGGATTTCGTCAGCGCGAGGCCGAGCCCCGTGCCTTCATAATTGCGGTCCTTGGTGCCGGATACCTGCTCGAATGGCGTCGCGAGGCGCGGCAGGTCTTCGGCCGGGATCCCAATGCCGGTATCGGTCACGCCGACATAGATTTCCGGTCCGCGCTGCTCGACCGTGACCGTGATCTTGCCGCCGGCATCGGTGAACTTGATCGCATTCGACACGAGGTTCAGCACCATTTGCCGGATCGCCCTGTGGTCGGCGTCAATCTCCGGCAGGTGCGGCTGGGTGTCGAGTGTGACGGCGATTTCCTTGTCCTCGGCCTTGCGGCGGATCATGCGCACGGCGGCATCCACCGGATCAACCGGATCGATCGGCTGCGGATCAATCGTCATCTTGCCGGCTTCGATTTTCGCCATGTCGAGAATGTCATTGATCATGTCCAACAAATGCTGGCCGGAGGTCAGGATGTCCTGCGCATAGCCCTTGTAGCGCTGGTCGCCCAGGGGGCCGTAAAGCTCATTCGACAGGATTTCCGAGAAGCCATTGATCGCGTTCAGCGGCGTGCGCAGCTCGTGGCTCATATTGGCCAGGAAGGCGGACTTGGTATGGGCCGCATGTTCGGCCTTGGCCTTTTCCTCGGAATATTTCCGCGACAGTTCGCGCTCGCGCCCTTCGGACCGCTCCAGGTCGAGCGCGGTCTTGTGCATCTTCGCCTTCTGCTTCTTCAGTTCTTCCTCGTTGCGGACATTCTCTGTCACATCCACCCCGACGGAGATGAGGCCGCCATCGAGCGTCGAGCGCTCGACCAGCTTGATCCAGCGCTCGGTGTTCAGCTCCAGCAAAGTGGTCTGCGGATCTTCCAGCGACGGATGTTCGGAGCGCAAGGCCCCTGCCCGCGCAATGTTCACCGTATGATGCGCCATGCCCGGCCGCAGGGTTTCATCCAGCAGGAAATCCGTCGCAAAGGCGCGATTCCAGTAAAGCAGGCGCTTGCGATTGTCCCACAGGGCAAACGGGCCGTTGAACCCTTCAATGGCCGTGCGCAGCCGGCGCTCGGCCGCTTTCACGCGGTCTTCCGCCTGTTTGCGCTCTGTAATGTCCAGGACCACGCCGCCATACACATTGGCGCCGGTGTCGGGATTGGTGGTCACGCTGCCGCGCAATTCCATCCAGCGGGCCGGCTGGAAGCTCGTCACGAAACTGGTCTGCACCCAGCCTTCCTTGTAGCCCTTCCGGAAGGCGGCCTGAACGCGCTGCTGGTGTTCGGGATGCACCTGAGGCAGCATTTCATCGATCGTGATCTCGCCATCGCCCAGCATGCCCAGCAGCTCGGACGCCGCGTCGCTGAGATAGACAGCGCTGGAATCGTCCGACCACTCCCAATAGCCTGCCCGCACACCCAGCATGACGGGGCTCATGAAGCGATCCGACTCGATCTCCTCCACTGGCTCGACAAAGGTAATTTCCGCTGCGGCCGACAGCCGGTTCATGAGGCCAAGGATGACAAGCAGCGGCGCCGCCAGCAGCAATCCGAAAATGAGGAGCCGGACCAGATCGTCCAGCGTGAAAAGCGGCGTGCTCTGACTGGAACAGACCAGCAGCGCGCTGCCCCCCACAGGCGCGCACCCTGTGGCGGCCCGGCTGAACAGGCCGAGCGACCGGAACCCCGTCGCAGGCCGCATGCCTCCCGTGCCGGGCAACATCCTGCCCGCACTGAAATGCGTGTCCGTGACGAAAATGCCGGTCTGGGCCTTGCTTGCCGGCAGCCATGTCCCGGTGGGCGCAAGCGCCAGGATGATTGCGTCGTCGGGGGCCGCTGTCGCGACAATGAGGTCGCCCTGCCTGGACAGGCCGATCCGGTCACCGCTGGCGAGCATCGCCTCTGCCACGGGCACCGCCGCCGCCAGACGGCTATCGTCCGGCGCGGTCCGGGCATCTTCCAGGGACATGACCACATCGACGCCGGGCGTCGCAGACGCAACCGCCGAGCGCGAGGCGCCCGCATCCGAAGTCAGCCGCATGGCCATCTCGGCGGTCCCGGCATGTCCTGCCAGACTGGCAGCAATCGTGCGTGAATTCGCTTCGAGGCCCGCGAGCAGGGTCGCATCCGCCGTCTGGCGCTCTTCCCAGGCCTTCAGGCCCAGGGCGCCGGCCAGCAGCAGGATGATGGCCACAACGGTCCATTTCAGCCGCCGGTTATCGCGTTCGGGGACTCCCGATGCGACGGCATCCGTCTCGGAAGGGATGGCCGACTTGGACAAGGCGTTTCCTGTACCGGTACCTTAGAAAAACAAGGACTAAGCTCTGGTTGTCGGACGTAATCCTTGCCCAAATCTTAACAAAGGTACAGAATTCGTTAACCCAAACATCGGCGGCATCGGCCTAGCCTAGGGCGCGCGAGACAATATCAGCAGAATTCTTTGACAAATCAGCTGCTTGCAGGCGCCGCAGACAGGCTTCAGCCTCGGCTTTCGCCTTCGGTTCCAGGATGCGCCACTGCTCAAAGGCCGTCAGCAGGCGGGCGCCGAGGGCCGGGTTCACCTTGTCGGCCTTGAGGATGATGTCCTCGACCACCTTGTACCCGGCGCCATCCGGCGCGTGGAAGGCAGAAAGGTTCTGCATGGCAAAGGCCGCCGCCACGGAGCGGACGCGGTTCGGGTTGCGCAAATCGAAGTCCGGATGCGCGACCAGTTTGCTGATGGTCTCGGCATCGCCGGTGCCGGCCTGCACGCCGAACCATTTGTCCATGACCAGCGGGTTGGATTTCCAGTCCTGCTCGAAATCGGCGAGGGCGGTGTCCCGCGCCTTGCCTTTCAGTCCGGCCAGCCCGCGCAGCGCGGCCAGCTTCTCGGTCATGTTGGGGGCCGCTTCATAAAGGCCCAGCAGGCGTTCGCCTGCTTCCTCACGGCCAGAGGCCGCCAGCAAATTGATCAGGGCCGTGCGCAGCGCGCGTTCGCCCGCCTGCTCTGCCCCCGGATCATAGGGTTCAGGCGAGGACTTGGCGAGAATGTCGTCGGCAAAGCCGGACAGCTTCCCGAACAGGGCGGCCTGCAGCTTCTTGCGGGCCGTGTTCAGCGCCACCGGATCGGCCGGCTGGCGTTCCAGGAGCATTTCGCCCACATCCGGCAGGCGCGTCAGCAGCGCCGCAAAGGCGGGATCATCCACCGCGCCCTGAATGGCGACGGCGACGGCTTCCACCAGCGCATCATCCGGCTCGGTCTGCGAGCCTTCGGACAAGGCAAGGATTTCCTCTTTCACGAGGCTCTGCACGCTGTCCCACTGGTTGAACGGATCGGTTTCCAGACGGATCATCGCCAATTGGTCGTTGCGGCTGAGGTCGCGCTTGATGCGCACCGGCGCGGTGAAGTCACGGTTGATCGAGACCAGCGGCCGCTCGGACCCTTCCGGCAGGTCGAAGGTCATGGTCAGCTCTTCATCTTCCAGAAGAGTGATCCATTCGGCCATGTTCCCCTCTTCGTCGATCAGCGCCATTTCCATTGGGATAAGCATCGGCTGCTTGTCCGGCTGGCCGGGGGTGGCGGGCGTCTTCTGTTTCAGGGTGACGGCGATCTCGCGCGTTTCCGGGTCCCAGGATTCCTCCATTGTGATCTCGGGTGTGCCGGCCTGCGAATACCAGAGGCGGAACTGGGTGAGATCCTGTTCACTGACTTCCTCGAAACAGGCATAGAAATCCTCGATCGTCACGGCCTGGCCGTCATGGCGGTCGAAATAGAGGTCCATCCCCTTGCGATAGGTTTCCTCGCCGAGCATCCGGCGCAGCATGCCGATGATCTCGGCGCCCTTCTCGTAGACGGTTGCCGTGTAGAGATTGTCGATGGCGCCATAGGCTTCCGGGCGTACGGAATGGGCGAGCGGGCCGGCATCTTCGGCGAACTGGCGCGCCCGCAGGCGGATGACATCCTTGATGCGCTGCACCGGGCGCGACCGCATGTCGGCGGAGAAGTTCTGGTCACGGAAGACCGTGAGACCTTCCTTCAGGCAGAGCTGGAACCAGTCACGGCAGGTGATGCGGTTGCCGGTCCAGTTATGGAAGTATTCGTGCGCCACGATGCTTTCGATGGCTTCGAAATCCGCATCGGTCGCCGTGTCTTCATCCGCCAGCACATAGGCGGAGTTGAAGATGTTCAGGCCCTTGTTCTCCATGGCGCCGAAATTGAAATCGCGCACGGCCACAATGTTGAACACGCCGAGATCATATTCCCGGCCATAGGTCTCTTCATCCCATTTCATCGAGCGCTTGAGGCTGTCCATCGCCCAGGCGGCGCGGTCGGCGTCGCCCTTGTCGACATGGATGGCCAGGTCAATCGTCTTGCCGCTCATCGTCGTGAACTTGTCGGGATAGACATCATAATCGCCAGCGCACAGGGCGAAGAGATAGGCCGGCTTCTTGTGCGGATCATCCCAGACCGCAAAATGGCGGCCATCATCCACATTGCCTGCCTCGCCGGGCGTGCCGTTTGCCAGCAGGATCGGATAGGTTTCCTTGTCCGCTGTCATGCGCACAGTGAAGCGGCTCATCACGTCGGGGCGGTCCGGATAGAAGGTGATGCGGCGGAAGCCGATGGCTTCACACTGGGTGCAGAAGCGGCCACCGGACATGTAGAGGCCCGACAGCGCCGTGTTCTGGGACGGGGCGATCTCGACCTCGGTGACGAGGGTGAAATCGTCCGGCACATTTGCCAGCGTCAGCCCGGCGGAGGTCAGCGCGACCGCATCATCCGGCACCGGCTTGCCGTCAATCGCAATCGATTTCAAATTCAACGCTTCGCCGTCCAGTTCGAGGGGCGCGTTCGCATCGCCGGTCCGCCGGATCTTCAGATCCGCCCGCACCAGGGTCGCATCCGGATGAAGGTCGAACCTCAGATCCACTTGCTCGATTTCGAAGGGATAGGGTGAATAGTCCGACAATTGAACGGCGACGGGGGCTTCAGTGCGCATGTTTTCTCCGGCAAACAGAATTCCAGTCTTTCAGTTAGGCATTCAGGCTGGCAACGTCGAGGCCTAGTCCCCATGACCCTGCAGATATCACCGGAAAAGCGAGACCAGATGCCCGGACTGATCCGTCACCCCCTGATACGTCTCCTCGCGGCGGGGGCCGCCATCGGGCTCGCCGCGCTGATCGGCATCTATTCCCTCGTCCCGGCCTCCGAGACCCCCGCTCCGCACCTGTCGGACAAGATCAAGCATATCGCAGCCTATGCCGCGCTGGCCGCGCCTTTGTCGGTCGCATTCGGGCGGGGCCTGCGCCCAGCCATCCTCGCATTTGGTGTAGCAGCCCTGTTCGGCATCGGGCTTGAGATTGCGCAAATGCTCGGCGATGCCGGCCGCGAAGGGTCGCTGCTGGACGTCGCCGCAAATCTCTGCGGCGCGCTCATCGGACTCTTTATTGTCTGCGGTCTTGGAAGGGCGTGGCCGCTATTCGGCCGCGACGGTGGCTGACTCGGTTTCGGCCGCCTGATCCAATTGGTAGACGAAGCGCAGGATCGACGCGCACCGCTGGGCAGCCTGTTTCAACTCGGCTGGGCAGTCGTCCGGGTTTTCCTGATAGAAATCGGCGATCTGACGCGCGGTCTGCAACAGGTCCGGCGTGCAGGCGATCATCCGGGCCTGGTGTTCAATACGCTGTGGGTCGCGATCATATTCGCCGCCGGTCACGCGCCAGCCGCCCTGGTCATCCTCATCGGTGACGATCACGGGATATGTGCCGACATCCGTAATGCCGAGACCCCCAATGCTCGCGCGCCATTTGGCGCGGCGGCGGGCAATGTGCCAATGCTCCAACAGCGAGTCATCCTCGTCCGGGCGCAACACATGCGTTTCTGCCGCAAAGCTCTCTTCCGCGGTCAGTTCATGCGCCTGGAAGCTGCGTCCCAACCCGCATTCATAGGTCACACGCAGAGGTTCATCCACGTCCTTGACCCAATGGGGTACGACTTTTTCAACCAGCGCCCACGTTCCGACGGGCTTCACGAAGACGCGCTGCGATTTGTGAAATAACGCTTTGGCCATCAACTGCTCCCGAATTCAGACGCAAATACTGGCATCTGGGTCTTTCAACGCAGTGAAACCGATTGATCAAATTTAACCTACCCGGACGATTTCCCACTAAAAGTGGATTACCGTGTTTCCGTTGGGTGACGGGTTTCCGCGCACGTAAACCGCGCTATTTTCAGCGTCAGTGAAGAAAAAGAGGCCCCACCGGGCCGACAAGGGGAGCGCAAGCGACATGAACTTCGATTTTTCTGAAGACCAGAAATTTCTCGGCAATGAGGCCCGAAAATTCCTCGAAGCCGAATGCCCGATGACGGCTGTCCGTCTGGTGCTGAATGATGACGATATGAGCCATAATGAAACCGTCTGGAACAAGGTGGTTGAAATGGGCTGGCTGGGCACGGCCATTCCGGAAGAGCATGGCGGCCTCGGCCTCGGCCTGCTGGAAGTCTGCGTGCTCGCCGAGGAAATGGGCCGCGTGCTGGCGCCGGTGCCGTGGGCGTCCACCGTCTACTTCTTTACCGAAGCCCTGAAAATTGCAGGCTCCGACGCGCAACAGGCCGACATTCTGCCGCGCATTGTCAGCGGCGATGTCGTCGGCTGCTACGCCGCCAGCGAAGGCCCCGGCAATCCGGACGCCGCCAATCTCAAGACCGTGTTCGACGGCACCACCCTCTCCGGCACCAAATTGCCGGTTACCGATGGCGATGTGGCAACCCATGCCGTCGTGCTCGCCAAGGAAGGCTCCGGCGCCAGCCTCGTCCTGGTCGACCTGACCGGCGCAGGGGTCACCCGCAAGACGCTCCAGACACTGGACCCGACGCGCAGTCACGCCGAAATCACTTTCGACAAGGCCCCTGCCACACGGCTCGGCAAGGCTGGCGATGGCGAGATGCTGAACGATCAGGTGCTCGACCACGCCGCTGTCCTGCTCGCCTTTGAACAGCTGGGCGGGGCCTCCCGCGCGCTGGAAATGGCGACCGCCTATGCCAAAGAACGCTACGCTTTTGGCCGCCCGATTGGTGGCAATCAGGCGATCAAGCACAAGCTCGCTGAAATGTATGTGAAGAACGAGGTGGCGCGGTCGAACTGCTTCTACGGCGCATGGGCCGTCTCGACGGGTGCCGCCGAACTTCCGGAAGCGGCAGCGGCTGCCCGCATCGCGGCCTGCGAAGCCTTCTGGTTCGCCTCGAAGGAAAACATCCAGACCCATGGCGGCATGGGCTTTACGTGGGAGGTGGATTGCCACCTCTTCTACCGCCGCGCCAAGCTGCTGGCCGTTCAGGCTGGTGCCCCGAAAGTGTGGAAGGAAAAACTCGTCCGCACCCTCGAAAACAAGAATGCCGCCTAAGGAGGAATGACTCATGGACTTCAATGACACCAAAGAAGAAGCCGAATTCCGCGCAGAAGCCCGCGCTTTCCTCGGCAAACATCTCGAGCCCAAGGGCGACAAGCCGCTGCGCCAGCGCGTGGACGGCACCGAATTCATGAAACTTGCCAAACAATGGCAGAAGACAAAATCGGAAGGTGGCTACGCCCAGATCACCTGGCCGAAAGAGATTGGCGGGCGCGGCGGTACGCCGATGCAGCAGGTCATCTGGAACCAGGAAGAAGGCAAGTTCGACGCGCCGACCGGCCCGTTCACCATCGGCCTTGGTATGTGTATCCCTACCGTCATTGCGTTCGGCTCGGATGAGCACAAAAAGCGCTATGTCGGCAAGGCGATGAAGGGCGAGGAAATCTGGTGCCAGCTCTTCTCCGAACCGTCTGCCGGCTCTGACGTGGCGGGCCTGAAGACCCGCGCCGTCAAGGATGGCGACGAATGGGTCATCAATGGCCAGAAGGTCTGGACCTCCGGCGCACATTATTCCGATTACGGCATCCTGCTGACCCGGACCGATCCGAGCGTGCCCAAGCACAAGGGCCTGACCATGTTCATCGTGGACATGAAACAGGCCGGCGTCGAAGTGCGTCCGATCCACCAGGCGTCCGGCGGCCGCGAGTTCAACGAGGTCTATTTCACCGATGTCCGGATCCCGGATTCCGACCGCCTCGGCGAGGTTGGACAGGGCTGGAAAGTGGCCATCGTGACGCTGATGAACGAGCGTCTCGCTGTCGGCGGTTCGCCCGGCCCCGACTGGGCCGAGATCATGGCCTATGCGAAGGAAGCCGGCACCATGTCCGACCAGGCCTTCCGCGAGAAACTGGCTGACTGGTATGTCGCCGCGCAAGGCTACAAGCTGACCAAGTTCCGAACCCAGACGGCCCTGTCACGCGGCCAGACACCGGGACCGGAAAACTCGATCGGCAAGATCATCACCGCGAACCATCTTCAGGATATCTGTAACTCGGCCATCGAGATGCAGGACCATTACGGCATCCTGACAGATTCAGACCGGATGCCGGCCGATGCCATCTTCCAGCAAAGCTTCATGTGGGCCCCTGGCCTGCGGATTGCGGGCGGCACGGACGAGATCCTGAAGAACATCATTGCCGAACGCGTTCTGGGCCTGCCCCAGGATGTCCGCGTCGACAAGGATGTGGCGTTCGACCAGATGAAAAGCGGCTAGATCAGGCTTCGGGCTCTGGTTCGGGCTCGGCGGCGTGGACGTTGATGTACTGGCTGACAAAGGCCGCAACATCGTTCACGCAGGCCCGGCCTGCTTCGCCGAGCGCCTTGGCACGGTCCGCATTGGACCCGCCCCGGGCATCGGCTGACGCCGAGACCACCGTCTGATCGAGCACGTCCCGCGAGGCGCCATCGAGCAGCGTCGCGCGCACGCGGCACCGACCTGTCGTTCCCGACAGAGTGAAATCCGTAACCTGCCAGGACAGTTCATAGGGGGCCGCGGCCCCGGTTTCCGGCGCAATCGCCTTGCCCGCGCCCTGCCCCTGCAATGCGTCCAGCATCGCCATCTGCATCAGGCGGGTGGACGAATCCGTCCATTCGACATTCGGCACCAGCCGCAGGGCGCCCGAGGAATCCTCCGACGCAATGGCGCGTCCGGCCACGAGGCGCGAGGCGTCCGGCTCGCGGACAATGACAGAGTCCTCCAGGTCATAGACAGTCTCCATCGGCGCGAAGCGATAGAGCCCTTCAGGCACTTTCGGCTCCGGCAGCACGGACACACAGGCAGCGAGGCTGCAGGCGGCAAGGCCAGTTGCAAGAATACGGATCATCTAGCGGCTCTCCTCATACGGGGCCGGGTCACCGACCACGAAGCCCTGGGGGTTCTGTTCCAGTTCGCGGGCCACCCGGTCGAGCCGGGAGATCAGCACGCGCAATTCACGGCTGGCCAGGCGGGCGTCTTCCAGCGCGCCTGTGGCCGGGCCCTCAATGGCATCTGCCGCAGCGCTGACTGCGCGGTTGCTCTGCTCGACGGTCTTGTTGGCATTCGCAGTGACTTCGCGAATATCGGCGACGAGAGCGTTTGCCTGCGCGCCGAATTCGGTGATCTGCTGATCGGCATTCGTGCCGAAGGATTGCAGCGAGGCCGAGGCTTGCTCAAATCGCGCGGCGGCGTCGGACACATCCTTCATGGTCTGGGTCGCCTGCGCCATCGTGCCGTCATTCGCGGCGAGATTGCCGCTGAGGGTTTCGATGTTGCGAAGCGTTGCCGACAGGGAATCGATGTTCTCATCGGTCAGCACCAGATTCACCCGTTCGATGGTCCGTGTGGCCTTGCCGAGCACTTCCGCGCCGCCGGCAAAAATCTCGTCAAGCTGAGTTCGCTCCGCCTTGATGACCGGCACGGGCTGTCCCGGACGCGCCCTCAGCGGCGCCGCATTGGGGGAGCCTGCCGTGATCTGGACAAAAGTGATGCCGGTAATGCCAGCGAGCTGGATCGAGGCGGTCGAATCCACTTTCACAGGGGTTTCGGAATCCACCCGGATGCGGGCCCGCACCTTGGAGGGGTCTCCCCGGTCAATCCGGACCCAGGACACTTCGCCCACCTTGATGCCGATATAGCGGACCGAAGCCCCCTGCTCCAGCGAGACCGGACCCTCGAACACAATGTCATAGGCTTCGAAATCCTGCCGGAACTGGGACTGGCCCAGCCACAGGGTAAACATAGCCACGGCCAGCGTCGCTATGATAACGAATGCTCCGATCAGGGCGTAATTCGCACGTGTTTCCATCGTCTCCGGGCTCCCTTCTAGTGTCCCGTCGCGGCCCGACCACGCGGACCTCCGAAATATTCCTGGACCCACGGATGATCGAAGGCCCGTAATTCATCTATTGTGCCGACTGCCAGCACGCGTTTCTCGCCCAACACGGCAATCCGGTCACAAGTTGCCTGCAGCGTATCCACATCATGCGTCACAAGGAAGACTGTCAGGCCCAGTGCGCGTTGCAGCTTGCGGATCAGCGCATCGAAATTGGCTGCCGTGATCGGGTCGAGCCCGGCGGTCGGTTCGTCGAGAAACAGGAGTTCCGGGTCGAGCGCCAGGGCCCGTGCCAGCGCCGCGCGCTTGCGCATGCCACCGGACAGGTCAGACGGGTATTTCGCCCCGGCCTGAACGCCAAGGCCCGCCATCAGGATCTTCATGTCGGCCAGTTCGCGGCAAAGCTGCGGTGAAAGGTCGGTGTGCTCCTTCATGGGCACCATGACATTCTCTCGCACTGTGAGGTTCGAGAACAGGGCGCCATCCTGGAACATGACGCCCCAGCTGCGCTCAACGGCGGCCCGCTCGTCGGGGTCGAGGGTTTCCAGCCGCTTGCCGAACACTTCGATGCTGCCGGCAGAAGGTTCTTTCAGCCCGGTGATCGCGCGCAGCAGGACGGACTTGCCACAGCCCGACGGGCCGATGATGCCAATGATCTCGCCGCGGCGGATATCGAGGTCCAGATGCTCATGCACGACATGACTGCCATAGGCCGTCTTGAGGTCGCGAATGCGAATGATGATGTCGTCGGTCAAATGTCCATCTCCATGTAGAAGATGGCGAACAGCGCATCGATCACGATGATCGAGAAGATGGCCTGCACAACGGAAGTGGTCGTCTTGCTGCCGAGCGACTGGACGCTGCCGCCGACATTCAGGCCCTGACGGCAGGCAATCAATGCTACCACAAAGCCGAACACGGGCGCCTTCGACATGCCGACCCAGAACTGGTCCAGCGGCACATTCGACTGCAGACGGTCAAGAAACAGCGCCGGATTGATGTCCAGGGCCAGCCAGCCAACAATGACGCCGCCCGCAATGCCCGCCAGAGTGGAGACAAAGGTCAGCACCGGCGTTGTCACCACCATGGCGATGATGCGCGGCGCCACCAGCACGTCCATCGGCTTCAGGCCGAGCGTCTGCATGGCGTCGATTTCCTGGCGCATCTTCATTGTGCCGATCTGGGCGGTGAAGGACGAATTGGTCCTGCCGGCCAGAACGATGCCGGTCATGATGACGCCCAGCTCGCGCAGCATGGCAAAGCCGATCAGCTCGACCACGAAGATTTCAGAGCCAAGGTCGCGCAGCGTGGTCGCGCCGATAAACGCCACCACCATGCCGACGAAGAACGAAAGAAAGGCGATGATCGGCATGGCATCGAGGCCTGCCTCTTCCATCACCGAGACAATCGAGGTCCAGCGCAACTTCCACGGGGTCAGGACAAGCCGGAACGTCGTCACCAGCGTTTCCCCCAGAAAGGCCAAGGTGTCCTTGGCTTCGCTGAGCAAATTCATGAAGCCGCGGCCGGTCCGCTCCAACATGTCGACCAGTCCACCATGCGGAGGCCGCTTCGGCTCTTCCACGTCGGTCACGGCATGGACCTGACCGATCAGGTTTTCGGCGTTCGCGTGATCGCCCTCGATCCGGGCAGGCTCCTCGGAGAGCTGGCGCAAGGTCCGGTCGATCACGAAGGCGCCGGCGGTGTCGAGGCTGCCGAGCGCTGAAGCGTCGAGCACCAAGGCGCCCTGCCCTTCAAGCTCGCGCAATTCATCATCGACAAATTGCACTGTGCGCACCGTCCAGTCTCCCGAGACACGGAGGATGGTCTGTTCGCCGCTGGTTTCCAGCGCGAATTCGGGGGTGCTAGGGTTTGCCATGCTAATACTTTTCTACCTGACCACCCTATCCAAACATGCTTAAGACCTGAAAAGCAGGATTGTTCAAATTTCACCTATCAGGACCATATATGGGCCAGCGAACACTTGAAATTACTGATATTTCTTCACCCCTGAAGGCGGCGTTTACCATTTCGCGTGGGGCGAAGACCAGCGCGGAGACAATTCGGGTCACACTCCGGGAGGGCGACGCCATCGGGCGCGGCGAATGCGTGCCTTATCCCCGCTATGGCGAAACCCAGTCCGGCGTGCGCGCCGCCATCGAAGCGCTGCGCGCCCGGATCGAGGGCGGCCTGAGCCGCGAGGCGTTGCAGGCCGAGATGCCGGCCGGCGCGGCGCGGTGCGCGCTGGACTGCGCCTTGTGGGATCTGGAAGCCAAGCAAAGCGGCCGTCCGGTCTGGAAACTCGCAGGCCTGCCGGAGCCCAAGCCGATCGAGACCGCGGTCACTGTCAGCCTCGACACGGCAGAGGCGATGGCCGAGGCCGCGCGCTCGAAGCCGAGCCGGCTACTGAAACTGAAACTCGGCGGCCCGGAAGATCTGGAACGGATCGAAGCGGTTCATGCGGCCCGGCCCGATGCGCGCCTGATCGTGGATGGCAATGAAGGCCTGCTGCCGGAGCAATTCCCCTCCATCGTCAAACGCGCGGCGGACCTTGGCGTCGTGCTGATCGAACAACCCTTCCCGGCGGGCAAGGATGAAGCCCTGCTCCGCCGCCCCGGTGCGGTCTCGGTCTGCGCGGATGAGAGCGCCCATACGAGCGCCGAGATCCAGGACCTCTCCCGCCGCTATGATGCGGTAAACGTGAAGCTCGACAAGACCGGCGGCCTGACCGAAGCGATCCGCATGGTGCAGGCCGCGCGCGACAGCGGGCTGGGCGTGCTGGTCGGTTGCATGGTGGGCGGATCATTGTCGATAGCGCCGGCTGTGCTGCTCGCCGGGCTTGCGGACGCCGCAGACCTCGACGGGCCACTCTGGCTCGCCGAGGACATTGCGCATGGCCTGACCTATACAGACGGACAGATCAGTCCCCCAGAGCGGGCGCTCTGGGGATAGACTCGCAAGCTCAGCTCGCGACGGGCGTCAGTCCGAGCGCAACGCGGCCGGAAAACATCTGCTGACGCTTTTCCGGCAGCGGATGGATCTGACCGGCATGCGCATCGCGCAGCAGGCGTTCAATGCCCGCCTTGCGCATGAAGCCGGCCCCGCCGGTAACTTCCAGCGCCTTCTCGGCCACACCGATGACCGCATGGGCGCAGATCGTCTTGCGCGACAGGACCTGACTGGTCAGCACTTCATTCGGCATGAAGGCGAGATCATCACATAGCTCGATCATGGAGTCGGTCGCCATCTGCGCGGTAACGAGCAGGTTCTGCATCTCGCCGAGCTGGAGCACCGTGATCGGATCATCCGCCTTGCTTTTCGCCTTCTCGGTCGCGACCGAAGCCGCCTTTTCCGCAAGGCCTGTATAAACTGACATGATCAGCGGCAGGGCCACGGTGACAATCACATTGAACGCGCCGTGGAACGGCCCGCGCGGGCGTTTGAGGCCGACGGCCGCATCCGATACGAACACCTTGTTGAAGCGGATCGTCTGAGACCCCGTTGCCCGCATGCCCATGGCCTGCCAGTCATCCAGCATCTCCACGCCGTCGGCCTTCAGGGAGACCGGAAAATGCAGCACGCTCGGCCCCTCCTCCGGGCAATCATAGGCGCAGGAGGTGATGGCAATATCGCCGCAGGGCGACCCGCTGCCAAAGGGCTTTACCGCATTGATCAGATACCCGCCGTCGACCTTTTCCGCCGACCCATTGGAGTCCAGCCAGTCATTTGCGCCAGTACTGACGAGCACGAGTTCCCCGGCGAGAACCTTTTCCAGCAGGGCCTCACCCGGCTTGCCGTCTTCAAAATTCTTGCGCGCCGCCGAGACGAGATGCTGGTGCATGGAAACGGCCAGCGCGGTAGACGGACAATCCTGGGCGAGACGGCGCAGGAACGCGCACATCTCACGATGCGAAACTCCCTCACCGCCCAGGGCGACGGGCACTTGCGCGGAAAACACCTTGCGCGCCTTCAACGCCTCATAATTCTCGTGAACGAATTCGTCCTTGCACTCGAATTCGGCGGACTTGTCTGAAAACAAGCTGCCCAATCCAATGGCAGCGTCTACAATTTGTGTGTCGAATGGCATGTCTGGTCCCCTGCCGTGGAAAGAAGATGAGGGACGCCGCCCGATGCGGCGCCCCGGAAAGCGGCGTCAGGCGAGCGCGGGCTCGGCCTTTGCCATGGCCTGAACATCTGCCGCGCTGAGCAGGTGTCCGCCAATTCCCCAGTCCCCCTGTTCGATCTCGTTGATGCGAACCCAGGTGACGGAGCGCAGCGCTTCGCCTTCGATTCCGACCATTGTGTCGGTGACCTTGGTGATGATGTCCGCCTTCTGAGCGGGGGTGAACACGTCCTTGATAACATCGATTGTGACGAGTGGCATTTCATTTCTCCTATTTGAATCGTGACCGGACGATCCGGCCATGGGAGAAAATTGCGTGAAATGTGATTTTGTTTATAGTTCACACGTTGAAGCAACGCACTTCAGAATCTAAAGTAACTCACTTCAAAAGCTATATTGCCCGTCTTGTTCAGTATTGGGAGGCTCCCAATGAAATACGGCCAGTTCTGTCCTATCGCCAAGGCGACCGAGATCCTTGGCGAGAAATGGACCATCATCATCCTGCGTGAGATTCTCATGGGGGGCTGTCGTTTCAACACGTTGCAGCGCGGCCTCGGCGGCATTTCGCCGGCCTTGCTGACCAGCCGCCTGAAATCCCTGGAAGAGCAAGGCATGGTCGTCCGCCGCAAGGTGTCCGGCCAGAAAGGGTATGAATATTACCCCACCGAGGCGTGCCAGGCCTTGCTGCCCGTCCTCATTTCCATGGGCGAATGGGGTCTCATCTGGGCCCGGCACAATGTGCTGGACGAGGATTTCGACGTCGATTTCCTGATTTTCTACCTCGAACGCAGCGTCGATCCATCAAAACTGATTGGCAATGAGAGCGTGATCCGGTTCAAATTCACCGACCTCACCGAACAGAGCGACTATTGGCTGCTGGTCAAGAATGAGAATATCGACCTCTGCCTCAAGGATCCGGGCAAGGATGTGGACGTCTATTTCACCTGCACCATCCGCACCATGCATGATGTCTGGATGGGCGACCGCACCTATCGCGACGCGATCAAGTCAGGCGATCTCTACGTGCATGGCGAACCCAGCCTGACGCGGAATATCAGCTCCTGGCTGCGACCCAGTATATTTGGCGAGTCGAAGCGCGCGCCGATACCCGCGACAGACCAGCTGGCCTAGCCGGCCCCGTCGAGAATATCCCGGAAGCCGCTCGGGGCGTGCGGGCCCATGAACAATTGCTCGAATGCGCCGATGCCTTCCGAAGCCAAGCCACCCGGCCCTTCATGCCGCGCGCGGGCAATGGCCTGGATGTGGAGATTCTCAGGCTGTTGCCACGACATCTTCTCCGGTTCGTAATCCTCGCGCAGGACCGACAGCTGGTCGCCATGATAGGAGCCATGCTTGCGTTCGGGATGGCCATAGCCGATGCCTTTCATCAGGAAGGTCCCGAACGGCTCGAAGCTGACCGTATGCGGATTGCCTTGCCCATCCTCGACATGCAGCTTGGCCGATTTCATCCGGCGCGTTCCGGGCGTATAATTGATATCCATGTGCGGTTTGTCCAGATGGACCAGCTCGCCCTGCCCGGCGCCATCCATGGCCAGCACGGCGCGGGTGTTCCACGGCTCACCCGCCTCATCATGGTTCACATGATAGAACATTGAGAGGTTGGGGAAATTCGTCGGGGTCCAGATCCAGTAGAATTGCGGCGGCAGCGGCGGGATCAGCGGCTGGGTGTCCTGCGCGCCGATCGGGCGCACACCCCAGCTGCGGTCGCGCGTGCCGGTCCATGTTTCCGGCGAGACCGCAATCTCCTGTCCATCAAGGCGCAGCGTGCCGGACCAGCGGCCATTCTGCGTCATGCGGGTGACGTCCATCAGCATGCGCGGCCCCTGCCGGCGCGTGAAGCGCGGCTCCTCGATTGGAAAGGCGCGGCCCTCGAATTCCAGATCGAGCGCGATGCCTTCAGTCTCTTCCACTTTCAGCCGGATACGCTTCAGCGGTTCGAGCACTTCGACCGAGAACCCGCCGACATAAGTGTCCATCCGCTCCATATTGAGCGGCCGCGAGAAAAAGACCGAATGCTGCTTGCCGCCGCGCAGCACCGAGACCGCCGCGTCGATAATGTTCAGATGCGGATAAATACCCATCGCCGCCGCAAAGAAGGTTTCGCCATCCGGGGAATAGCCATTGAAGAAGTAGCGGTCATAGAAATTTCGGTCGGAGCCTGAAAAGGCGATAGGTTCCGGGGTCTGGTGAATCGGATATTCGTCTCCGGCGGTGAGCATGGCGTTTCCTTCCTTCGCGTCACCACTTGGCGGGCAACGTCCTGCCGATAGGGTGAACGAGGCAGACACGCGGTTCAAGACGTGACGCAAAGGGAGGGCCCCGAATTGACGAGCAAGATGACGGCTGAGGAAGCCAACACATTCCTGGGAGGCGCGTTCGACACGCATGCGTCCCGCAGCGAGGTGACTTTGATGGAAGAGGGCCGCGCCGTGGTGCGACTGGTTGCCGACTCGACCCATCTCCGCCCCGGTGGCTATATCTCCGGGCCGACCCAGATGTCGCTGGTCGACACGGCCGCCTATATGGCGGTGATGACGAAGACAGGCCATGAACCGATGACGGTGACCAGCAATCTCAGCATCAATTTCCTGCGCCCCTGCATTGGCGACGTCGTTGTGGTGGATGCGCGGATCATGAAGATCGGCCAAGCCCTCGCCGTGATGGATGTCGATGTGCGGATCGAAGGCGCAGAGAAACCGTCCAGCCACGCCGTGGTGACATATGCGATCCCCCGGGAACGGAGCGGCATGGCATGAACCGGCTCGGCCTCTTCGCGGCCCTGACAGGCTTTCTCGCCGTCGCGCTCGGCGCATTCGGCGCGCACGCGCTGGACGGCACGCTGACCGCGGAAGGGACCGATTGGTGGCACACGGCTACGCTCTATGCCCTGCCCCATGCGGCAATGGCGCTCGCCATCGCGCTGCACTCCGGCAACGGTCTCATCCGCAAGGCCGGCTGGGCGTTCGTGGTCGGGACAATCGTGTTCGCCGGATCGCTCTATGCGATGGCGCTCGGCGCACCGCGCTGGTTCGGCGCGATCACGCCGATTGGCGGTGTTTCATATCTGGTGGGGTGGGGGCTTTGCGCGCTCGGCGCGAGCCGTTCCTAGGACGTCGAGCGATCCAGCGAGGCGTATTTGTCGGCCAGGCCATCGGCCGTCTCGCGGGCATCGTCAATCGTATCCGCAAAGGATTTCAGCTCACGGTCCACCGGAGCAATGTCCATGTCCATATCGGACCGTGTGGTCACTTCGCCGAGGGCGCCCTGGAAATTCCGGTAGGCCATCTGCGCGCGCACCAGCGCCCGCTCATAGCTCATCACGTCGGCGCGGCTGGCCGAATCTTCACCGCCGGTCTGCAGCACGTCGCGGGCTTCGCGGCTGACATCGGCGAGGCCGTCGCGGGCCGACTGGGTGTCAGACACGATGCGCGCCAGCACCAGCGAGGGCGCATCGGACTTCGCGCCAATGCGGGAAGCATAGTCGCGGGATGTGTCTGTGTCGGATTTTCCGTTGATCAGTGTGGCGGCAAAGGCAGCCAGTCCGCCCGTGGCTTCGATCCAGCCATTCTTGACGGCATTCGTACAATAGTCGGCAGATACTTTACGCAACGCAGACTGGGACTGCGTAAGGCTGGTTTCCACCGACGCCTCACCGGGTACCATCGAAACGGTTGCGCACCCTGCCAAAAGGCATAGGGATGCACCCAGAACTATACTACGCATTTGACAGCCACCTGCACACCTGATTGGGACCACACCTGTAATAATGTTTACGGACGCTATTGGTTCAAGTCCAGTAATGGCTGTGAATTTGACTGAAAATAGGTGAAGACTGCATGAACAGACGCCCAAACCGCCGCATTTTGTACCCGAGACTTGAATCCAGGCGCTCTGGACGGGTGCGAGTCAGTGAAATTCACGAGATTTATTGGGAAGAATCGGGGAATCCGGGCGGGATTCCGGTCATTGCCGTTCATGGAGGCCCCGGAGGCGGCTCAAGCCCGGAAATGAGGCGCTTCTTCGATCCGGGCAAATATCGCATCATCCTGTTCGACCAGCGCGGCTGTGGACGCTCCACACCGCACTCCGAATTGCGCGAAAACACGACCTGGGACCTGATCGACGACATGGAGTCGATTCGCGACATGCTCGGGATCGACAAGTGGCTGGTGTTTGGCGGCTCATGGGGCTCGACCCTGTCGCTGGCCTATGGCGTGACCCATCCGGACCGCACGCTCGGCCTCGTCCTGCGCGGCATCTTTCTGGTCTCCAAGGCCGAGATCCAATGGTTCTACCAGTCCGGCGCCAGCCGCCTGTTCCCGGATGCCTATGACCGCTACATCAAGCCCATCCCCGATGACGAACAGGATGATCTGCTGATGGCCTTCCATCGCCGCCTGACCGGGGATGACAAGCAGGTCCGCGTCGAAGCGGCCCGTGCCTGGTCACGCTGGGAGGGCGAGACCCTGTCCATCAAGGGGCCGACAACGACCCCTGCCCGCTTCAACGAAGATGATTTCGTCGACGCCTTCGCGCGCATCGAATGCCACTATTTCGTCAATCGCGGCTTCTTCGCCAGGGATTCCTGGCTGCTGGAGGAAGCGGAGACAAAGCTGAAGGATATTCCGGGTGTGATCGTGCATGGACGGTATGATGTGGTGACGCCGCTCTCGACCGCCTGGGCGCTGTCCAAGGCGTGGCCGAAAGCTGATCTGCACGTCATCCCGGATGCCGGACACTCATCCATGGAACCGGGCATTGTCGACAAGCTCATTCAGGCAACGGATGATTTCGCCGACAAGTATGCCGGTCTGGTATCCGCCTAGCACCAGACGCCGGACAGGCTTCGCCTTCCGTGTGTGTCGGGATGTGTAGCGGGCGGAAGATACAAAAGGCCACGCAGTCTTGGGTATTGGGGAAGTATCAGGGTGCGACCCTCATACCTTCCGCCGCTGGGGCTCCGGCTATGGGCCGCCATCGCCCCCTCCCGCCGCGCTGAGCATCACGGCCGGAGACAGGCAGAGAGTGCCATGCGCGCCGCTACGCCGGATTGGCGCGTCCTGATCGCTTGTCCCCACAACGAAAAAGGGGGCGGATAGCCGCCCCCTCTTCCCCGGATTTACTTGTGTCGGCGGCGTCTATATCACGCCGAGCTTGGTCAGCGTGCCCAGCACAAGGATGAAGGCCAGCGCGGGCGGAACGACCCAGCGGCACATGAAGCGCCAGAGGTTCATGATCGTCCCTTCGCCGAGTTCCGTGGTCAGCATTTCGCGGCTGAGGATCCAGCCGGCAAACACGGCCAGCAACAGGGCGCAGAGCGGCAGCATGATGTTGCCGGTGATGATGTCTGCGAAGTCGATGAAATCGGTGGAGTAGACATAGCCCATGCCGATCATGAACAGCACGAAGCCGATGCCCATGGCTGCGCCGGGACGGGTTACGCCTTCGCGCTCTTCCAGCCATGCGACGCCCACTTCCATCAGAGAGATCGAGGAGGTGAAGGCGGCAAAGAGAGCGAGCAGGAAGAAGGCCCCGCCGACCCAGACGCCCAGCGCGCCCATCTGGCTGAAAGCAATCGGCATCGAAACGAAGAACAGGCCCGGACCGCCCGCAGGGTCTGCGCCAAAGGCGAAGACGATCGGGAAAATGGCAAAGCCGGCAATCAGCGCCACCATCGTGTCAGCGCTGGCCACAATGGCCGAGGCACGCGGAATGTTGGTGTCGCGGCTGAGATAGGCGCCATAGGTGACCATCAGGCAGGAGCCAACCGACAGCGAGAAGAAGGCCTGGCCGACCGCTTCGAGGAACGTGCCCATCGTCACCTCGCTGAAATCAGGGGTCAGCAGGAAATCAGCCGCTGCGCCTGCATCGCCTTCAATCAGCGCAAACCCGACAATCCCGATCAACAGGATGAAAAAGGCTGGCATGAGCACGGTCGCCGCTTTCTCGATCCCGCCTTTGACGCCCCGCGCGACGACGATAACGTTTGCGAGCAGGAAAGCGACAAGCAGGCCACCAATCATGTATTTGTTGCTGATCGTCTCACCAAAATTGCCAGCGGAAACATCCGCGATCGAAACCGTCGAACCCGTCTCCGCTGTCAGGCGCGCAGCCTCGGCGGCGAACCCGTTAAACGTGCCGCCGAAGGCCTGCGGAATGAAGGCCAGCACCCAGGCCGAAATCACGATGTAGAAGGTCAGGATGAAGAAGGCGCCCAGTGAGCCGATCCAGCCGACGACCTGCCAGTTCTCGCTCTTGCTTTCCGCGCGGGCCAGGGAGTGAATGCCCTCAATCGCCGACATGCCGGACTTCCGGCCAACCGCGTATTCCGCCATCAGCACGGTCAGGCCGAGGAACAGAACGCAAAACAGATAGATGATGATGAAGGCACCGCCGCCATTCTCACCGGCTGTGAACGGGAAACGCCAGAAATTGCCCAGACCTACCGACGAACCGACCGCCGCCATGATGAATCCGAAGCGCGAGCCCCAATGATCCGTCTTGCGGCCAATTTCTCCTGCCATACGCCCTCTCCCCGGGTACAAGTTTCGCGCGAACCTATCTTCGGCAAAACAAAAATCAACGATTGTTATGTTTTAGTGCTAAAATAGCCCTCGGGCTGTCAGCTTCTCGTCACGGTGCATGTGCGCCGCAATGATCAGGCCGAAACACGCCATGGTGGTGAGCATGGCCGTGCCGCCATAAGAGATCAATGGCAATGGCATGCCAACCACCGGCAACAGGCCCAGCACCATGCCCACATTGAACACGATGTAGAAGCCGACCGTCGCCACGGCGCCCGCCGAGGCAAGCCGCCCGAACCAGCTGACCGACCGCGCCGCGCTGTACAGCGACCAGCCGAGCAGCACAGCAAAGCCGATCAGCAGAGCCGTCGAGCCAAGGAATCCGAACTCTTCCGCAATCACGGTCAGGATGAAGTCGGTGTGCTGCTCAGGCACGTAATCCTGCTGGGACTGGATGCCCTGCAGGAACCCTCGCCCATTCAGGCCGCCAGCGCCGATGGCGATCTTGCCCTGTTCAATCTGGTAGCTCTCGCCCAGCGCATTCGTCGCGCCACCGAACAGCTGGGCCAGGAAAGTGTCGACCCGCTCGCGCTGATAGGGTGCGAGCACGAATTGGTAGACCGGCCAGACCGAGGCCACACCGCCAATGATCGCAGTGCCGATCACCCGAACCGACAGGCCGGCGAGGAAGATGACCACACCGCCGGAAGCGACAAGGGCGAGCGTGGTGCCGAAATCCGGCTGCTTGAAGATCAGCGCGGCCGGCAACAGGATGATCGCCAATGCGCCAAGATGCACGAGGATGCGCCCGGACTGTGGCTGCAGCACCATCTGGTAATAGCGGGCGAGCGCCATCGTGACGGCGAGTTTCGCAAATTCGGAGGGCTGGACCGCAACCGGGCCGATCTGCAACCAGCGTTGCGCGCCGCCCCCGGTCACGCCCATCAGCTCCACCAGGACCAGCAAGACCACCGTCCCCGCATAGGCCGGAAAGGCCAGCCGCATCCACCAGGACAGCGGCAACAGAGCGAGCCCGATCATCATGAAGAAGCAGAAGATGAACCGCACCAGCTGCAGCTTCCAGAGATGCGCTTCAACCGGATTGGTGTGGGCGGAAGAATAGAGCATCGCAATGCCCGTCAGCGCCATCGCCGCAATCAGCAGGATGAAGCCCCAGGGCAGACGCATCAGCTTGTTGAGCGGGCCCTGCGTCTCGAAATTGAGCGAGGTCGCGGTACGGGTGCGGGCCTCGCCCCGCGAAAAGCCGGTAAAGCCTTCGCGGTTCATGTGGGCTCTCCGTCATCCGTCATGGATTTCGGCAGGGAAGCGCTCTGAGAATAGGTCGGCTTGCGGCGACTGTCGGTCTTGAGCGCGAAGTGGAGAATGTCGCGGGCGACCGGCGCCGCGGTGCGCGAGCCCCCTTCCCCATGTTCGACCACGACCGAGATCGCGTATTTCGGATTGTCTGCCGGGGCGTAGGCCACGAACAGGGCATGGTCGCGCAGCTCGCGCGCAATCTCGCTGCCCGAGCGAACGCCGCTGAGGCGCTCCTCGCGGGAAATGCGGCGCACCTGCGCCGTGCCGGTCTTGCCGGCGAGGCGCGGACCGCCAAGGCCGAGATCGCCCGAGCGATAGGCCGTGCCGCCGCCTTCGGAGGTCACGCCATACATGCCCGCCTTCATCAGCTTCATGACTTCCGGGTCCAGCGGCGCATCAAGCGTATGGTCGTCCTGCGATTGCGGCCCGATGCCGATCATGCGCGGCTTGAACGGCTTGCCCTCAGTGGCAATCCGCGCAGTCATCAGCGCGAGTTGCAACGGCGTGGTGCCAAGCTGGCCCTGGCCAATCCCGAAATTGAGCGTTTCGCCCTCGTACCAGCTTTCCTTGCGGACGCGCTGTTTCCATTCGCGGTCCGGCACAAGACCACCGCGGCCGCCGGTCATGCCCAGCACCCAGTCCTGGCCGAAGCCGAATTTGCGGGCCGTCTCGGCAATCTTGTCGACCCCGGTGCGGCGGGCGATTTCGTAGAAATAGACGTCGCACGAGCCCTTGATGCCCGTGTGCAGGTTGACCGAACCGTGGCCGCCCTTTTTCCAGCAATGCCAGGTGCGGTTGCCGAAATGGTAATAGCCATTGCAATGGACCCGGTCGGTCGGCTTCACGGTGCCGGATTCCAGCGCGGCCGTCGCCACCACCATCTTGAAGGTCGAACCCGGCGGATAGACGCCGCCATGCGCACGCGGATAGAGCGGCGAACGGGTGTCATCGCGCAGTTCCGCATAGCTTGCCGTGGAGATGCCGTTGACGAAATCATTCGGATCAAAGGCGGGCGTCGAGACCATGGCCAGCACGTCGCCGGTTTCCACATCCATCACGACGGCCGCGCCGCTTTCGCCCTCGAAGCGCTCGATGGCAACGCGCTGGAGATCTGAATCGATGGTGACGAACAGGTCGCGCCCCGCGGTCGGCGCAAGACGTTCGTCGGGGATTTCCTCGATCACGCGGCCATGCGCATTGGTCACCAGCTTGCGATAGCCCGGCTTGCCGCGCAGCCATTCCTCGGCAAAGCGCTCCATGCCCTGACGGCCTGTCCGCATGTCCGGATGCCGGAACATGGTTTTCAGCGTCTCGCTTTCCTTATCGGACATGCCCTCGGTCAGGCGTACGAGATCGTCCTGGCTGGCGCGCGCGACATAGCCCAGCACGTGCGCGAAATCCCGGCCACGCGGATACGACCGCGTCAGCGCCATTTCGACATTCACACCCGGCATCTCGGCGGCGTGCACATTCATGCGCGCGAAGTCTTCATAGGTCAGTTCATGCGCCACAGTGACGGGCACAAAGCCGGCATTGCGGCGACGGCTGAGACGGATCTCATTGGCAATGCGCGCAAGCCGCTCGTCCGGCAGTTCGATCAGGGCAGCAACCTGCGCCAGCGTGTGCTCGGGATCGTCGGTCTGTTCCGGCGTGATCGAAATACGGCCCGCGCGGCGGTGCGAGGCGAGTGGCCGACCGAACCGGTCAAGGATGCGGCCCCGTTGCGGCGGCGCCAGCTGCAGCTTGATATGGTTGGCTTCGGCCTGCGCCTGGTAGCGCTCCTTGTCGAGGATCTGCAACTGGAACAGGCGGGCGATGAGTCCGGCCCAGACCATCCCCCCTATCGTGCCCGCAATCGCGGTGCGGCGGGTGAAGGCAAAATCGAGATCGGCGGGTTTCTTGCTCATCCGGCCTGCCCCGCAAGCTCTCCCGGCCGACGCCCGAGATCGAACATTTTCTGCAACAGGGCATAGGCGAGCCCTGTCGTCAGCAAGGACGCAAACAGGGGCAGCACACGCACGGGATGATCCTCCAGCGTCGAGGCCATCAGCCACAGCAGGAGAAACGCCCCCGAAAACAGGAGGACGGGCGACAGGATCGCAACGAGGGGTTCATTCATGACGTCGAACATATCAGCAATCGCGGCGCTGGCACCGTAGGCAAGCAGGTTCAGGATGACAAAACATCCGAGCGGCGCATGAAAGGTAACGTCCTGGATAAGCCCGAAAAGGATCAACAGGATCATTGGGCGAACCGACAGGCCCACCCTGCCCCAGCCCACCGCGCCCCACAGCGCCGCATAGGGCCAGGCAACCGAAAAGCCGAAGAATTCCCGTGGTGTCAGGCCGAGTACGCCAATGGCCGCAATGGCAAACGCCCCGAACAGGAGACGGGGCGTCGGGCCGGTCTGCGACCACAGGCTCTTCTTGTTGCGGGGAGTAGAACGAGGCATCCTATTGGCGCGCCCCCTGTGCCGGGCTGGCCGCTATCTCGGGCTCTTCCACTTCCAGTTCCATCGGCTTGCGTATCTCTGGCGGCGGGATCATCTGGACATAGCCGCCATCGCGCTCTGCCATCGAGAATTTGACCCGCCAGTCATCGCCGGCCTTGCGGACCTCCCCGACGATCAAACCCCGCGGGAAAGCCCCGCCCTCCGCCGAGGTCAGGATCCGTTCGCCCTCAACGAACTGATCGCGCTCTGGCAGATCAGTCAGGCTGCCAAGGCCGTCGCGTCCACCATACAGGATGGCCCGGATGCCGCTGACTTCGCCCATCACGGGCACACGGCTGTTGAAGTCTGTAATCAGCAGGATGCGAGACGAATATTCGCCGAGCTGGATGACGCGTCCAACGAGGCCGCCTTCGTTCAGGGCCACGGCGCCGGGCTCAACGCCCTGCGCACGGCCGGCATTGGCCAGGATGGTTTGCGCGAACGGGCCATCATTCTCTGCGGTCACGCGCGCCGTGACGCCGCGCGCGGGCGGCTCGCCCATCAAATTCAGGATTTCCTCATAGGCTTCGAGGCGCTCTGCCATGGAAATGGCGGCGGCCTTGTAGCGCGAGAGATTGCGCACTTCGGCTTCGAGTTCCTTGATACGGCGCTCGCGCTTGGCCTGGCCGGTCACCCAGGCCCAGGCATTAAAGCCTTCATTGCCGCCGAGACGGTCACCGACCGTAGTCCGGACGGGATTGAACAGGGTACGGATTTGCGGGGCAGACTGGGCGAGAACGAGCGCAATCGCGGCGAAAATGAACACACCAAGGATGAGACGCTTGGGAGAGCGTTTCTGACTCTTCGTTCCTGATCGGCCGAGGCGCGCCATTGGCCAGTTCCCTTACGAAATTACCCCTGTCAGCTCATCTCGATCAGACTTCGGGTGAGAGCACCGTACGCATCTTCGTGAAATTCTCGAGCACGTGCCCGCAGCCATTCACAACACATTTCAGCGGATCGTCGGCGATCATGACCGGCAGTTGAGCCTGCTCACGGATGACCGTGTCGAGATTGCGCAACAGGGCACCGCCGCCTGTCAGGACAATGCCGCGATCGACAATATCCGCAGCCAGTTCCGGCGGCATGGCTTCCAGTGCGATCTTAACAGCATCGATGATGTCCGTCACGGGCTCGCGCAGCGCTTCGGCGATCATCGCTTCGGTGATTTCAGTTTCCTTTGGCACCCCATCCAGCGTCCCGCGGCCGCGCACGGTCAGGGCCATGCCGGTGCCATTCTCTGGCGGCTGGGCCGTGCCGATTTCCTTCTTGATACGCTCAGCGGACATTTCCCCGATGAGGATTTTCTGCTCGCGGCGCAAATAATTGACGATGGCCTGGTCCATCTTGTCACCGCCGACGCGGACCGAGCGCGAATAGACGATGCCGCCCAGCGACAGCACGGCGACTTCCGACGTCCCGCCACCAATATCAACGACCATGGAACCAGCCGGATCGTCGATTGGCAGGCCCGCGCCGATGGCGGCGGCCATCGGTTCTTCGATCAGCTGCACTTCGCGCGCCCCAGCGGCCAGGGCCGACTGGTGAATGGCGCGGCGCTCAACGCTGGTCGCGGAGCTGGGCACGCAGATGATGATGAGGGGAGACACGAACGCCCGGCGGTTGTGAACCTTCCGGATGAAGTGCTTGATCATTTCCTCGGCGACTTCGAAATCGGCGATCACCCCATCGCGCATCGGGCGAATGGCTTCCATGTTCACCGGAGTCTTGCCGAGCATGTTCTTGGCTTGCTCGCCAACCGCATAGACAATCTTGCGACCGCCTTGCGTCATGTAGGCGACAACAGAGGGCTCATCGAGCTTGACGCCCTGCCCCTTCACATAGACCAGCGTGTTCGCTGTCCCAAGGTCAATGGCCATGTCCGTAGACAGCATGCCGAGGAGGCTACCAATCATGTCGTACCCGAGCTCTTTCTTGAGCGCCCGGACGGTTTTGCCCGGTGCGCATGTGCAATTCTTTACACAGCCCCATACATCATCTGCCGTTAACGCCGCTTTAATGCAAGAGTCGCTCGGCAGATAAGTGGTACGCTGCGTTCATGGTAAAGATGCGCGCTGTTTTAAAAGGGTTTTTTTGGGCGAAAACGTTACCAATCCCAGCGTTAACGGAACGCTGCGTACGGCTATTATTAACAAACCCCAAATCCGGCTTAAGAAACATCTTCATCTTTTTGATGGATGTCGCCGTCCCGGCGTATCCGATAGAGCTTTGCGGGCGATCTCGCCTCGGATTCAAACGGGATGTTTTCGAGGAAATCGGGGATTTCATTCCGTTTCAGGCGCGCGGCAAATCCTTCCGGATCGTGCGCGGACATCAGCCTGGTTTCCGCATCGGCCGGACAGGTCATGACATAGTCGCTCCCGCTGGCCGTCAGGAGTGATTGGGTCTCGCCGGCCTCCGACAGCCAGAGGTCAATCGCCTGCTGGATTCCTTCCTGATTGCGGTGATAATTGCCCTGAAGGATGCTGTGGCCTGTTTGGTTGAGGATCATCGGTCCAAAGTCGGCTGAGGCGAGGATACGGCCCTTGGGGAGCGTCTCCAGCGTGGTGAATACCCCCTCTTGCAGGCAATCGGCCTTGTCCCCGGTCTTGTTACCTGTCTCGGCCTTGTCCATCACCAGCAGACCCGGCAGGGCCCACAGAAAGGGCAGGCTGAGCGCCAGCGCGCCAATATAGGTGACGCTGGAGGGGCTCTTCGCCTTGCCCGCGCGGTAGACGTCCGCAATCCAGAGCCCCAGCGGAATGATCGCGAAGAGGTGACCGAAGACGTAGAAACGGATCTGGTACAGCGTCATAGCCAAGGCCGCGAGCAGAAGACCCGAGAAGAACAGGTTGGCGCGCAGGCGCTGACGGCGGTACAGGCCAAACAGGCTGAGGCCGAGCGCCAGGATCGTGATGCCGAGAGTAAATCCGAGGGTCGACACCCTGTCGGGCCGGTTTGAAAAGACAGGGCGCGCCTCATCCACCCGGTCGAGCCAAAAAGCTTTGACCTCTGGCGACAGATCCTCCAGCGGGTTTGACAGGCATTCCGGCCCCACCATGACCAACGTCGCGGCGCAGATCACGCCCACGAGCATGAGCGCGCCAAGCCTCAGCCAGACAGTGCGCCCGGAGGTGACCAAGGCGGCGGCCGCCAGCCCGAATCCGCCTGCCATCCCGGCCAGCAGGCTGACTGATGACAAGGTATCACAGGCCACGACCTCATAATGCGACGGCGCGATGGTGGCGAAAAAGGCGATTTCCAGCCCGGCCGCCAGGCCAGCCCCGAAGCCGATGGCCCCGCGCATCGCCGCCCGCCCGGCCACGAGCCAGTCGAGCGCGATGAAAGCGCAGATCGCCGCCACAAAGACATAGACTTCGCCGCCGATGGCCACAGAGGCAGCCAGCGCCATACCGGCCCCAACCAATCGCCATGGACGGCGCAGCGGGTCCAGCGCGAGGCCCATCGCCAGCGCGATCAGACCCAATTGAAGATTGTGGTGGTCAATCGCCCCCGGACTGAACCGGTAATGCGTGGCATAGACGAATACGCCGAGCACGAGGCAGGCCAGCGCCCCTGCCCGGTCACTCACATGCCGCGCGCCCGCATAGAAGCCGCCAAGAACGACAAGTACACTCAAGGGAGGCCAGGCTGAATAGGCCCAGACAAGCGCTGTGTCTGATGGCAGGAACAGGTCAAACAGGCTGTAGAGCGCAATGATGGGCAGGTCAGCGAGGCGTGACCAATGCATCAGCGTGCCGCCATCAGGGCCCATGCGGTATTGGTGAAGATCGAACCAGTCCTGGCCGTTCAGCAGATCCTTGATCTGGACCAGCCGCATGACGTCATCACTGTCCGGACCTATCTGTCCGAAGCTCCCCTGCAAGATGCTGGACGCGACCAGACAGACCGGCACGATGAGGAATAGCAACGCGATTTTGGCGTCGAACCTGACCTGCACGCCGTCCCTCTCCCCTTCTGCGGGCATCCCTGCGCCCTGATCCCGAAAGGCAAACTTAACCAGTGGGAGTGTAGGAAACCCTAAAGAGGGAGGCGCTGGATACTTATGGCCGAGGAAGACTTCTCACGCTTGAACATCGCCGTCCTGCTGCCCTGCTACAATGAGGGCAAGTCGATTGCGTCGGTTGTCATCGGGTTCCGCAAGGCCCTGCCCGCCGCCCGGATTTATGTCTACGACAATAATTCGAGCGATGATACGTCATCCCAGGCCGCCTTTGCCGGCGCCACCGTCGTGCCGTCCCGCCGGCAAGGCAAAGGCAATGTCGTGCGCCAGATGTTCGCCGACATCGAAGCGGACGTGTACCTCATGGCCGATGGGGATGGCACCTATGATCCTGCCGCCGCGCCTCACATGATCGATACCCTTCTGGCCGACCGGGCCGACATGGTGGTCGGCACACGCCGCAATGTCACCGAGGATGCCGGCCGCAACGGCCATGCCTTCGGCAATCGCCTGTTCAACATGATCTATCGCACCCTGTTCGGCAGCGACTTCACCGACATCTTCTCCGGCTATCGCGCCTTCACGCGCCGCTTTGCCAAGAGCTTCCCCGCCTCGTCGCCGGGTTTTGAGATCGAGACCGAAATGTCGGTGCACGCCTCAACGCTGCGCCTGCCAGTCTCCGAAATCGAATTCGACTATGGCCGCCGGGTCGAAGGCTCCGAGAGCAAGCTCTCCACATTCCGCGACGGATTCCGCATTCTGCGCATGATGGGCATGCTGGTAAAGGAAACCAAGCCCTTCCTGTTCTTCAGCTCTGTCGCCGCCGGCCTGTTCGGCCTTGCCGCCATCCTGAGTATCCCGATTCTGGCCGAGTATTTCGAAACCGGCCTTGTCAGCCGGATGCCGACATGGATGCTGGCCATGACCCTGCTGCTGGGCGCGATGATGTCATTCACGGCGGGCGTGATCCTGGATTCCCTGTCGCGCTCCCGGATTGAGCAGAAGCGGATCCATTATCTGTCGATTGCCCCGGCGCGCGGTGAGGCCCTTTTCCGGGGCACCGGTTCTGTCGCTGACCGGCGCGATACCGAGAACCAGCCGGAGGGTCCCAGCCTGCGCAAGACCGGCGCCTGATCCCTTCTTCTCGTCCCTGAAAATGGATAGCCTACTGACCTGCCAGGCAGGTCGTCGTCATGCGCCTCCTCCGGCGACGGGCCGGGACGGACGGGACGATCTCACATGTTTCTGGGGACTGGAGGCGTTCGGCAGGCAGCCGATCAGCCGGTCTTCTTCTGCAGCTCAGACGGATCAATCAGCGGCACTTCGGTCGCCTGAACGCCATCTGACGTAGGGGAACGGCGCACCAGCGTTTCCGGTATGGTGATGAAGGCAGTGGTGCCGCGACCCAGCTCAGAGCGAAGCTTGATGCGCAGCCCCTGGGCATCGGCCAGACGACGCGCGACGCTGAGACCCAGGCCGACCCCGGTGGAATGATCGTATTTCTGGTGGGCTGGACGGGAGTGGAAGAAGGGTTCGAACGCCTTCTCCAGCACGTCGGCCGTCATGCCCCTGCCCCGGTCGCGGACCATGACCACAAGGCCAACCCCGGACACCATGCCGGCCTTGACCACGATTGGCGCGGACGAGCCGGATTCAAGTGCGTTCTTGATGACGTTGCGGACGATGATCTCGAAGCTGTTATCATCCATGTCTGCGGCCAGATTGCTGGGCACGCTGACCTTCAGCCGGTCGGCAAAGCGCGAATATTCGCCTTCGGTCAGCTTACGCACGACATTATGAATGACTTCGGATACCGAGACTTCGGACGATTGCGCCAGATAGTCTTCGCGCTCCATCCGTGTAAAGTTGATGATGCCGTCCAGCGTAGAGGACAGGATCATGGCCTGCTCGCCGATCTTGTCGGCATAGGAGCGAACCTCTTCCTCGCTGCACGGAATGTTTGACGACGATCCGATAACGCCCGCACAAGCTGAGATGACATCCAGCGGCACTTTCAACTCGGCGCTCATCGAGCCGAGGAAGCGCGTCTTGGCTTCATTGGCCGCTTCGGCATCATTCCGGGCGTGCTCGATCTCGGACCGGGCCTCTTCCATGCGGGTCACGTCTGTGTAGACAACCACAGTACCGACGCCGGCGATGCATTCCACGGATTTCTGCCAGAAGACCCCGTCGCGGCGGATTGGCTTGTCGGCCGGCTCAAGCGTGTCTTCCCGCGACCCAAAGACCTTCTGGTGCAGCTGGTTTTCCACAATGACGTCGCCATCCTCATTGAAGATTGCGAAGGCCTGGTGGCTGGCTTCAAGCGCGCCGATCAGGAGGTCCCGGGATTCTTCGGCCTTCCGTGTGGCGTTGATGTCAGATTTATAGACCATGTAACTGGAGCGCGCGCCAAGACAGAGCGCGAGCATGAAGGAGATCATCATCAAGCAGATCGTGGCGCCAGTAACCGATTGGGCATAGGCACTGTAGGCTGCACTCGCGACAAACGCCGACAAGGCATAGCGCAGGACGATCCGCGGCACACGCGTCAGCATGCTGGCCATGCCAGCCGCCATCGGCGTGATCATCAGGCCACCCATGATCATCGCGGCATTCTCGTCGGGTCCGACGAAGAAGGGCAGAGAGCCCCAGGCGAGACCAAACACGATGGCGAGGAATTCAGAGCGGCGAAGATACTTGCCGCTGACCGTTTTGGGAGCCGGGCGCCCCCGCTTCAGCAGGAAATCGATGACGAGCAGTGTGGCCAGGCAGAGATTGATCGCGATCCAGGCTTCGATGTTCGTGTCCGGAACCCAGCGATGGACCAGAAAGCTCGCACCGATCGTGTTGACCAGCATGATCGTTGCCATGACCAGCTTGTGACTGGAAAAATCCATGTGCTGCTGCAGCAGGACCAACCGGTCAACGGCTGTCGCCCGGGGAATCTTGTTCCCGGTCACATAAGACAGAAAGGATTTTTCCTGTTTCACCATGAGACGGCTATACACAGGCTAAGTGAACATTCCGCTCTCCGGGCCTGATGGGATTGCCAGACTGTGGAAACTTGTCGTTAACGCGTCCGTTAACCAAAAATAGATGCCTCGAAGCGGTTGCCTAGCATATCACCTGTTCTGTAGCGTGCATTCCGATTGAGGAGATCAACGCGCCGGTGACCCGCACGACTGCACCTTTCAAGATCGCCGTCATTGGCGCCGGTCCAGCGGGACTCAGCACCGCGCGTTTCATCAAACAGGCGGGCCACCACCCCATCCTGTTCGAAGCCGATGACCGGTTGGGTGGCAAGTCGTTTTCCGTGGTGCGCGGGGACGCCATGAACGAAATGGGCACCTGCTACACGACCCGCTCGCACAAGCTGGTGAAGCAATGGATGCGCCAGCATGGCATCACGCTGACGCGGCTGGGCGAGGCCCGGTATGACGGGCTGAAAGTCGTCGACTACGTGAAAACCGGGGGCGGCCCGCCCATGGTTCTCCAGGCCCTGAAGTTCATTCGCGCAGCCGGACGCCTGCGCCGCGACATCCGAAACCGGCCGGACGATCCGGATGTGCGCGCCGAAGCTGCAATGACGACTGCAGAATGGGTGCAGCGTCTGAACCTGCCGAAGATCGAGCTTGCGTCCCACCGGATCCAGACAACGCAGGGCTATGGCTTTACTGACGAGGCCACGATCGGACAGACCGTCCAATGGTGTGACCTCAATTACCTCCTGTCAGGCGTGCTCAACGACATGCACATGCCTGATCAGGGCTGGAGCGAGTTCTGGTATCGCTTTTCCCAGGATCTCGATGTGCGCCTGTCGAGCCCGGTGACACATCTGGACCGGTCCGGGCCCAAACCTGTCATCACCGCCGCCGGGAAGAGCGAGGAATTCGACGCCGTCGTCTCAACCGTACCGATGCAGAACTTCGTCAAATTCTGCGCGGCGACGCGCGACGAGATGTTCATCTGCAATGGCATCGAATGGCAGAATTACACGACGACCCTGCTGACTTCGCCGGACTGGTTCGAGGGCCACATGATCATCGGCTATTCTCAGGCGAGCATGGACAGTACCCGCAAGGGCGCCATTCTGGGCGGGCGCCGGGAAGGCGAAAGCGAGGAGCTTGGCGGGCGCCTCTATGTGACGGGGCAGTTCTCGACCGGTTTGACAGGGCCGGAACTCCGCGAAATCCTGCTGGCGGATGCCGAGCGGCACGGCTTTACCGTCGAAAGCGTGATCCAGCAAAAGGTCTGGCAGTATTTTCCGCAATACAAGATCGAGGCCGTGCGCGAAGGCCTGTTCGGCGCGCTGAAGCGCGTGCAGGGCCACCAGCATACATGGTTCAGCGGAGCGAGCTTCTCGCATGAGCTGGTGTGCAGCGTCGTGGAGCAGGCCCAGGGCATGGTGCGGGACATGCTGGGCGACCTCTCGCGCGCTCCGGCCCCGGCAGTCACATCAGACACGCCGAGAACCGCCGAAACGGTCTAGACCGGCTCCGCTTCCGGCGCGGCGCAATACTGGTTGATAAAGTCCTGATGGCTGGGCATCTGTGAGACTGCCCGTGAAATATTCGCCTGCAGGCCATTCAGCGCGGTCTTCAATTGTTCATCCGTCATCAGATGGCCCATATGGTGATAGCCCTTGGGCTTGAGCCGCTGGCCCATCATCACCTGCAGCCAGGAATCCACGCGGAAGAGATCATCCGTAGCCTGATAGGCGAGTCCATTCTCCCGGAACAGGGCAATACGCTGCGCCAGCGAGTCCGGAATTTCCATGTCCCGGCGGGCCCGCCAGAAATCTGAATCGTCGCGTTCTGTCAGCTTGTAGTGCAGCACGATGAAATCGCGAATCTTTTCCAGTTCCCGCTCGGCCTGCTCATTATAGTGGGTCGCAATCGCTTCGCTGATCCCCGCGAACGGGAATTGCTGGACGAGACGTGTCGCGCCGACCTGGATCAGATGGATGCTGGTCGATTCCAATGGCTCGACAAATCCGCCCGACAGGCCAAGCGCGACGCAGTTCTTGTTCCACATCTTCTTCCGGCGGCCCGTCTTGTAACGGATCAGGCGCGGTTCGGTCAGCGGCTCGCCGTCTACATGGCTGAGCAGATAGTCCTTTGCCTCGTCCGGCTGCATGTTTTCGCTGCAGAAGACGAGGCCATTGCCGACCCGGTGCTGCAGCGGGATACGCCATTGCCAGCCGGCATGGTGTGCAATCGCGCGCGTGTACGGAAGCGCCGGGCCGACCGAGCGGGTCTGCACGGCCAGAGCGCTGTCGGTCGGCAGCCAGTGCGTCCAGTCTTCGTAACCGGTCTTGAGGGTCTGTTCGATCAGCATACCCCGAAAACCGGTACAGTCGATGAAGAGATCGCCTTCGATCCGCTCGCCCGATTGCAGTTTCAGCGCCGTGATGAACCCGCTCTCGCCATCCTGCTCGACTTCCTCGATCAGGCCTTCAACCCGTTTGACGCCCTTGGCCTCGCTGAAAGTCCGCAGGAATCTGGCATAGAGGCTGGCATCGAGATGATAGGCGTAATTGATGTTGGCTTTTTCGGACGTATAGAACCGCCCGGCCTCGGCGGCCTGAAGTTCGTAGCAATAGGCATCCAGTTCATCCCCTATGCCGCGCTCCTGCGCATACATCCAGATATTGTAGAACTCCCCCATCCAGTTCGACTTGCCAACCTGGCCGAAGGAGTGGATGTAGCGGTCGCCCTGGCCGCCCCAATTCTCGAACGCGATGCCGAGCTTGAAAGTTGCCTTGGTGGCGCGCATGAATTCGCGCTCATCAATCCCCATCAGATGGTGGAAGGTCCGGTGGGTCGGGATGGTCGCCTCGCCTACCCCGACCGTGCCGATGGCATCGGATTCCACGAGGGTGATGTCGAGCAAGGGACCAAGCAAGCGGGAAAGCGACGCCGCCGCGATCCACCCTGCCGTGCCACCCCCGGCAATGACAACTTTCCTGATGTTCTGCGTTTCCAATGGGATCCCCGGTTCTTCTTATGGTTTTCAGCGATTGAGCTTGTTCAGCAACAGGGCGCGCAACCGGCGTGCCTTCAATTCGTCGAGCGGGCCAAGATTGCCTTGCGCGCCTTCCGGCAAATGGGCGGCGGGCTGGTCTGCGGGCCCGAAAATGTAATAGTCGAACAAGGCCTTCCAGGCCTGTTTCTCCGGCTCCGGACGATCCCGCAGGCTGAGGATAGCATGCAGCAAAGTATTCTGCGGCGTATCCATGAAGGCCGGGGACGTGTTCCACCAGTAATTTATCATGGCAGTGAAGTCGCCGATGCCTTCGACATTGTGCCACCAGAGCGCCGGATAGAAGAGCACGTCGCCCGGCTCCAGCTCGGCCACTTCCCCGGCAGCCATGGCCTCGGCAAAGCGCGGATAGCGTTCAAGGTCAGGATCACGGAAATCCACCATGCTGACGACCTGCCCGCCTGGCGTCGGCTCCAGCGGACCCGGATAGAGATTGGCCACCTGTTCCGGCGGGAACAGGGTGAAGCGCCGCTTGCCCACCATGCAGCATGCGAGGTTGTTGGACATGTCATAATGGGCTGATGCGATCGTCCGATTGCCCATCCAGATGCTGACGAGGGGCTTGTGCGCGTCAAACATGGGGTCGTTCAGCACAAGGTCGTTTTCGCCGCGCATGCCCGGAAAGAATGTATCGAGGTCAGTGGAGCCAATATAATAGGAAGACCCGTCTGACGTCGTCATGGTTTCCCGGATCTTCGCGAAGAAGTCTGTCAGCTGAACACGGGCGCGCTCGAAATTGAAGCCATCGACCTGGTCTGTATAGAAATAGCGCCCACCCTCTTCCGGGGCGCAGCTATAGCCGACCACCGGACGCCCTTCATGGAAGGAGGCGATATAGTCCATGGCCGCGTCCGGGGATTCCAGCCCGAACTGGACGAGCGGCCAGTGCCGCGCCACGCCCTTGAAAATCACCGGCTGCTGGTTCTGCATCAGCTCAGCATAGGGAATGGCGTCTGGCGCGACACCTTCTATCATCCGGGTCCTGCGTTCAATGGCCAGCATGGCTGGTTCCTGCCTCCTGACGGATCAGCCGCCTGCTGCCCGCTTCGCGTTTTTCATGTTGATCAGCCGGTTCACATTGCCGAGCGATGCCAGCACAAGATAGGCCGCACGCAGGAAACCGCCACGATGCAGCTGTTGCAGCGCCTCCCCTTCCAGCGAAGCCAGCTTGTCTTCGTTCAGCGTGAACAGGTCCGGCACCTTGTATTCGGTATGGTCGTCCAGCTTGAGGTCGAGCGAGACGGGCTCGATCAGGCCCGCCTGCTCGAAGGCGGCAAACATCGGCGCCGTCATGTCCGCGCCGACCGTGATCACACGCAAGACCTGACTGATATGCTGCAGATAGGGCGCGTTGCCGCCATGCGCGAGGAAGAGCGGTTCGCCTTCAGTCTGGCTGATGCGGGGATTGTCGAGATCGACATGGATCACCGGCTCGCGGCGGATCTCGCCGCCGACATCCTGATTCTGGAAACCGATCATGAATGGGCCGCGCTGGAGGATGGCTGGCACGTAGCGGGCCTGCCACCGGTCGCCGTCGAGGAACAGATTCTCGCCCTTGTCGAGACCGAGCAGGACCACGCAATAAAATGTGCCGTCAGCATCCTTGCGGAAGAAGATCGGGTATTCCCGTTGCAGTTCGGAGAATTCGGTCGGGTAGACGGCCGCCTGGTTCACGCTGTCGCCATAGGCCGCGCCGAAGCGGGTGATCACCTTCAGATTTGGATGATCGATATTGTTGAGAAGTGCCATCTTGGTCATGGGGCGCCCTTCGGTGCTGCCTGCGCGATCTCTACCGGATGCGTACCGGAGTCGCGCGCGTTTCCATCATGATGAAACAATCCCCTGCCCCGTACAAGCGGGGGCAAAAAAGGCCGCTGCAAGCAGCGGCCTTTCCTGAAATGCTTCACGTCTCAGTCCAGTCGTCTCCGACTAGAACTTGTAGCGCACGCCGATCTGGTAGCGTGGTGCCAGCTCGTAGACATAGTACACCTGCTCCGGCACGCGGTGGTAGATGCGCTGGTCTTCACCGGTCAGGTTGATGCCTTCGAAGGAGACAGCGATCTGCTCGTTGATGTCGTAGCTGACATTCAGATCGTACTGACCGAAATCTTCGACATAGGTCCCGGACCGGTCACCCCCCTGGTTGGTGGCGAGCAGGAATGTGTCGCGCCAGTTATAAGCCAGACGGGCGGAGAAGCCGTACTTCTCATAGATCGCCGTCAGGTTGGCCGTGTCGGACAGGCCGAGCAGGGCGAACTGGTTCTCATCAATGCTTGCAGCCGGATCCAGCTCAACATCGCCGTTGACCAGCGTGTAGTTGGCCTGGAAGCCAAAGCCGGTCTCGCCAAAGAAGTGCTGCCAGGCGAACTCCATACCGTCGATATTACCTTCGCGGTTGTTGACCGGCTGGTTGACGGCAAACACTGCCAGTGGATCGCTGCCGTCGGAAGCGACGTCGTACTGACCAAGGATCAGGTCGACATAGCTCTGTGGCAGGGCGCCGCCGACGAGTTGAGACTCGAACTCGGCACGCGCCGCTGCCGTATTACCGCCATTGGCTTCGATGAGGGCTGCGAGCGTGAAGAGGTTGGCTTCGGACTGGTCAACACCAAGGTCGTTGATGATGTCCAGAGCGTCCCCGGAACGCGAACCAGCCTCGCCGGAAGCCGGATCACGCAAGCCGAACAGATTGCGCTCAACGACACCGTTACCGATGAAGTTCTTCACCTTCTTGTCGAAGTAACCTGCCGACACATAGCTCGTATCGCCATAATACCATTCGAGGGACACGTCGAAGTTGGTGGATTTGAGCGGCAGCAGACCCGGGTTCTGAGAGTCGCCGGTCAGCGAGCCACCAAAGGCCGTCGGACGGTTTGGTGCGCTGGCAGTCGTCGACGCGAACAGGCTGCTGTAGCCGGCCCGACCGATCGTCTTGCTGAACGAAGCGCGCGCAACAAGGTTGTCCGTCAGGTCAACCTGGAAGTCGACGTTCGGCAACACTTCTTCATAGGAGCCCTTGCCCGACAGGTCCTGCTTGTCACCCGACTGAACGATAAGGAAGTCGTTGTCTGATTGCCACAACATACCCGATGGGATCGACTGCAGGGTCGTCGAGACAACATTCGTGTCTTCGTAGCGGACACCAATGTTGGTGCGCGTCGGAAGACCCATGAAGTCTCGCTCAATATTGAACTGGGCGTAGAAGGACAAAATCTCTTCCTGCACCGTGTCATCCGTCTCGGAGATGTTCACATCATTGCCAGCATATGCCGCTTCAAGGATGGGAAAGAGCTGAGCCGCATCAACGCGGAAGGCCGTATCGGCCTGGCCCACAGCCACATCATCAAACAGGCAGGACAGGCAGTAGGACTGCATCATGCCCGGCGCATATTGTTCGATATCACCCGGGTTTGAGATACCCCAGGAACCAAGGTCCTGTTGTGTCGTGCGGGTCGAGCGGTCCATTTCCGAGTCGCGATAGTTACTACCGACGGTCAGGTTGGTGCGATCATCGAAGTCCCAGACGAAGCGAAGGTCGAATTCATCAACCTGGTGCTCCATGTTGGAAGAGTTCGAGCGCTGCACCTGGCTGCCGAGATCGCCAGCATCCAATACGCCATTACCATTTCCGCGAACGGAATCGTCGATGGTGTAGGACTGGATCGGCGTGCCTCCGCGGAAATCCACGGAGTGCTGGAGGATGACCGGCGCGCCCATCGACACAAAGGTCGCCGTGTGGCCCAGCGGGTTGTTACCGCCGGATTCCGACTTGGAGCTGTGCGCATCGAAGATGACCGTTCCGCGCTCGGAGAATTCCCATTCCGCGTTGAAGCCGAGCGAGTTCAGCTCGTCTTTCGTGGCGCGGTTGGTCTGCTCGAAGCCGATATCTTTCGAGCCATTATTGTTTTCCTGCATGAACACGGCCGTGGCGACCGGGCCATCATTGTCGAAGATGATCTGGTCGAGCGGCGTGGCAAACCAGTTGGTCTGCTCGTAGCGCAGTTCGTCCGACTCCGTTTGGGCGTAGGTATAGTCACCGGTGAGGGTGAGGTTGTCCATCGGACGGAACTGGAGAACCAGCTGACCGTTCAGGCGCTCACGGGAAATGTCGGAGAAGTCGTAACGGCTATCCTGAGGGATGGCGTAGAGTTGGCCGGCAGCCGGCGGGTTGGTGATCTGTGTCGAGCCGTCACCGCGTGTGTAGCTGCCATCGATTGTGCCGTCTGCGGATTCGCGGACGATCCAGTCATTGATCTGCTGGGATGGCGCGCCGGAGTCACGCTTGGAGTAGGACCCGAAGATGCCGATGCCGAAGCGGTCGGATGGGTCGGTCCAGCTTGCGAGACCGGACAGTTCCGGCGTGAAGTCGTCGCCGGCTTCCACGCTCGTATCGTTGATGGCCTTGGCCGAGAAAGACGCGTTGAGGCCCGGATCGTCAAAGGGCGTGCGCGTCTTGATGTTGACCGTTGCGCCGATGCCGCCCGATGGCAGGATAGCCTGGCCGGTCTTGTAGACTTCCAGACCGTTGACGCCTTCAGAGGCGAGGTTCGAGAAGTCGAATGCGCGGTCGCCGCCAGCACCATAATTGCCTCGGGCACCGATGGCGCGAACCTTGGCGGTCGGCATCGTGCGGCCGTTCAGCGTGACCAGGTTGAAGCCCGGTCCGAAACCGCGAACGGTGATCTCGGAGCCTTCGCCGTTGACCCGGTTGATGGACACACCCGTGATGCGCTGAAGCGATTCAGCGAGGTTCGTGTCCGGGAATTTACCGATATCTTCGGCCGAAATGGCGTCAACAACGCCGTTGGAGTCGCGCTTGATATCCATGGCGCGCTCGAGCGATCCGCGAATGCCCTGCACGACCACAGTTTCCTGCGTCAATGTTTCGTCATTCGCGTCTTGCGCCTGCGCTGCCAATGGCAGGGCTGACAGCAGAGACACCGCGGACGCACTGCACAGCAGCGTTCCCCATTTTACTTTCCGTGCGGAAACCGCACGGACCTTGTCCGTGGAAACAGTCATTACAATCCTCCCTGAGACAGGCCACTCACGATAGATGGTGCCGGTCTTCAATGCTTGTCTCGGCCAGGTGGATCGCCCCTGCAATCTACCTACCCGAACGGCAATCCATCACCAAATGTTTGCGCTATCAAGTCTTACATGACGAAAATTTTGGTTTCGCACCGGCTGAGCCGGGCGCAATGAAACCGATTTCATAGTTGTTGCAAGAATTTTCGGCCCGTATCTATTGATACTTTTACGATCCGCTGGCGCATTGAGCGATCGCATTAGAAAATTTTTCAGAGACCGTTTTTTTTGGATTTGTGACAAGGTTGGCAAAAAGGCCACACTTCCAACCTTCACACCTCGCGCCGAATCCCCAAGCACAAAGCCTCCACCCCCCTTGGCATCGGGTGTTTTTGCCAGTCCTGCGAGCAAGCCCCCCCTTCTCTGGCAAAGATATTGTGCAGGCTGGATCAAGACGGCCTCCCCCCGCATCGCCACACTCATGGGGACCTCGCGGTACAGCCAGATGGGATGAGATGCATATGGACCACCCTGCCCCCGTTGATCTGCTCATCCGGAATGCCTGGATCGTCACAATGGATGCGGAGCGACGGATCTATCGCGACGGTGCAATCGCCCTGTGCGGAAACCGCATTCACAGCATTGGCCAGGACAGCGAGGTCTCGAAAGCTGTCAGCCCCCGCGAAACGCTGGACGGCAATGGCTTCGTCATCACGCCCGGATTCGTCAATTGCCATGTTCATCTTACCGGCGAACCGCTGACCCGCGGCATAGTCCCGGACAATACGGACTGGCAGGCAAACGTCTTCGGCTGGCTGATCCCGATGTACATGACCCAGACACCGGCCGATGAACGCCTGTCGGCCCAGTTCGCCGCGCTCGAAATGCTCCGCACCGGCACGACGAGCTTCATTGAAGCGGGCACGATCCTGGACCTTGATGCCGTGGCGGACGGCCTTGCTGAAATCGGTATTCGCGGAAAGATCGGCCAATGGCTGCAGGACCGGGCCTTCGCGCCGGACGATGACCAGACGGCGCTGACCGATTCAGCGCTGTCCCGCATGGAAGCCCAATCAAACGCCTACCCGCAGACCGAAGACGCGCTCATCTCGGCCTGGCCGCTTCTGGTGGGTCACAACACGGCCACGGATGATTTATGGCGCGGCGCGACGGACCTCGCGCGCTCGAAAGGTCTGGGCGTCAGCGCACATATGAGCGCGGACCCTGCCGACCCTGACTATTATCTCGCGACCTCCGGCAAACGCGCCATCGCCCATCTCGCAGACATTGGCGCGCTGGGCCCGCATTTGTCCCTGACCCATGCAGTGCATCTCGACCAGGCCGAAGTTGACCTGCTCGCCTCCAGCGGCACCCATGTCACGCATTGTCCGATGACCGCCATGAAGGGTGGGTACGGGGCGAGCTCTGCCGGCCTGTTCCCGGAAATGGCCGCTGCGGGCGTGAACATCCAGCTTGGCACGGATGGTAACAATAATGGCAATACCAGCGACATCATGCGCGCCATGTTCGCCATGGCAGGCCTGTTCAAGGATGCGCGCCGCGACGCAAACCTGTTCTCGGCCTATAGCGTGCTGGAAGCGGCCACGCTCAATGGTGCAAAGGGCGCGCAGATGGCCGACCAGATCGGATCGCTGGAACCGGGCAAGAAGGCCGATTTCGTGCTGCATGATCGCAATCGGCCGGAATGGGTGCCCCTCTTCAACCCGGTCAACCAGCTTGTCTATTCCGCCGATGGCCGGGGCGTTCACAGTGTCTGGGTCGATGGACGGCGCGTGGTCGAGAACTACCGCTCCACGCTGATCGATGAAGACCGCTTGCTCGCCGATGTCCAGGCCGCCGGAATGGCGCTGGTCTCACGCGAAGGCCGCAGCGTGCCGTCAGAATGGCCGGTCCTCTGAGGGAGGCCCAAGATGTTGCACTTTGGAAATTCAGGGAAAATGGTGGGCGGTAACGGGCTCGAACCGCTGACCCTCTCGGTGTAAACGAGATGCTCTACCAACTGAGCTAACCGCCCCAATCCCGCTCAAATGCACGCGCTTGGGGGAAAAAGCAAGACGGCCGTTCAGTGTTTGAACGGCCGCCTGCGATAAGTCTCAATTCAGCCTAGTGAGGCCGGGCCGGATCGGTCGCCTGATTGCCCGGCTGACCGGACAGGGACGCCTGCAGCGCCGCTTCGTCGGCTTCCGACCATTCGATCGGCGACAGCGGCCGGGTCAGGGCAATCGCCAGCACTTCATTGATGTCCGACACGGGCACGATCTTCAGGCCGGTCTTCACATTCTCCGGAATGTCTTCGAGATCCTTCTCGTTCTCTTCCGGGATCAGCACCGTCTTGATGCCGCCGCGCAGGGCCGCCAGGAGCTTCTCCTTCAGGCCGCCAATCGGCAGGACGCGTCCACGCAGGCTGATTTCGCCCGTCATGGCCACCTCCCGGTCAACCGGGTTGCCGGTCAGCAGCGAGACAATCGCCGTCGTCATGGCAACACCCGCAGACGGGCCATCCTTTGGCGTCGCACCATCCGGCACGTGCACGTGGATATCGGTCGTGTTGAACACGGTCGGCTTGATGCCGAGCATGACAGACCGGGACCGCACGAGCGAACTCGCCGCCTGGATCGACTCCTTCATGACGTCGCGGAGGTTACCCGTGACCTTCATATTGCCGCGTCCGGGCATCTTGACCGCTTCGATGGTGAGCAGGTCACCGCCGGTTTCGGTCCAGGCAAGGCCCGTCACAGCGCCAAGCTGGTCGGTCTCGTCGGCGAGGCCATAGCGGAATTTCCGCACGCCTGCGAACTCGGGAAGGTTCTCCGAATTGATCGTCATGACCTCCCCTTCCTTGTCGGTCAGGATCCGGACCGCCTTGCGGGCAAGCCTCGCGATTTCGCGCTTCAGGCTCCGCACACCGGCTTCGCGGGTGTAGTACCGCACGAGATCCCGGATCGCCTCATCCTCGACGATCCACTCCCCTTCCTTCAGGCCGTGATCTTCACGGACCTGCGGGATGAGGTGACGCTTGGTGATCTCCACCTTTTCGTCCTCGGTGTAGCCGGCGATGCGGATGATCTCCATCCGGTCGAGAAGCGGCTGGGGCATGTTGAGCGAGTTCGCCGTCGTCACGAACATCACGTCCGAAAGATCGTAATCGACTTCCAGATAATGGTCGTTGAACGTCGAGTTCTGCTCAGGGTCCAGCACTTCCAGCAAGGCAGACGCCGGATCGCCGCGATGGTCCATGCCCATCTTGTCGATCTCGTCCAGCAGGAAGAGCGGGTTGCCCGTCTTGGTCTTCTTCAGCGACTGGATCACCCGGCCCGGCATGGAGCCGATATAGGTCCGGCGGTGGCCGCGAATCTCGCTCTCGTCCCGCACGCCGCCTAGCGACACGCGCACAAAGTCGCGTCCGGTGGCTTCAGCGATGGAGCGGCCAAGCGAGGTCTTGCCGACGCCCGGAGGGCCCACGAGGCAGAGGATCGGTCCCTTCATCTTGCCTGTGCGTTTCTGCACGGCGAGATATTCCAGGATCCGCTCTTTCACCTTGTCGAGACCATAATGGTCGTCATCAAGTTGCTTCTCGGCCTTGGCGAGATTGGTCTCGATTTCCTTGCGCGTGCCCCAAGGCAGGGCCAGCAACCAGTCGAGATAATTCCGCACGACAGTCGATTCCGCAGACATCGGCGACATCTGACGCAGCTTCTTGATCTCGGCCTCGGCCTTGATCCGGGCTTCTTCAGACAGCGGGGCGTCCGCAATCTTCTGCTCGAGGTCAGCCAGCTCATCGCGCTCGCCACCATCACCGCCCTGCTCACCCAGCTCGCGCTGAATCGCCTTCATCTGCTCGTTCAGGTAATATTCGCGCTGGGTCTTCTCCATCTGCCGCTTGACGCGGTTCTTGATCTTCCGCTCCATCTGCAACATGCCCATTTCGCCTTCCATGAGGGCGAAGACCTTCTCGAGGCGATCCTTCGCATCGGGAAGTTCGAGCAATTCCTGCTTTTCGGAGAGTTTGACAGACAGGTTCGACGCCACCGCATCAGCCAGACGGCCAGGCTCGGTGAGCGCAGCAATCGTGGTCACGGATTCCGGCGGGATCTTGCGGTTCAGCTTGACGTAATTTTCAAACTGCTCCTGCACGGCCCGCATCAGCGCCTGCACGTCATCATCGGTGCCTTGCGCCTCGTCATAGGCTTCGACTTCGGCTTCAAAATATTCACCGCGGTCATGCAGCTGGTTCAGGCGTGCGCGCGTCTTGCCCTCGACCAGCACTTTTACCGTCCCGTCCGGCAGCTTCAGCAGCTGAAGGATGGTGGCGATCGTACCGACTTCGTGAACGTCGCCCCAATCCGGATCGTCGATCGCAGCGTCGCGCTGGGCCACCAGCATAATTTCATTATCGGCCTCTTCGATCATTTCGAGGGCCCGAACAGACTTGTCCCGTCCCACGAACAGGGGCGCAACCATGTCTGGAAACACGACGATGTCCCGCAACGGCAACACCGGAAGGTTCTTTATACTTGGCATCTACAATGCCTCCTTCTTCAAATTGAGCCCCGACTGGGCGGCAGCTCAGGATACCCTGCCTGCCGAAGATGGCAGGAGTCGGGCGTTTCACCAGATGTGGAGGGCGAGGCAGGCAGGTTCAAGCCACCGAATGCTCAGGAAATCCCCTCCCTTGTGGAAACTGTCTGCAATCAGGGCATTGCGGCTTTTCTGGCCTTCTCCGTCCGGGATTCATTTTTCTGGTTGGCCAGAAAAGCGGAGAAAACCCCCAATTTCCTGTCCGGCGCCTCGCCCGCGCCCAGATGGCGCAATTGTTCATAATACCATGCCTGCGCGCCAAACCCATTCAGGGCTTTTACCAGTTTGAGCGGGGAATTGGGCCCGAGCAGGCCGGGGCAGAGGCGCAGTTTCTTCTCCCACTGCTCGGCTGCGGCCAATTCCCCGGAGAGGAGCCGTTTGGGCGTGTCGGTCTCAACGCAGAGCGGCCGGCCGAGGCCGATCAGGTCCGCCTCCCCTTCTGTGAGCGCCGAATTCATCGCCTCGACCGTACGGAAGCCGCCTGTCACCATGAGGGGCAAACGGCTGCGTTCCTGCACCGCCTTGGCGTATTTCAGGAAGTAGGCTTCCCGCTTGCGCGTCGATTCCCGGACGCCCTGTTCGAAGACCGGCTCCAGCCCGTCCATATCCATCATCCGGGGCTGCTCGTAATTGCCGCCGGAGATCTCGACAAAGTCCACGCCCAACTCGTTGAGGATGTCGATGACCGCGAGACAGTCCTCGAAACTGAACCCGCCTTTTTGAAAGTCCGCCGAATTGAGCTTCACCGAGACCGAGAAGCCCGGCCCGGCCGCCACGCGGGCTGCGCCCACACACTCGACCAGGAGCCGCGCGCGGTTTTCCAGCGGGCCGCCATAATCATCCTCGCGCAGGTTCGCGAGCGGCGAGAGGAAGGAGGAGAGCAAATAGCCATGCGCTGCATGGACCTGAACGCCGTCAAACCCGGCCTGCTTCGCCACGCTGGCGGCCGTCCCGAAGCCCTCGACCACGGCCCGGATCTCCTCCCGGGTCATCGCGCGGGGCTGGCCGAACTGACCGCCTGGCAGGCCAAGGGCGACCGGGCTCGGCGCGGCGGGACGGGGATTGACCAGTTTCGGGGTCTGGCGCCCGGCATGGCTGACCTGCATGATCATCGCCGCTCCGTGCGATTTGCCCGCGGCGGCCCAGCGCGAGAACATGTCCATCTCTTCATTTGACGGCGTGCCATCTATGACCACATTCCCGGCACGCTCGAGATGATTGCGGTCAATCTGGACATTTCCGGTGATCATCCCGCCAATGCCGCCTTCCGCCCAGCGGCGATACAATGTCAGATGAGCTTCAGTTACCCGGTTGCGAGGATCGGCGAGTCCCTCTGTCATTGCTGCCTTCACAAGCCGATTGGGGAAGGTAAGCCCGCTCTCCAGGGTTAACGCCGTATTAATCGAGGCTGTCATCTTATGCTCTCCCATATCGACATTGAGTCGCCCGCCCTTATCGGAGACATCATATGGCAGCCGCCAAGCAAGCAAAGCTGTTTGACCAAATGAGTACAGAAAGTACCGGCTATTCCGCCAAGGATATCGAGGTCCTTGAAGGCCTCGAACCTGTCCGCAAACGCCCCGGCATGTATATCGGCGGCACGGATGAGCGCGCCTATCACCATTTGTTCGCTGAAGTCCTGGACAATTCCATGGATGAAGCTGTGGCCGGCCATGCCAGCCGGATCGAGATCAGGCTCGATGCCGACGGGTTTCTGGCTGTGACCGATAATGGCCGCGGCATTCCGGTCGATCCGCACCCGAAATTCCCGAAGAAGTCCGCCCTGGAAGTCATCATGACGACGCTGCATGCAGGCGGCAAATTCTCCGACAAGGCCTATGAGACGGCCGGCGGCCTGCACGGCGTCGGTATTTCCGTCGTCAATGCGCTGTCGGAACTGGTCGAGGTGGAAGTCGCGCGTGACAAGATTCTCTATCGCCAGACCTTTTCGCGCGGCATTCCGCAGGACAAGCTGAAAAAGGTCGGTACGGCCCCGAACCGCCGCGGCACGTCGGTCAAGTTCAAGCCGGATTTCCAGATCTTCGGCGAAAAGATGCGTTTCCGCCCGGCCCGCCTGTTCCAGATGGCGCGGTCGAAAGCCTATCTCTATCGCGGCGTCGAAGTGCGCTGGAGCTGTGACCCTTCCCTGCTGCCGGAAGACTCCAAGGTCCCGGCCGAAGCCACTCTCTCCTATCCGAATGGTCTCGCAGACCAGCTGGACGAGGTCTTCAAGGGCAAGGCGACAATCACCGACGCGGCCTTTACCGGCCTGGTCGACCAGGGCGGCGAAGGCAAGGTCGAATGGGCGATTGCCTGGACGCGCGCCGGCTTTGGCGAGGCGGACGGCTTTTCCCGCTCCTATTGTAACACCATTCCGACCCCGGATGGCGGCACGCACGAAGCCGGCTTCCGCTCGGCCATCACCAAGGGCCTGCGCAATTTCGGGGAGCTGACCGGCAACAAGAAAGCCTCCGAGATCACGGCCGAAGACATCATGGGCCATTCCGGCCTGCTCTTGTCGGTTTTCATCAAGGGCCCGGAATTCGTCGGCCAGACCAAGGACAAGCTGTCGACCACGGCCGCGTTCCGTCTCGTTGAAAACTCCGTGCGCGACCGGTTCGACCATTGGCTGGCCGGCAGCCCCAAAGAAGCCGACAAATTGCTGAGCTGGGCCGTCGAGCGCGCCGAAGAACGCCAGCGCCGCCGCAAGGCCAAGGATATCAGCCGCAAATCGGCCACCAAGAAACTGCGCCTGCCGGGCAAACTGGCCGACTGTTCCAACAAGGGCCCGGACGGCACCGAACTCTTCCTCGTCGAGGGCGACTCGGCTGGTGGCTCCGCCAAACAGGCGCGCGACCGCAAGACCCAGGCGATCCTGCCCCTGCGCGGCAAGATCCTGAATGTCGAAAGCGCCTCACTCGACAAGATGATGAACAATCAGGAGATCAATGATCTCTCCCTCGCGCTCGGCACGGCGCTGGGCAAGAAATTCGAGCTGGATGATCTGCGCTATGACCGCATCATCATCATGACCGATGCTGACGTGGATGGCGCGCACATTGCCAGCCTGCTGATCACCTTCTTCTACCGGTTGACGCCGGGCCTGATCGAAAGCGGGCGCCTGTTCCTGGCCCTGCCGCCGCTCTACAAGCTCTCCAACAAGGGTACGATCGTCTATGCGATGGACGATGCCGACCGGGCCGAGAAGATGAAAGAGCATTTCAAGCCGAATCAGAAGGTCGACATGACCCGCTTCAAGGGCCTTGGCGAGATGAACCCGTCGCAGCTCAAGGAAACCACGATGAACCCGGCAACGCGGACGCTCGCGCGGGTCACGCTGGAAGCGATTGATGACGTGGAGATCCCGGCCGAGGAGTTGATCAACACGCTGATGGGAAAGAAGGCGGAGCTGCGGTTCCGCTTCATTCAGGAGAATGCGGCTTTCGTCGAAGAGCTGGATATCTAGTAAACAGATACTGAAGGTACGGTAGGGAATTTTCGCCTTGTCGAAAGGCGATTCTAACCCTGTTTTGATACACCCTCGCCATCATGTTTTCTGGACGTACCCTTTTCAAGCAGGCCAAAATGCGCCTTTCCGGCCGTGCGATTCTTGAATCGCACCTCAACCGGTACATTCTCGCGCTGAGCATTATCCTGGCCTTGATCCTGGCCAGTCACATCATGTCCCTGACCGCTCTGCGCCAGGGCGCGCATGATGCGACGGCGATCAATATGAGCGGGCGCCAGCGCATGTTGCTGCAGCAAATGTCGCATGCCGCCCATGCTTATGCCGAAGACGGATCCCCGGAATTGCGGGAGAATCTGAAGGACAGCATCAAGCTGTTCGAAACATCGCACTATGAGCTGATCCGCTTTGGCGAAGATGATGCCGCCCTGCACGCGATCTATTCCGAGGGCGAGCATTCCATTCATGCCAAGGTCCTGCAGCTGATCAATAATGTGAACTGGGTCCTGGTGGACCGCCGGAACACGGGCATTGCGCTCGAAGCGATAGAGCATGACGCTACCGGGCCGCTGGCCGACCGGCTGGGCGACGCCGCCGATGCCTTCGAGGCGCAGGCCAACAAGCGCGCGTCCTGGCTCAGCAGCATACAGAATTACACGGTCCTGGCCCTGGTGCTGACCATCATTGCCGAAGTGTTCCTTGTCTTCTGGCCGGCGCACAAATCCATGATCCGCGCCTTCAAGGAACTGGACCAGCAGCATTCCGAAGCCCAGGCCACGCTGAAGCGCCTGTCCAATTTCTCGGAGATTGCCGCCGACCTGTTCTGGGAAACCGATCTCAGGGGCAAGCTGATCTATGCCGAGGGCACCTTCCTTGAAAAGCTGAAGGGCGGCCGCGACTCCCTGGTCGGCTGTAACTATCTCGACATCATCCAGTTCGATGAGGAAAACGCCGCCCATATGCAGAAAGCCATTGCCACGGCCGATAAATATGCCCGCATTCGCGGCACGTTCACGGACATTGACGGCGAGACCTATCACATGGATATGGCCGGCGCCCCGCGGCATGACGAAAATGGTCAGATCACGGGCTATATCGGCACCGCCAATGACATTTCGGCCCAGGTCGTGAAACAGGAGGAAGTGCGCAGATTGGCCTATTCCGATCCCCTGACGCATCTTGCCAACAAGCGCTCGCTCGAAGACAAATTGCCGGGCCTGCTCGACAATGCCTCCACCACCAACCCGCTTTTCCTGCTGGCGATGGACCTGGATGACTTCAAGGAGGTCAACGACACGTATGGCCACGGCGCCGGCGACGAGGTTCTGAAAGCCGTTGCCGCCCGCATGAAAGCCACGATCCGCGACGCCGACCTGGCCGTGCGGATTGGCGGGGACGAATTCTTCGTGGTCTGCACGACCGCGCCGTCGCGCCTGGCCGTTGAAGGCCTCGCCATGCGCCTCAATCGCAAGCTGCGCGAGCCCTATGGCCTGTCCACCGGACACCGCGTGCGGGTCAGTGCCTCGATCGGCATTGCCGCCGCGCCATTTGATTGCCTCGCCGAAGGCCCGCTGCTCCGCGCCGCCGACACGGCCCTGTACGATGCCAAGCGCAGCGGCCGCAATCAGTACCGCTTCTATGAAGACCTTGGGCCGTTCGTCGAGGACATGCAGGCCACGGGCTGAGCCCCCCTGCCCTGACGCGCAGCACGGAAGACCGGAAACGCCCCTGGCGGCCCGGCACACTCCTTACATTTTGAGGGCGTTCAGCCCGAGCTTTCCCACGAGTCCAGCCCGGCCCTGATCTGCGCGGGCAGCAGCGTCGCAATCGCGCCAAGCTCTGGCGAGAGGCGGAAGGCAGAGGTCGCCGCGCCGACCATCGGGCGCGGCTCGCCCTTTTGCTGCAGGCGTTTGAGATGGCGCGCGAGGCGAATGGCGTGGCCGTCCGGGTCTGCGATGACGCGCCGGAGCGCCGTGATCCTGGCCATCAGCCTGTGCGGGGATACGGGTCCGGAAAGGGTCCGGGAAATGTCCGGAAAACCGCCCTCAATCATTTGCCGCGCGGGCAGCAATTTCAAACGCCTCGGAGACAGGCGCGGAAAGATGGCCAGCTCGACGCCGTCGGGCAGGTCCGGTTCCGGCTTTGGTTCAGGGGGCGCGGCGCGCGGGGCCGCCGGGGCGAGCGTCAGATTGAGCGCGAGGACCAGGATCAGGCGGCGGACAATGGTTTCCAGCATTTTGAGCCGCCCGGAAATCCGCTGCGCCACCCCCCGCCCGATCTCTTTCGGCCCGAGATGGAGGTTCGCCAGCGCGGAAGCATCCAGCACCGCCCGCCCGGCATGTTCCAGCCCGCGTTTCAGAATGTCCGTTTGCGCGTCCATGCGGGGAGTATGGGGGACCGGGCTATCAGACGGATTGGTTGGCGACCGCAAGCTTGTGGTAACTTAAAGTTGTCAGATCTAATTGGGTCTCCTGAGACCACTTTCGAAAGCATCCAAATGATCACAGCTATAAAATCCTTAGAGAATGCTGGGGTTTTCGCTCCATTTTCAACGAGCGCTCAGTCTCTTCCATTTCGCAGATACAATTTAATCTACGGGTTCAACGGGGCGGGTAAAAGCACTTTCACACGATTGTTTGCATCGCTTCAATTCGGAAAAATGCAAAGCAAGTTACCAGAGAGCTGCAAGTTTTCGATGGTCTTTGCAGATGGCACGAAACTGCAGTGTCCCGACGAATTAGAAACAGCAAATAGCGGTATTCTTGTTTTCAACAGCGATTATATTGAACGAAATTTTCATTGGGGAGAAGGTAAGGCAGAACCCGTTTTCTATATAGGTGAAACTCAAGCAGAAGCGGCCAAGAAACTTGAGAAGATTCAAGACCGCCTCCCAAGCTTACAAGAGCGGAAGACAACGGCAGAGCAACAATTAAAAAACGCAAAAAAGGAGCTTGTCGATTTCAAACGTGAAACGGCGAAGTCAGTAGCCCAGAGACTTCATAGAGAAAACAGAAAATACGAGGCTCCTCAGCTTACAAAAGACTTTGAAGACTGGACGACAAGCGACCTTGTCGAGCTATCCAAGGACGAACTGGAAACTGCGGAAAAGCTTAGAATCAGTGAGTCCCCTCCACCAAAATTGACTTGGACAGAACTTCAAATTCCACAATTTTCAAAGATGCTGGAATCCATTACCGAACTTTGCCAAAAAAATATTGGGGACATAGTTGTCGAAGAGCTCAAGACCCACCCATCAATGCTCTTATGGGCGAGGGATGGCCTAGCTTATCACGAAGAACATAGCCTATCGAAATGCCTATTTTGCGGTGAGGGGCTCTCAGAAGCTCGTAAGTCTTTGCTTAGGACCGCACTAAATGAATCAGTTAAAGATGTTCTCCAACAGATTGACAAGTATGCGGATAGGCTAACCTCTCTGAGAGAAACCTTTTCGAATGTACAGTACAGCTTCCCGCTTGATGAACAACTCTCATCTAATGTTCGAAGCAAGTACGCTGCCGCAAGGTTGCAGTTGATCTCTGATATCCAGTGGGGCGACGAAATAATTCGTAAGCTGGCGGACTATCTTGCGAAAAAGAAAGTTCGGCTAAGCGAAGCGTTGGAGTTAGAAGGGCTACCGAGCCCCACCGAGGCAATAGAACGAACGCAGACGATTCGAGATAGACTAGAAGACCTACACGCAATACTGCGAGCACATAACTCCGCCATCGATCAACATGCAGACTTACGAGAGCAAGCTGAAATATCAATACGCAAGCACTTTGTGCTGGAGAATGAAAAGAAGTTCTCAAAGCTTGTCGCAAACAATGATGAAGCCCAATCTCGACTTACAAACTCAAATGGCGAACTTCAGACCGCACGTACTGAAGCAGATCAACTGCGCCAGCAAATTCGAACGCATGGACCCGCCGCTCAAGTTATCAACAAACTAATATCGAATTACCTAGGACACAATGAAATCGAAGTTTCGGCGCTGGAAGAAGGGTACGAACTCAAGCGCCACGGCAAAGCAATAGTGGGCACTCCAAGCGAAGGAGAAAAAACCGCAATCAGTATTTCATATTTCTTGTCGAGCGTAGAATCGGACGGCCGAAAACTGAAAGACTCAATAATAATTGTTGATGACCCAGTATCTAGTCTGGACTCCAGAGCGTTGAACTTTGCTTGTTCACTGTTGAAAAGTCGACTGTCTCAAGCAAAACAGCTTTTTATTCTGACGCACAACCAGCAGTGCCTTAATGAGTTTCGAAAATTCTGGAAATCGAAGTTTCGACCAATTTCTGATGGGGAGCCGTCGGCTTCGTTTTTCTTTTTAGACGTAAGGCAACCAGCAAGTTCAGACAAACGACAAACCACATTGATTGAACTACCCAAACTACTGCGCGAATACGATTCGGAATACCATTTTCTGTTCAGCCAAATTCTAAAATTCAAGGATTCTGGCGAAACTTATTCTGAGTACGGCTATATGATGCCAAACGTTCTCAGACGAACACTCGACGTTTTTTTGGCTTTCAGATGCCCAGGAAACACCGGCTTGATTGGAAAATTTGAACAACTTGTGGGCCAATATCCCTCGCTCCAACGCGATAAGTTGAATGCCCTAGAAAGGCTTACCCAAGTCGAATCTCATTCTGACAATTTGGATGATCTGATTTCATTTTCGTCCATGACCATTGAAGAGTGTAGAAATGCAACCGAGGCACTGCTCTACATGATGGAGGAGGTAGACCCCAACCATTCTAAACTGCTGACTCGCCTGTGTTCGAAATGAAACACCACTTACCAATATAAGTTTAAATGCGTTTGGTTCGAAGCTGGACGTCCTGAAACAGTCATCCTTCCCCGATTGCCAATCCCCTTCTCACCGCCTAAATGCTCCTTATGAGCAAAAAGCTGAGAATTCTGGTCGCGCAGTTGAACCCGGTGGTGGGGGATATTCGGGGGAATCTGGAGCTGGCGCGGGGCGCGCTGGCCGAGGGCAAGGCCGAGGGCGCTGACCTTGTCGTCCTGTCGGAACTCTTCATCCTGGGCTATCCGGCCGAAGATTTGGTGCTGAAGCCCGCCGCGGTGGAAGATTCCATGAAGGCGGTGGAGATTCTGGCCACCGAAACCGCCGACGCCCCGGACATCATCATCGGCGCGCCGTGGATGGAGAATGACAAGCGCCACAATTCGGCGGTCTGGCTGTCAGGCGGGGCGATCAAGGGCCGCTATGACAAGCGCGAGCTGCCCAATTATGGCGTGTTCGACGAAAAGCGCATCTTCGATGCCGGCGAGGGCCCGCCCCCCGTGTTCGAGTTTCATGGCGTAAAGATCGGCGTCGCGATCTGTGAGGACATCTGGTATCCGCGCGTGCCGAGCGAGTTGCATGATGCGGGCGCCGACATGCTGATCGTGCCGAATGGCTCGCCTTGGCGCCGGACGGTTCAGGTGGAACGGCACACCACGTTTTCGGCGTGGCGCAAGACGGGCGTGCCGTACCTGTTCGTGAACCAAATGGGCGGGCAGGACGAGCTGGTCTTTGATGGCAGTTCCTATGCGGTGGATCATGACGGCACCGAGCACCAGCTGCTCGGCGATTTCGTGACCGGCACGGCGATGGTGGACTATGATCCGGCCACGCATTGTTTCGAGAGCGAGGCACAGGCCGATCTGACCGAGGGCTGGCATGCTGAATACCGCGCGGCGGTGCTGGCGCTAGGCGATTATGTCAACAAGAACAAATTCCCCGGCGTCGTGCTGGGCATGTCGGGCGGGATCGATTCGGCGCTGACGGCGGCGATGGCGGTGGACGCGCTGGGGCCGGACCGGGTCTGGTGTGTGATGATGCCGTCGAAATATACGTCCTCGGACAGTCTGGAAGATGCGAAAGCCTGCGCCAAGGCGCTGGGCGTAAAGTATGACAGCATCAATATCGCCCCCGGCGTGGACGCGATGGGCGAGATGCTGGCCGACCAATTCGCGAACACGACACCGGACACGACCGAAGAGAACATCCAGTCGCGCCTGAGGGCGGTGACGCTGATGGCGCTGTCGAACAAGTTCGGCCATATGGTGGTGACCACGGGCAACAAGTCGGAGATGGCGGTCGGCTATGCGACGCTCTATGGCGACATGTGCGGCGGCTACAATGCGCTGAAGGATTTCTACAAGACCGAAGTGTTCGAACTGGCCAAATGGCGCAACACGATGGTGCCGCGCGGCGCGCTGGGCCCGGCGGGCGAAGTGATCCCGGAGCGGATTATCACCAAGCCGCCCTCTGCGGAGCTGCGCGAGGACCAGCGCGATGATGACTCGTTGCCGCCTTATGACGTGCTGGACGATATATTGCGCGGACTGGTGGACGAGGAAGAGCCGATCGAGGCGATCCTGGCGCGCGGGCATGACCGGGCCGTGGTGAAGCGGATCGAGCACCTCTTGTACATCGCCGAATACAAGCGCCGCCAGGCCCCGCCCGGCGTGAAGGTCGGCGGCAAGAATTTCGGCCGCGACCGGCGCTATCCGATCACGAACCGCTTCCGGGACGATTGATCGGGCGGTTGACGCCTATTCGAGCGCGCCGGGTTCGACCCCTTCATAGGCGAGGCGGTTGGCCTCGGCATCCATGCGGATCTGCTCGGCGTCTTCCGGCGCAATATCGCTCGCTTCGCCATAGGCCAGCATCGGCGAGGGCACCACGCCCGGATGCTCGATCACGGACGCATAGAGCAGCCAGGCCTGATCGCCGCCCTCACAGGTGACGCGCACCCATTGGTCCTCGACCGTCGGCATGGAGCCGATGTCGCTGATGTCGCGCAGCTCGGCCTCGTTGATGTCGTATTCGGCGCCCTCATGGGAAACAACGGTGAAGCCCTCCCCCAGATAGCGGAGGTAAGTCAGCTGCTCGCCGGCCTTGAGGTCCAGCGTGTGGATGCCGCCTTCGGAAATGTATTCGATGCTGGCATCCTGGTTGAGCGTGACCGGGAAGGTCTTGGTCGCCACGAAGAAGCGGAGGTCGTCGGCGTCGGCGCGCGCATAGTTCCAGAGCTGGTAATTGGCGTATTGCGGCAGGGCGCAGCGCGTGTCGGCCTCATTGGCGCCATTCGGCACCGTCCAGGCGGGGACGGTCGTGCCGGCATCCAGCACGGCAAAGCCGGCCGGGTATTCGCCGGGCCAGCCGGGGCTGACATACCAGCTGTCATCATAGCCGGACAGGGCCTTGTAATCGAGATCATCGACCGGCGGCGCGGCAGGCTCTGCCTCCAGCGCGCTGTCGAGGCCGGGATCGGCTTTGGTCTCGGCGGGCGCCGGCGTCGCTGCCGGAACGTCCGCGCGCTCCTGTCCGCAGGCCGCGAGCAGGCCCGCTGCGATCAGAATACAGCCCAGTCTCATCTACCTCTCCTTGACGGCGACTCACATGCCCGTGCCACATTAGCACGAACAATAGCAAGAATGTGGCATCGATCCCTTGGCTTTTTATGCAATTTGATGTCGAAAGCACGCTTCAAAACAGGTTTTCTCCATGACTGCACCGATTGTTCGCTTCGCTCCCTCGCCCACCGGCCGCCTGCACGTAGGCAATGTGCGCACGGCGCTGATCAACTGGCTGTTCGCCAAGGGCCAGCAGGGCAAGTTCATCCTGCGCATTGATGACACCGATACAGAGCGCTCGACACAGGAATATGAAGACGGCATCCGCACGGATCTGACCTGGCTCGGCCTCGTCTGGGATGACACATTCAGCCAGTCGAAGCGATTTGCGGAATATGACGCGGCGGCGGACAAATTGCGCGAGATGGGCTTGCTCTATCCCTGCTACGAGACGGCTGACGAGCTCGACCGCAAGCGCAAGATCGCGCTGTCGCGGGGCCGCCCGCCCGTCTATGACCGCGCGGCGCTGGAGCTGAGCGATGAGGACAAGGCAAAGCTGGAAGCCGAAGGCCGCACGCCGCACTGGCGTTTCAAACTCTCCGGCGGGCGCGTGGAGTGGACCGACCTTGTGCGCGGAGACCAGAGCATCGACACGTCCAGCCTGTCCGACCCGATCCTGATCCGCGAGGACGGCTCCTATCTCTACACCCTCCCCTCGGTCATCGATGATATCGAGGCGAAGATCACCCATGTCGTGCGCGGGGAAGACCATGTCACCAATTCCGGCGCCCAGATCGAGATCTTCAAGGCGCTGGGCGGCACGGCCCCGGACATGGCGCACACGCCGCTGCTGATCGGCGCGGATGGTCAGGGCCTGTCGAAGCGGCTCGGCTCGCTGTCGATGGGCGAATTGCGCGCGCAGGGCTATGAGCCGATGGCGGTCTCCAGCCTGCTCGCCAAGATCGGCACATCCGATAATGTCGAAGCGCGCGAGACGCTGGACCAGCTGGTCGCGGAATTCGATTTCGGCAAGATCGGCCGCGCCCCGGCGCGCTTTGACGAGGCCGAACTCTTGTCGCTGAACGCGGCGATTTTGCACGGCCTGCCGTTTGATGCGGTGAAGGAGCGGCTCGCCGACGTGGACCCCCGCGCGGCGGATGAAGCCTTCTGGACCGTTGTGCGCGAGAATTGCTCCCTGCTGCCGGACGTGGCCGGCTGGGTCGAGACCGTGTTCGGCGAGATCACGCCTCTGGTAGACGCTGAAGACAAGGACTTCGTGGCGACCGCCGCGACCCTGCTGCCCGAGGGCGACCTGACGGGCGAGAGCTGGAGCCAGTGGGCGAACGCCGTGAAGGCCGAGACCGGCCGCAAGGGCCGCGGCCTGTTCATGACGCTCCGCAAGGCGCTGACCGGACAGGAACACGGCCCCGACATGGGCGCGCTGCTGCCGCTGATCGGGCGGGACCGGGCGCTCAAACGGCTGCAGGGCTAGCGTTCTGCCCCTAGACTCCTGAATCTTTTCGGATTTCAAACTTTTTGGAACAAAGTCAGAACTTTTTCCTTTCCAAAAGGTGAATATTCTGGTTATGTTCTCTTATCGCAGATCAAGCGAAGAACAGGTTCAGCACACAGTTTCACGAGGGGTTTCAGCATGTCGGGTTTGGTGATCAAGGGATGTGAGTACGATCCAATCGAGTCCAAGGATGTCGTCTATGGCGATGGTTTCCGGATGGAGCTGGAACAGGCGATTGCGCTGGCCTCGACGGGCGTTGAATTCTGGGCCGCCGAGCGTGATGGTTCCGCCGCGCCCATCTCTGTCGCCAAGAATGAATATGGCGAACTGATCCTGAAGACCGAGCCGACGGCCTACGCCGCCAACCCGCTTGGCGAGATCAGCGCCCCACCGATCGTGCACCGCCGCTATCGCCCCGAAGCGCAGATGCCTGCACGGATCCATCCCGGTTACGCTGTCGCGGCCTAGTCACGCAGCGGCCCCTACCCTTTACATGTTTCCTTGCCTGACGCGTCTCCACACCCACTCTCCAGGCGCGCAGGATTGATCCGGCCTCACCTGACCGGATCGGAGGGGTCACACCAGCATGTGAAGGGTGGGGGTTACTCCGCCTCCAGATTAATTTGTTAATTGATAGCGTTTAAGGCTAAACTATATTCATTCAGACGCTTGTTTAACCACGAAGACAGCTCGGCCCAATTCGAAGGATCAGTATAATTCCCAGCGTGACTATCGATGTAAAAGTACCCTCCGGAACTGCCTGCATCGATCGTTATTCCAAGACTACGCTCTAAAGAATATTTGTGTGGCTCCAGCAAGGCACGCACTTCCTCCGGAGAAACATTTTCAAATCCTCGAATGAATAGCCCAACCTCGTTTTTCGCGATATAATAACTGACAACTAGTCCGAGATCAGTGAATTTGCGCCATCTGTTCGATGCGCCGCCAGCGCTGCCGTCCGCTTCATTTTCGGGATAATACTCTAAAAAGTACTCCCAGAAACTTCTACGCCTCACACCCTCTGGACTTAATTGTTTAGTTGCCCGAGTGACACTCTGCAGTCTTCGCTCCCAAGAGTTTGGTTTTTCTAGAACTTCGAAAAGCGGCGCATACCTACTGTCTTCGATTCGAACTACTCGTGCACGTACGGCAAAGAACGAGAATTCTTCGGCGGTGCTTTCATTCAGCCATTTCATCGCCGCCAAATGCGCTTCTCTGAATGATGACGCGACCCAAATGACAGTTTTGGCCTCGAGTCCGGCTAGATATGTCAGAATTTGCCCAAGGTGTCTGTGATCAGACATTTCCAGCTGGTTTTCTATCAGAATATTTGAATTATCCTGCGTGTTTCTAGCAAGTATGTCAGCGGAAAAATAATCGTCGTGAGTTGGCAGCCCTGCTTCAGCCTTTATTAGTTCTAACTGAAGCCCAATAACCTCTCCTATACGGTCTAGGTTGTCGGCAAGCCACGGAGTAAAGTTTTTTGCTTCATCTGCCCATGCATCTCGTACTGATACGTCAGACAGCCTTCCAAATTCTTTTGACATACTTTACTCCGCCTCCAGATGAACCAAAATATCGCCCTCGGCGACCTGGTCCCCCGCAGCAGCCTCCACGGCTTCTACCACCCCATCGCGCGGCGCCGGCAAGGTGTGTTCCATCTTCATCGCTTCCATCACCGCAACCGGATCGCCCTTGGTGACCGTATCGCCCGGCTTCACATGTACGGCGAGCAGCTTGCCCGGCATCGGCGCGCTGACAGTGTCGCCACCCAGCACCGCTTCCACATCTGCGTCATAGTCCGGCACCTCAACCAGCACCGTGTCGCCGCCGGTCGTGACCGCATAGCGGCGCGGCGAGATGTCTGTCACGAAAGGCAGCGGCGCGTCCGGATCGACCTCATGCTCTGACGGATCGAACCAGTCGGCATCGGTGCCTACGGCAATTGCGGCCTTGCGCACAGGCGAAGCGTTCGAGCGGAATCCGTCGCGGATTCCCCACGGCGTGATGGCGCCGGCATCATCCAGTTCAACATCACTCACCGCCAGAACAGACGCATGCTGATGTGCGGCGGGCGGATGGGTCAGCGCATCCCCCTGCTCCGCAATCCAGTTCACATGATGCGTGCCTTCGCGGAAGGCCTCCGACAGGGCGCAGCGGCGCAGGAAGCCTGTATTGGCCGGCACGCCCGCCAGTTGTGTGTGCGCCAGCGTCTCGGTCAGCAAATCCACGGCGGCGTCGCGATCTTCTCCGTGCACGATCAGCTTTGCGATCATGGAATCATAGCTCGCCGGCACACGGTCGCCCGTCTCGAAGCCGGTATCCCAGCGGACCGTCTCGCCGTCAATCGGCTGCAACAGGCCGAATTCGAGGATCAGGCCCGCGCCGGGGCGGAAGCCATCGGCCGGGTCTTCGGCGCAGATGCGCGCCTCGATGGCATGGCCCATTAGCGGGATTTCGTCCTGCGCCAGCGGGATTTCCTCGCCGGAGGCCACCAGCAATTGCCAGGCGACAAGATCCTGCCCGGTAATCATCTCGGTGACCGGATGCTCCACCTGAAGCCGGGTGTTCATTTCAAGGAACCAGAATGTGTCGACGCCCAGCGGCTTGGACCCGTCCACGATGAATTCTACCGTGCCGGCCCCCTGATATCCAACAGCCTGCGCCAGTTTCACCGCCGCGTCCGTCATGGCCGCGCGCACCTCGTCCGGCATGCCGGGCGCAGGCGCTTCCTCGATGACTTTCTGACGGCGGCGCTGCAGCGAGCAATCGCGCTCATAGAGATGGACGACATTCCCATGTGCGTCGCCGAAGACCTGGACTTCGATATGGCGCGGCTGCTCGACCAGCTTTTCCAGCATGACCCGGCCATCGCCGAAGGAACTCTCGGCTTCGCGCACCGCGCTTTCGAGTTCGGCCTTCAGCTCGCCCGCCTTGGAGACAAGACGAATGCCGCGCCCCCCGCCCCCGGCGACCGCCTTGATCAGCAGCGGAAAGCCCACGCCTTTCGCGGCCTTGGCGAGCGTTTCGAGTTCCTGGCCTTCGCCGCGATAGCCGGGCAGCACGGGCACGCCCGCCTCTTCGGCAATGCGCTTGGCTTCATCTTTCGGGCCCAGGGACCGGATCGCCTTGGCGGACGGGCCGACCCAGATCAACCCGGCTGTCTCGACGGCTTCGGCGAAATCGGCATTCTCGGACAGGAAGCCATAGCCCGGATGGATGGCATCGGCGCCGGTCGCCCTGGCCGCGGCAAGGATGGCCTCGACCTTGAGATAGCTTTCGGGCGCAGGCGACGGGCCGATATGGATCGCCTCATCGGCCTCGCGCACATGTTTTGCGCGCGCATCGGCGTCGGAATAGACGGCGACCGTCGCAATACCGAGCCCACGGCAGGTCTCAAAAATGCGGCAGGCGATCTCGCCCCTATTCGCGACGAGCAGCTTCTGGATCTTCAATGCGTGGCCCTCCCGGCGCCCGGTGGGCTTTGCCATGTACGGCCGCCACCAGGACAAAACTGATTATCATCAGCAGATACCATGATCCGAGTTTCGATAAAGAGACCATCTGCCAGCCATGCTCTTGCCCGGGATAGGCCCAGGCACGGGCGAATGTTCCAAGATTTTCGGCAAACCAGATGAAGATTGCCACCAGCCCGAAGCCGATCACGAGCGGCATCGGCCGGTGCGCCTCATCGGCGCGAAACCAGACCATGCTGGGCCCGTAAACCATCGCTATGCCCACGAACAGGGCAATCCGGACATCCGGCAGCCAGTGATGCGCGAAGAAATTCACATAGATCGCCGTCGCCAGCAGGCCCTGCAGCCAGAGCGGCGGGAACCGGTCGAACCGGAACTCGAAGATACGCCAGACCCGCGCAAGATAGGAGCCCACCGCGCCATACATGAAGCCCGTGAACAGCGGCACCGCGCCGATGCGCAGGAAACTGTCTTCCGGATAGATCCAGCTGCCATGCGCGGTCTTGAACAGCTCCATCACCGTGCCGACGACATGGAAGACGAGAATGATCCTCGCCTCCTCCCAGGTCTCGAGGCCCGTCCAGAGCATCATGATCTGGATGGCGAGCGCGCCGAGCACGAGGAAATCATAGCGCGAGAGGCGCGCGCCGTCCGGATACCAGGCAAAGGTGAGCAAAAGCAGGCCCAGCATCAGGCCGCCAAACAGGCACGCCCAGCCCTGCTTGATGCCGAAGGCAATGAATTCAAAGACCGCCTGACTGACCGGTCCGGTCACGTAACGGGCATGCAGGGCCGCGCGGGCGGCATGCAGGCGCTGCTGGGCGCGCGTCGGGGCAGGTTTTGGTGTCTCCATCCCCTCTTCTATCCGGGTCAATCACGGCGCAATCCGGGCGCGGCGGGGACCTTTGCCGGTCCAAATTCCGGCTTGGACACCCTTCCGAGCTGTCGTAAGGGTTAACGGGCAGAAACCACACGGGAGTGTCTTATGGCCTATGCATCAGGTATCGGAATCAGCAGTCTGGCAGGCGTGGTCGGCGCCGTTGTCGGGGGCTATATCGGCTTCACGCAGGCGGCAGATGTCAGCAATCTGGAGCCGGTTTCCGGCGCGCTGATCCTGGGGGCGATCGGCTTTGTGGCAGGCAGCGCGGGCGCCTTCCTCCTGAAATCCCTGATGCAGTTCGTCATCTACATCATCCTGTTCGGCATTGTGGCGTATTTCTTCCAGCACCAGATCGAGTCACTCACAGGGATAAACCCGGTGAGCGCGACGCTGAATTTCCTGGCGGATCTTGGCCTGCCCGTGAGCGCGAAGGACAGCGTTCTGGTTACCGACCCCAGCTAGGCGGGCGCTTGTCGAGGAAGGCCTCGATGCCTTCCTTGCCCTCATCCGAGACACGGCGCGCAGCGATGCGCTTTGACGTCTCGTGGCTGAGATCCTTGTCGATGAACACGCCGGAGACATCGCGCACCAGCGCCTTGCTCTCGGCCACCGCGCCCGGCGCCGCCGCGAAGACGAGATCGGCGAGGTGCTCTTCCATCGCCGTCATCTCGGCCTGGTTTTCGACGACATACTGAACGAGGCCCAGCTTTTCGGCATAGTCGGCGTCGAACGTCTCGGCCGTGGTGAACAGGGCCTTGGCCCAGCGCGCGCCGATCGCCTCGATGACATAGGGGCTGATCGTGGCCGGCGTCAGGCCGAGCCGCGCTTCGGAAAAGCGGAACTTGGTGCCTTTCATCGCCACGGCCACGTCACACGCCGCCACGAGGCCAGCCCCGCCGCCCATGGCCGCGCCCTGCACCAGTGCCAGCGTCATCTGGGGCATGTCGTAGAGTGTGCGCAGCATTTCAGCGAGGTTCATGGCATCGCGCTCATTGTCCTCGCGCGTGTGCATGGCCGCCAGCTTCATCCAGTTGAGGTCCGCGCCGGCGGAAAAGCTCTTGCCCGCGCCGCGCAGGATCATCATGCGAATGGTGCGCTGGTCGGCGATGGTGTGGAACACATCGGTCAGCTCGGCGATCAGTTCGGCATTGAAGGCATTGTGTACGTCCGGCCGGTTGAGCGTGACGACGGCGAGGCCTTCCTGCGTCGCTTCGAGCGTGATGAGATCATAATCGGAATCGCGCATAGGGATCAGTCCTGTTCAGTGTTGGAAGCTACCTTGCGGTAGTGGCTGGATGGGCGCAAGGCGGGCCGCTCGACAAGATGCCACAGCGCATAGCTGGCGGCGATGACCCCAACTGCAGAGAGGATAAATCCAGCCGCATAGCCGAGCGCCGCAAAGGCCCCGGCCATGACCAGGCCCTGCAGGATCGGGAAATGCGTGATGTAGACGCCATAGCTGATATCACCGAACCGCGCGGCATTGAGGGCCGGCCCCGGCAGGAAGGCGGCGCAGGCGATCAGACCCGCCAGTCCGGCACCGCGCAGCGGTTCAAGCCAGGGATGCAGCGCCGACAGGAGCGCCAGCGCCAGCCCCGCCGCGCCAAACCAGAGCGGCTTCGACTTGGCCAGATCCCAGACCAGCCAAAGCGCAATACCACTGGCGAAGAAAGCCATCTGTCCGGGCAGCTGGCGCGCCAGCACAGGGGCGAGCGGATGATCCAGCAGGACCGGCACATAATGGCGCCACGCCTCCCCTGCCGCATAGAGCGCCACCAGGACAATCCATTGCGCCCGGCCCGTGCGCCGCAGGATCCATCCGATGATGGGCAGACAGAGATAGAACATGACCTCGATCTTCAGCGTCCACAGGGCGCCATTGACCTCAGTGAAGCGATTGTCCTCGAACAGGCCGGGCAGGTCCGGCGACAGGAAGTTCAGGAAGACGAGGTTTGCACCGACATATTCCGCGACGCCGCCGACCGTCCCGCCCATCAGCAGGCTGATGAGCGCGGGAATGAGGATCACGGCGGCATAAGCCGGATAGAGTCGCCGCACACGCTTTCCGGCATAATCGGCAAGGCTTTGAGACCGCACAAGCGAGCCGGCGACCAGCGCGCCGGAGACGATGAAAAATCCCTGAATGGCAATTTCGGCGACATGCCCCCAAGCGCGCTCCAGCCCGCTCATCGGGGCCAGCGCGGACAGCACAATGGCATGATAGGCAAACACCGCAGAGGCGAGCGCCAACCGGATGAGATCAAACCTGTTTGCCGCCAATCGGTGCGCTGTCGCCATCGCGCGTGTTTAGCGCATCGGCCCCAAATGGAAAGGGGCCCGCTGGACCGGCGGACCCCTTCAGCACCGACTGGCTGGGCAGCCTACCGACCCGGCAGGCCAGCCGCCGTCACGGCGCTGTGCTCGGACCGTCCCCGCCAGGCAGCAAGGGCATCTGCCAGTTCTTCCTCGGAAACGGTTCCGTTCGAATTGAGGTCGAATTTCGTGAACTTGGCTTTCGCCTCCGACTCGCTGGCCGTGCCCGCGCTGGCGGAATAGCTCACATATTCATCCTCGCTGATCAGGCCATCATCATCCAGATCCAGCAACGAGAAGTCGGGCATCTCGCCCGCATGACCCATCAGGGCCGTCATCATCGCCGCCGTTACCAGAAAGCTGCTACGTCTGACCATGTTCGAACTCCTTCTCACTCTATGCGTCGCAGGGGACCGCGACAGGACTGAACTTACCCGAAACACCTGGTAATGATGCGTGAAAAGACGTTCACGACGAAGATGTAATGAATGCGGCTCAGACCGCTTCGCCGCCGATCTCTTTCATGAAGGTGAACCAGGATTCCACCTTGGACGGCGTCAGTTCGTCAACGCTGCCGATGATCGTATGGTGCATCGGCTTGAAGCCGGAAAGGCCGAGCACCCCCCGCTCCAGCGCCTTCAGGGCGCCCGCATCCATACCGAAGCGATAGATGAGGTCCGGCATGCCCATCGTCACGACAATGCGCGCCGACTTGCCCTTCATCATCCGCTCCGGCCAGCCAGCATTGGACTCACGCGTTTTCAGAAAGAATTCTGCCCGGGCCGCCTGTTCGAAAAAGGCCTTGAGCCGCGCCGGCATGCCGCCCAGCCAAAGCGGAAACGCGATGAAGAGATGGTCGGCCTCGGCGATCTTTCCGCGCTGGCTGAGGATGGGTTCCGGCGGCGGGTCGTCGAATTCTGCCTGCGAGGTCAGGAAGGGCACATTGAGATCTGCTACCCGGATGCGGGATACCTTGTGATTGGTGGCCTCGGCGCCCTCGGCATAGGCATCGCAGAGCGCGTGGATCAGATGATCGGGATCGGGATCGGGGTGGCCATCGATGATACAGATAGAGCGGGTCATGGGGGTCAGCCTCCTGCCATGTGACAGGGGGCTTCTAGCATGGCTCTGCAACAGGTTTTATACGTAGGATTACTACATCCGGAATACGCCGAAGCCTCGGTCCGGGAACGGAGCATTGAGGCTGGCTGACAGGGCGAGGCCCAGCACGCGGCGGGTGTCGGCCGGGTCGATGATGCCGTCATCCCAGAGGCGCGCGGTGGAGAAATAGGGCGAGCCCTCGGCCTCATAGAGATCGCGGATCGGCTGTTTGAAGCCCTCTTCCTCGTCGGCGGACCATTCACCGCCCTTGCGCTCGATGCCGTCGCGCTTGACCGTGGCCAGCACGCTGGCCGCCTGTTCGCCGCCCATGACCGAGATGCGGGAGTTCGGCCACATGAACAGGAAGCGGGGGCTGTAGGCCCGGCCGCACATGCCGTAATTGCCTGCGCCGAAGCTGCCGCCGGTCACGACGGTGAATTTCGGGACGCTGGCGGTGGCCACGGCGGTTACCATCTTGGCGCCATCCTTGGCGATGCCGCCAGCCTCATATTTAGAGCCGACCATGAAGCCGGTAATATTCTGGAGGAATACCAGCGGAATGCGGCGCTGGTCGGCCAGTTCAATGAAATGCGCCGCCTTCTGGGCGCTTTCAGAGAACAGGATGCCATTATTGGCGAGGATCGCGACCGGCATGCCATAGAGGCGCGCAAAGCCGCAGACGAGCGTTTCGCCGTAGAGCTTCTTGAACTCATGGAATTCCGACCCGTCAACGAGACGCGCGATCACTTCGCGGGCGTCATAGGGTTCGCGGACATCCTGCGGCACGAGGCCATGCATTTCGGCCGGATCATAGAGCGGCTCGGCCGGTTCGGTCAGGTCGAAAGGCTGGGGCTTCGGCTTTGCCAGCGTACGGACAATGGAGCGCACAATGGCGAGGGCATGGGAATCATGGGCCGCGTAATGGTCGGCCACGCCGGACTGGCGGGCATGCACATCCGCGCCGCCCAGGTCTTCGGCGGAGATCACCTCCCCTGTCGCGGCCTTCACCAGCGGCGGACCGCCGAGGAAGATGGTGCCCTGCTTGCGCACGATGATGGTCTCGTCCGACATGGCCGGCACATAGGCGCCGCCCGCGGTACAGCTGCCCATGACCGCAGCGATCTGGGGAATGCCCTTCGCGCTCATCTGGGCCTGGTTGTAGAAGATCCGGCCGAAATGCTCGCGGTCGGGAAAGACTTCGGACTGGTGCGGCAGGTTCGCGCCGCCGCTATCGACCAGATAGATGCAGGGGAGGTGATTTTCGAGCGCCACTTCCTGCGCGCGGAGGTGCTTCTTCACCGTCACCGGGAAGTAGGCGCCGCCCTTCACCGTCGCATCATTGCAGACGATGAGGCATTCGCGGCCTTCGACCCGGCCGACCCCCGTAATCAGGCCTGCGCCGGGGGCTTCATTTTCGTACATGCCATTGGCGGCGAGCGCGCCGATCTCAAGGAAGGCCGAGCCCGGATCCAGCAGGCGTTCGACTCGCTCCCGCGGCAGCAATTTGCCCCGCTCGACATGGCGTTTCCGGGACGCTTCCGGCCCGCCAAGCGCCGCTTCAGCGGTTTTTCCGCGCAATTCGGCAAGAAGCGCGCTCATGGCCGCTTTATTGGCGGCAAATTTGCTACCGGACACATCAAGGCTGGATTTCAGAACCGGCATAACGCCTCCCACTGGAATTTTGTGCCTGCTTAGCGGCGCCCGGCCCACCTGTCACGCGGGCGTCATGCGAATTTGAAACACAGGGGATGAGCGAAAGGCTTTGAAAAGGGAATCGAAATGGGCATGTTCTTCAACATGGGCATTGATATCACTCCCCGCCTGCGGGCCATCGAATTCCTGAAGGATGTCCCGCGCCGGGCCATGAAGGCCGCCGGCAAGGAAGCCGACTGGTTTTCCCTTCCGGCCGGCAAGCCGCTCTACCTCGCGGGCGAGCCCGCAGACACGCTCTATTTCGTCCTGTCCGGCACGCTGGGCATCTTCCGCGAAGGCCCGCACGGCAAGACCGAATTCGTGGGCCATATCCGCTCCGGCGAACCGGCGGGCGAGATGTCCCTTTTCCTGGGCGGGGTGGACCTGACCGGCGACGGCCAGCCGAATGATGCCCCGCACACCAGCTCGGTCTACGCCCTGCGCGACACCGAACTCGTCGGCGTCTCCCGCAAGGGATGGGACCGGATGGTCCGCGCCGAGCCGGAACTGCTGGAAGCGATGATCCGGGTGATCCTGCTTCGCCTCGGCAAGTCCGGCGACCGGGTGGCGAGCGCCGCGCCGAAAGTGTTCACGCTGGTGGCGACGTCTCCCACGATTGACCTCAAACTGCGCGCCCGGTCCCTGAAGCAGGCGCTCGAACGCCTCGGCCGCAAGGCCATCATCGTGGACGAGAAGATGGGCGACGAGCGACCCGCCGCCTATTTCGACGAGCTGGAACGCACGCATGATGTGGTGATCCTGATCTCGGCCATCGGGGACAATGCCTGGTACCGCCTGTCGATGCGCCAGGCCGACCGGATCTGGGTCGTTGGCCGCGCTGATGCGCGCCCGTCCAATCCGCTGATGCCGGATGACCAATCCCCTGCCCGCGCGCTGAAACTGGTCGATGTCCTGCTGCTGCATCACAGCGACGAGCGTCAGGGCGCCAAGCCCGCCCAATGGATGGCGGCCTCCGGCGCGACCCGCGTCTTCCACTGGAGCCGGGTCGAAGGCCAGGACTGCGACCGGCTGGCCCGGATCATGGCCGGCGTGTCGGTCGGACTGATCCTGTCCGGCGGCGGCGCACGCGCCTATTCCCATATCGGCGTCGTCCGGGCGATGCGCGAACTGGGCCTGCCGATCGACTTTGTGGGCGGCGCCTCGATGGGATCGGTCATCGCGGCCTGTGTCGCCATGGGCTGGAGCGATGATGAAATCGAGATGCGTATCCGCAAGGCCTTTGTCGACAGCAATCCGCTTGGGGACTATCACCTTCCCGTGGTCGGCATGGTCAAGGGCGCACGCGTGAATGCGCGGCTCAAGGAACATTTTGGAGAGGCCGAGATCGGCGATCTCCACCTGCCCTTCTTCTGCACGTCCACCAACCTCACCACCGGCTCGACCCGCATCCATCGCGAAGGCCTGCTACGCGAGGCCCTGCGGGCCACAATCTCGCTGCCGGGCATCCTGCCGCCGGTCGTGGACGGCAAGGATTTGCTGGTCGATGGCGCTGTGCTGAACAATTTCCCGGCGGACATCATGCGCGACCTGCATCGCGGCTTTGTCGTCGGATCTGATGTCACGCGCCAGCCAGAAAATATCGACCTTGAAGAGTTTTCAGAACCCCCGGGCTTTTTCCGCTGGGTGTTCAATAATGGCTTTTCCAGCCCGCCGCCGATTGCGGGCCTGTTGATGCGAACAGCAACGATCCGTGCCGATACAAAGTTCGGACATGACATGGCCGACGTGCTGGTGCTGCCCCAACTGGCTGACGTCCAGCTGCGCGACTGGAAGGCCTATGACGAAACCGTCCAGGCTGGCTATGTCGCCACGATGAAGGCTTTCGAAGGTACGAAGATCAAGGAAAAGTGCTGTCCGGCCTAGAGCTTTTACCAAGCCGTTCCGCGCGATCAGTCAGAAACAGGCTTCGACGGTGCGCTGAGGTCGCCAGAAACATTGGACAAGCGTTTTTGCCACCAACCAACATCATGCCAAGCGTCTAGCTTGTAGCCAACATTGCGATACGTTCCGAGATGCTCGAACCCTAGACGCTCATGCAGGGTAACGCTGGGGACATTCGGCAGGGCAATTCCAGCGAAGGCATTGTGAAACCCTTGACGTTTCAAAACCTCCAGCAATTCGATGTACAGGCGCTGTCCAACATTCCGACGCCGTGCGACCGGCGCAACGTATACGCTGACATCGCATGACCATTGATAAGCCGCGCGTGCTCTGTGCGATGACGCATAGGCATAGCCCAATGGCTGACCATTTTCTTCTGCCGCGAGCCAAGGAAATGTCTCAAGAGTGGTCTGTATACGCTCCGCCATTTCACTCACCGATGGCGGGGTCAGTTCAAATGAAATGACCGTTTCTTCAACAATCGGTGCGTAGATATCTGTAATCCATCCGGCATCTTCAGGTGCTGCCAAACGGATGTCCATATTCAAGCCGTTTCGCCGAAAAGTTCCCGGCCGATTAGCCAGCGGCGGATTTCCGACGTCCCTGCCCCGATTTCGTAGAGCTTGGCATCGCGCAGCAGGCGACCGGTCGGGTATTCATTGATATAGCCATTGCCGCCAAGGATCTGGATCGCGTCTAGCGCGAGCTTGGTCGCGGTTTCGGCCGCATACAGAATGGCGCCGGCGGCATCCTTGCGGGTCGTCTCGCCCCGGTCGCAGGATTTGGCGACGGCATAGACATAGGCCTTTGCCGCATTCATCTGGACATACATGTCCGCCACCTTGCCCTGGATCAGCTGGAACTCGCCGATGGACTGGCCGAATTGTTTCCGGTCATGGATGTACGGGATCACGACATCCATGCAGGCCTGCATGATGCCGGTTGGACCGGCTGACAGGACGGCGCGCTCATAATCGAGCCCACTCATCAGAACGCCAACGCCGCCATTCAGCGGGCCCATGACGTTCTCTTCGGGCACTTCGCAGTCCTCAAAGACAAGTTCGCCCGTCTCCGATCCGCGCATACCCAGCTTGTCGAGTTTCTGGGCCACCGAGAAGCCCTTGAAGTCGCGCTCGATCAGGAAGGCCGTGATGCCGCGCGAACCCGCCTGCGGCTCGGTCTTGGCGTAAACAACCAGCGCGTCGGCGTCCGGTGCATTGGTGATCCACATCTTGGTGCCGTTCAGCACATAGCGGTCGCCTTTTTTCTCGGCGCGCAGCTTCATGGACACGACGTCAGAACCGGCTCCGCTTTCGCTCATGGCGAGGGCGCCCAGATGTTCGCCGGAAACCAGCTTTGGCAGATAGCGGGATTTCTGGTCGTCATTGCCCCAGCGGCGCAGCTGGTTGACGCAGAGATTTGAGTGCGCCCCGTAAGAGAGGCCCACAGAGGCAGATGCGCGGGAGATTTCCTCCATCGCAACCACATGTTCGAGATAGCCAAGGCCGGTGCCGCCCCACTCTTCCTCTACCGTGATGCCAAGCAGGCCAAGCTCGCCCATCTTGGGCAACAGGTCGCGCGGAAATGTGTCCGTTCGGTCGATTTCAGCGGCGCGGGGCGCGATCTCGTTCTGGGCAAAACTCGCCACAGTCTCGCGGGTCATGTCCGCAGTTTCGCCGAGATCGAAGTTCAATGTAGGATATGTGTTCGGGATCATGCGGGTGACTTAGCAAGACTTCCCTTGCCTGTCAGCCTAATCTTCCTGAGCCAGCATCCGGTACAGATAATAGACAGACACGAACAAAAGAAAGCCGCCACCAAGCGCCATCAGGGGGCCGGTATAGGTCTGGCCTGCGGCCTCGCCCATCCGCGTGCCCGACTGCGTCAGGATACGCCGCAGCCCGTCATAAAGGCCAATAGTGCCAAGCCCCGCCAGTAGAGCGAAAGGCAGCCAGCGCCAGCCATGGGCCGGGGCGAAATCGGCCACTTCGTCCTGGGCCGGGGTGGTCAGGCGGGATGTATCGACCTCGACCGGGGCAAGGTCGTCAATCACGACCTGGTCGGACGGGCGAACGGCGAGATTGTCGAGCGTCATGCCCTGCCCTTCCGGGTCAGACAGGTTTGGCGGGCGATAGGCGCGGCGACGTTCCGACATGGAGGCTGGCGGAGGAGCTGTATCGCCATTGCCTTCCGGGCCCGCCAGCGCGGAGACTGCGCGGGTAATCTCGGCAACCGTCTCGTCCCCGGCAGGCTGGCCCTCCGGTTCACCGGTCGCGCGGGAGCCATTCTCACCGAGGATCCGGGTCAGGCGCTGGGCCACGGCGCGGGCCGCGGCTTCCGGGGCGCTTTCGCGCTCTGCGCCGGTCCGGCTGCGATCCTGCTCCGGGCGCGGTTCCACCACGATAGAGGTTTCACGCCCGCCATTCAGGCTGGCCAGTCCGTCGCGCTCCGGCCGGACAAGCGCGCTTGGAATTGCCACGCGCTTACCCGGTGTATCCAGGAACATGGCCACTTCGACGGCGCGGCGGCGCACAAGGCCGTCGATCACACGAATCTGGCCATCCACCCTGCCCCGGCGCCAGCCACCCATCGCTTCGGCCGCCAGGATGCGGTCGCCCGAATTGAGATGCGCCAGCACGTCAGACGCGTCGAAGGCTTTCAGGCCGATATTGAACGCAAAGGAGACCAGCGCATCGAACTCGTTCTGGCTCAGCGGCGTGTAGACCTGCCGGGCCAGGTGGTTTTCGACGCGCTTCAAATCATGAAACCGCAGGATCAGTTCGGCATCGAACGCACTGACCGTCAGACCGGCCCGAGCGGTTTCCATATGGCCATACCCGATCAGCCATTTGCCATCCGGCAGGCGGCTTGCGCGCGCACGGAAGCCCTCGAAACTCTTGATGAGTTCGACCCCCTTGTCGGACGTGCGCATTTGACGGGCCATGCAGATGGCTCCCGTTTTGGGACAGTTTGACTTTTTACTACGGCCAAGCGCTGCAAATCGCGCGCCCATTCACCCGAGACGCGAGAATCCGCCCAAATGTGCCCAATTTACAGGAGCACGAGGGACGCCAGACCGAGAAAACTGAAGAAAGCCATCACATCGGTCAGCGTCAGGACGAAGACCGAGGAGGCGACGGCAGGGTCTGCGCCGAGGCGTTTCAGGCCGAGCGGCACGAGGATGCCCGACAGGCCCGCCCAGATAAAGGTCGCGAGCATGGCCACGCTTATGACGAGCGCCAGCTTGATGTCACGGAACCAGACGAGCGAAATCAGCCCGACGCCAATGGCGAAGATCACGCCATTGACGCAGCCGCTGAGCACTTCGCGCAGGATGGCCCGGCGCGCGGCGGCCCCGTCCAGCTGGCGCTCGGCGATGGCGCGCACCGCCACGGCGAGGCCCTGGCTGCCGGCATTGCCGCCCAGCGCCGCCACGACGGGCATCAGCACGGCCAACGCGACAACTTGGGCGATGGCCGCTTCAAACAGGGAAATGATGGCCGAGGCGATGAAGGCGGAAAACAGGTTCACGCCCAGCCACGGGGCGCGCGCCTTGACCGTGTCCCAGACCGTATCGGCCCCGTCGGCAGAGCGAACGTTGAGCAGGGAGAGCAGGTCTTCTGCGTTCTCTTCCTGCATGACGTCGACCATGTCATCGACCGTGATCATGCCGACCAGCCGGTCGCCCTCATCGGTGACCGGCGCCGCCGCGAGGGAGTATTTGCGAAACTGGAAGGCCACTTCTTCCTGGTCCATCTCGGGCTTCAGGGACGAAAGCGGGTCTTCCATGATGTCGGACAGCTGAACGTCCCGTGGGGTGCGCAGCAATGTGGCCAGCGGGACAATGCCCATCAGGCGGTGGCCGGGATCGGTGACATAGAGTTCGTAGAAGACTTCCGGCAATTCCTCGCCAAGCTCCCGCGCATGATCGATGGCATGACCGACGGTCCAGTATTCCGGCGCGGCCACGAATTCCGTCTGCATGAGACGGCCGGCCGTGTCCTCTTCATAGGAGAGACCCCGTTCCAGCTGGGCCCGGTCAATCGGGGCGAGGTCTTCCAGAATGCGTTCGCGCCGCTCGTCCTCAAGGTCTTCGAGGATCGTGGTCGCATCATCGGAGTCGAGTTCGTCGAGTGCGCTGGCCACGGCAGCGTCCGGCAGGACTTCGACCGCCTCTTCCCGGTAGGAATCGCGCAGCTCGATGAGAATATCGGCCGGCAGCTCTCCGCCGAGCAATTCCACGGCCTCCGAGAACGTATCGAAGGAGAGAGCTTCGAGCGCATCCGCAGCATCGGCCGGGTGCATGCGCTGCAGCGTCCGCGCCAGCCAGCGCGTGTCCTTTTCATCAATGGCATCGATGATGTCTTCCAGCATTTCCGGGTCGACGTTGGGCGTCTCGGCGGTCTGGCCAGGCTGAGCGGGCGAGTCTGTCATGGGGCCTCTCTTGCCGGGGTTACGATGCGTCGGCAAGAACCGAATACGTTGAGCTAGCCGGGATTCGCAGGAATCTCACAGGGTGCCCACAGCAGAGTCTGGAACAGGTGAATTGACCCGTGTCAGCGCAGGCGCCTCAAGCCCGCTGTGAGCTGGGACAAGCCATCCTCGCGCAATCGGCCTTCAATTCGGTCCTGAACCTCCTTCCAGAGCGGATAGGCCTCCTCCAGACGGCGTACCCCAAGCGTGGTGAGCAATAGGCGACGGCGCCGACCATCTCCCTCCTCTCCCCGAAAGATTAGACCGGCCTTCTCCAGCGGCTTCAGATTGCGGGACAGGGTGGTACGCTCCAAGGCAAGCAAATCTGCCAGCTCCGAAATGGAATCGGGCTCAAACCGGCCTACCGCATTCAAAAGCCCGAACTGGGCAATGGTCAGGTCAACAGGGCGCAAGGCGTCGTCATACTCGCGTGTAATGCGCCTGGCCGCACGCAGCACGCGGCCAGCCGTACAGCGCTGGGTCACATCTTCATGAATTCTTGTTTGGTCCATAGCGTGTAGATACACCCTCCTTTCGAAACTTCAAACACATCAGTAAATCTAACACACCCATTCCAAGGCGCCCCATTGATTCCCCCATATAGTGCATATACATTACTTATGTCGCTGGCGTCTCTCTACAACAGTCAGTTTCCCGTGATCCAGTGACACACTTCCGCCCGGCACACCCTGTCGGGCGGCCTTTTCTGGATGCATACATCCTATATCGTGTACTTACACTATTGGAGTTTCAACATGAAACCTGCCGTCCCAGCCTTTTTGCTCTCCGCCCTTTTCAGCATTTCCACTCCCCATGCCGGCGCCAGCCCGGATGTCTACAGATCCAGCCCGGCCGAGTTATGCGCAACAGAACTCGGGCACTACTCTGAGGCCACGTTGCGCCTCCAGCGGCTGTGCGATGCGGGCGCAAAGCAGTCAGACCTGACGCTGAGCGGCCGCGCTGCCGCCCAAGCAAATGCGGGCACAGTCCGCATCAGGCGAGGCGACCTTGAAGGCGCCGCACGCCTGTTGTCCGAAGCCCATGCCATGCGCGGCGCCTCTGCCGATATCGCCATCAGCCTCAGTGCGGTGCTGATACGACTGGAGCGCTATGACGAGGCCGTCCTGGCACTGGCAGACCTGGATCAGGTGTCAGAAGAATTGCGGCACAAGGCGCTCTACAATCGCGCCACGGCCGAATTGCAGCGCAACAATGTCGAGGCAGCCTATGTCGATTTGCGCAAGACGGTCCAACTGGCACCGGATTTTGTTCCGGCGCAGGACATGTTGAAGCAATTCAAGGTGACGCCCCACACACTTACGGCTGATGCGCAAGACGGCACCAGAAATGGACAGCCTTGAGCCCGATCCATCGCACAAAAGCCGTGTGTGAAATTCAGACAGTCATCAAATGTTTCAGCGAAGCTGGAACGATTGAAAATGGTGCGGTCAAGAGGACTCGAACCTCCACGGGTTGCCCCACAGCGACCTCAACGCTGCGCGTCTACCAATTCCGCCATGACCGCACTGGTCTTCATTGAGGCAGACGGGCCGTATAAGGCGACACCAACACTTTGTGAAGCCCCGAATGTCGCCTATATGCCCCCAGTGATGCAGAAATTCCCCGACACAGAATGGGCCGTCTCAAAGCGTCTGGTTCCTTATGAGGACGCGGTCCAATTCATGGAGGCGCGCGCCCGTGCGATCCGCGAGGAAAGCGCGCCGGAACTGGTGTGGTTCCTGGAGCATCCGCCGCTCTATACGTCCGGGACATCTGCCAAGCCGGACGATCTGCGCGACCCTGCCCGCTTTCCCGTCTTCGATGCCGGACGCGGCGGGCAATACACGTATCACGGCCCCGGCCAGCGCGTGGCTTATGTGATGCTGGATGTTGCCCGGCGCGGCCGCGACGTGCGCGCCTTCGTGCAGAATCTGGAGACCTGGATCATCACCGGCCTCGCAGCCTTCAATGTGGAGGCAGGCCCGCGTGACGGCCGCGTCGGCGTGTGGGTCGATCGGACAAAAGCGGGCGGGCCGCTTCGTGAGGACAAGATCGCCGCCATTGGCGTGCGGCTGAAAAAATGGATCAGCTTCCACGGCATCTCGCTGAATGTGGAGCCGGATCTGGAACATTTTTCCGGCATCACACCGTGCGGCATCGCCGATCCGCGCTATGGCGTCACCAGCCTGGTCGATCTTGGTATTCCCGCCACGATGGATGAGGTCGACCTTGCCCTGAAGGACGCCTTCGAGAGCGTGTTCGAAAGCCGCCTCGTGCGAGCACCCGACCCGGTCAGCGAACCCGCCTAAGCCGTTTTATAGGCTTCCAGCCGCTGTTCTTCCTGTGTCAGGTCGCTGCCGGTGCGGAAATTGCCCACCCCGCCATTCGGCAAGCGCGCGACATGCAACAACGTCCAGAGCATTACGATGAAGGACGAAATCGCCCAGAGCGGCATGGCCAGGCCCATGCCTGCGCCCATCGCCATCTGCATCTGGGTTGGCGGCGGGCCGTCCGGGCGGCGCGGTTCCTTCGCTTCCGTCTGCGCGTCGGCAGGCGCGGCAGCCGCCTCGCCTCCTTCCGCAACCGCGGCTTCAGCTTGCGCCACCTTCGCCTGCTGCGCAGTGAACTGCGCTGAGCCCATCACGACACCGCCCGCAAAACCCAACAGGCCGAGGAAAAGCGGGATCAGGACAATCGCGGCCTTCAGCGTCGACCGGTTCACTTCCGCAAAGCGGCGCACATGCGCCACCCAGGACGTGAATTCGGTCAAAATGGTGAAGAAGAAGAACGGTACCAGAAGCGCCGGCAATGGCACGCCAATCGCCTTGATCGGTTTCCACGCGCCAGACATGTCCGCGCCTGCCAGACCGGCAATAAAGGCCACGAAAACCGGCACGATGAACAACAGGACCCGTCCCATGAACATGAAGGTCCAGGCCCGGCTGAAATGCAGCTTGCCGGTCATCCCCATCGGATTGAACAGGGTCTGAAGCCAGTCCATGCGCGCCGGATCATCCCGTACGTCGCGTATCCAGGGGCGATGCGGATCGATGGGCGTCGTCGTATGATGGGTCATGCCGGTCGGGTCCTCTGGGGTCTTCAGGAAAAAGTGTTGGACATGGAATTGCGGGATGTGGGCGGGCCGTACTGGTTCGCGTCCGGATCGGTCGGCAAGCGCGCCGCGATGAAGCCGAGCAAGGCCGTCGTGAGCAGGAAGCTCGCGAGCGTCGTAAGGGACGTTAGACGCTCGAATTCCTGGATATTCTCGGTCAGGGCCTCCATGGCGCCGGACAGATCACTCCTGAACTGGGCGTACATCTCGAACGCAACCGGCGACAGGATGGGCATCAACAGCGCGCTCACAATGCTGCCGACCACGCCGTAACCGATCAGGAACAACAGGTAGAACCAGCCGGAATGCCCGGCATCGTGCAGTCGCTTGGAGAACAGGCAGACATACACATAGACCATCGGATAAACGAGAATGCCGAAGATTGGCGAAATGAAAGTGTTCGCGATCTGAACGATGATGAAGGCCGCCGTGATGACGGACAGGCCACGCAGGAAGGTGCGCGAGCCAATCCGGCCTTTTGACGACAAGAGGACATATCTCATGTCCATAGGATTTCAGTCTCCTCGATACGGCGACGTACGCCTCAAAGCCGCGAATAGTGTTTCGCGTCCTTATCAATAAACGATAAATACATGCAACAAAAAAGAGCCGGACAACTGCCCGGCTCTCCTGAACTCCGTGTCTGGCAAGTGCCTAGACGAAGGTGTCGGCGGCCATTGCGCCGGGGTTTTTCGGATCCGGACCATACTTGTTCGGGCCGACAGTGCCGGGAATACAGGCAATCACGATCTGGGCGATCGACGCCAGGAAATTGATGAATGGAATGAAGCTGGCGACGACGAGGCCGAGATAGATCCAGCCGGTCTGGTTGATATCGTGCAGGCGGCGGATGAACAGGGCAATACCCGGAATGATCACGGCCAGGCCATACAGGCCCATCAGGGCGAAGAAGATCATTCCGATCGGGTTCATTTCACCGGTTTCGAAATTGCCGCCAAGGCCGAATGCTAGGGCCGCCAGGACCCCGAACACGATCAGGTTGAAGAGTACGACCCACCAGTATTCCGAGCGGCGTGAGCGGCCCTGAAAGTCCACATAGCGGGAAAAGAACATTTTGACTGCGTCTGGAAAACTGACCATTTTCGGCCCCCTTGATTGCTTTCACCACGAAAGGCTGGCGCATTTTCGGTGCACCAGCAGCAAGGTCAAGGGATGACTCGTTAATGGTCCCCTGCCCCATGCGGCGGGATTCCGCGCCGATTTGGTTAGGGCAGGGTTAATAATCGCCGTCCGGGGCAACGTTTGCCTAGTCGAATTCGACCATGATCTCGTCGGCCGCGACACTGTCACCGGCGCCGACATTGATCGCCTTCACGGTGCCATTGGCTTCGGCGCGGATGATGTTCTGCATCTTCATCGCCTCGACCACGCAGACCGCTTCGCCTTCCTGCACTTCCTGGCCCATCTCGACATCGACCGAGACGACAAGGCCCGGCATGGGGGAAATGATCAGCTTGGACGTATCCGGCTTTTCTTTTTCCGGCAGACGGGCATGCAGGTCGGCCACGTTCGGCGTGCAGACCAGGGCGCGCACAGCGACACCCCGATGACGGAACAGGTAACCCTCGGTACGGTCGGCAAATTTCACCGCAAACGGCTTGCCATCCAGCAGGCCTTCCACGAGGTGCTGGCCGGGATACCACGGTGTCACCAGCGTATGCGGCTTGCCGCCATTGACGGTGATTTCGGCATCGCCATCCTCGCCAAGATCCAGCGTTACCGGATGGTGCTTGTCGCCCAGAATGACAATCCAGTCGCGACGCGCTTCGGGCGGAGGCGACATGCGGCCGCTCGTATCGGCGGCTCGGCGCGAGAAGAAGCCGTGCACATAGGCCGCCGCGCAAATCAGCTGGGTTTCCTGTTCCTTGGTCGGCTCTACGCCTTCAAATCCTTCCGGGAACTCATCCTTGATATAGGCGGTCGTGATATTGCCGGAGCGGAACCGTTTTTCGTCGATCACAGCCGCAATGAAGGGCATGTTGTCCTGGATGCCTTCGATATGGAACCGGTCAAGCGCCTCGCCATGCACATCCAGCGCGGTGTCGCGATCCTTGCCGTGCGTGATCAGCTTGGCGATCATCGGGTCATAGAACATGGAAATCTCGTCGCCCTCGCGGACGCCGGAATCCATTCGCACTTCGCCGCCCGCCAGCTTGCCCTCTTCCGGCGCGTGGAAGCGCTTCAGACGGCCAATGGATGGCAGGAAGTTGCGATACGGGTCTTCGGCATAGACGCGGCTTTCCACGGCCCAGCCATTGATCTTGATGTCGGACTGTTTGAGCTTCAGCTTCTCGCCATAAGCGACCCGCAGCATCTGCTCGACCAGATCGACGCCGGTAATCATCTCGGTCACCGGATGCTCGACCTGCAGGCGGGTATTCATTTCAAGGAAGTAGAAGCCCTTGTCGGCGCCCGAGGCCACGAACTCCACCGTGCCGGCGCTGTCATAATTGACGGCCTTGGCAAGGGCCACGGCCTGTTCGCCCATCTTCTTGCGCGTTTCCGGGTCGAGCAGCGGCGAAGGCGCTTCCTCGATGACCTTCTGGTTGCGGCGCTGGATCGAACATTCGCGCTCGACCAGATAGATGCAATTGCCGTGCTTGTCGCCGAGCACCTGGATCTCAATATGGCGCGGCTCAAGGATGAATTTCTCGATGAAAACGCGGTCGTCGCCGAATGAGGCTTTTGCTTCAGCCTTCACGGCCGGGAAGCCTTCTTCGACTTCCTTGTCATTGGCCGCGACGCGGATGCCCTTGCCGCCACCGCCAGCAGACGCCTTGATCATCACCGGATAGCCGATCTCGCGCGAGATCTTCACGGCCTCTTTGGTGTCCTCGATCAGGCCCATATGGCCTGGCACGGTCGACACGCCGGCTTCGGCGGCCAGCTTCTTGGAGCTGATCTTGTCGCCCATTGCTTCGATGGCGTAGGCGTTCGGGCCGATCCAGCCGATCCCCTCTTCCTCAAGCCGTTTGGCGAAAACAGGGTTTTCGGACAGGAAGCCAAAGCCCGGATGGATCGCCTCGGCGCCGGTCTGGCGGACAGCGTCAATGATCTTGTCGGCAACAAGGTAGGATTCCGAAGCCGGGGACGCGCCGATGTAAACCGTCTCGTCGGCCATCTCGACGGCCATCGAATCCGCGTCTGCGTCGGAATAGACAACGACCGTCTGCACGCCCAACCGTCTACAGGTCTTAATGACCCGGACTGCAATTTCCCCCCGGTTGGCGATCAGAATCTTTTTGAACATGCTGCCTCGATCCATTGTAAAGTCTTTCAGCGACTGCACTAAGCCGCCCGAAACAGGATGTCCACAATTCCCATAGGGGAAGTCTGTTGCCACGATGCCGCAGATATGTTAGTAAGCGCTCACTATTTATGGAGAATGATCTCATGACCCGGATTACGCTGGACCTCGATGCCTTGCTCGCAAAAGGCCAAATAGACAGCGCCGAAGCGGCGCGGCTGCAGGGTTTTGCCCTGCCGGATCGCCAGAATGGGCTGCTGGTGAACATTCTGCTGATTTTCGGCGCGATATCCGTGGCAGGCGGCACGATTGCCCTCGTTCCGAATGCCATAACAGGCCTCATCCTGGCGCTGCTGTCGCTGGGCGGCGCGGAATTCCTGCGCCGCAGCGCACGCGGAAATTCCCTGAAAACCCTTGGCATGGCGCTCACCCTGATGGGTACGCTGGGCCTGGCAGGCTGGGTCGGGTGGGAATTCCGGGAAGTCGATGACGGTACCCTGCCGACCCTGCTCATTGCACTCATCATGACCGCGTCGGCGCTCTGGTTCCGCTCCGCCCTTCTGGCGGCCTTTGCGGTCCTGTCCCTTGGCGCCATTCTCGGCTCCGGCACAGGTTACTGGCATGCCAGTTACGCCCTGTTTGTCGAAGAACCGACCATCACCATCATCGTCTTCGGCCTGCTGGCCGCCGGCCTCTACCATGCCCGCAAATCGCTGGCGGACACCTGGGCCAATCTGGTGACCGTCTCCGCGCGAACGGCCTTCTTCATGATGAATTTCGGGTTCTGGGTCGGCTCGCTCTGGGGCGACCGAGTGGGCGAGCACTGGTTTGCGCCAAGCCGCTGGTCCGACCGGTCGGAGTGGCGCGAAGCCGCGCTGGCAATTCCTGACCATGTCTTCACGCTGGGCTGGATCGGCGCCCTCGTGGCCGTGATCGCCACCTCACGCCGGAGCAGTTTCCTGTCGATCACCTCGATCGTGTTCCTGACGATTCATGGCTACACCCAGTATTTTGAATACCTGGGCGCGAAGCCGGAAACGCTGGTGATTGGCGGACTGGTCCTTGTCGGGCTGGCGGTCGCGGGCGCGCGCTTCCTGATGCGACCGAATGCGAAGACGGCCTAGTCCTTGTCGTCGAGCTGCTCGATATGCGCCTCGAAGGTGCGCACCCGGGCGGAGACAGACACGAGGAAGGCTGTCGACCACCCCAGCAGCAGGAAGCCGATCACCGATTCCGCGGCCCCGAGCATGCGCCAGTCCTGGCTGATCACGACATCGCCAAAGCCGACGGTCGAGAAGGAGGAGGTAGAATAATAGACGGCCGTTTCGATATCCGGGAACACGTCCAGCAGGAGATAGGCAAAGGTGAAAACCCATATCTCCACCGAATGGAGCGCGAACAGGCTGATCAGGATGAAAAAGATGGCCAGTCCCTGCCCGGCCACCGTGGTCAGGTTCACATGCGGCATGTCTCGCCGCCGGATGAGCGCTGACAAGCCGACGAGCCCCGCAAAGTGAATGGCGAAGGTAATCGCGACCAGAGCCCCGGCCACAATCAGGTTGAGCAAGAGCATGGCAAAATTCCCCGTGTCAGTGCGCCGCGACCACCAAGCCGGCCAGTAGACCTGGCGCTTCACGGTTGAGGAAGTCAACCAGGGCATGACTGGCCGTCGGGATGGCAGCGGGCGGCGGGCTCTTGCGCCACCACACATTTCGCATCGGCGCCGCATCCGGTTTGCGTTTCGCGGCAAGGCTTGCGGCGTGACGGGCCAGGCGCGCGCGCTCTGCCTCGTGACCGATGTGTTCGAACCACCGTCCCTTGTCGAATCCGAGCGCAAGGCAGCCGACAAACTTCCCTGGATGCGCGTCATTCTGATCGAGCCAGTGCTTGCGGCTGAGCGCGTGCCGCTCGCTATGGGGATTCGGATGAGCGCTGGCGATCAGATGATTGGCGATGGCGCGCGAAAACAGGAAATTCCAGGCCGGGTCATTTTCGCACCCCTCAAGCTGGTCATGGGCCCGCAGGAGGATCGCGGCTTCGGCGCGACTGAGCCAGGGTGCCTGCTCCGTGCCGAGACGGGACACGATTTCGGCGATCTGTTCGACCATGTCATCCAGCGCGCGGCCATCCCGAACCATCTGCTCACAGAGATGTGTGAGGACGACCAGGCCGTAGCCGTCGGGGACCTGGCTGGCCTTGCGAAACAGACGCGTGAACAGGCCGGCCAGATTACGGTTGCGTGGCCCGCCCCCCGACACAATCCGTTCTTGCAGCCAGTCGAGATTGGATTGGGTCAGGGCGTTATTGGCGCCCTCCCGCGCGAGCACATAGCTGGCCATCACGCGAACGAACCGGCTGTCCCAATCGAGATCGGTGCCATTCATCCGTGTATTGAAGTCAAACAGGGCCTGGGCCTCGGCGTCGGATTTCGGCCCGCGCGAGCACATTTCGAGCGCAACCTGCCGCGCATCCTCGCGTGAGCGGTGCGAGACGGCCTGAATGCGCTGGATAATACCGCTGGCCGTTCTGACCATGGGTCCCTGTCTCCCGTATAGCCATCGACAGGTAGCAATCAGGGGTTTCTGCTTTCTTGACCAATTCGGTGAAACCTGTTGCCACTATTGCGTCGTGCCCCCTACATTCCCGCCCATACACATGCGGAAATTCACGGGAGAAAACGCGATGACACACCAGAAAGACCTCGCCGGTCGCAAGGCAATTGTAACCGGCTCCGCCACAGGACTCGGGCGGTCCATAGCGCTGAAACTGGCCGAGCGCGGCGCGGATGTGATCATTAATTGCGCACGATCGGTCGAAGAGGGCGAAGCCACCGCCGCCGACTGCCAGGCTCTGGGCTCACAGTCCCGGCTCGTCCAGGCTGACGTGTCGACGGATGAGGGCTGCCGGAAGCTGGCCGACGCGGCCGCGCAATTCGGACGGCTCGATATTCTCGTCAACAATGCCGGCACGACAAAACATGCCCGCGACCATTCCGATCTCGACGCCTTGACGCGAGAGGATTTCCTGCATCTCTACGCCGTCAATGTCGCCGGCCCCTTCCTGATGATGCAGGCCTGCAAGCCCCTGCTCGTTGAAAGCCACCGCCAGACGGGCCGCGCGGCCACTGTTCTGAACACATCCTCGATTGCCGGTGTGACGGGCATTGGCTCGTCCGTTGCCTATGCTGCCACGAAGGGCGCCCTGAACACGATGACGCTGTCGCTGGCCCGCGCGCTGGCGCCGCAGATCCGGGTTAACGCGATCTGCCCCGGCTTCATCGGCACGCGCTGGTTCAAGGACAAGATGGACGAAGACCAGTACAAGCGGATGGAAGCCTCCGTGGCGGCGGCGACCCCGCTGAACGCCGCCAGTGGCCCCGACGACATTGCGGATTCGGCGCTTTTCTTCCTGTCGGATGCGTCGCGCCACGTCACCGGGGAAACCCTTCTGGTCGATGCCGGAACCCATCTCGGTTACGCCCCTTTGGTCGCGCGGTAAGGGAATCCAACACGCCCAAGTCTCAGGCATAGTCGCACCTGCGTGCACAAAATACTGGCGATCCGTTTGCGGTCCAGCAACCTCCATAATTTTGTTTCTGATCCCGGATGAAGCCACGTCATCGTGGTTTTGGCGCTGGCAACAGCGCGATTCAACAACGGGGAATAAAACATGAAACAACAGCTTTTACGCGCAGGGGTTGCGGTGGCAGCGATGCTGGCAGTGGCTGGTACGGCGGCTGCCGAGGGAGAATGGTCTGGCAATGTCGCTCTCAGCACTGACTATGTCTGGCGCGGCGTCTCGCAGTCCAATGAAGACATGGCCATCTCCGGTGGCTTCGACTATGCCAACGGCATCTTCTATGCGGGCACTTGGGCATCGAACATCGACTTTGAAGACGGTTCCGACTCGAACGTGGAACTCGATCTTTACGCCGGTGTCGCCAGCGAATTCGCCAATGGCGTGTCCTGGGATCTGGGGGTTATCTACTATTCCTATCCGGACTCGGACGATGAAGACCTCGACTTCGTCGAACTGCAGGCCGCTCTGGGATACGCCTTTGAAGGCGGCATCGAAGTGGGCGGCGCCGTCTACTGGGATCCGGACAATGAGAACATCTATGTCGAAGGCTCTGCGGGGTATGCCTTCACGGATGTGTTCTCGGCAGACGTATCCGTCGGCAACTATTCCTTCGATGGTGGCGGCGACTACACCAACTGGTCGCTCGGCGGCACGTATTCGACGCCGGTCGGCATCGATCTCGACCTCCGCTACTGGGATACCGATATCGACGATACGGGCATCGCAGACGAGCGCGTTGTGCTGACCATCGCAAAGAGCCTCTAACGCTCGAAAATTTCTTCTCAAACTGTGTGCGAGACTTTGCCCTCCTTCGTGCGCAGTCTGGTGAAGGCCGCCGGTTCCCTGGAGAACTGGCGGCCTTTATTTTTGGGCAATTCTGCTTACGTTGGGAATTCATAACCACCCGAACGAAAGAACCCCTCCATGGCCGCTGAAATGAGCCCTGCCGACGCCGTGGGCGCGCTTGTGCCTGCAATCACCCTTCTGGGGTTCGGCGCGGCAGCTGCCCTGGTCTCCCGGGCGCTCAATCTCAGCCCGATTGTCGGCTACCTGCTCGCCGGCATCCTGATCGGACCGGGGATGCTGAATCTCATCCATGAGAGCGGCGGGACACATCTCCTGGCCGAACTCGGCGTGGTGTTCCTCCTGTTCGACATCGGCATGCACGTCTCTCTCAGAGAGCTGAAGGAGAGCCGCAGCGACCTGCTGGGTCTTGCGCCGATGCACCTGTTACTGACCGGCCTGATCAGCGCCGGCGCGCTCTACATGCTGGGCATCTCCTGGCCGATTGCCATTGCGGTGGGGCTTAGCCTGGGCCTGTCCTCCACCGCCGTTGTCGCCCGCATCCTGACCGAGCGGGAGCAGAATTCCTGCCCGATCGGCCGGACGGCCACGCATGTGCTGATCTTCCAGGACATTGTCGCCATCTTCCTGATGATCTTTGCCACCTCCCTTGGCGAAGAAGAGACCGGCATGGCGGGGCTGGCAGGCCTTGTGTCAGATTACATGCTGAACGGGAACGCTGTCCCGCTGGCGGCGACACTGTTGCTCGCTTTCGCACAGGCCCTGATCGCCTTCGGGGCGGCCATGCTGTTCTCGCGCTATTTGCTGAACCCGGTCTTCCGCACATTGGCCGCCACGCGCAATGACGAGGCCTTCACCGCCTTCACCCTGCTGCTCGTTCTGGCTGCGGCCTGCGCCACGGCGGTTATCGGCCTCTCGCTGACGCTGGGCGCGTTCCTGGCGGGCCTTGCCGTATCGGGTACGCCATTCCGCCACCAGGTGCAGACAGAGATGGGCCCGTTCCGGGGCCTGCTGCTGTCGTTCTTCTTCATCAGTGTCGGCCTGTCGATTGACCTGCCCGGCCTGATGCGAAACCTGCCCCTCGTCGTGATCGCAGCCTTTGGCATCCTGATCATCAAGACGGCACTCGGCTATATCGCCGCGCGCGTGAATGGGTGGAGCGTTCCCGGCGCCACGCAGCTCGCCACGCTGCTCGCGCAGGGCTCGGAATTCACCCTCGTCATTCTCTCCCTCGCCTCGATCACCGCCAACATGCCCCCTGCCCTGATGGGCAGCCTGATCGCGGCCATCGCCCTCTCCCTGGCGCTCGCGCCGAGTTGGGCCATGCTTGGCGGCAAGCTGTCGCGTGAACTGGCCCGGCGCAAGCAGGTCACGATGGAAACGGCCAGCGAGCCTGTGGGCGAACGCCCGGTCATCGTGATCGGCATGACAGCGGCTGGCCGCCTTGCGGTCGACGCGCTCGCGGATTTCGACATTCCCTATATCGCCACAGATGGAGACCCGGACCGCTTCCTGTCTGCGGTGGCCGATGGCTACAATGTCTCATTTGGGGATGCGTCAAATGTGAAGCTGATGGATGCGGTCGGCGGCAGCAATGCCCGCGCCGTCGTGCTCGGCAAGGCGCGGTATGAAGTGTCCAAGGAAGTGACACCCGGCCTCACTCGCCGCTTCCCCGACCTGATCCGTCTCGTCGCAGTCGAGACCATTCAAGACCTCGACCGATACCTTGAACTCAATGTCCGCGCGCATCTCGTGGCCAGCGAGCCGAAAGGCATCGAGATGGTCGCGGACATGCTGAGGGTTCTGGGTGTGCCCGACGAGGATCTGGCCGACTGGCTGACCCGCGAAGCCGATCTCTTCACCATCGGGGAGGCGTCAGACCGTCAGGAAAAGGCAGACGAGCCGGACGATCTGGAAGAAGAGGCCATCGAAGCCGCCTGACCCTTAGCCAGGATCAGGAATTGAGGGCCTTGATGGCATCATCGATCGTGGCGCGCGGGCGGTCCATGATGGCCGCAATCTGGGCGCGTTGTTCGATGGCCAGCCACAGGCCGAGCACTTCAACGTCCACGACGCGCCACTCGCCATTCTTTTCGATCACACGCCAGCGCACGGTCTGGGGGTCTTCCCCGGGACGGGCGACGCGTGTTTCAACAATGGAATCTTTCGGCGTGCGATCCTTGGAGCCGATAACGGTGATCTCGGCATCGCGAAACTTGTCGCGTTGGTCCTCGAAGCTGCCGAGCAGATAGGTCTCGAAGGCTTCGGCAAAGCGGGCACGATCTTCGTCGGACACGCGGCGGGCATATTTGCCCAGCGTGAAATTGGCCACGGAGTTGAGATCCATGGACTTGCGCAGCGTTTCGCGTCCCTTTTCAGGATCGGAAATATGCTTGGCCGCGCCTTCGATGACGGCTTCCGCTTCCGGGCCGGCCATGGCCGGCAGGGCCATCAATCCAAGGGCAGTCGAGGCGATAAGAGCGCGTAACATGGGGCAAATCCTTGTGACTTCTTGTCGTGTTGCCCTCTAGATATGTACGAGATTGTCCTTTTGTTCCCCGAAAGACGAGATAGGCTCTATGCGTTTTGGGCATGAAACCGGGGCTGACGGCGCCGGGAGACAGGCCCCGGACAGGCGCAGCAACTGCAGTTTCGGGCGACGGCAGGACAGGATGGCTGGGTACATGACATTTCTCCTCTTGGGCGAGAAATATGCAAGTCACGTACCAGACAGGGGATATTCTGGTCCTGAGCAGAGGCCGAGAAAGGTGTGGTGCGGGCGGCCGGGCTCGAACCGGCAAGGCCTTGCGGCCGAGGGATTTTAAGTCCCTTGCGTATACCAATTTCGCCACGCCCGCATGGCCGGTCCCCGGCATAATCGGTTTTGCCGGGGATGGCTATACAGGATAGGATTTGCGGGATAGCTGCGGCCTAGCTGACCCGTTCGAACACGGCTGCGAGCCCCTGCCCGCCGCCGATGCACATCGTTTCCAGGCCATAGCGCGCCTCGCGGCGCTCCATTTCCCGCAGCATCGTGGTCAGGATGCGTACACCGGTCGCGCCGACCGGATGGCCGAGCGAAATGCCCGATCCGTTCACGTTCAGCCGTTCCATGTCATCATCGGAGAAGTCGAGGGCCTTGGTGCAGGCGAGCACCTGCGCCGCGAAGGCCTCGTTGAGCTCAATGACGTCAATGTCCTTCAGCTCAAGCCCGGCCGTCTTCAGCGCCTTCTGGCTGGAGGGCACCGGGCCGATGCCCATGACTTCCGGGCCAACCCCTGCGACCGACCATGAGACGAGCCGGCCAAGCGGCTTGAGGCCATATGTCTCTGCGGCTTCCCGCGTACAGACGATACAGGCCGCCGCGCCATCATTCTGACCCGATGCGTTGCCCGCCGTCACGGTCGACTGGTCATCCACCTTGCCCCGGATGGCGCGCAGCGTGGACAGTTTCTCCAGGGACGAATCCGGACGGATGTGCTCATCCTGATCCACGACCGTATCGGCCTTGCGGCTTTTCACTGTGTACGGAATGATCTCTTCGGAGAACTTGCCGGACTTTTGCGCTGCTGCCGCCTTCATGTGGGAATTGTAGGCGAACTGGTCCTGTGCCTCGCGTGTGATCTGGTAATCTCGGCGGAGATTCTCTGCCGTCTCGATCATGCCACCCGGCACGGGATGATACTTGCCGCCGGCCGTATAGCGCCCGCGCGATAGGCCATCATGCAGCATCAGGCCGTCGCCCTTGATGTTCCACCGCATGTCGATGGAGAAGAAGGGTGCATTCGACATGCTCTCCGCACCGCCCGCGATAACGACATCATTCGCGCCGGTGGCCACCTGCATCACGGCATTGATCACCGCCTGCAGGCCGGAGCCGCAGCGCCGGTCGATCTGGTAGCCGCCGGTCGATGTGGTCAGCCCGGCATCGAGCGCCACCATCCGCCCGAAGGCCGGCGCCTCCATGGTCGGATAGCATTGCGCGAAGATGCAGTCCTCGACTGCCTCGGCGGGCAGTTTTGTTTTCGCCATCAGCTCACGGATGACATGTGACGCCATCTCATGGGCATGTACGGTCTTGAAGGCGCCGCCAAAGCCGCCAACGGCGGTGCGGACGGGTTCGCAGATAACTACGTCTCTCATGGCGCCCTACTCCTGCTGGTCCCGGCCACGCGCGGTGACCTGCTTGCGCGCCTCTTCCACGGCGTCTGCCGTCACAGAGTCGGCATGGGCAATGGAGCGTTTGACTTCTTCCTTCATGGCGGCGGCGAAATTCATGCCATAGCCATCATCGATCAGCGCCTTGTATTGCTTGAGCAGGTCCGGCTGCGAGCTGCACATATCGTGCGCCAGCTTCATGGCGGCGGGCACGAGTTCGTCGGATTCATAAACCCGGTTCACGAGGCCCCAGCGCTCGGCCGTGTGCGCGTCGAGGAAGTTGCCGGTGAAGGACAATTCCTTGGCGCGGCTGATGCCGATCATGCGGGACAGTTTCTGCGACAGCCCCCAGCCCGGCACGATGCCGACGCGGGCATGCGTGTCGGCGAATTTGGCATGTTCGGAGGCGAGCAGCACATCGCACATCAGGGCCAGCTCGAAGCCGCCGGTGATGGCAAAGCCATTGATCGCACCGATGATCGGCCACGGATAGTCACGCAGCGCGCGGGCCATGTCGATCGATTTGGAATCCTCGTCTGCGCCGAGTGCGAAGCCGGTCTGGCCAGCCTCCTTCAGGTCAATGCCAGCGGTGAAGGCACGTCCGGCCCCGGTCAACACGACAGCGCGCACCTCCTTGTTCTGGGCCAGTTCGTTGAAGACGCTGACGATCTCGGCGCGCAAAGCGCGGTTCAGGGCGTTCAGCGCGTCCGGCCGGTTCAGCGTCACGAGCGCGACCGGGCCGTCCAGTTCGACCTTTACGATGTCTTCCGCCATGGGATCCTCCAATTTTCCTGTTTCCCTCTCTTAGCGAGCGGAGTTCGGAAGGACCATGCCTGACGTTGCGGCGATCAGGCGCGGCGCTTGCGCAGGAGATTCACGACGCCGATGAGGAGCGCGATTACGGCAAGGCCTGCGGCCAGGAAGAACAGACCGAACTTCAACGGAGTCAGCCAGGCCTTGGCATCCAGCGCATCGACCCATCCGGCAAGGGCCAGCACCTGCACGAGGTTTTCCGTCAGATCCACGATCACGACGCCAAGGGCGGGCAACGCCGCATATCTCCCGAACCTGCCGAAAAAGCGCAGCGCCAGCCCGCCGAGGAAGGCGCCATAGGCCAGCGGATAGGCCGTATCCAGCAGCACCGTTACCCAGGCATGCGCCGTGCGTTGGGCATCGCTCATCGTGGCAATGATCGTCCGCGCGGCTTCCGGATCGGAGGTCATGTCGAGTAAGGCGCCGCCGACCATGGGCCGGAACAGGCTGAACCCCACGCCGATCACCAACATCAGAACGAAGCTGGTCCAGATCACCGGGGTGCGCGCCAGGAAGCTCATGCGTTTGCGTCCTCGACCCGCTCGGGCTGGACGCCCGTCGCGGAGATGATCGCCTCAAGCTTGTCGGTAATCATCGGGATCAGGCTTTCCTGGATCGTGCTGGCGACGAGGTGAACGCCATTGTCGCCAATGCCCCGAAACCAGGGATAGGAGCCAAGCGCCACGTCCGGCATCTCCTTGGCCAGTGCACCTAGCGGTTCGGCGATGTCGCCCTCTCGCAGACCCCTGCCCCGGATCGTGATCTTGTGGATCACTGCCCCGGTTTCGAGCCGAGGTCCGATATCCTCCAGCATGGCCCGCGCCACGGAAGGCACGCCGGCCAGTGTGAAGACATTCCCGGTCTGGAAGCCCGGAGCCCCGGAAACGGGATTGGCCACGATCTGGGCGCCATGCGGGATGCGCGCCATGCGCCGCCGGGCGGGCGTGTAATCCGTGCCCATTTCCTCATAGCGTTTCGCCAGCATGGCGGTCACTTCAGGATGTTCTGAAATCTCCACCCCGAACGCCTTGGCAATGGCATCGGCGGTAATGTCATCATGCGTCGGCCCGATGCCTCCGGTCGTGAAGACATAGGTGTATTTCGCGCGCAGCGAATTCACCGCCTCGACAATCTCATCCTCCACATCCGGCACGATCCGCGTCTCGCGCACCGGAATGCCGAGCGGCGCAAGATAGGAAGCGATCTGTTGCAGATTGATGTCGCGCGTCCGACCGGAGAGCAGCTCATCCCCGATCAGGAGGACGGCTGCCGTAGGAGATTTTTTTATCATACCAACACTTTGCCCAGACTGGCCTATTCTTCAAGCGCCTCATAGACGAGCCGCATCGATTCCTCACGAAAACCTGCGGGCTCCCCCGGCAGCGCGCCGAAGCGCTGGATCATGCCGATGAAGAATAGATCGTTTTCCGGATCGATCCAGAACCAGGTGCCAGCGGCCCCGCCCCAATAATAAGTGCCGGTGCCGGCAGGGCTGTCCATGGCGACCGGATCGGAGATGATGGCGAAGTCCAGACCGAAGTCACGGCGCTTCGGCGCGACAGCACCTCTTTGCGTTCCGTCGAATTCAACGCCCGCATTTGGCGGCAACTGGTTTGTCCGCATCAGGGCCACGGTGCTCTCCTCCAGCACGCGATGGCCATCCAGCGTGCCCCCATTCAGCATCATCTGGCAGAACCGCGCATAATCGTCGATCGTCGACACGAGGCCACCACCGCCCGATTCAAACGCGATGGTTGCCAGCTTGAACTGCACGTTTTCGGTATAGAAAGGGACGAACTGTTCCGCTTCGGCTGCATAATAGGTCACATCGGACAAACGCTCATAGTCCGCATCGGAGACGTAGAACCCCGTGTCATCCATGCCCAGTGGCGTGAAGACATTTGCGCTCAGATAGTCGCCAAGAGACATGCCGGAGAATTTCTCCACCAGATAGCCCTGGATATCCACCGCCACAGAATAGTACCAGACCTTGCCCGGCTCATGCAGCAGCGGAATGCCTGCGACCCGGTCGATGAAGGTCTGCGAGTCCGGCGATTTGAGGACATTCTGTTCGCGAAACTGCGCGTTGGCATAATCGTCCCCGCCGAGGCCATAGGCGAAGCCGGCGGAGTGACTCATCAATTCCCGCATTGTTGCCGGACGCGGCAGATCCTTCAGGATCGGGGTGCCGCCCTCATGCTCACCAGCGAGGACTTTCAGCTCCTCGAACTCGGGGATGTACTGCGTGACCGGGTCGTCGAGATCGAACTTGCCTTCCTCATAGAGCTGCATGAGCGCAACGCCGGTAATCGGCTTTGTCATGGAGTAGATTCGGTACAGCGTGCCTGCTTGCACCGGCGTTGCCGTCTCGACATCGCGCACCCCGTATTCGCCGTAATGGGCCACCTGACCGTCCTTTACGAGCATGGCCTGCAGACCAATGACATGCCCGTCGGAGACAAATTTCTGCAGGCGCTCGTCGAGCGCGTTCAGCCCGTCCGCACGGAACCCCTTGGCGGAATCAACATCTGCAAGCGGCGGCCAGTCTGTCGCCCCATTCTGCTCCGCTGCTGCGGGTAATACCGGCAGCGACAGGACCGCCAAGGCGAAGGTGAACCCGACCAGGTGTCGACGACAGGGTTTCAATTTGGGCATTGAGCGCATTCCTTTTTCTCCCGCAGGACTGGACCATGACTGCACCATATTAGCGACGCAAGCGGGAACGTATTGAGGCTGCGCGCATTGCATTTTTCAACACTGTATTGATCGAAAGGACACGCCATGAAACGTCATGCAACCGCCCATTGGTCCGGAAACCTCGCGGACGGCAAGGGCTCGCTCACGACGCAGAGCGGCGCGCTGACCGATCATGCCTATTCCTTCAAGGCCCGGTTTGAAGACGAGAGCGGCACGTCGGGCACCAATCCGGAAGAATTGCTCGCCGCCGCCCATGCGGGCTGTTTCACCATGCAGCTCTCCCACCTGCTGGCCGAGAACGGCACGCCTGCCGCCGATCTGGATACGAAATGCATCGTCTCCGTAGAGCCCAAAGACGGTGGCGGATTCGAGATTACGCGCAGCGCCTTGACGCTTACGGCCGTGGTTGAAGGCATCGAACAGGAAGATTTCGACGCCATCGCGGACAAGGCCAAGACCGGCTGCCCGATGTCGGTCGCCCTCGGCGCCATCGACATTACGCTGGGCACCCAACTCCAGTAACCCCTTCAGAGGAACAAGACCCATGGCACCGGAACTCTTATATGGCGTAGGCGCGCTGCTCTTGCTGATCGCCCTGATCTGGGGAGTCAGCCGGGGCCGGCTGAAATCCCGCACAGCAGAAGCGATCAGCGAGGAAGGGACACGCGAGATTTACCAGGAGCCCGAACGCTTCGATGACGAGCGGCGCGAGGAGCTAAAACGCGCTGCAGAGTCTGCCGAAGCGGCGGCTGAAAAGCGCGACAAGACGGACGGGGCCTGAGTCTGGGCCTGTTTGGCAGGCCTGTAGGTGGAACTTCGCCGGGCAAATTGCTATTTAGGGGGCAGATACAAATGTTTCCGCCCCTGAAAGGCCCCGATTGATGACTGACACCTCCCTCCTGCTGCCGATGCGCACAGGCGAAATCCGCATTCACGATGCCGAAGGCTTCGAAGGCATGCGCAAGGCGGGTCGCCTGGTTGCCGAATGTCTCGACATGCTGGTGCCGGAAGTGAAGCCGGGCGTGACCACCGAACATCTCGACACTCTCGTCCGCGAATTCGTGATGGATCATGGCGCCACCTCTGCTACGATCGGCTATCGCGGCTATCGCCACGCCAGCTGCATCTCGCTCAACCATGTCATTTGCCACGGTATCCCCAGCGCCAAGCCGCTGAAGGAAGGCGATATTGCCAATATCGACGTCACCCTGATCATTGATGGCTGGCATGGCGACCATTCGCGCATGTACGGCGTCGGCAATGTGAAACGGAAGGCCGAGCGCCTGATGGACATCACCTATGACGCGCTGATGGCGGGCATCGCCCAGATCCGGCCCGGCAAGCGCTTCGGCGATATTGGCGGCGCGATCTCCGAAATTGCCCGCCTGAACCGCATGTCGGTCGTCGAGGATTTCTGCGGCCACGGTCTGGGCCGCCTGTTCCATGACGAACCGAATGTCGTGCACTCATCGGACTACAATACCGGCCCGGAACTGAAGCCCGGCATGTTCTTCACCGTCGAGCCCATGCTGAACCTTGGCCGCAAGGACGCCGCGATCCTGCCAGATGGCTGGACCGCCGTGACGCGCGATCGCCAGCTGTCGGCCCAGTACGAACACTCCGTCGGCGTGACCGAGGATGGCGTGGAAATCTTCACCACCTCCCCGAAAGGCTGGCACCAGCCCCACAAGGTCCAGCTTTAGCGAGGCCTATTCTTCCGGAGGCGGCGGCATGTAAAATGGCGCGGCCTCTGGCGGCATCTTCTCCATCGAGATTGTAATCCCGTATTCAGCCGCCAGTTCGCCGATCACGGCGCCGGCCGCCTCTGCAGAGTCCGGTTTCGCCTCTGCGATCCGCGGTCCTGCTTCATTCATGAAGCCTTCGAACGATCCGCCCGTCGTGGTCATGATCAGCCGGGTCGTCTCATCGCTGGCGTTCCAGAACATGTGCGTATTGCCCCGGTTCAGCGCGGCAAAGTCTCCCGGATAGAGCGACAAGATCTGGTCGCCCGTCATGACGCTGAGCGCGCCGGAGACGATGTAGAAATATTCGTCCTCGCGCGTGTGCGTATGCGGCGGCGAACCCGGACTGCGCGGCGGCAGCTCGAACTCATAGACCGTGACATCTCCCACTGACTCTTCCGATGACAATAGCAGCCGCACGGGATGGAACGGGTTTTCGATGTCGTCCCCTGCCCCTGACACAACCAGCTTGTCCGGGTGGGCGTGCATATGCGCAACCGGAGGGGTCATGCAGGCCGAAAGCGCCAGCGCACCGGCCCCGATAACAATGAGTCTGTTGAGCATTCTGTTGTCCTCCCACGGATTGTCCCACGGCAAGTCTACGCTCAGGCCAGCACTTCTCAAAGCCCCCATCCAAAACAAGATGATCGTAGCTACTTTATCGGGATCGCGTTTCGTGGTCTTTCAACCATAATGAGCACGATGCCCGAAGAACCCCACTGGAAAGGCCATCGCGAACGCCTGCGCAGCAAATTGCTGACGCGGGGGGCGACCGCATTGAATAATTACGAAGTCCTGGAAGTGCTGTTGATGGCGTTCATCCCGCGCCGGGATGTGAAGCCGATAGCCAAGGCTTTGGAGACCCGGTTCGGAAGCCTGTCGGCCATCCTCGCCGCGCCAACTTCTGATCTCATCAAGGTAGACGGTGTCGGCGAAACCGTCGCCGCCTATCTCAAGGCCATCGCGGAGCTGAATGCGCGGGCCTCCCGGGAGACGATCCGGAAGAAACCTGCCATATCCTCCTGGTCAGCGCTGATTGATTATGTCCGCACCGAACTCCAGCATGAAAAGCGCGAACAGTTCCGCATCCTCTTCCTCGACCGGAAGAACCAGCTGATCGCGGACGAGATCATGGGACACGGCACGGTCGACCATGCGCCGGTCTATACGCGCGAGGTGGCCCGCCGCGCGCTGGAGCTGCACGCCTCTGCCCTGATCCTGGTGCACAATCATCCGTCCGGGGACCCGACCCCGTCCCGCGCCGATATCGACATCACGCGCGAAATCATCGACGCGCTGGACCCGTTCGACATCACAGTACACGACCACCTGATCGCCGGGACCGGCGGCGTTACCAGCCTGAAGTCAGCCGGCCTGATCTGATCATGACACCAGACTGTCGCGCGCCATTTTCTGCATAGCTGAAACATAGGCGGTCTGCGACCATCCACATTCGAACCGCAGCTTTTCCCACATTTCGACTGACAACAGCGCCCAGAGCAAATCCGTCGCCTGCTCGACCGAGTAGTCGGGCATGAGCCGACCTGCGGACTTTAGCGCCGTCACAGCCGCTTCACAGCCATGCCGCACAGCTTGCATCCGGTCGTTCCACGCAGCCGCAGCGGCCTCGTCCGTATCCCGCATGGCGATCAATGCACGCCCCACTCCGTGAATTTCCGGAATATAGTTCCCCCACGCCTCTACCCACAAATCCAGACGGTTAGTTCCTTTGGCCTTACGGCTCGCCGCAAGACGTTCGTCGATGTTTCGGACTTCGTCCATATAGCGCGCCGTCCCGGTCAGCAGGTCCGCCCGTGTCGGGAAATGAAGATAAACGGCCTGGCGGCTGATGCCCGCGGCCTTGGCGATATCGCTCATGCGCACGCCGGACCCGCCGGATTCCTCCAGCAATTTCCATGTAGCGCGCATGATTTTTTCGCGGGTTTCGAGATTCTCACTTGACATGATGTCAATCTATAGGCACTTGACGCCATGTCAACTTTACACGGTGTCAAGCAAAGGAGATTGATCATGACACAGCACCTTCAAAACCAGACAAAGCTTCGCGGGCCTGTGCTCGTATTGGGTGGCACGGGAAAGACCGGTCGGCGGATCGTCGGGCGCTTGCGTGACCAAGGGGTCGAAACACGGATCGGATCCCGGTCCGGACTACCCGCCTTTGATTGGGATAACCCGTCCGGCTGGGACGCCGTGCTGGCAGGCGTGAGCGCAGTATATATCAGCTATACACCCGACCTGGCCGTTCCGGCCGCCAAACTAGCGATTCGGCAACTTGTCGAGCGCGCAAAAGCGCAGGGCGTGAAACATCTTGTCTTATTGTCTGGCCGCGGAGAACCAGACGCTCAGGCCTGCGAACGCATCGTGCAGGAAAGCGGCCTGGACTGGACCATTGTGCGCGCCAGCTGGTTCAACCAGAATTTTTCCGAAGGCGATTTCCTGCCACTCGTCCTGTCTGGTGAAATCACGCTGCCAGCAGGGCATGTGCCGGAACCGTTCGTGGACGCCGAGGACATCGCCGACGTGGCCGTCGCGGCCCTCACAGAGGCCGGACATAATGGCGAAGTCTACGAAGTGACCGGTCCGCGGCTGATGACGTTTGACGATGTAGCCAGCGAATTGTCGCGCGCAACAGGTCGCAAGATCAGCTTCGTCCGTGTACCTTCTGATGTGTTTCTTCAAGGATTCCGCCGGGCTGGCGCTCCGGAAGAAATGATCTGGCTGCTCGACTATCTCTTCTCCACCATACTCGATGGTCGCAATGCTCAAATCTGTGACGGTGTGGAACGAGCCCTGGGCCGACCGCCAAAAGATTTTTCTGACTTCGCCAACGAAGTTGCCGCCTCCGGACTCTGGAGCGCTGCTGCGTGACACTCCCTCTCATATCCGCATGTCCGTAGCTGACTGATCCTCTTCGGCGGGCATGCCACACCCAAGGAATCAAACTCATGACTACCCATCTCTTTGTCTATGCCTGCCTCGCCATCGGCCTCACCACTGCCCTCGTCGGTGGGGTCTTCCAGGCATTCTCCGATTTCGTCATGGCCGGCCTTGTCCGCGCCGCGCCGGCTGGAGGCATTGACTCCATGCAACAGATCAATCGCACAGTGTTCCGCTCGACATTCCTGGCCCTCGCCCTGGCGCTGGCGCCCATCATGCTCGCTGCCTCCCTTTATGCCTGGCAAAACCTGGAAGGGGCACCAAAGCTCCTGATACTGATCGGAACCGCCATCTACATGACTGCCGTGCTCGGGGTCACGATGTTCGGCAACGTCCCAATGAATGAGCGTCTCGACCGCCTCACATCTACTTCACCGGATGCCGCGATCTACTGGAAGAAGTTCGGTGCCGTCTGGACAGGGTGGAACCATGTTCGCACTTTTGGGGCGATCATCGCCGCCATCTGCTTCCTGCTAGCTGCAGTTGGCCTGCCCGACACCCTTCCAGCCATGACCTAGCTCTGGCCGAACCGGCGCACCAAGTTGGAAATGCTCTTCGACAGAACCAGCATTTCCGGCGACTGCAGGTCCAGCTTGCCGGACAGGCTGGACTTCAGGTTTTCCAGATCGAAGACAATTTCCCGCACAGCTGCATCGCTCACGCCGCTCTCGATCCAGCCGACACAGACGAGGCGTGTGCCGGACGTAACCGGCACAACCCGGTGCAGGCTGGTCGAGGGATAGAGGACCAGATCCCCCGCCGGCAATTTCACGGTCTGGGTCATGCCCGCCAGCTCGATCTCCAATTCGCCGCCCTCATAGCTGTCCGGGTCGGACAGGAAGAGCGTGAAGGAGAGATCTGTCCGCAGACGCGACTCCCCTGCCCCCATGAAAGGGTTATCGACATGATGACCATAGCCGCCGCCCTCTGCGGTGCGGCTGATGATCAGCTTCGAGAACTGGCGCGGCTGGGCAGCGGCCCGCAGCACCGGATGACGCTCGACCTTGGCTTTCAGCAACTGGCGCACCTGCGCGCCAGTGCGAGAGGTCAGATCGGCCTGCTGGTTGCGCTTGACCGCGCGGGCCATGCCGCCCGCCGTTTCGGCACCATCGCGCCAACCAAGCGTCGCGACCAGATCGCGGGCATCGGTGATATCTGTTTCATCCAGGACATTGGAAAGGGTCAAAAGCATGTTGCGCCTACTTGCGAATAATTTGCATTTGCGTCATTCACCGCTATAGCAGATCGACACAAAGAGGAAGTATATCATGGCCTTTGACACCAAACTGAAGCAGTGGACCAGCCTTGGTCTCGGGACCGTGCTGATGACTGGCGCCCTTGCAGGCTGCAGCGACCCTGCCGCGCCTGCTGACGATGCCGGCACGGAAATTTCCCAGCCGGAAGCGGCCACCGAAACCGACCCTGCAGCGGGCGCCACCACACTCGCTACTGAAGGCGGCGAAGGCGAAGGCGGCGTGACAATTGATGCGGCCTACACAGACCCGGTCGTCTACAAGGCAGCGCTGGCCATTGCCGCGGCCCACGTGCTGGCTGCCCGCGACGCCTACACCGAAGGCGAAACACAGGCCGCCGCCGAAATGTATGCCCACCCGGTCTCGGAAGTCCTGTTCGATATGGAACCGGTCTTCGCCGCTCAGGGCGTCGCCGATTTCACGGACCTGTTCAGCGACACATCCGCCGCGGTCTTCGCTGGCGAGAGCCAGGACGAGATCAGCGCCCGCACCGACAAGATCCTTGCCGCGCTCGACAAAGCCGCCGAGAGCGCCCCAGCCACGGACGCGTCTGATGCCATGGTCAGCGCGCGCGTCGCTTCTGACCAGATCGACCGCGCCTCCGACATGTACCGTCTCGCGCTCGATTCCGATTTCTACGAGACCTATCTCGACGGATATGGCTTCTACCAGGCTGCTGAACGCACCTTCCTCGAAGCCGAAAGCGACATTGCGGCCGAGAATGCCGATGCCGCTGAAGCGATCCGCGCGTCCCTCGCGCTGTTGGCCGATGCCTATCCGACGGCCCTGCGTCCGGACCCGATGGAAGGCAACGCCTCGGCCCTCGCCGTGGCCGCATCGGAAGTACAGCTGGCCCTCAGCCAGTAACGGCAATTTTACCAGCGCAAGGCCTCGCTCATACGCTATCGTAGAGTAAGGCCTTGCGCGCCCTGCGCATCACATTACCGTAGGGGACTTGTAGAGAGGCGCCGCCAAGACGCGCCCGGTATTTTCGGGAGGAATTTCGGCGGATGACCGACACGACAGCCGGCCAAACGGCCACGGGTGGACATATTACGGGTTTCGGGTCGAAGGGGTATCGCACCTATGTGCTGATCGCCCTGATGCTGGTCTACACGCTGAACTTCATCGACCGCACACTCATCTCGGTCGTTGCCCAACCGATCATCAACACATTCCAGCTGAATGACACGCAATGGGGCCTGTTGTCCGGCCCGCCTTTCGCCCTGTTCTATGCCGCGATGGGCATTCCGATCGCGATGTGGGCCGATCGCGCCAACCGCGTGATGATCATTGCGCTCTGCATCATCATCTGGTCGGTCATGACCGCCCTGTGCGGGGTCGCAGCGGGCTTCATCTGGCTGCTCATATTCCGCGTTGGCGTTGCCGTCGGCGAGGCAGGCTGCACGCCGCCCGCCAACTCGCTGATCACCGATTACTACCCGCCCAAGAGCCGGGCCGGCGCGCTCGGCATCTATTCCATGGGCGTGACGCTGGGCGGAGTCCTGGCCCAGCTGTTCGGCGGCACCATTGCGGGCATCAAGGGTGCGGATTTCGGCAACTGGATCGGCTCCATTGGACTCGGCGGCCTGTTCGGCAATCTCGACTGGTCGACCGTGGAGGGCTGGCGCATCGCCTTTGTCGCGGTTGGCGCGCCGGGTGTGCTGATCGCCATCATCCTGATGTTCACCATCAAGGAACCGCCACGTGGCTATTCCGACCCGCCATCGGCAAAAGGCAATGGCAAAGCTCCCTTCTTCGATGCCTTCCGCGAATTCGCGACCAAGCCCACTTTCTGGTGGCTGTCGCTCGGCGCGGCCCTCGTCGCCTTTGTCGGCTATGGTCTGATCAGCTTCCAGGCCCCTTTCCTGCAGCGCGTGCATGGCATTGATGTGCGCGACGCAGCCGTGCTCTATGGCGCGCCGCTGGCCGCTGTCGCGGCCTTCGGCACGTTCCTCGGCGGCTTCATTTCCGAGAAACTCGAAGGCCGTTTCAGCACGATCTCCGCTTGGCTGCCCGGCGTCGGCCTGCTGGTCGCGATACCAGCCTATGTGGGCGCCTTCTTCGCCCCGACCATCGAGATTGCTTTCGGCCTCTGGATCATCGCTGGCACGATGCATTACGCTTACCTGTCCAGCCAGTACATGGTTGGCACCGCTATCGTCAGTCCGCAATCGCGCGCCACGACGATCGCCGTCCTGCTGCTGATCGTCAGCCTGATCGGCAATGGCATCGGGCCACTCTTTGTCGGCGCGATGAGCGACTTCTTCATGAGCGAGGAAATCGGCAAGGCTGGGCTCTCGGCCTTTGCAGACAGCTTCAATCCGCGCCTCTGCGGCACGGACCCGGCGGCGCTCGGCGCGGAAGGCCCCGAGCTTTGCCGTGCCTATGCCAATGGCCTGCGCCATTCCATGGCTGCCACGGTCCTGGTCTTCCTCGGCGCAGCGATCTGCTACTTCATGGCGGCCCGCTCCTTCATGAAGGACAAGTACAATCCTGAGGCGCCAACCGCCGGCATGGGCGCCTGAAACACAGCGACGGAAAGACACAGACATGACTGATACGACCGCCGCCCCCTCTGCAACATTGGAAGAAAAGCCCGGCTTTGAAACCGGTTACCGCACCAAGGGATATCGGGCCTATGTCCTGTCCTCGCTCCTGATCGTCTACATCTTCAATTTCATCGACCGGTCGATCTTCGGCATCCTGACCGATCCGATCCGGAACAGTCTGGGCCTCGAAGACTGGCAAATGGGCCTGCTGGGCGGACTCGCCTTTGCCACTTTCTATACAACGCTCGGTATTCCGATTGCCCGTTTTTCGGAGAAGACGAGCCGCATGATGATTATCGTGGCGTCGCTGACCATGTGGAGCCTGATGACCGTCCTGTGCGGCTTTGCCGTCAGTTTCGCGACCATGTTCGCCTTCCGTCTTCTGGTCGGTGTGGGCGAGGCCGGGTGCACGCCGCCCGCCCAGTCGGTTATCGCGGACTACTTCAAGCCCGGTAGCCGGGCCACCGCCGCTTCCATCTACGCGCTGGGTGTTCCGCTCGGCGGCATGTGCGCCGGCCTCGCTGCCGGCCCCATCAATGATTACGTTACCGGCGAGAATGTTCATGCCCTGCTCGAAGGCTGGGGCTGGAACTGGGCCACCGGCCTCGTCGACTGGAAAAGCCTTGAGGGCTGGCGGATCGCCTTCATTGCCGTCGGCTTGCCAGGCCTGGTTTTCGCGCTGATCATCGGCCTGACGGTCAAGGAGCCCCCGCGCGGCTACACCGATCCGCCGAACGCGTCCAAGCCGGAACGGGAAACCTTTGGCGCCGCCCTGAAGAAACTCAGCAAGAAACCGACCTATGTCCATGTCGTGACCGGCGCGGCCCTGGCCTCCTTTGCCGGCTATGGTATTGCCGCATTCTCCACTTCCTTCTTGCTGCGTACGCACCAGCTCACACTTACCCAGGCAGCCCTGATTTTCTCCCTGGTGCTTGGCCTTATGGCGGCCATCGGCGTCTTCCTGTCGGGCTTCCTCGCCGACCGCCTTTCAAAGCGCTATCCGACAGCCCTGTCCTGGATGCCAGCGCTCGGCATGGGCCTGTCCGTGCCGCTTTACTGGCTCGGCTATCTCAGCCCCAGCGTGGCCCTGATGCTGCCGCCCCTGATGGCCGCGGCCATGCTGCACTATTTCTATCTCGGTCCAATGTATGCCGTCTCTGCCGGTGTCGTGGACGCCCGCACCCGCGCCACCGCTGTGGCGATCACCCTCTTCGCCGTCAACTTGATCGGGCTCGGGCTCGGGCCCACGCTGATTGGCCTGCTGTCAACGGTGCTGAAGACCATGATGATTTCCGGGGCGGATCTCGGCCTGACGCTGGACCTGTGCAAGGAGGCCGTCGGTCTCACGGCGGATCAGGTCACCGCTTGCAACAGTGCCGATGCAAGGGGCCTGCAATGGTCGATCATCATCTTCGCGTCGATCTATGGCTGGGCAGCGATCCACTATCTGCTGGCGGGCAAGACGCTGCAGCGTGACATGGTCGCCAAGACCGCCTAATCGGTCTTCATGGCTGTTTACACTCAGGTTTCGGACGACGCGCTGGCGGCGTTCCTCGAGGAATACGATCTCGGCAAGGCCCTGTCTTTCAAGGGCATTGCCGAGGGCGTGGAGAATTCTAACTATTATCTCGAAACCACGACCGGCCGCTTCATTCTCACCCTGTTCGAGAAACGGGTGAATGCGGACGATTTGCCCTATTTCATCGGCCTGAAACAGCATCTCTCGGCAAAGGGCTTCCCCTGCCCGGAGCCGATTCTTGCAAAAGACTGCAAGGCGCTCCGCACGCTTGAAGGTCGTCCTGCCGTGATCGTGTCCTTCCTGGAGGGCCTTTCCCCGAAAAAGCCAAGTCCGGCCCAGTGCCGGGGCCTCGGCGAAGGTCTCGCGCGCATGCATGTCGCGCTCGCGGATTTCGACATGACCCGCCCCAACAGTCTCGGTCCGTCGGCATGGCCCCGCCTTTGGACAGGCCAGTCCGAGGAAGCCGAAAAGCTGCAGCCGGGCCTGCCGGGCCTGATCGACGAAGCCCTCACAGACATTGCCGAGGCCCGGCCGCAAAGCCTGACCCTTCCCCGCGGCACGATCCATGCGGATCTGTTCCCGGACAATGCCTTTTTCCTGGACGACGATTTTTCCGGCATCATCGATTTCTATTTCGCCTGTACCGACGCGCTGGCCTATGACCTCGCCATCTGCCTCAATGCCTGGGCATTCGACGACAATCCGGGGCGCGGCGCAATCGACTACAATTACTCCAAGGGCGCGAATTTGATCGCCGGGTATGAAAGTGTGCGTCCACTGGACCCCGCAGAACGTGACGCCCTGCCCCTGCTCGCACGCGGCGCGGCGCTGCGCTTCTTCCTGACGCGGATGGTGGACTGGACCTCGACCCCCGAAGGCGCCCTCGTAAAGCCCAAGAATCCCCTCGAATATGCCGGCCGCCTCGCCTTTCATCGCAAGGTGACACATGCGGAAGGCTATGGTGCGTGACGGAGTTCGGACCAAATGGTGCGGTGGCTGGAACCGATTCTTCTGCCCTTCCAGCTGACTATCGCGCCCTCGGTCCTGACCGAAAGATCCGCCGTGTGAAACTCGGCCTGCTCTTGTCCTCCCTGGCGGCCTGTCTTGGCGTGACGCTAATCGGACTTTTCCTGACCTTTGTCTTTGGCGTGCTCGAAGGGGTTGGCCTGTTGCCTACCATGTTCGATCGCCCAAATAGCGGCTTCGTGATGGGCATCCAGATGGCCGCGATGATGTCTCTGTTCAACTTCATCCTGTTCTTCGTCACCGTGCCGGCCGCGTGGCTGGCCATGGGCCTGTCCATCGGCAGGTTCCCGCATCAGGGTATTTCGGCCCGCGCGCCCTACCTGCGCTGGGCCAGCATCTGGGGCGCGCTGCTCGTCGGTGGCACGACAGGTGGATTCGGTATCACGGCGTCGCTGCTGACCGGCCTTGGCGCGGCCTTCACCGGCGCCTGTATCGGCGCGCTGGCGGGCCTGCTCTGCGGCCTGCTCTTCCTCGCGATCGTGAGGCCTGCGGAACAGCTGCACAAGGCAGACATCAACGTCTTCTGATGCTTGACGGACCTGCCAAAGCCCCGCACCTGAAATCCCATGACTGACAAGATCGAAATCTGGACAGATGGCGCCTGCAGCGGCAATCCCGGCCCCGGCGGCTGGGGCGCCCTGCTCGTGGCGGGCGACAAGCGCAAGGAATTGTGGGGCGGCGACAAGGCCACCACCAACAACCGGATGGAAATGCTGGCCGTGATCGAGGCGCTGAACGCGCTGAAGGGCCCGTCCAAGATCACGCTGCATGTGGATTCCATGTATGTGAAAGACGGCCTGACCAAATGGATTCATGGCTGGAAACGCAATGGCTGGAAAACCGCCGCAAAAAAGCCCGTCAAGAATCAGGATCTCTGGATGGCCATGGACGAAGCCTGCCAGCGCCATGACATCACCTGGAAATGGGTGAAAGGGCATGATGGCGATCCGGGCAATGAAAAGGCCGACGAACTGGCCCGCCGCGGCACCGACGAAGCCCGCGGACGCTAGGCGCCCGACACCAGTCTCTCTGCCGTCTGCTTCAGCGCGGCATCATCCAGGCTTTCCAATCTGACCACATCGGCCGGCACATCCTCGCGCCGCTTGCGGCTGCGTGCATAGAGTGGGTCGTAATGCCGTTCCATCAGCTGCCGCGCCAGCGCGCGATAGTCGCCCGCCTCCGCCAAAGCCTGCCACTCGGCCAGCGTCTCTTTCGACTGCAAGCCCTTCAGCTTGGCGAGTGCCTCCATCAGCCGGTCCTTGTCCCGGATAATGTCCTCATAGGCAGAGAGCAGGAATTCCGCCCGCACGTCTGACGGGACCCTCATCTCGATACGCGGCGCCGCCAGCATGGACTGCCACAGGCGCCGGGGCACACGGCACCTGCCGACCAATGCGGATTCCGCCTCGACAAAGACCGGACGGCTCAGATCGAACTGACGCAGCTGGTCCCAGATGCCGCTTTCGAACAGGCGCTGGGCCGGTTGCAGCTCGTCACCAAAATCGCCAAAGGCCGAGCCGCGATGATGGGCAAGCCCCTCAAGGTCGATCACCTGTCCGCCCGCCGCTGCAATGGCCTGCAGCAGAGCCGTCTTGCCCGTTCCGGTCTGACCATCGATCAGGCGTACCGGCAACAGGCTGGTCTCATGGTCGAGCCCCGTCACAACTTCTCGCCGCCACGTCTTGTAGCCGCCCTTCACCACCCCGCTCGGCCAGCCGACCGATGAGAGGATCGTCGCCATCGCGTTCGAGCGCATCCCTCCCCGCCAGCAATAGACCAGCGGCCGCCAGCTCTTCGGCATGTCGGCCAGCGCCGTCTCCAGGTGGTGCGCAATGTTGCGCGCGACCAGCGCCCCACCGACGCGATTGGCGCGGAACGGGCTCTCCTGCTTGTAGATCGTGCCGACGCGCGCACGCTCTTCATTCGACAGCACCGGCAGGCTGATGGCGCCCGGCATGTGGTCGTCCTCGAACTCGGCCGGAGACCGCACATCAATGACCGCATCATAGCGCGACAGGTTTTCGGGGCTGATATCCGTGACGGTTTCGAGATAAGGCATCCCACCCCGATTAGCAGGTTTTGTTTGCCCCGCCAGTGGCGAGCGCGGTAAGCCTGCAGCCCAAGAGGAGCCCGCTATGCCAGCCGACATGACTGACAGCCAGACTGAACCCCGCCTGACCTCCCTTGCGCATGGGGGCGGCTGCGGCTGCAAGCTCGCGCCAAATGTGCTGGCTGACATATTGAGCGAGATGCCCCTCTCGCTCGGCCATTCCGACCTGATCGTGGATGCGGGCAAGAGCGATGACGCCGCCGTTTACCTTATCAACGAGACAACCACGCTCGTCGCCACGACGGACTTCTTCACCCCCATCGTCGACGATCCCCACACATTCGGGCGCATCGCGGCGACCAATGCGCTGTCGGATATCTTCGCCATGGGCGCGAAACCCATTTTCTGTCTCGCCATTGTCGGCATGCCCATCGGCAAGATCGCCAATGAAACCATCCGCGCCATTCTCGCAGGTGGGCACAGCGTGGCGGAAGCCGCCGGCGCGCCCATAGCGGGCGGGCATTCGATTGACTCCGCTGAGCCGATCTATGGCCTCGTCGCTCTGGGCATGGGTCATCCGGACCATTTGCTATTGAACTCCAAGGCGGAGGCAGGCGACGTCCTGATCCTCGGCAAACCGCTCGGCATCGGCATTTATTCTGCCGCCCTGAAGCGCGAGATCCTCTCCCCTGCCGAATATGACGAAATGGTCGCCTCGACAACGCGGCTCAATACGCCGGGAACGGAGCTCTCCGAACTTGCGGGCGTGCATGCCGCGACCGATGTGACGGGCTTCGGCCTGCTTGGCCATGCCAGCGAAATGGCGCGCGGCGCAGGCGTGCAGATCGTGATCGAGAAGAATGAGGTACCGGTCTTCGAAGGCGCACGCCGCCATACCGAGGCAGGCATCAAGACCGGCGCCTCGGGCCGCAACTGGGAATCGGTATCCCATATGGTCAGTGGCCAGATGTCCGAGATGGAAAGGGATATTCTCTGCGATCCGCAGACCAGCGGCGGCCTGCTTGTCTCCTGTGCCCCCTATGCCGCCCGCGCCGTGCTCGACATCTTTGCGCAGCATGGACATGTCGGCGCAGCCATAGTCGGCAAGGTCGAGGCAGGCCCCGCCGGCGTGCGCGTCGCATAACGCAAGTGTGACCCCATCCCGCACCCGCCTGTGCTACGACTGTCTCAACATCGCTTCTGGAGAAACACCATGCGTTTCAGTCTCGCCGTGCTTTCCTTCGCCCTTCTTGCCGCCTGCGGCCCGTCCGTCGCCGCGCCCGGCAGCCTGGCCGATGTCAAGGCGGTCACCGCCCCGGCCGAAGACACGCAAGTGCTCGCCGTGCTGAGCTATGCGAGCTGGTGCGGCAGCTGCAAAGTGCTCGATCCCAAGGTCGAAACCGTGCGCGCCGCGAATGATTTTGAAGGTGTCGAATTCTTCGCCCTCGACTATTCCGCCAAGGACGAGGCCGCCTATTTCGCAGACGCCGAAACCCTCGGTATTGCGGAAACAATGCGCGAAATCTTCCCCGAAAAAATAAAGACCGGCCAACTCTATCTGATTGACCGGTCTTCTGGAGATGTACTCAGCACCGTGACAAAATCCATGTCAGAAGCCGAGATTGTTGCCGCCATCGATGGGGCGCTATCCTGAGACTCAGGACGCCGTGCAGGCGCTATCGTCCTTGTTGAGTTCCCGGCGAACAATGTCGAAATATTTTCCGGTCGTCCTGAACTGGTCACTGGAGACGCCATACGCCTCGCTCGCGCCATCCGCTCCGAAGGATTTGTCGACCCCCTCGGCGGCGTCTTCCAGGCCGACATTTCGTTCTTCCCGAATGTCGCCGATCACCTGGCTGACCTCCAGGATAGCCGTCTGATCCGTTTCAGGCTGGTCAGCCAGCAACTGGCCAAAACACCCGCAATAGGCCGCGACCGTCTCGCCATCTTCGGCCAGATCCTCCTCAATCTCCGGATCTCCTGCCAGCATGCCATTACAGGCAGATGTGGCGTCCTTGGCGGAATTGCCTGCGCCACACGCTGCAAGAGCGAAACAGGCACTGACGAAAAGGGAGACACGGATCATGAGGAGTCTTTCTAGGTCTGGAATTAAGCCGGAACCTTTCCTGCGAGCATACCCGCGAGACGGTTCGTGATGATGTCTTCGGCTTCTTTCATGATTCGGTCGATCAATTCTTTACAGGTCGGAATGTCATGGATCAGGCCGGCAACCATGCCGCATGACCATGCACCGGCATCCATGTCACCGTCTTTCATGATGCGCGGATAGACGCCTGCGACTTCCTCGATGATGTCCTTGAATTCCAGCTTGTCGCCGAGGGCCTTTTCCTTTTCGATCAGGCGCTCAACTGCCGCATTGTTCAGCACACGCTCGGTATTGCGCAGAGAGCGCATGACAAGGCGCGTGTCGAGTTCGCTGGCGGCAACAATCGCGTCTTTCACGTTCTGGTGCACAGGCGCTTCTTTCGTCGCGATGAAGCGCGTGCCCATGTTCATGCCGGAGGCGCCCATGGCGAGCGAGGCGACAAGGCTGCGCCCGTCTGCCTGACCACCGGAAGACACGAACGGAATTTCCAGCTCATCTGCCGCGCGGGGCAGCAGGATCATGTTCGGAATGTCGTCTTCGCCGGGATGGCCACCACATTCGAAGCCATCGACGCTGACTGCATCACAGCCAATCGACTGGGCTTTCAGCGCATGGCGCACAGCGGTACATTTGTGGATCACCTTGATGCCGTGTTCCTTCAGGATCGGCAGGACCTGCACAGGGTTGTTCCCGGCTGTCTCGACAGCTTTCACGCCGCCTTCAATGATCGCCTTCACATAGCCCGGATAATCCGGCGCGTTGACGACCGGCAGGAAGGTGAGGTTCACGCCGATCGGCTTGTCGGTCATGTCCCGGCAGCGCGCGATCTCATTGGCGAGGTCAGCGGGGGTTTTCTGCGTCAGGGCCGTGATGATGCCGAGGCCGCCGGCGTTCGAGACGGCAGCAGCCATTTCGGCGAACCCGACATAGTGCATACCGCCCTGAATGATCGGATGCTCGATTCCGAACATTTCTGTGATGGCAGTCTTCATGGCATGTCCTCCTTGTTTTCCGGCCTATCCTTGGCGGAAGGCAGGCGCGGAAACAAGGCTGACATTGGGGAAAGAGTGCCTGACGGCCCTTAGCTTACAGGCGACCAGGACTTGGTGGATTTGCTGCGGCGCTTCTGGCCACCGCCCTGACGGGAGCCGCCCCCACCGGACTCTGACCGGGCAGCGCTTCGGTCGCCGCCGTCACGCGAACCACCGGGCTTGCCGCCGCCCTTGTAGCCACCTTTGCCACCACCACCGCCGGAGCGATTGCGGTTCTGGGACTGGCCGCCCTGACGGTGTCCACCGCCCTGGCCTCTGCCACGACCGCCGCCGCCACCGCGGCTCTGCTTGGTGTGCGGGCCCGGCTCTTCCGGCAGGGACAGGTCGAGCGCCATGTCTTCGGCCAGTTCGATCCGGTCGATCTTGCGGCCAATCAGCTTCTCGATGTCGCGCAGATAGCCGCGCTCATCATTGCCCACAAAGGACAGCGCAATGCCGCTCTTGCCGGCACGGGCTGTCCGGCCGATGCGGTGGACATAGGATTCCGGCAGGTTTGGCATGTCCATGTTCACGACATGGCTGACGCCATCGACATCAATGCCGCGTGCGGCAATGTCGGTCGCGACCAGGATCGGGGCCTTGCCCTTCTTGAAATTGTCCAGGGCGCGAATGCGCTGGTTCTGGCTCTTGTTGCCGTGAATGGCTTCTGCATAGAGGCCTTCATTGGCAAGATAGCGGACCACTTTATCAGCGCCGTGCTTGGTGCGGGTGAACACGATGGCCCGGTCCATGTCGTCAGCCGACAGGAGTTCGGCCAGCAGGCGTGGCTTGGCATCGCCTTTCACCATGTAGACCGCTTGGTCAATCTTTTCGGCAGGCTTGGAAACGGTGGCGACGGTGACTTCTGCCGGATCATTCAGGAAATCATTCGCGAGCGAGCGGATTTCCTTCGGCATCGTTGCCGAGAAGAGCAGCGTCTGGCGGCGGGTCGGGATGGCCTTCATGACCTTCCGGATCGCAGGCAGGAAGCCCATATCCATCATCTGGTCGGCTTCATCGAGCACAACCGCTTCGGTGCCGCTCAATTTCACGGCGCCGGTTTCCATATGGTCCAGCAGGCGTCCAGGCGTTGCCACCAGAACGTCCACGCCGCGCGCAAGGGCGCGAACCTGGCCACCGGGCTTCACGCCGCCAACGACGATTGTCGTGGTCAGCTTCATCTGGCTGCCATAGACGCGCACGCTTTCGGCGATCTGGGCGGCCAGCTCACGCGTCGGCGCCAGGATCAGGATGCGGGCGGTCTTGGAGACCGGACGGCCCGGATTGGCGGCCAGACGGCTCAGCAGCGGCAGCACGAAGGCCGCCGTCTTGCCGGTGCCAGTCTGGGCAATGCCCACAAGGTCGCGGCCTTCCAGCAGGGTCGGGATCGCCTGCTCCTGAATCGGAGTCGGCTTGGTATAGCCCTCAGCAGCAATGGCCTTGAGGACGGGCTCGGCGAGGCCGAGTTCGGTAAACTGTGTCAAATCAATACTTTCATGTGCGGGCGCCCAGCGGACTCAATAGTCCGCGCGCCCTGTTAGGCTCTAAGTTTTAGGAAACCTGCTTTTAATCGGCATCCCGGTTGTTTGCGCACTCGACGCGAACCCGGATAAGGCAACGATCAATGCGAGAGCAGCAGCTATTCGCCCTGCTACAGCGGCATATGGCACGCTTTTGTGCAATGCACAAACGATATTAGCCGCTCAGAATTTCCAGCGCGCTGTGCGTGGCAAATCGGCCACAAGGCTTTTTGCCGCGACCATGAACACCCGTTCCTGCCCCAGGGCGAAGGCCATTGCCCCTTCCGGGAAGATCGGCGCGAAGGCGTCGTCCAGCACGTTCAGCCCGCCGGTAAAGGCGCCCATGGCCGGCATGACCAGCCGCGCGCCATCACTGGCAAAGCAGCGACGCCGCACGGATCGGCCCCGTCCGATGATCTTGGCCGCCGGATGCAAATGCCCGGCTACCTCCCCTGCCTCGCCCGTCGGCTCATGCCGGAAAACCAGCGATCCGATGCGCAGCACCTTGCTGGCCCGCCCGCCCAGATGCGCCGGCGGGTCGGGGTCATGGTTGCCCTCCACCCAGATCCAGTCATGTGCGGCCGTCAGCGCCTGAATGCGCCGGGCATAGGGTTCCGGCAGGCGCAGCTCGGCCGCCCGATCATGGAAACTGTCGCCGAGCGAGATTACCGTCTTCGGTTGGAGGGTGGCGCACAGCCGCTCGACCAGCGATAGCGTCGCGCCCGTATCATAGGGCGGCAGCATCTGCCCCCGCGCCGCATAGGCACTGCCCTTCTCGAAATGGAGATCGGACACGACCAGCACCCGCTGCGCCGCCCACCACAACGCCCCCTCCGGCAGCGGCCTCAGCAGCTCCCCGGCAAGGTGCAGATGGGTTTCAACGGGTTTCGTGGCAGCGGCAGTCATCGGAGGAATCTGGCTTGCATTTGGGCAGCGGTCAATTCGCCATGGCAGGCTGGGCTGAACGAAACGTGCCTTGCTGCTTTACATGGCCTTAAGCTCATCATGCCTATGCGTGGTCGGTCGCATTGGCGCACAAGCAAACCGCACCGGGACACATGAACAGGAATTTGCCGCATCACACGCCAGGTGAGGAGATCGCCGCGCGATCGGTTATGAATCGCGGGTTTTCCCTCTATCTCGATGCCGTCCGGCTCGGTGCTGCGCTGATAGTCGTTGCCTCTCATCTGGCCTATGCGCGCTACACGAACGGCCAATTCCAGTGGGTACGGGACCTGAATATCGGCAGTGATGCGGTCGTGATCTTTTTCGTCCTGTCCGGCTTTGTCATTGCCCACACAACCTACCGCAAGGACCGCCCGGCGCGGGACTATGCTACCGCCCGGCTGGCCCGCCTGTATTCGGTTGTACTGCCCGCCATCATTCTGACCATCTGTCTCGATACCTTGGGTGCCAGACTGTTCCCGGACGTCTACGCAGTGCATTGGTATAATGGCGATCAGCGCATCTCGCAGATCATCACGGCGCTCACCTTCATGTCCCAAGGATGGGGCGGTGACATTCGTCTCGGCACGAATGGCCCGTTCTGGTCCGTCGCCTATGAGGCCTGGTATTATGCTGCCTTTGGCGTCGCCGTATACTGCCGGGCCCGAACCCGCACCCTGCTGCTGGCTGTGATCGCCCTGATTGCCGGTCCGCGCATCCTGCTGTTAGCGCCATGCTGGCTGATCGGCGTGGGATTGCAAAGACTCATGCGGTCATCGGCATACGACGCAATCGAACGACCGGTGGCCCTCGCCCTGTGCCTCCTGCCCGTCGCGCTTTACGGCACGGCCCAGACCGTCGGCCTGCCGCACATACTGACCGAACTCACCACCCAACTGCTCGGCGGAAAATCCCCGAATGCCTTGTTCGGCTTTTCAGACGAATTTATCTGGAATTTCCTGCTTGGTTGTTTGGTCGCCCTTCACTTTATGGGCGCTGCGCAGCTCTTGCAGTCAGCAGGCCAGAGAACGACAGGGCTGGAACCCGTGATCCGCTGGGGAGCGGGGGCAACCTTCTCGATTTATCTGTTCCACAATCCTCTTCTGTCCTTCCTTCATGCCCTGCCCATCTACAACGCGGCCAATCCGGTGCATTGGGCTGCGCTGGCCGTCACAACTCTCGGCGCATGTCTGCTGTTAGCGGAAGTTTCAGAGCGCCGACTGCTGGCTTGGAAGGCGTTGATCTTGCGCCTTCTGTCGGGGTTCACCCGCCAGCCCGCCTAACTCATTGCATCGCGGACCAGATCTGCTTCCGCCTCGCCGAGGATGGCGTCCTGCACGGACGCGCCCGAGACCGGCTCCTTGCCGATCTCCAGCATGACGGGCACGGCGAAGGGGCTGATCTTTTCCAGCGCCTGATGGTCGATCTTGCCACGGATACGCACTAGCGCGTCCGACAGCCGGCGCACATCCAGCAGGCCCGTCGCAGCATCCTGCCGGGCGGCCTGCAGCAGGATATGGTCCGGCTCATGGCTGCGCAGCACGTCATAGATCAGGTCGGACGAGAAACTCACCTGCCGGGAATTCTTCTCCTTGCCCGGAAGGTTGCGATGGATCAGGCCGGAAATCTGGGCGCACTGGCCGAAGGTCCGCTTCATCAGCGCGCTCTCATCGAGCCAGCTTTCGAGATCGTCGCCCATCATGTCCGGATGGAACAGCGTGTCCATGTCCACTTCGGACATATCCTCCATCCCCCAGACCGCCAGCGCATATTCACTGGCGACAAAGCCGGTGGGCTTCGCGCCCATCCGCTCCAGCCGCCGCGTCAGCAGCATGCCGAGCGTCTGGTGCGCCAGCCGCCCCTCGAAGGGATAGCAGACGAGGTAATGCCGGTCGCCGCGCGGAAAGGTTTCCACGAGCAAATGATCCGGTGGCGGAATTTCCGATTTCAGTTTCTGGATCTCGAACCATTCGCGCACAGGGTCTGGCAGGCCCTCCCATTGCGCCGGGTCATGAATCATCTTGCGGACGCGATCGGCCAGGAACGTCGTCAGCGGGAACTTGCCGCCATTATAGGACGGGATCGCCGGCCGGTCGCCGACTGCGCGCACGACCAGCGCGTCCATGCCTTCCACGCCGACAAGACGTAGCACTTCGCCTGCGAACAGGAATGTGTCGCCCGGCGTCAGGGTGGAGAGGAAATATTCTTCCATCTCGCCCAGCTTCAGCCCGGCCCGCACGCTACGCTTTTCGCCCGGCTTTTCCTTGCCGATGAATTGCGCGAGGCGCACGGCCAGCATGGGCGATTCCACAATTGCGCCGACATTCATCCGGTGCGCCTGTGCGTCGCGTGCCGTGCGCGCCACCCACACCCCGTCGGGCCTGCGCACGATGCGGTGGAACCGGTCATAGGTCTTTAGCGCATAGCCGCCACTCGCCACGAAATCGACGATGCGCTCATAGGTCTCCCAGTCGAGCCACGCATAGGGCGCGGCCCGGACAATATCCTCATAGAGCGCTTCCAGCCGGAACCCGTCGCCACACGCCCGGCCCATGACATGCTGGGCCAGCACGTCCAGCGAGCCCTCGCGCACCCCTTCCCCGTCAATCTCGCCAGCCTCGACCGCTGCCTCGGCCGCACGGCATTCAAGCACCTCGAACCGGTTCGTTGGCACAAGGACGGCCCGGCTGGCTTCATCCATCCGGTGATTGGCCCGGCCGATGCGCTGGATCAGGCGCGCGGCCCCTTTCGGCGCGCCCATCTGGATCACGAGGTCGACCTCGCCCCAGTCGATGCCGAGATCGAGTGTGGACGTACAGACCACCGCCTTCAGGGCGCCAGCCGCCATCGCCGCCTCGACCTTGGTGCGCTGTTCCCGCGCGAGCGAGCCATGATGCAACGCAATCGGCAGCCCGTCCTCATTGGCGTGCCACAGCTCCTGAAACATCAGTTCGGCCTGGCTGCGCGTATTGACGAAGACCAGCGTCATCGTCGCCTTCTTGATGGCCTCATACACTTCCGGCACGGCAAACCGCCCCGAATGTCCCGACCATGGAATCCGCTGTTTTGAGATCAGGATATCCACATCCGCCGAGACGCCGCCTTCAGCCGTCAGGATGCGCACATCATGCCCGCCGGGGCGCAAATCCAGCCAGTCCGCCAGAACTTCCGGCTCGCGCACCGTCGCCGACAGGCCGATGAACCGGCAGGCCGGGGCCCAGCTTGCCAGCGTTGCAAGGCCGAGCGCCAGCAGGTCGCCGCGCTTTGAGGCCGCCATGGCATGGATTTCATCCACGATCACGCATTTGAGGTCGGCAAAGAATTCTTTCGCATGGTCGGAGGCAAGAAACAGCGCGAGCTGTTCCGGCGTGGTCAGCAATATATCCGGCGGCGTCCGTCTCTGGCGCTGACGCACATGGGAGGGCGTATCCCCCGTCCGGCTCTCGATTTTGATGCCCAGCCCCATCTCTTCGACCGGGCCCATGAGGTTGCGCTGCACGTCGGCCGCCAGCGCCTTCAGCGGCGATATGTAGAGCGTGTGCAGGGCGGGCCGGTCGGAATTCGCCGCCCGCTTGCGCTCGCGCAGTTCAATCAGGCTGCCGAGGAAGCCTGCCAGCGTCTTGCCTCCGCCCGTCGGCGCGATCAGCAAGGCGCTCTCACCCTTCAGCGACTCTTCGGCCAGCGCCAGCTGGTGCGGACGTGCCTGCCAGCCACGTGCCGTGAACCAGGCCTCGAACGGGTCCGGCAGGACAAAGGGGGAAAGCGCGCTGTCAGCCATGAGAGGAATTAAAGTATCGCAAGAGTGGGAGATCTCCTTTGTCTTTCACTATGCGTTCAGGTGAGCTGTGCCCAAACTTCTTTTTCAGACACTGCAACAGAGCCCCGTCATGATCCGTTCCCTCGCCAGCGCCGCCAGCCTGCTTGCCTTCGCTGCCTTGGCTTTTGCACAGACCCCTCTGGAACAGGCCCTTGCCGCCTCAGCCGATGGCCCGCTCTACAAATTTGATCTCGCACTCTCCACCGGAGAGGTCGAGGCCCTGATGAAGGTCGACCCCAGCCTGCCCGAAGGCGAACGCCTCAGCGTCCTCTCCCCTGCCCCGGATAGCTGGAGCGAGGATTTCGCCAAGCGCGTCAAAAACATGAAGGCCAACACGGATGGGGATATCTGGTGCCAGGAGTTTGCCGAAAACATTCCCGCCAATGCGGCCTTGATCGACGAGACCGACACAACCGCGACCTACACCTTCGAGCCTCAGCCCGGCGCCGAACCGGATGACATGGACAAGGTCTACAAGCACCTCACCGGAACAGTCATTGTGGACAAGCAGTCACCCGCCATCCTGAATTACGAGTTGGTCGCGAAAAAAGCGTTCAAGCCGATGCCCGTGGCCAAGATCAAGCAATTCGAAATGAAGATCGCCTGCGACCGCGCGCCCGACGGCCGCACCCATGTCGCCAGCCTCGATCTCAATCTCAGTGGCTCGGCCATGATGCAGAGCTTCAGCCAGTCAGACCGTCAGCGGATCTCAAACCTTCAGGCCATTCCACAATCCGGCCCGGAATCCGGAACCGGCACCAAATAGGGCCTATTCCTCGCGGCCATACTTGGCGAGGATTTCCGCCCGGATCGCATCCTTGGCCCGGTCACTGCGCGCGCGGCGGGCCTCGATCGTCGCTTCGATCTCAGCCTCGATCTGCGCCCGCTCGGCCGCCTCTCCTGCGCGCACATCATCAGCGGCCTGCAGGGCCATCAACGCGTCCCGCGTGAAGCTGGCAATGTCGAACCGCGCGCCGCCGATCACGTCAAAGCCGCGCCGCACGATGACCGCGTTCATGCTCGGCACGATCACGACATATTGGCCGCGATTGCCGGCCATGTAATAGGTGCCCGCCGGAATGCCTTCGGCATGGTTCATCAACCAGAATTGCGCGCCATAGCCGGGGCCGCTCGTCGGTTGCGCCGGGCCGGGGGTCGCCACGAACTGCGCCCAGCCTTCCGGCAGCAGCCGCTCATTACCCCACACGCCGTCCTGCAGGTAGAGCTGGCCGACCCGCGCAAGGTCCCGCGCAGTAGACCAGACCTGGCTGGACGAGACGAAGTCACCATTCCAGTCCACTTCCAGCGTCGTGTGAACCGCGCCAATCTTGTGCAGCAGTTTTTCATACGGGAAGCGATGATAGGAATCATCCGCCCCCAGAGATTCCCGGAATGAGCGCATCGCGATCAGCGTGTCATTGTTGGAATATTTGAACCGCGTCCCCGGCTTGGCTTCCATCACCTTGGAGGCGGCCTGATCGACCACGCGTCCGCCGCCGAAATAGATCCGGTCCGTGCGCGAGCCCTCTTCGCCGCTGTCGAGACCGCTCGCCATCTGCATCAGGTCGCGCAGCGTGATTTCGCGGCGCGGGTCGGCGCCATTGTTCCAGTCGGCGATCACGGCCGGGTAATCGAGATCGATATGCCCGTTCCGCCGGGCTGCGCCGAGGATTGTCGCAGAGATCGATTTCGCCACTGACCAGGTCCGCTGCGGCGTCTCATGATCGATGCCGCGGGCATAGCGCTCGGCCACGACCTGTCCGTCTTTCACCACGACCACGGCGCTGGTGCGCGTGCCATTGCCATAGGTGCGCTCATCAAACGCGAACGAGACCGGCGCTTCCAGACGTTCGGCTTCTTCGATGCGCAGCTGGACCTTCACATTTGAGCCGATGGCGCTGCCCCGGTCTTCGCCACTGAAGTCCGGCCAGGCGGCAAAGCGCGGCAGGAAGTTCAGCGCGCCCTCTTCCGCGCCAATTGGCAACTGCGTACAGCCAAAGCCGGGGCGCCACGCCGCCATGCGCGGCGGCATCGCATTGGAATAGGTCACCGACACCAGCTTGCGCGCCGGGTCGATCATCGCATCGGGCAATTTGTCAAAGCTGCGCTGGTAATCCGGATAGATGCCTGACAGTTCGTTCTGGCGAATCTCTTCCAGCGTCTGCCCCGCATTGAAGGTGGACGAGCAGATGAACCCGGCCTTGTAGCCGGCCGCCAGCGCATCATCCAGCGCCTGTGTCGATCCGCCCTCTTCAGCCAGAGCAGGCGTGGCCAGCACGGCCAGCGCAGACAGGGATACAAGACTTTTCCGGATTGCGCGCATGCGTGATTCTCCTCTGATCGGCCTGACTTTATGCACAGATGACCGTGTCGCAAGTGTGGCGGGGCAGTAAAAGAGCGCCCGTTGAAAAATCTGAAGACTCGAATAGCAATCAGCCTGCGCGCTTGGCCCGATATGTTAGACCCGATAACCCTGCGCTTGGGCCATACCATGCACCGCAAGGCCCTTGGCGACGGCGCCGAAGCGGTCACTCTCGGACACCGCAGCATTGCCAAACCGCCCCGCCAACCGGGACTGCACGAGCGGAATGAAAGTCGACCCACCCACCATGACAATATCGGTGACCTGGTCCGGCGACACGCCCGCCTGGCTCAGGCAGTCGACCGCCACCGTGTCCATCTGTGACACGGCGTCGTCGATCAGGCCCTCGAATACCCGACGCTCCACCACACGCTCCAGCCGCAAATCGGGGGTGTCATAAACAAAAGCCTGCTGGTCAGTGTCGCTCAACTCGATCTTGATCTGCTCGGTCCGCTTGGCATAGGCATGGCCCTCATGGTGGCGCACCAGATGGTCGAAGGCCCGGATTGCACGGCTGTTCGGGCTGTTTTGCACCATCCATCCGATCCGCTTCTGCACGTCCCGGGCATAAAGCTTGTTCAGGCTTTTCCAGTCAGACAGGATCGAATACGGCGCAGACGGCACCGGCAACCCGTTCAGCTCCAGCGTCTCGCCATGCCCGAGCAACCGCGACAGTTCGAAAAAGCTCAGCTTCTGGTCAAAATCATTGCCGCCCACATAGAGGCCAGTACTGCCCAGCACGTCGAACCCGGAATTGTCAGACGCGATGCGCACGACCGAGAAATCCGATGTGCCCCCGCCAATATCGACCACGAAGACCAGCTTCTCCCGGCCGCTCGGAAAGCTTACCGAGCGGGCCGCCGCCACAGGCTCGTCGAGGAATTCCACATGCGCCACGCCCGCCTCGTGGAGACAGGATTCCAGGATGGCCTGCGCGCGCCGGTCAAGATCGGCGTCCCGGTCATTGAACGAGACCGGTCGCCCCTGCACGATAGACTCAACCCGCTCGCCCGTCTCGGCTTCCGCCCGGGCGATCACCCGGCGCAGGAAATGCGCAACCACGTCCCGGAACGGCAGGCGCCGACGGCCGACATCCGTCGTCTCGTCGATCAGTGATGAGCCCAGCACGGATTTGATCGACCGCATCAACCGGCCTTCCTCGCCTGTCTCATACGCCGCCACGGCTTCGGCTCCGATGGCATATTCTCCGGACGCCAATCCATAGAACACCGCCGTCGGGATCGATGTGGCGTCCGGCTCCAGCTCGATCAGGCGCACGCCCTGCGGTCCGGAATATCCAATCGACGTGTTCGATGTTCCGAAATCGATGCCGATTTGCATGAGGAACCTCCGGAGACCTGAATCGCGACCCCGTCGCCTACCCCAGCTGTCGGCATTTCGAAAGATGCCACGCCCAGCCCCTGCCCCCTCGGCTCCAGGGCGAAGTCATGGAATATGTATTCATCGAGGGAGTAACCGTATGGATCGAAAATCAATATTTCGGTCTCAGGAGACCGGTTTCATTTAATTTAGGGGTTGCGAGCGGGAAAATGTTCGCGCTACCATTTCCTCAGAAGCTGCACCAAGCAGTCCAGCCCCCTGGAGGAAACCGATGAGATATCCCCGCCTGTCGCCCGTCGCGGCCTGCCTGTCTGTGTTAGCGCTATCTTTGGCGCCTGCCACTGCGCAGGAAATCCGGGACGGGGAATATTTCCACCAGCCCGGCGCGGATGTGCTGGTTTTCTCCAATTGGTATGATGGCCTCTTCGCCGATGCGAAGATTTCCGGCGTCGAACTCATCCATCACGGCCTGCGCACCGTCACCAATGGCGATGTGCGCCTGGAAGCAACCCCCGGCCAGTGGGAACCGATCGGTGCCTTCGTCACCCGCCGCGTCGACAGCGAAGCCGGCTTCATCGAGGCCGACCTCTCCTATCCGGACTATGACTATAATTACACGATCCGCGTTGAGCGCGATTCCGGTGGCTATGTGATCTCGGTCAACAGTGATCAGGCCCTCCCCGAGGGGCTGGCCGGCAAGGCCGGGTTCAATCTGGAATTCGTCCCGTCCGCCTATGGCGGCAAGGGCCTGCTGGTCGATGGCGACGCGCGCATCATCCCCCACTCCGCCGCAAGTGACATGACGCCCCGTGAAGGCGGCCCGCGCCCGGACGGCGCCGCTGCCGACCCGGCCCCCATCGCGACCGGCACCACGCTCGTCCTCGCGCCGGGGGATGCCGAACACCGCGTTTCCCTGTCCTCTTCGGGCACCCCGATCTCGCTCTATGACGGGCGCAACCAGGCCAGCAATGGCTGGTATGTGGCCCGTACCGTTCTGCCCGCCGGCAAGACCGGCCGCCTGATGGAATGGCGCCTCGAAGCTGCCTCGCAGGACGGCTGGGTCAGCCCGCCTGTCATCTCCTACAACCAGCTGGGTTACACGCCCTCCCGCGAAAAGGCCGCCATCCTGCAGATGGACCGCGACGCCAGCGCGCCCGGCGAGATGCAGCTTATCCGCCTGCTCCCAGATGGCAGCGAGGAGACCGTCCTCTCCGCCACGCCGGACTCCTGGGGCCGATACCTCCGCTACAGCTATGCGCGGTTCGACTTCTCCTCCGTGACCGAGCCGGGACTCTACCAGCTCGTCCATGAGGGCCAGCGCACAGCCGCCTTCCCCATCTCGGACACCGCCTATGACGAAGCCTGGCATGCCACGCTCGACGTCTTCATGCCGGTACAGATGGACCATATGTTCGTCAACGAGGCCTATCGCGTCTGGCATGGCACCGCCCATATGGATGATGCCCTGCAAGCACCGATCAATCATGAGCATCACGATCTCTACGCCCAGGGGCCGACCACCGACACCGCCTTCGCGCCGCTGGAACACATTCCCGGTCTGAATGTCGGCGGCTGGTTCGATGCGGGCGATTTCGACATCCGCACCCAGAGCCAGTATGCGACCGTTCGCACCCTCGCCCATACATGGGAACGCTTCGGTCCGGACCGCGACGTTACCAAGGTGGACTGGCAGCGCCGCCGCGCCGACATCCACGTCCCGGATGGCGCGGCCGACCTGCAACAGCAGATCAAGCATGGCACGCTGCAATTACTCGCCCAGTTCGATGCGGTCGGCTTTGCCATTCACGGCATCGTCGAGCCGGACCTTGATCAGTACACCCATCTTGGCGACGCCGTCACCAAGACCGACGGCCTGATCTATGATGCCTCCCTCGGCGCGGACGAGGTGAAGGAGGGCCGCTCAGGCCGGCTGGATGATCGCTGGGCCTTCACCAGCCGCTCCAGTGCCCTGCAATACGGCTCGGCCGCCGCCCTCGCCGCCGCCTCAAGCGCCTTGCGCGGCTATGATGACGCGCTTGCCGACAAGGCACTGGCCCAGGCCGTCGCAACCTTTGCCGACGAAAACGGCCGCGAACCGGACACCTACCGGCATGGCAACACGACCGGCGGCCCGCTGCCGATGGAGCGCTTCCTCGCCGCCGCAGAACTCCTGCGTGCAACGGGCGACACGCAATACGCCATGGCTGTGGAACAGGCCTTCGACGAGGCAACGCCCTTCTTCGGCGCCATCGCCCCATCCGCGATTGCCATCCGCCCCATGATGAACTCCGCCTATGACCAGCGCCTGCGCGCCGCCGCAGCCGCCTGGACGGAAGACATGAAAGCCGCCCGCAAGGACAATCCCTTCGGCGTCGAGATCACACGGGGCGGCTGGGCCGGCTCCGGCTCGATCATCGGACAGGCCAACACGGCCGACGCCATCCACGGCGTCTGGCCGGATCTGGTCTCGAAACAGGAAGTGCTGGACGGGTTCGACTATGTGCTCGGCCGCCATCCGGGGCACAATCTCTCGCTCGTCTCCGGCGTCGGGGCCCAGTCCAAGCTCGTCGCCTATGGCACCAACCGCGCGGACTTCTCCTTCATCGCGGGCGGCATCGTGCCCGGCGTGCTGATCCTGAAGCCGGACTTCCCGGAAAACCGTGAGGACTGGCCCTTCTTCTGGGGCCAGAATGAATATGTCATCCCGCTCGGTGCCAGCTATATCCAGCTCTCGCTGGCGGCCGCCGAACTGGCCCGGCAGGACTAGGCCCCTTCCCCGTCGGGGCGCACACCCTACATTAGGCTCATGCTGCGCCCCGACCTCTTGCTCCACCCGACCCCCAAGGGCCTCTATTGCCCGCCGGGGGATTTCTATCTGGACCCTGTGCGCGGCGCGGTGGACCGGGCCGTCATCAGCCACGGCCATTCAGACCATGCGCGCGGCGGCCACGGCAAAGTGCTCGCCCACCCCCATACGCTCGCCATCATGGCCGCGCGTTATGGCGACAGCTTCGCCAGGCAGACGCAAGCGGTCGAATATGGCGAAGCCATCGAGATCAATGGCGTCACGGTCTGGCTCTCCCCGGCCGGTCACATCCTCGGCTCGTCGCAGATCGTCGTCGAGCACAAGGGCCTGCGCATGGTCTTTACCGGCGATTACAAGCGCCGCTGGGATCCGACCTGCGCGACGTTCGAGCCGGTCGAGAACACGCATGTCTTCATCTCCGAGGCGACCTTCGGCCTCCCCGTCTTCCGCCATCCGCCCACGGAACACGAGATTGACCGCCTGATGCGCTCAGTGGCCGACAATCCGGACCGCACCCATTGCATCGGCGCCTACTCGCTCGGCAAGGCCCAGCGCGTCATCAAGCACCTGCGCATGGCGGGCCATGACCGGCCAATCTATATTCATGGCAGCCTCGAAAAGCTCTGCGAGGTCTATGAGGCGGCGGGCGTCAGCCTCGGCGAACTGCGCCCGGCCACACTGGACGACATGTCAAAATCGGCGCGCGAAGTGTTCCGGGGCGAGATCGTCATCGCCCCGCCCGGCACCTTTGAAGGCAAATGGGCCCAGCGCTTCCCCGATCCGGTGATCGGCTTTGCATCCGGCTGGATGAGCGTCAAGCAACGCGCCAAGCAGCGCGGCGTCGAACTGCCGCTGGTCATCTCCGACCATGCCGACTGGGACGAGCTGACCGACACGGTCCGCGAAGTCGACCCGCAGGAGCTCTGGATCACCTATGGCCGCGAAGACGCCCTCGTCCGCTGGGCCGAACTGGAGGGGCGCCGCGCCAAGCCGCTGCGGCTTGTGGGCTATGAGGAAGAGATGGGGTGAGGCTGCGGGAGCGGTAACAATTTGTTGCTTCGACTACTCTGGCTCCGGATTCTAGCCTGCTTTCGGTCTCGACAACCGGCAGTGGGAGGACATCATGCCAATCACCAAACTTATCAGCGCCGCCCTGGCGCTCAGCGCGCTCAGCGCTTGCGCCACCGCCCCCAGCGCGCAGGAACAACTCGAAGCGGCTAACCTCGAAAAGGCGATCTGGTGCATGAACGTCATCGAGGTCGAACTGGACCTCGACACCGCCGCGCGCGAATGCATCGCCGATGGCTATATCCAGCATTCGCAGCATGTGCCCGATGGCAAGGACGGCTTCCTCACCTATTTTGCCGGGCGCATCGAACAATTCCCCCAGATGCATGCCGAGATCAAACGCGCCGGCGCCGATGACGGCCTCGTCTGGCTCCACACTCATTTCAAGGCTGAACCGGATGCGCGCGGCACCGCCGTCATCAACATCTTCCGCATGGAGGACGGCAAGCTTGCCGAACATTGGGGCGCGGGCCAGCCCGTCCCGGAAACCTCCGTGCACGGAAATGACATGTTTTAGCCTGTCGATCTCTCGTAGGGCGGGTTAGCAACGCGTAACCCGCCACTGGTCTCGCCGCATGGCGGGTCATGACCCGCCCTACGAAGGCATTTCACTTTGTCATCCCGGAATTTGCGCAAGCAAATCTCCGGGACCCACTCCCCCCTCTCCCCGCCTCACCGGCGCACGTCGGAGTCTCGCGCGGCTGGCTCCGCGTAGTTTCTGCAAGAGACCCCGGCATGCGCCGGGGAAGCGGT